>Ga0209581_1001618_pt1 | contig 25207 bp, 30 predicted proteins | sample Coa_R2_FD_187160 | JGI IMG/M metagenome (GOLD analysis project Ga0209581, IMG submission 187160) | Surface soil microbial communities from Centralia Pennsylvania, which are recovering from an underground coalmine fire - Coalmine... | ecosystem: Environmental > Terrestrial > Soil > Unclassified ...
CTCCTTATGGCCCCGATTCCCCCACAGCGCGACCCCTTCGCACCGCCGGAATCGACCGAGAAAAAGACTGTACACTGTTTGTTCTGTGTTCGCAATATGTTCTTTTCTCGGGAGTATTGGACCGCGCTTTTCTGCAAATAAATCAGTCCTGTTCAGAAACATTTTTATGCCGTATTTATTTTCCCACGGAGGTGCCGACGCATGGATTTCTCGCCGCTTATCGCTGGAGTGGCGTGCCTCGCCATTGGGGTCGTCCTGATCGTGCTCGGCTGGCCGAGAGGCGGCGTGAACCCGCGCTTTCTTCAATTCAGGGCCGCCGTTGTCGTCTATCCGCCTATCGTCCTTGTCTTTTTGACCGCCGGCGCCGCTCAATTGCTGACCGCACTTTTTTAGCCGCAGGCTGTTTTAAGGGCCGCTTGGCTATGCGCCTTCACACCGGCAGCCAGTTGCCGGCTCGGGGCGGAAACCAGTTGTTCAGCATCACCGGCGCAAACTGCGGTGCCTTACCCGCTGGTCGCCCATGGACGCATCTCTCGACACTGCGATTTGTCCCAAGTGCCACGGCGCCATGGTCCATGTCGCGGTGACGCCGCATCCCATGGTCCCGACCATGCAGCGCACGACGTTTGTCTGTTATCGCTGCAACCAGACCCGCACGTATATGCTGCCCGTGCCTATGGCGGCGGCGGAAACCTGCGTGCCGCAATAAAAGCCTGCCGGCCGCAGCCCCCATTGCTCTCGACCCTAGGCTCCGATTTTGGCTAGAACTGCCCCTGTCGTGGCATAGTCGTCCCATGCAGACAGGAATAGCAGTCTACCTTCGCAATCTCGCCGTCCGCTGCAATCAGATTGCCCGCAACTGTCCCCATTTGGCCACCCATGACGCGCTCGCCGCCATTAGCGCCGAGCTCGCCGATAAGGCCGAGGTGCTGGAAAGCACCTTCCGGATCGCCAAAGAGCCACACTGAGTGAGCCGTCGGCGCTGCGCGGGGCCAAGGCTCCCGGTTCGGAAATGGGGATAATCTATTTTATCCTGGGAACCCTTCTTTGGTCCGAGCGTTGTGTCTGATCCGGGAACAATCCCTGATGGTTGCAACCCAGGTTCGGGGGAATCCGATGAAATCAGCCATCACTAAGCGCTCCGTCGTGATCGGCGGGCACAAGACCAGCGTGAGCCTCGAAGAGCCGTTCTGGAACGCCGTCCGTGAGATTGCCGGCGCCCAGCACATGACCGTATCGAGTCTGCTCCGGCAAATCGACGTGGAGCGCCGTCAGGGCAATTTGTCCTCGGCGATTCGGGTCTACGTACTGGAAAGCATCCGCTCACAGCTGGCCAACGGTCATGACCATAAGAGCGGGCGTCCCGGCGAGCCGCTCTGGGGCTCTAATCTCGGCACCGCCTGAGACGCGCCGCCGGCTTGGCAGCCGTCTTGGCATTTGACCGGAGCGCCGATAGCGTCGCTGCGGCGAGAGTCAATTCGGAGCGCCGTCCGTGGCCGACACCGTCCTTGCGCCGCCGCACCTACGCGCGACGACACCGCTGCGTCCCTGGTATCTTGGCGCTGCACTTGCCGCCTTCGCTGTGATGATCGCCGCGATCCGCGGCAACAGCATCTGGTTCCTTGACTTTGCCCACGTGATGGCCGGCTGTCTATGGACCGGCATCGACCTGTTCATGGGCTTCGTTATCGGTCCGGTGCTGCGCCGCGTTTCCTTCGATACCCGCCGCGCGATGGTCGCCGGCATCATTCCGCGCACGCTGATCCTCATGCCGACCTTGTCGATCATCACATCGACGGCGGGCTGGTTCCTCGCGGTGCGGCTCGGATTCCTCGACCTCGGCTATCCGCAGTTCTGGTGGGTGATCGCGGCGCTGGCGATCGTTACCGTGCTCACCGTGCAGGGGCTCGGCTACCTATTGCCGACCAACCTCAAGCTCTATTTCGAAATTTCCAAGGACGCGCCCGATCACGAAAAGATCAAACGCTGGATGCGCACCTACGTCCGCGTCGTCGCGGTGCAAGGCACGATGCAGATTGCCATTATCGTGGTGATGGCGCGCTTCGTTACCGGCTTCTAGGCCTCCGGCTTGACCGCACGCACCGGCCTCCCGACAATCGGCGGTCGGGAGTTAGGTAATGCCGCGCGAACCCAATGCCGTGGATTTCTGGCGCGGCTTCGCCCTCATCACCATCTTCATCGACCACATCCCCGGCCTGTTCTGGTCGCGCTTCACCCTGGTTAATTTTTCCGTTTCCGACGCCGCCGACTTGTTCGTGTTCCTCGCCGGCTGGTCGCTGCGGCTGATGGCCGACGGCGGCGGCCGCCACATGCCCACACGCGATGTCATGCTGCGTCTGTTCGGCCGCGCGCTCGAGCTTTACGCCGCGCAAGTGCTGATCACCATGCTGGCCATCGCCATGCTGGCGCTTTCGGCGATTGAGTTGTCCAACCCCTTGCTGCTGCAGTGGCACAACGCCGCCTCGGTGTTCAACGACCCGGTGCCGACCCACATCGGCCTCGCCGTTCTCACGCATCAACTGGGCTATTTCGACATCCTGCCGCTCTACGTGGTGCTTATGCTAATGGCGCCGTTTTTCGCCGGGCTCGACCGCCTGGCACCGGCACTGACACTGCCGATATCGCTGATCCTCTATCTGTTCGTCCTTGCCTTTCGGCTGACGCTGCCGACTTGGCCGGTTGCCGGCACCTGGTTCTTCAATCCGCTCGCTTGGCAGGCTGTGCTTGTGCTCGGCTTTACCTTGGCCCGAGCCGATTACGGCGCGGGTGCCTTCGTGCGCCGGCACATCGCCTTACTGCGCATACTTGCCGTGCCGATCGTAATCATCGGTGTCTGCGTGCCGCTGTTCGACTGGTGGCCGGATCCGACGGACGTCCCCTCGCCCAAGCTGTTCTTCATCATGGACAAGACCTTCGTCACCCCGCCGCGGCTCATTCAATTCCTGTCGCTGGTGGCGGTCGGCTCGATCCTTTTCCCCTATATCCGAATGCTCACAAAAGTCGCACTGCTGCGCGCGCCCGTGCAGGGATTGATTTCGCTCTTGGCGATGCTCGGCCGCAACTCGCTTTACGTGTTCTGCATCGGCTCGCTGCTGAGCCTCGCCGGGCAGATCGTGCGCTTCTATTACCGCGGCACTGTCGCCAGCGACACCGCGGTCCTCATTGTTGGCATCATCATCATGGCATTCACCGCATGGCTCGCCGAATCGCGACAACGCGGCCGGCCGGCGCGCTCCGCGCCGTCTGCGCAGCAACAATCCTAGCGGCATTCCTCGCCGCCTTCCCCGTGCGGGCGCAGGACACGCCGACAGCGCCCGCGCCTGCGCTATCGAAGTCGTGCCAGCCCGGCGTCAGCGCGCTCACGGGGGAAACACCGCTGCCCAACGTCGCCGCGGCGCTGGCACAACGCAAATCCCTGCGCATTTTATCGATGGGCGCCGCGCCCGGCCGTGTCACCGTGCGCGGCGGCGATTACACCGACCTGATCGAGACGATCCTGCACAAGGCGATCAAAGACGTGAACGTGGTGATGATCAACCGCGGCGTTTCCGGCGAGCTCGCCGCCAATGCCGCCACGCGCATGAAGAATGAAGTCGCGCTTGACGAGCCCGATCTCGTGCTCTGGCAGGTCGGCACCAACGACGCTTTGGCTTATGTCGGCGCCGAGGAATTCGCCGCGACACTGAAGGAGCAGATTGCCTGGCTCAAGGCGCACAAAGTCGATGTGGTGCTGGTCGGGCTGCAGTTCGCGCCGCAGATGCTGCGCGATGCCCACTACAACAAGATCCGCGACACGCTGCGGGACGTAGCGGCGCAGGAGAATGTCCTCGTCGTGCGCTTCTTCGAGGCGATGCAAATCATCGAACAAGCGCAGCGGGAGGGCACGGTCCCCGCCGCCGATGAGTTCGACCGCACCGAGGCCGGCTACAATTGCCTTGCCCAATATGTCGCACGCGCAATCACGCTCGGCGTCTTCGCCAAGAACATGCCGAAGCGGCCGGAACCGCCGCCGCCGTCAAAGTGAGCATCGCAAAGCTCGCTTTGGATTGATGCCTGTCCAAGTCCAGATTCGGAACGACATGGGTCGCCCAAACTAAGCGCAGCCATGAGTCAACCGCCTGCGAAATTTTCGTGCAATCCGAACTCTTTTCACGCATTGCGCGTTGATAGGCGATCGATGCGGTGCGGACGCAAGGCTTTGTCCCAACAACGAAAATCAGGGTGACGGTGACGGGCGGCACGCGTGAGGCAAGCCCCGAATTTGCCTCCTTGCGCTGCAACATTGCTACGGCTGCGCAACAGCACTGTGCGTGCAGAGCTGGGGCCGGGCGGGCGGAATTGGATGAAAAATTATGTGGGAGTATTTGAGCGAACTGAAGAAGAGCCTGGCGCGCCCGATCGTGAAATACCCGCTGATCGCTATTGCCAGCGCCCTGTGGCTATTCGGACTCGCCGATCAAATTCCCGACCCGGTGCAGACGGCAAAATACATCGGGCTGTCGGCGCTGATCGCGGCGGTTGCCACCGTCTGACGCTTTCAGACGCCAAGGTGGCGCTGCAGCACGTCGGGGTTGGCCTTGATCTCGCCGGCGGGCCCTTCGTGCACGATATGGCCGTTGTTGATGATGTAGGCGCGTTGCGCCAGCGCCAGCGTCGCCGCGAGATTTTGCTCGACCAGAACGATGGTCTGCCCCGCCTCCACCAGCTTGCGGCACGCGGCCATCAGGTCGCGCACGATCACCGGCGCCAGGCCCTCGAAGGGCTCGTCGAGCAGGATCAGCTTGGGGTCGCGGATGAGCGCGCGGCCGATCGCCAGCATCTGCTGCTCGCCGCCGGAGAGATCGGTGCCGCGGCTGCGGCGGCGCTCGGCCAGCCGCGGGAAGATGTCGTAGATGCGTTCGAGCGGCCATGGCTTCGGCGCGGTCAGGCTCGCCAGCACCAGATTTTCTTCGACGTCCAGACTGCCGAAGATGCGGCGGTCCTCCGGCACCAGTTGCATGCCGGCCTGGGCGATGGCGTGTGCGGGCTGGCCGGCGACGTTCTGGCCGTCGAAAACGACCTCGCCTGAGCGCGGCGTCACCAACCCGATCAGGCTTTTCAAGGTCGTGCTCTTGCCGGCGCCGTTGCGGCCGAGCAGCGCGACCACTTCATGCGCGTCGACGCGCAGCGCCACGTCGAAGAGGATGTGCGAATCGCCGTAATAGCTGTTGAGCGATCTGACCTCGAGCAGGCTCATGCCGCCACCACGCCGCCGAGATAGGCTTCCTGGACCGTGTCGTTGCGCTTGATCTCCTCCGGCGTGCCCTCGGTGAGCACGCGTCCCTCGTGCAGCACGGTGATGCGCTCGGCGAGCTGGAAGATCGCATCCATGTCGTGGTCGATCACGATCATGGTGCGGCCGCGGGCGATCGATTTGAGGAGTTGCACCGTCTCGATGCGTTCGCGCGGGCTCATGCCGGCGAGCGGCTCGTCGAGCAGCAGCAGACTTGGCGAGGTTGCAAGCGCAAGCCCAATCTCCAGGCGCCGCTTCTCGCCATAGGCGAGTTCGGAAACTGGATGGTCGGCACGCTCGGTGAGATGGACGAGAGCCAGGGTTTGCGTCACCCGCTCGTTGAGACCGGCCACATTGCCGACGTGACGGAACATGTCCAGCCGGAACGGCCCGCGCTTTTCGGCGAGCGCGGCGATGGTGACGTTTTCGCGCACGGTCAACCGCGTGAACAGCTGGTTGACCTGATAGCTCTTGGTGAGTCCGAGCTGGCAAACATCGGTGACGCTGTAGCCGGTGATGTCGCGGCCCTCGAACACAATGCGGCCGGCGGTCGGCGGCACCTCGCAAGTGAGCATCTTGAAGAATGTGCTCTTGCCGGCGCCGTTGGGGCCGATGATCCCCCGCCGCTCGCCACGGCGGACGGAAAAATCGATGCTGTCATTGGCAACGAGGCCGCCATAGCGTTTGGTGAGACCTTCCGCCTGAAGGATCACCTCGCCCGCATCCGCTTTGCCGTTGCGCGAGACGAAAGGCACGACCGGGGCCTCGACGCCTGCGGCCGGCGCCGCAACGGCGGTCGGATCGGACTCAGCAGCTTCGTGCGGTTTCTTGCCGCGCCCGCCGGCCAGCTGCGCCAGGTCCGCCAGCCCGCCGATGATGCCGCGGCGCAGGAAGCACACCAGGAGCACGAAGATGACGCCGAGCACCAGCTTCCAGGTTGCGCCTAAATGCAGCGTCGTCTGCAGGAAATCGCTGAGATAGAGCCAGACCGTGGCGCCGACCAGCGGGCCGAACAGTGTGCCGGCGCCGCCGATTGCGGTCTGCATCACCAGCTGACCCGACGTGTCGAACATGAAGGCGTCGGGCGGCATGAAGCCTTGCATGACGCCGAGCAGACCGCCGGCGAACCCCGCATAGGCGGCGGCGATGACGAAAGCGGTCAGCTTGTAGCCATGGATGTTGTGTCCGACGGCGGCGGCGCGCAGCGGGTTGTCGCGAATGGCGCGCAGTACCGCGCCCACCGGCGACCGTACGATGCGCAGCGCGATGACGAGGCCGATGAAGTACCAGAAGGCGAGGAAGGTGTAGAGCCGGGCGTCTCCGCTGAAGGAAATCGTCGTGAAGCCCAGATAGAGTGTCGGCGTCGGCACACCCGGCAGCCCGTTCTCGCCGCCCGTCCAGGCCGACAGCGGATTGAATTCGACGAAGAAGAACACTTCCGCGATCGCCACCGTAATCATGGCGAAGTAGATGCCGGTGCGCCGCAGCGCGATCAGCCCGACCACGTAGCCGATCGCGGTGGCGGCGATCATGCCGACGAACAGCGACAGGATCACGTAAGGGATGTTGGCGATCGTCAGCAGATAGGCAGCGACCATGCCGCCTGTGCCGAAGAAAGCGGACTGGCCGAAGGAGAGCAGCCCGGTAAAGCCGAACAGAATATCGAAGCCGAGCCCGAACAAGCCCCAGACCAAAATACGGTTGATCGTCGCCGGGGTGAAGCCGAGGTAAGGCAGGATGAAGGGCGCCGCGATCAGTCCCGCCGCGGTCAGCGCCTCGATGATGAGGGCACGTTGCTTGAGCATGGCGACCCGGCCCTCACTCGCGCCCGGCGGCGCCGAGCAGCCCGTAGGGCCGCAGCACCAGCACCACCGTCATCGCCGCAAACAGCATGACGTAGGAGTAGCCGGGATTGAACATCGAGGTGATGCTGATGATCTCGCCGGCGATCAGCCCGCCGAGCACCGCGCCAGGAAACGAGCCGACGCCGCCGATGACGACCACGACGAAGGTCTGCACGAGAAACCCCTCGCCCACGTCCGGCGCCATCGCAACGACCGGAGCATAGATAATGCCGGAAAAGCCCGCCGCCATGGCGCCGAGGCCGAACACCAGCATGAACACTTTATAGACGTCGATGCCCAGCGCATCGACCATGACCGAGTCTTCGATGCCGGCACGCACGATCATGCCGATGCGAGTGCGATAGAGCACGATGTAGAGCGCAAGCAGCGCCACGGCGACGATGCCGAGCAGCGCCAGGCGGTAGGTCGGATAGAACATGAAGCCGAGGGGCGTGATGCCCACGAGGCCGGCCGGCGGCGGCACCGCCTTGGACAGGCTACCGAAGAAAAAACGTACCGCCTCCACAAAGACGATGCCGAGACCGAAGGTAACGAGCAGTTGGTCCTCATGCGGGCGCTTGTAGAAGGAGCGGATCACCACGCGCTCCACCACCACGCCGACAATCATCACGAAAAGCGAGCCGGCGAGCACCGCGGCGATGAAAGAACCGGTGTAGCTGTAGGTCAGCCAGCCGGCATAACCGCCGAGCATGAACATGGCCCCATGCGCCAGGTTGAGCACGCCGAGCGTGCCGTAAATGATCGTCAGCCCGGACGAGATCAGCGCCAGCAGCGCGCCGAGCACGAGGCCGTTGAAGCATTGCGAGATGAAATTGGCCCAGTTGATCATAGCCGGTTCTTAGAACGAGGACGGAAGCGGCCGCATCTCCCCGCTCGCCCCCGCGACAGCGGGGACCCAGGGCAACGGAAGCGACAGAACGCGTCGCCTGGATTCCCGCCTGCGCGGGAATGAGCGGAGGAGAGTACGTCTCCGATCAGACGTAATCGCCGAGATTGCAGCCGAAGGCGTCGGGCTTCTGCATCAATGGCGCGCCCGGCACCACTTCGAGAACCTCCCAATAATCCTCCTTGTTCTTCATGTCTTTGGGCGCCTTGCCCTTGACGATGATGACCGGACGGACGAGCTGGTGGTCCTGCGGACGGAAGTGCACCTGGCCGACGGTTGAATCGAAGGTTTCGCCCTTCTCGTACTGCTTGATGACGTCCGGCGGGTAGAAGGAGCCCGCCTCCGACACCATGCGTGCCCAGATGGCAAACGACATGTACGAGTTATTGGCGCCCCACTCGGGGTGATAGCCGAACTTCTTCACGAAGGCGTCGTTGAACATCTTCGCCAGCGGGTACTTGTCTTCCAGCGTCCACCAGTAGTCGGTCGCCGCGTAGACGCCGGCGGTGAGCTCCGGTCCCGTCTCCTTGGCGAGGAACGGGATCTGGTAAGGCACAACCAGCGTCATCTTCGGGATGATGCCGAACTGCTTGGCCTGCTGGATCGACAGCACCGCGTCGCGGCCCCAGTTCACGTTCACCAGGAACTCGGCGCCAGAATTGGCGATATTGGTGAGATACTGGCTGAAGTCCTGCGTGCCGAGCGGCGAGATCTGGTTGGTCACCATGGTCCAGCCGGCGTTCTTGGTCAGGTAGTCGTTCACCGACTTGGTCACGGTGTGACCGTAGGTGTAGTCCGGCGTCATGAACGCCGCCTTGCGGTTCTTGCCGAAGGCCTTCACCAGCACCGGGCCGATCGCGTTCGCCGCCGTCTCGCCGTAGAAGTTCTGGCGGAAGCCGTAGCGCACGCAGTCCTTGCCGGTGGTGTCGTTGGAGCCGGAGATACCGGTGACGTAAAGCACCTTCTCGCGCTGGGCGAATTTATTGAGCGCCACGGCGACCGCCGAGGAGGTCGAGCCGGTCATCAGGATGATCTTGTTCTGGTTGATGAAGGTCTGGATCTCCTGCACCGCCTGGTTCGGCTTGGCGGCCGAGTCGGCAACGAGCAGATTGACCTTCTTGCCGAGCAGGCCCTTGCTGACCTTCGGCGCGATCTTCTTCAGCAGCGGATTGCCTTCGTTGATGTGCTCGACGGCAAGCTGCCAGCCCTTGAGCTCGTCTTCGCCCTGCACCGCATAGGTGCCCGTGCGCGGCGTCGCCGCGGCCACATTGACGGTGTCGCCCTTGGAGCCATCCGGCCAGGTGCCGATCGGCGGCTTGTCATCGGCGTAGACGGGCATGATGAGCCCGCCGCCGGGCAGAAACGCGGAGCCGGCAAGGCCTGCGCCCGCCTGCAGCAAGCTGCGGCGCGAAACGCCGCTGAGCCAAGTCTTCGATGTCATGATCGCTGTCCTCCCTAGAGTTTCGCTACTGCGACTGCTTCTTCACACGCGTCGTGCGCTTTGTTGTTGGAGATGCTTGATTGTGCGCCCTCCTCGACCCAGCGCAAACGGCCGCGCCGCCATGCCGGCCGGCACGGCGAGCACCGTTCTCGCCGCCATTGCCCTTCGCCGGCGCTTTTTCGTCAATGCCACTTTCGTTTAGGGCGCGAGCAGCCACGTGCCACATCGCGGCGTGGCGCAAGGCGGCAGTTCAGCCGGAGCTATTTGTGCGCCGCACAAATGGGGCCTAGCCGAGATTCAGGTCCTTGAAGAAGTCGTTGCCCTTGTCGTCGATGACGATGAAGGCTGGGAAGTCCTCGACTTCGATGCGCCAGATCGCCTCCATACCTAACTCGGGATATTCCTGGCATTCGACCTTCTTGATGCAGTTCTCGGCGAGCTTCGCCGCCGAACCGCCGATCGAGGCGAGATAGAAGCCGCCATGCTTCTTGCAGGCCTCGCGCACCTGCGCCGAGCGGTTGCCCTTGGCGAGCGAGATCATCGAGCCGCCCACCGATTGGAATTGGTCAATGTAGCTGTCCATCCGCCCGGCGGTGGTCGGACCGAAGGAGCCGGACGCGTAACCCTGCGGCGTCTTCGCCGGCCCCGCGTAATAGATTGGGTGGTTCTTGAAATAGTCGGGCAACCCCTCGCCCTTCTCCAGCCGCTCGCGCAATTTGGCATGCGCCAGATCGCGCGCGACGATCATCGGGCCGGTGAGCGACAGCCGCGTCTTCACCGGGTACTTCGTGAGCTGCGCCAATATCTCCTTCATCGGCCGCCGCAGGTCGACCTTCACCACCGCGCCGCCGAGCTTCTCCTGGTCGACGTCGGGCAGATACTGCGCCGGATGCTCCTCGAGCTGCTCGAGAAAGACCCCGTCCCGGGTGATCTTGCCGAGCGCCTGGCGGTCGGCAGCGCATGACACGCCGAGCCCGATGGGCAATGACGCGCCGTGCCGCGGCAGACGAATGACGCGCACATCGTGGCAGAAATACTTGCCGCCGAACTGCGCGCCGACGCCGAGCGACTGCGTCAGCTTCCACACCTCCTGCTCCATATCGAGATCGCGGAAGGCGTGGCCGGCCTCCGAGCCCTTGGTCGGCAGCGCATCGTAATAATGCGTGGAGGCGAGCTTGACCGTCTTCATAGTCAGTTCGGCCGAGGTGCCGCCGATGACGATGGCGAGGTGATAGGGCGGGCAGGCCGCGGTGCCGAGCGTCAGCACCTTCTCTTTCAGGAAGGCGATCATGCGGTCGTGCGTCAGGATCGACGGCGTCGCCTGGAACAGGAACGACTTGTTGGCCGAGCCGCCGCCTTTGGCGATGAACAGGAACTTGTAGGCATCCTCACCTTCCGCATAAATCTCGACCTGTGCCGGCATGTTGGAGCGGGTGTTCTTCTCCTCGAACATCGAAAGCGGTGCGAGCTGCGAATAGCGCAAATTGCGCTTGAGGTAAGAGTCTCGCGCGCCCTCGGCCAGCGCCGCCTCGTCCGAACCGTCGGTGAACACCAGCCGGCCCTTCTTGCCCATGATGATGGCGGTGCCGGTGTCCTGGCACATCGGCAATACGCCGCCTGAGGCGATATTGGCGTTCTTGAGGAAATCATAGGCGACGAACTTGTCATTTGCCGATGCTTCGGGGTCGTCGAGGATCTTGCGTAGCTGCTTCAAGTGAGCCGGCCGCAGCAGATGATTGATGTCGTTGAACGCGGCCTCGCTTAGCGCGCGCATCGCGTCGCGCGCGACGATGAGCATGTCCTTGCCCATCACTTTTTCGACGCGCACCCCGCCAACCTCGAGCTTGCGGTAGGGCGTGGTGTCCGGCCCGAGCGGAAACAGCGGCGTGTGCTGATAGGGCGGGAGCGCGGAGGGAGGCGTGACGGGAACGTTCATGGACACGACTTGGACGGTTGCGGCTCAGGTTTAGAGGCTACCGAATTGTAGATATCGATTAGCTCTTGCCTAGTTGCCTTAAACCATTCGGCTCCGCCTCCGTCGATCTTGCGACCACGATAAGCAAGGGTGGCATGGATCGCCTTCTCAAGCGAGGCGCAGTCGTGGGTCTTGATTTCAAGAAACAGCACAGGCCTATCAGGGGTACTTGTTGAAATCTGCCCCGCGATCCTTTGGACCACATCGCCCTCTGTCAAACCAACCTTTAGCCGATCGGGCGCACACTTGTACCCGTACGCGTAAACAATTTTTGGACCTTCGCCAAGCCTGATGACATCCGTCGTATCCACGGCTTGCGATATCTTCGCGAGAGCTTCGCCTTCACTAATGCCTGGCTCTTGCTCGGCGAGCGGGTCCGTCAGATGCTGGGCGACGTCGGCTACTGGGTACAACTGCCCTTGAGTGACTTGCTCGACCGTGAAGCCGTTCGTAGGAGCATTGGCGATATATTTCGCCATGAGCTTAGCGTAATGCTGCTTCTTAGCCGCATCTTCGGCGACATTGTACTGGTTGAGTGCCCACGTGAATGAGGCCCTTTGCCCCGGCAATGTTGCCATACCGCCCCTCCACGATCATTCCCGTCATTTTCTGCAGCAAGTTTATTCAACTATTGAACGAGTATAGCGAAGACACGCAGCGCCAAGCCTACCAATCTGCTTCTGCCACAATCGAAATGTTTGCGGTGGGCTTCGCTTGGCTCAGGCCACCACACACACGCGATGCGGTACGTTGCGCCCTAAACCGCCCGCACCTTGCCCGGCGCGCCGAGCGTGCATTCGAGCGCAGCGCGGTCCCATTTGCCGAGATCGGCGGCCGCTGCGTAGGTGCTCTGCAGAAACTCCATCAGCGCCGCATCGGGATCCGGTGCCGTGCGCATCGCCTCATACGGTAACACAAACTCACCCAGCTCCTTCGACCAGAACGCGGCGGCCGGCGCGACCTTCGCCGCGGCAAAGCCCGCCGGCGCCGGATAGGCGTAAGAATAAAACGCCGCGTCATCGATCGGCGAACCGCCGCCGCCGGGCCAGAAACCGGCGCTCGAGACCTCGTGCGAATAGGCCTCCTGCGCCACCGCATCGGGCAGATGCGGCACGCCGCCGCGATGCTTGGGCGCACGGCGCCCGGAAAAGCGCGTCACCGCCAGATCGAACGAGCCCCAGAAGAAATGTACCGGGCTCGCTTTGCCGAGAAAGCCGGTGCGGAAGCGCGCAAGCACCTCGTGTGCCGAGAGCAGCACCCGGTGGAAGCGCCGCGCATAGGCGTGGTCGTAGGCCTTGTGCGCGCGATCATCGTCGAAGGAAATACAGTTGGGAATCTCGCAGGGCATCGGATCGATGGCCACGGCGACGCCGAGCTCGCGCAGCGCGATCAGCACTTGCTCATAGAATGCGGCGGTCGGGGTCGGCGCCAGCATGATCTGACGCACATGGCCGTCGTCGCGGCGCAGCCACAACACATTCTCGATGAAGTCGAATTCGATTTCGAGATTGCCGTCGGCGAGCGGCATCGGCGACGTGGTCAAGCCCCGCACCGTGACGTAAAGCGCGACATGCCAGGAGTGATTGAGCCAGGGCGCAAGCGCAAGCCGCACCTTGCCCACGATCTGTGTCCACAGATGCAGCGTGTCGCGCGTGTCCTGCCATGCAGCGAGCGGAAGCGCGGGCCAGCGGTCGTGCGCCATGCCGCATCATGGAGCGGCATCGGCGCCGCGTCAAAACGCCTGGCAATCGCGCGAGCCTTGCGCCATCCCGCCCATGTCCTTGACCTTGAGCACATACGACTTCCGCGCCGCTTCGCCGGCAGCATGCGGCGCGAGCGTCAGGGTGGCGCGGCCGTGCGAGGGGCCGGCGGCGGTGGTGACATAGAGTTTCACCGTGCAGCGCAGCCGTTGCTCGCATTTGTTCTCCAGCGTGACCTCGTAAGTCGGCCGGCCGTTGGCGAGCTTGAAGCCGCTCGAATCGGCCACGCACTCCTTAGCCGGGACCGGCTCGGGCTTTGACGCGGCATTCTCGGCACCGGCGGCTGCGGCAGCAAGCAGGCTGGCGGCGAATGCGGTCACGGCAATGGTCCGGATCATGCAATTTCCCCGCGTGAGGCCCTCCTCGTCTTCGTCGTGCGGCGCGGCGGATGGGTTCAAAGCCGGCGCTCGGCAATTGACGCGCCGGGCCGCTTGCGGCATGACCCCCTTCCCGCCCGGAATCGCCTCATCGCAATGCCCCGCCGTCCCTTCCGCATCGGCCGCTCGGTGACCGGCTTCGGCCTGTTCGCCACACGGCCGATCAAGAAGAAGACGCGCATCATGGAATATGTCGGGCCAATCCTGAATCGCGAGCAGGCCGAGCGCGCCGAACGGCGCGGCAACAAATACCTGTTCGAGATCACGCCCAACCGCACCATCGACGGCACGCTGCGCCGGAATATCGCCCGCTATGCCAATCACTCCTGCAATCCCAATTGCGAGCCGATCGTCTGGCGCGGCCGCGTCTTCGTCAAAGCGCTGCGCAACATCAAACCGGGCGAAGAGCTCGTCTACCACTATGGCATGGACTATCTACGGAACGTCATCGGTCTCGCCAACTGCAGATGCTCGCGTTGCCGGAGACGTCGCGCGCGCAAGGCGCGCGAGCGCCGCGCGGCGGAAAAACGGCGCGCGGCAAGGCTGGCGCGGGCGCGGCGGCACCGGGCAAAGCGCCGATGAGCGCGGCACGCAGGCGCAGCGAACACATCCCGCTCGGCGTTGCCTATATGCTCGGCTCGACGGTCGTCTTCGCCTTATCGCAGGCACTATCGAAATGGCTGGTGGCGGATTTTTCCTTCGTCGAGGTGCTCGACTTTCGTGCGCTCGGCTCGCTGGCGATCTGCGCGCTGCTTATTTTGCCGCGCACCGGCCTAGCCGTCTTTCATACCAAGCGGCTCAAGGCCCACGTCGGGCGCAACGTCACGCAGGCGGTGGCACAGAGCTTTTTCATGCTGGCGCTGGCTTTCATGCCGCTCGCCGGGGTGGTGGCCGTCAATTTCTCGTCGCCGATCTTTGCTGCCCTTTTTGCCTCTTTGTACCTGCACGAGAAGATCGGCCGAGCACGCGGCATCGCGCTCCTGGTCGGCTTCGCCGGCGTGCTCCTGGTGGCCTCGCCGCGTGTCGACACCGTCAACATCGGCGCGCTGTTCGCCGTCGCCAATGCGGTGATGTTCGGCAGCGTCACCGCCGCGGTGCGCGGCTTGAGCGCAACCGAAACGGCGGAAACACTGACCATGTACCAGATGGTGCTGCTCTCGGCCTTCTTCAGCGTCGCGCTGCCGTTCTATGGTTTTGCCGCGCCGCATCCAGGTGATGCCGGGCTGCTCATCGTCAACGGCATGCTCAATGGCATCGGCCAATATTGGTGGACCAGGGCGCTCTCGCTGGCGCCTCCTGCCGCGGTCGGACCTTTTTATTATTTCACGCTGGTGTGGGCGATGATTCTCGGCTTCCTGGTCTGGGGCGACCTGCCGACGCCGGCACTGCTGGCGGGCGCGGCCATCGTCGCTGCGTCCGGGCTCTATCTGCTCTGGCATGAACGGCCGCGTCGGGCGGCGGCGCAAGCGGTTCCACCGACTATCGAATGAACAAAGAGAGACGAAGTCATGACTCTGAAAATTCGCCGCGTCGTTACCGGCCATGACGCCCAAGGCCGCGCCAAGGTGCTGATCGACGAAGAGGTCAGCAACGTCATCTCGACGCGTCCCGGCGCCCTGTCCTCGGTAATCTGGTCGAGCGACCAATTGCCGGTGGACAATGATGGCGACCGCGATCCTTCGCACAAGGAGATCGAAACCACGATCCCCGGCGGCTCGGTGTTCCGCGTCGTCAGCTTCGGTCCGGGTGTCGCCCCGCGCAACCATCGCACCGATAGCATCGATTACGCCGTCGTCATCTCCGGCGAAATCGACATGGAGCTCGATATCGGCAGCGTGCGCCTTAAGGCAGGCGACGTGCTGGTGCAGCGGGGCACCATTCACAACTGGGTAAATCGAGGAAGTGAGCCCTGCGTCATTGCTTTTGCGCTGATCGCGGCGAAGCCCGTCAATGTCGGTGGCAAGACTCTGCATGCGCAAGGATAGAAGTTCCACGCCGACCAAAATGCGCCATTAATTTTTTGTCAGGTCCGTCGCAATAGACGGAAACAACGCCTAGCTCACGCTTTAGAAAAGATAAAAGCGCGCTCCGGTTCGGGCGCCCTTCAATCCATGAGACAATTGGACGAGAACGAACTCGAAGCGCTCAGGCTCTTCGCGAGCGGACGGTCGACCGATGAAATGGCGGTCGCGCTCGGCGTGAGCAAAAGCATGGTGCAGCATTATCTGCGCGTCGCCAGCCGCAAGCTTGGCGCGCGCAACCGCGTCCACGCGGTCGCCCTGGCCGTGCGGGTGGGCTTGGTCAAGCCAGCCGGCGGCAACTTGTGATCGTTGTTCCGCGTCGCCGGCGATATTTCGCCGATTAGCTATGCGGCGTGGGCCTCCACCACCTCTCCGCTTGCGGCTGACGGCCCCAACAGGGCCGCGATGAGATGTTGCACCTCGAGCTGTGCCGTCGCGTGGGACATGGTCGGACGAGTTCCCAACGTGGTCACATTGAGCTCGTCGGCGGCCGTCAGCCCGCGCGGGTAGAACTCGCGGAAAATGACGCGCTCCGCCAATCCCTCGATCGAGCGGAAGCCCAGCCGTTTCGAAAGGTCGCGCAGCGCATCCCCGACATAGCGTTTGTTGCGCGTCGGCGTGCTGGACAGACGATTGCGCAGTACGATCCAGTCGATATCGGGTTTGCCTGCCTGTTGCCGCTCACGCCGCGCATCCTCGACAATATGCGCATAATGGCTGATGCCGGCGACCGCGAATGTCTCGGGATCGACGCTGCCGAGCACGTCGAGGTCGACGAAGCTGTCGTTCAGCGGAGTGATCAGGGTATCCGCCGCCGCGTGCGCAAGCCGCGTGAGATAGGTGTTCTGGCATGGCGTGTCGATGACAATAAAACTGTGGTTTTCCGCCAAACTTTCGATCGTCTTGAGAAAGGCTTCGCGGCCGGCAGCCTCGTCTTCCGCGGAGGAAAACTCGGCCTCCTCGTCGAAACAGACATGGGTCGGCGCCGGCAATTCCTGCCCGCGCTGACGCGCCCATGCCAACCTGTTGTCGACGTAGTGGGTAAAGCTACGCTGCCGGGTGTCGAGATCGACGGTCGCGACCGTCGCGCCCGTGCGCAGCAGAGCGACCGCAATATGAATGGCGACGGTGGACTTGCCCGACCCGCCTTTTTCGTTGGCAACGACAATCACGCGAACGCACGGCGCACAGGATACGTTTTCTTGATCCATTAGCGTGCTCCATTGACCGGCGGTCTCGCTCGAATCTCGCGAGCTTTTTGTAAGAACCACCTTCGCTGATTCGCGCGCCCTTGCGCGAAGTTTTTCGGATTACATTTTCAATGACTTTTCAAAATGATGGAACCGCGCCCTTACATGTCCAATTCGGGATAACGGCGGAAGATGCCTTGCTCATTGAAGGCAAGGCGCCGCGGCGAGGACAGATACTTTTTGAGACGGTCGCGGCCGGCGATTCTGTCGCGGACGGCGACCACCCGCGGCACGTCGCGTTCGAGTCGTCGCATGGCATTGGGAAACGCATAGCGCAGGCCTTCCACCAACTGGAACAGCGAGAGATCCATGTAGGAGGCCTTGCGGCCGAGAACGTAAGGACTGCCGCTTTTCTTCAGGACGGTCTCGAAGTAGCCGAGATATTTCGGCGCGCGCTCCTGCAGAAAATTCTCCGTGAAGCGCTTCGCCTCCGCCTTGGCATCCTCATAGTAGAATTCGCCGCCGAGCGGGTGATGAGTGTCGTGAATTTCTTTGACGAAATCCGTCACAGTGAGTTGCAACTGGTGCAGCCAGAGCCGGTCCGCTTCGGCGCGTGGCGCGAGTTTCAACCGCGGCCCGAGGAAATATAGAATTTCCGCCACCTGTGCGATCACGAGCTTGCCGGCTTTGAGAAATGGCGGCGCAAAAGGCGGACGCTTGTCGCGTCCGCCTTCCATCATCGCCATCATGCGCTCCATGCCGCCCGGCTTGCGCGCCACGTCGTCATAAGCGGCGCCGGCATCCTCGAGGGCGAGACGCACGAATTCGCCGCGGCCCTGGATGCCCGGCCAGTAGAATAGCTGGTAGCGCATCGAACGCCTCCGTCACGCCGGGGCGGGAATTCTTCGCTCGCCAGTCCGGCTATGACAAGCCGGCTAGTCGACGGCGAAACAGTAGAGCAGGCCGTCGCCGCCGGTCGATTGCAGATCCTTTTGCGAGCAGCCGCCGTCGGGGCCGCGTGAAGGATGCGAGGAATTCCACGAGCGCGAGGCCTCGTCGTCGCGCAATCCCTGCCGATCGTTGTGGCCGAGCATGACGGCGCCTTGGGTGGAGCTCGTGTAATTTTTGCAAGTGCGGTCCTCGCCCAACGGGAAAGCGGTGCCGTCCGGCTGCGAGCCGGTCAGAATGTCGTGCCGGTTCGGCTTGTCGCCGCGGCCGTTGATTACCTCACCTTTTTCCGAGAGGTTGTTTTGCTTGTTGAGCTTGTTATTGGCGCTGTGCAGGTCGGCGACGCTTGTGGCGACAACGACACCTTTGGCGTTCATCCAAGGACCCTTGCCGATGCGGTCGCGCGCATTCACGGCGTCCGCACCTTGCGTGGACAAGTAGGCGTGCCACGTCTTACCGCCCGCGCCGACCGAGGCGGCAAGTTCCTGGCAATGGCGATCGGCGCCGGCAAGTCCGCCGAGATCGCCGCCTTTACCCGGTCCGTGGCTGGTCACAAAGAAGCTCATGTTCGCTTGCTGCGCAGCCGCAGGCGCGCTCAGCGCCAGGCACGCCGCGAGCGAAATGCCGATCTTGCATAGTGTCATTTGGATATCTCCCTATGCGGCGGGAAGCCGTCGCCCGCCGTCGCGAGGTCACAACCCCGTCAGCTTGCGGGTATTCCGGCGCTCACGCGCGCTTGATCTACTTGCCGAGATATTGCGCGTCGGTGACCGGCTCGAGCCATTTCACGTGCTCGCCGTTTTGCGCCTCCTGCATGGCGATGTGCTCCATCGCATGCTCAGGGGTGCCGCCATGCCAATGCTTTTCGCCGGGTGGAATCCACACCGTGTCGCCGGCTCGTACTTGTTGGATGGGCCCGCCCCAGGTCTGCACGTGGCCGATGCCCGAGGTGATATGCAAGGTCTGCCCGAGCGGATGGGTATGCCAGGCTGTCCGCGCTCCCGGCTCGAAGCGCACCCAGGCCGAGCGCAAGAGCGCAGGCTCCGGTGCCTGGATGATCGGGTCCTGCCAAACCGTGCCGGTAAAACTTGGAGGCCCCATTTTCTTCGAGGGCCGCGAACCACAAGCGATGATCTCCATGAAATCCTCCTTGAAACCAATGGCCGCAGCCTAGCGGCGCACGGCGCAACAAAAAAGCCCGGCGTCGCCGCCGGGCTTCATCTTGCATCTTTGCAAAGTTCTTCTGGATCGTTCAAGCCGGCTGAAGATTGCCGGCAGCTTGCTTTCCACGCTCGGTGACGATCTCGTAAGAGACCTTCTGGCCCTCCACCAGCGAGCGCATTCCGGCGCGCTCCACGGCGGTGATGTGCACGAACACATCCTTCGATCCGTCTTCCGGCTGAATGAAGCCGTATCCTTTTTGAGTATTGAAGAACTTCACAGTTCCGACAGGCATCCGTTATCCTTTCACGCTTTCGTTGAACGCCCGTGCGCTCATCGCCCGGGCGGCAACAATCCAAGTTTTGGGAGATCACTTGAGCAGCCGACCCAAATCCGGGAGCGTGGCAGCAAGATGAAGCCGAAAACTCGTATTGCGGGCGGCCACATAGACTGATTTCAAGCGAACGTCAACGCCACAGGGTTTGCCGATGCGGCAGTCATATACCGTTTTATGAATTGGTAACGCCGACGTCGCTATAGTTGGCGTGCGGGTCCGGACCAGCATTAACGAAGTCTTGCTCCGGATGGCGCTCGACCGCGCGAGCGGCGAGGTCCCGATGAGTCTGGACACCAAAGACAAACGCAAAACGCGCCGGCGCCCGATGCGCTATTCGGCATGGATCGCGCTTGAACCGGGCAAATTCCACGGCTGCGTCTTGTCCGACATCTCCGATAAAGGCGCCCGTATCGACGTGGAGGATGAAACGGTCATTCCCGATCGTTTCCCGTTGTTCTTGTCGCGCAATGGCGGTGCCCGCCGCGTCTGCACGGTCGCATGGCGCAAGCCCAAGCAAATCGGCGTGGCCTTTACTGCGCGCTTTTCCGCAGCAGACCGCGCAAAACTGGTCGAAAACATCGAGGCGCGCGTCGCTTCTCCGCCCACTGCACCGACCGCGACCGGGGCCGAGGAAGGCAAAAAAGCGTAATCGCCGTGCTTTCACGGCATCGTCACGAAAACGTCATGGCACGGGCAAAAATGCTCTGCGTTATCTAGCCGACTCTCGGCTGGAGTGCGCGATGAAACCGTCGCTCGCTACTTTATTGCTGCTATTTCTCGGCGTGGCTGCGGCGGCTGCAATGCCCTCGCCGTATGAAGCGCCGCCTCGCATCCCGACGGCCACGACCGGTGCGATCGACGTCGAACTCTCGGGCGCCGCGCGCGAACGCGACTATTTTCGGGCGCCGCAGCCGCGGTACGGAGCACAACGAATTTTCCCCTGCCGCTGGCAGGCTGAACGTGTGCGCTCGGAATCCTGCGACTAACGCAACGGTCGAGGGAAGCGGCTTTCAGACTGCCATCGTCTTTTTCGAAAGAAGACGCAACCAAGAACACTAAAGCGGACGCGCGCGTCTTCCCAATCTTGGAAAAGTCCTAACACGGGCTGAAACACTCTAACCTTGATTTTTTTCCTCTTCGCTTCGCGCTTCATCAAAGGCTTCCAGTCGCGTTTCAAATCTCTACTTATCCACTCGTCGCCTTTATATTCAGAAACGCACGCGGCGAAGCATCCAAATTGCAATCCGGCGCCAGCTTTTTGACAATCCGCTACAACAGAAGCAACTCGTTTGATGTCCTTTTTATAACCGCCGTAGCTGTGGTGCTCTCGTTTCAATTCGATAACGGCTAGCGCATATTTTTTCGTGCCTCGTTTTGACCAAAGCACAATATCAAAGCGCCCCCTCGACTTCTTTTTGCCCCATCTTAACTTTGGCGCGAATTCCTTTTTGAACTCACTCTGGGTCGCCTCAAGCGTGACAAAAACATCTTTTGACCGGTAAAATTTCAAAAATGGTTGCGCGACAAAATATCCAAGGAAAGATTCTACCCCACGTCCGGTAACCCATTCGCCTCCCGAAAGTTTGCAGTAAACCCGATTAGCTCGTTTCAGAGCATTAATAACGAAGTTTTCTGCCTGCTCTGGTCTAATTTTTTTCATTTCAAGTCATCCTTTGAGAAGACTTCCTTTATGGCAGAAACCAACTGCTTGAGTGAAAACGGCTTGGCCAAAAATGCGTACTCTTCTGAGGTCGGCAGATTTTTTGCGAACGCATCCTCAGCATACCCGGACACGAAAATGATCTTCACATTGGGCTTGCGTGCGCGCAATGCTTTGAGCAGCGTCGGCCCGTCCATTTCCGGCATCACCACGTCTGATACCACAAGGTCGACGTCTCCCTGGCGATCGAAGATCTCGATTGCCTCGAGGCCGTTGCCAGCCTCCAGCACGGTATAGCCGCGCGAGGTCAGGCCGCGCGCGTTGAGCGCACGCAAGCCCTCCTCGTCCTCGACCAGGAGGATGGTGCCCTGACCCGTGAGGTCTGCCGCAGCCGCACGCGCTGCCTGCTCAGCCGCGGTCAAAGCGCCGACGATTACCGGGGCCTCCGCGGCGGGCATCTGTGTCAATTCGTCAGCCTCTGGAACATGCCGCGGCAGGAAAACACGGAGGACGGTGTGGCCGGGTTGCGACTCCGCATAGATAAATCCGCCAGTCTGCTTGACGATGCCGTAGACGGTGGAAAGACCAAGACCCGTACCCTTGCCGACCTCTTTGGTCGAGAAGAACGGCTCAAAGATCTTATCAATGATCTCCGGCGGAATTCCGGTGCCGGTATCGCTCACCTCGATCAGCACGTAGTCGGCGGCCGGCATCCCTTTGGCGGCGAACTGCTTGCATCCCTCGGCCGTCACATTCGCTGTACGCACAGTGAGCTTGCCGCCATCCGGCATGGCGTCGCGTGCATTGACAGTCAGGTTGACCATAACTTGCTGGAACTGAGTGACATCGACCCTGACGGACCAAAGGTCTCTTTCATGAATCGTCTGTAGCTTTACTTTTTCCCCCAACAGCCGTTTAAGCAACAGATCCAGTTCGTCGAGCGTCTCCCTCAGGTCGAGCACCTGTGGACGCAGCGTCTGACGGCGCGAAAAGGCGAGCAACTGTCGCACCAATGCCGCCGCACGGTTGGCGTTCTGCTTGATCTGCATGATGTCCTTGAAGGACGGATCGGTCGGCTTGTGCGCGTTGAGCAGGAAATCGGTCGCCATCATGATGGCAGAGAGCACATTGTTGAAGTCGTGAGCGATGCCGCCGGCGAGTTGGCCTACGGATTCCAGTCTTTGTTGTTGCTTGATTTGATTTTCCAACGTGCGCTGCGCGGTAGTCTCCAGCGCATACACGATGGCGGCTTCGCCATCGTCGTCCTCAACGGCCGACACAAAGAAATTGGCAAAGCGCTCGCCCGATCCGGCGAGCGCCGCCTCCACAGGCGCGATATCACCATGACCGGCGGCCGCCCTGCGGATTGCGGCCTCCAAAGCCGGACGGTCGCGCGCGGCCACAACAGTGAGGATCGACGGCGTATCGCCCTTGATGAGCCCCTCGAAAGCAGAGGCAAATCGGGCGTTACTGCGGGCGATCCGGCCAGCTTTGTCCACAGTCGCAATCGCCATTGGCGTATTCTGGAAGAAGCGCATGAAGCGGACTTCCGCCGCACGCTGCGGGTCGCCGCCGGCGTCGCGCGCGCGATTGAGCACCAGCGTACGCGAAGGCCCCGGCGCTCCATCCGAGCCGAAGGCGATCTTGTGGAACAGCCGCACCGGAATCGGCTTGCCGCCGCGCGTCTTCAGATCGAGATCGACAACTTCCGTTTTGACCTCGCCGGGCGCGGCATTGAGCGTGGTGAGCAAGGCAGCACCCTCGCCCGCCACGATATCGGTGAGCCTAAGCGAGCCTGTGCCGACCTGCGCCAGGTCATAGTCCAGCCACGCCGCGAGTGTCGCATTGAGATAAACGACATCGCCAGCAGCATCGACGGAAAAGAAGCCCGCCGGGGCGTGATCGAGATAATCGATGGCGTGCTGAAGCTCCTGAAAGACATTTTCCTGTCGCTCGCGGTCGCGCGTCACATCGGCGACCGACCAGACCGTAAGTTTGGTGTCTTTGCCTTCGCCGAGCGGCCGCACCCGCATGCGCAGCCAGCGGGCGTTCTCCGCACCGGCAATGCGCACTTCTTCCTGCGCCCGGCGGCCCTCGCGCGCCGCTTTGAGCAGGCGATAGATCGCCTCCGACACGTCCGGGTCGCCCATGAAAACGCGCTCGATCGGCCGCACGTCATCATGACCTTCGGCGCCGGTCAGATCGAGGTAAGCGCCATTGGCATAAAACACCCGGCCCGCCGAATCGGTCACCACAATGCCGTCGAAAGCGTTGTCGGCGAGCGCCTTGTGCACCGGATTGGTCTGCGTCTTACCGGCGACGCGCAGGATCCCCGCGGCGAGCGCAAACAAGGCAAAAACGCCTATCGTGCCGAGGAGCGCAAGAAGCGCGAGAATGTAGGTCGCCGAGTGTTCGCGGCCGACATACACAAGGCCTGCCGCCGCGGCGACCAGAAGCAAAGCGACCAAAAGCACCATGGCGAACGAGCCGCCGCGAGGGATGCTCTGACTGCGGTCGAAAGCGGCCAGCGCCTGCCCCTCACGCGCCTTGCGCGGCTGCGGCCTGATTACCCGGTCCTCGCCTGCCATGCGTCCTGAGTGCCTTAACCCGCCCCCCGCCTGCAAGGGCCGCTACGGCCAATCCAGCGCGATTATTACATCCTTTTTGCGGCTGGAACCGCACGCCGCAGCCGCATGACATAGCCGATCACTTCCGCCACCGCCTTGTAATGCTCCGGCGGGATCATCTGATCGACTTCGACCGTGGCATGCAGTGCGCGCGCCAGCGGCGGGTTTTCCACCAACGGGATCGCGTGCTCCTTGGCAACTTCCCGAATCTTCATCGCTACCTCATCGGTGCCCTTGGCGACGCAGATGGGAGCCTCCATGCCGCGCTCATATTGCAACGCGACCGCGTAGTGCGTCGGGTTCGTAATCACCACGGCGGCTTTCTTGACGTTGGCGATCATGCGCCGGCGCTGCCGTGTCTGCCGCACCTGCTTCATCTTGCCCTTGATGGTTGGATCGCCTTCGCTCTGCTTGAATTCCTCCTTCATCTCGCGCAGCGACATCTTTTGCCGCTCGTACCAACGCCGGTACTGAAACAGGTAATCGCCGGCTGCAATCACGGCGAGCATCGCCACCACTGCCCCCATCAATTTGAGCACGAGCTTGAGCGTGAAGGGCAGCACCTCCGCGACATCGCTGCGGTTAAGCGCCATGATGCGCAGGCGCTCCGGCCACATCAGGACGGTGAGCACCGTGCCGACCAGCAATATCTTGACGAGGCCCTTGAGTAGATTGACCAACGCCGCCGCTGAAAACAGCCGCTTGAGCCCGGCCATCGGCGAGACCTTCGAGAAATTGGGTGTCAGCGGGTCGAGCGACCAGACCATGCGGTGCTGCACCAGGTTGCCGGCGAGCGCTGCGATGATCAGCGCGATGAACGGCACGGCGAGCGCCGCGATGAGCTCGGCGCCGATCTTCTGCACGAGATGCGGCAGCGCCGGCCCGTCGACCAGGATTTGACCGGCATTGGCGATGAGTCCACGCATGGTGACGGACACGCTCCGGCTCATGCCCCCGGAAAACGTCGCCACCACGAGGGTTGCGCCGGCGATGACGAACCAGGTGTTGACCTCTTGGCTCTTGACCACATCGCCGCGCTTGAGCGCCTCCTCGAGACGCTTTTGCGTGGGGTCTTCTGTTTTTTCGGTGTCGTCGCGTTCGTCAGCCATCGCCTGCCCTATGCGTGCGGGGCCAACTGGCCAAGCACGCCTTCGAGGTAGCCGACGAACGTGCCCATCATGGCGCCTACTACGAGCAGCAACAGCATCAGCCCGAGCATGATCGAAAGTGGCAGGCCGATGAAGAACACTTGCATCTGCGGCATGAGGCGGGAGAGCACGCCGAGGCCGACGTTGAACAACAGACCGAACACCAGAAACGGTGCGGCAAGCTGAATACCGATGCGGAAGGCCGTGGCGACGATCTCGGTGACATGTTTGGCGACATCGCCGGACAGCGGCATTTCACCAGGTGAAAACAAGGTGTAACTGTCGTTCAGCGCCGCGATCACGAGGTGATGGAGGTCCGTGGCGAAGATCAGCGTGACGCCGAGCAGCGTGAGGAAATTGCCGACCAGTACGCCTTGCTCATTCTGCGTCGGATCGACGGCGGTGACGAAGCCCAGTCCGAGTTGCTGCGCGACCACGAAGCCGGTGATTTGCAATGCCGAAATGGCCAGCCGCGCCGTCAACCCAAGCACCGCGCCAATGATGATCTCCTGGAAGAG
>Ga0209581_1001622_pt1 | contig 25122 bp, 21 predicted proteins | sample Coa_R2_FD_187160 | JGI IMG/M metagenome (GOLD analysis project Ga0209581, IMG submission 187160) | Surface soil microbial communities from Centralia Pennsylvania, which are recovering from an underground coalmine fire - Coalmine... | ecosystem: Environmental > Terrestrial > Soil > Unclassified ...
CGAGAAAGCTGTCGCGCCGGCCGGCGAGCGCGGCGATGTCGCGTCCGGCGGCCTCGTCGGCGACGCCTTCGGCGAGCTTGCGGCGCAGTTCCTCGCTCAGCGCCGGGCGCCCGAGATCCGCCCACCAGTCCTGCATCGGCGCGGCGAACTGGTCGAGGAAATGGCCGATGCCGCCCTCGCCGCCGGCGAGGTGGAAGGTCAGGTGCGGCCCCATCAGCGCCCAGCGCAGCCCCGGGCCCTCGCTGATCGCCGCATCGATGTCGGCGACGCTGGCGACCCCGCTCTCGACCAGGGCCACCGCCTCGCGCCACAGCGCCGCCTGCAGCCGGTTGGCGACATGCCCCGGCACCTCGCGGCGGATGTGGATCGGCCGCTTGCCGATCGCGGCATAAAAGGCGAGGGCGCGCTCGACCGCCGCCGGGGCGGTGCGCTCGCCGCCCACCACCTCGACCAGCGGGATCAGGTGCGGCGGGTTGAACGGGTGGCCGATCAGCATGCGCTCGGGATGGGCGCTGCCCTGCTGCAGCCGGCTGATCAGCAGCCCCGACGAGCTCGAGGCGATGACCGTCTCGGGCGCCGCCGCGCGGTCGAGGCGCTGCAGCAGGGCGCGCTTCAGCTCCTCGCGCTCGGGCGCGTTCTCCTGGACGAAATCGGCTCCGGCGGCGGCCGCCTCCGGCTCGGCGTGAAAGCTCAGCGCCGCCGCGTCGGCGCCGGGCGCCACCGCGCCCAGCCGCTGCAGCACCGGCCAGGCCGCGGCGACGAAGCGGCGCAGGAACGCTTCGCCGCCGGGCGCCGGGTCGCTCGCCGCGACGGCGAGCCCGCGGGCGAGGAAATAGGCCGCCCAGCTCGCCCCGATCGTGCCGCTGCCGATGACCGCGACGCGGGCAATGCCGAGCCGCGCCAATTCGTCTTGCACCGCATCCTCCCTGTCGCGCTACTGTGGGGCCGATGTCCCCGCGTTCCGCAAAAGTGTAGGCCGGCGTGCCCGAACCGTCCAACCGCCGCGACCTCCGCCTCGACTTCTTCCGCGGCGTGGCGCTGGTTTTTATCTTCGTCGATCATATCCCCGAGAACTTCCTCAGCTATTTCACCCTGCAGGCGGTGGCGTTCTTCGACGCCGCCGAGGTGTTCATCTTCATTTCCGGCTTCACCGCCGCGATCGTCTACGGCCAGCGGCTGGCGGCCAAGGGCTGGCTCTACGCCACCGCGCAGATCTGGCGCCGCGCCTGGCAGCTCTACGTCGCCCACGTCTTCCTGTTCGTCATCTTCATCGCCGAGGTCTCGTACACCGCGATGGCCTTCAACAACCCGATGTACAACGAGGAGATGCGCGTCGCCGACTTTCTCGACCAGCCCTACATTTCGGTGATCAAGGCGCTGTTGTTGCAGTTCCAGCCAACCTTTCTTGATATCCTGCCTCTCTATATTGTGATGATGTTGATCTTCCCGGTAATCCTTCTGGGCATATCGTACCGGCCGAGTTTGGTGCTAATACCGTCTCTTGCCGCCTATCTCGCGGTGCAGTTGTTCGGCGTCCCGGTTCCGGCCTACCCTGAGGGTCATGTCTGGTACTTCAACCCGCTTGCCTGGCAGTTCCTGTTCGTGTCCGGCGCCGTGCTCGGCCAATTCTGGGCGCGCGGGCGCAGCCTCCCTCGCCTGATGCCGGCGCTGCTGCCGCTGGCGCTGGTCCTGCTCGGGGCGGTGCTGGTGGTGCGCGTGAGCTGGACCTTGAGCAGCCTGTGGGACGGGTTTCCCGCCCTGTTCCTGCGCGAGATGTGGCCGGTCAACAAGAGCAACCTGTCGCCGCTGCGCCTGGTGCCGTTCTTTGCCGCGGTGCTGGTGGTGGCGGCCTGGATCGGGCCGCAGGCGCGCTTCCTGCGCGCCCGGGCGGCGCGGCCGCTGGTCGTCGCCGGCCAGCAATCGCTCGAAGTGTTCTGTCTCGGCATCGTGCTGTCGGCGCTCGGCCATTTCGTGCTTGCCGAGTTCCCGCACGGCATCGCCATGCAGCTCGCGGTCAACGCCGTCGGCATCCTGGCGATGCTGCTCTTCGCCGGGATGATCGACTGGTACAAGCGGATGGACCGGGCGCCGATGGTTGCGGCCGGCGGCGGCGCCAGATGAGGCGGCTCGCCCTCATGTGCCTGCTGGTCGCGGCGTTCCTGCCGGCGCCGGTGCGCGCCGAGCGCGACGAGTGCGAGGTGCCGCCCGACCTGGCGCAGATGGGCGAACGCCTGCCGCGCCTCGCCGCCCGGCTGGAGGCGCGCGAGCCGGTGACCATCGTCGCCATCGGCGGCGCCTCGACCAAGGGCGCCGCCGCCGGGGCGCCGGACCTGGCCTATCCGAGCCGGCTGCAGGAGGCGCTGTCGGCGCTCTATCCCGGGGTGCCGATCAAGGTCGTCAACAAAGGGGTGCCGCGGCAGACCGCCGCCCAGATGTTCGACCGCTTTCCCAGCGACGTGATCGCCGAAGACCCGGTGCTGACGATCTGGGAAACCGGCATCGTCGATGCGGTGCGCGGGGTCGAGATCGACGAGTTCGCCGGCGCGGTGCAGCGCGGGATCGACGAGCTGCGCAACCGCGACATCGACATCATCCTGGTCGACATGCAATTCTCGCGCAGCACGGCGACGGTGATCGATTTCGAGCGGTATCTGCACACTTTGCACCGCATCGGCGATCTTAACGACATCTACGTGTTTCCGCGTTACGCGATGATGCGGTACTGGAGCGAGGAGAACGTGTTCAACTTCGACGGGGTCGCGGCCGACGACCGCGCCAAGCTCGCCGCCCGGGTCTACAACTGCATCGGCCGCCGGCTGGCCGCGGCGATCCGGCGCGCCGTGCCGTGATTCGCGCCGCGCTCCTCGCCGGCATCGTGCTGGTGCCGGCCGCAGCGCTGGCGGCGTGTCCGTCGCCGCCGGGACTGACCGTGCTGGTGCCGCCGCTCGAGCGCAGCGCCGGGCGGCTCGAAGCCGGGCTGCCGCTGTCGATCGTCGCGTTCGGCTCGTCCTCCACCGCCGGCAACGGCGCCAGCTCGCCGGAGGCGAGCTACCCGGCGCGGCTCGGCGCGGAACTGAATACCCGCCTGCCGGGGGCCGAGATCGCGGTGCTCAACCGCGGCCGCGGCGGCGAGGATGCGCCCGAGGAATTCGCCCGGCTCGGCCGCGACGTCGTCGCCGCCCGCCCCGACCTGGTAATCTGGCAGTTCGGCACCAATGCCGTGCTGCGCCGCGACGACCTCAGCGGCGACGGCGAGCTGGTGCGGCGCGGCGTCGCCGAGCTGAAGGCGGCCGGCATCGACGTCGTCCTGATGGATTTGCAGTACGCGCCGCGGGTGCTCGACCGGCCGTCCTACACGGTGATGGAAGACATCATCGCCGAGACCGCCGACGCCGCCGGCATCGGTCTGTTCCGCCGCTTTGCCCTGATGCATTATTGGCAGCGCGCCGGCGATCCCGCGCTGCGGCTGATCGCCGATGACGGGCTGCACATGAACGATGCGAGCTATCGCTGCCTGGCCGCCAGCCTCGCCGACTCCCTGGTCGCCAACTGGGCGGCCCACGCCAAGGAGCGGCGGCGCGGGCCGCTGGTGCCGGAGGCGATCGCCGGGCTCGGGCAGGTGGTGCCGGGGCAATAGGCGCCGGCGGCTGCGGCCTGCCGACCGCCTGTGACGAAACGCCGCTGCCCCGCCCGGCCGCTCGCGCGACGCGTCGGCGTGCTACGGCGATGTTGTCGCCGACGTAGAATTTGGGCTTGGATTCGGGCGAGGGTCATATATGCTGGGAACGCATGGCTGGTCGCCACAAGATGTTGTTGGCAGGCCGTTTGGCCGGAAACCCGGCCGAAACCCGCGCGCCGGCAGCATCGGCGGTTGACCGAAGACGGCATCCGTGCCGCTGCCGTAGCGTCGCCACAAAGCACTGGCATCGTGATTGCGTGCGTTGGAAGGCACATATGTAAAGGGACCGGCCGCCGGTGCGGGCACGGCGGCGCAGAAAAGAGGGGAAAATTTTGCGGGCGCCGCACGAAGGGTGACGGATGCCGCGGATATTCCTCGCGGTACGGCGTTTTCCCTGTCGGGACGACGCGCGCTCGGGTAGGGCGATCGATGATTGAGGTGACCAATGCGCTTTGACGATGGGATCTTCGGGCTCTATTCGCGCCTCTACGAGAATCGCCGCGAAGTTGAGATGTCGCTCGAGGATTATCTGCGGGCGTGCTCCGACGATCCGTCTTATTACGCCGGCCCGGCCGAGCGCCTGCTTAAGGCGATCGGCGACCCGGTGATGCTCGACACCAGCCAGGATCCCCGGCTGGGCCGCATCTTCATGAACCGGACGATGAAAATCTATCCGGCGTTCGAGGATTTCTACGGCATGGAGGAGACGATCGAGCGCATCGTCGGCTTCTTCCGCCATGCCGCGCAGGGGCTCGAAGAGCGCAAGCAGGTGCTCTACCTGCTCGGCCCGGTCGGCGGCGGCAAGTCGTCGCTGGCCGAGCGGCTGAAGCAGCTGATGGAGCAGGAGCCGATCTATGTGCTCAAGGCGGGCGAGCAGATAAGCCCGATTTTCGAGAGCCCGCTCGGCCTGTTCGACCCGACCACGATGGGCCCCGAACTGGAGAAGCGCTACGGCATCCCGCGCCGGCGCCTGACCGGGGTGATCTCGCCCTGGGCGGTCAAGCGGCTCGAGGAGTTCGGCGGCGACGTGACCAAGTTCACCGTCGTGCGCATGCAGCCCTCGCGCCTGAAGCAGATCTGCATCGCCAAGACCGAGCCCGGCGACGAAAACAACCAGGACGTCGCCAGCCTGGTCGGCAAGGTCGATATCCGCAAGCTGGAGATGTATTCGCAGAACGATCCCGACGCCTATTCCTTCTCGGGCGGGCTCAACCGCACGACCCAGGGGCTGATGGAATTCGTCGAGATGTTCAAGGCCCCGATCAAGATGCTGCACCCGCTGCTGACGGCGACGCAGGAGGGCAACTACGCCGGCACCGAAAACATCGGCGGCATCCCTTATCAGGGCATCATCCTTGCGCACTCCAACGAGGCCGAGTGGCAGAGCTTCAAGACCAACAAGAACAACGAGGCGTTCATCGACCGCATCTCGGTGATCAAGGTGCCGTATTGCCTGCGCGCCACCGAGGAGCGCCGCATCTACGAAAAGCTGCTGCAGAACAGCGAGCTGGCGAACGCGCCGTGCGCCCCGTCGACGCTCGACATCCTGTCGCGGTTCTGCGTGCTGTCGCGGCTGAAGCCGCACGAGAACTCGAACCTCTATTCGAAGATGCGGGTCTATGACGGCGAGAGCCTGAAGGACACCGACCCGCGCGCCAAGTCGGTCCAGGAGTACCGCGACGCCGCCGGCGTCGACGAAGGCATGGACGGCATCTCGACCCGGTTCGCCTTCAAGGTGCTGTCGGGCACCTTCAACTTCGACACCCAGGAGGTCGCGGCCGACCCCGTGCACCTGATGTACGTGCTCGAGCAGGCGATCTGGCGCGAGCAGTTCCCCGACGAGCTGGAGAAGAAGTACCTCAACTTCATCAAGGCGGAGCTGGCGCCGCGCTACGCCGAGTTCATCGGCCACGAGATCCAGAAGGCGTACCTCGAATCGTATTCGGATTACGGGCAGAACCTGTTCGACCGCTACGTCGCCTATGCCGACGCCTGGATCGAGGATTCGGACTACAAGGACCCCGACACCGGGCAGATGATGAACCGCGAGCTGCTCAACCAGGAGCTCTCGAAGATCGAGAAGCCGGCCGGGATCGCCAATCCCAAGGACTTCCGCAACGAGGTCGTCAAGTTCGCGCTGCGCGCGCGGGCCGCGCATGGCGGCAAGAACCCGTCGTGGCAGTCCTACGAGAAATTGCGCGAGGTGATCGAGCGGCGGATGTTCTCGCAGGTCGAAGACCTCTTGCCGGTGATCAGTTTCGGCACCAAAAAAGACTCGGAGACCGAGAAAAAGCACGCCGACTTCCTGGAGCGCATGGTGGCGCGCGGGTACACTGAGCGGCAGGTGCGCCGGCTGGTCGAGTGGTACATGCGCGTCAACAAGGCCGGCTAGGCGGGCGCCCGGTGCGGAGACAGCGATGAACATCGTCGATCGCCGACCCAACCCGAAGGGCAAGAGCCTGAGCAACCGCCAGCGCTTCCTGGCGCGCGCCCGGGTCGAGGTCAAGTCGGCGGTGCAGGAGGCGCTGCGCAAGCGCAAGGTCGCCGACGTCGCCCAGGGCGAGAAGGTGGCGATCCCGACGCGCGGCATCGCCGAGCCGATCTTTCATCACAACCGCCGCACCGGCCGCTCCGACCACGTCGTGCCGGGCAACCGCGAGTTCGTCCGCGGCGACGAGATCCCGCGGCCGCAGGGCGGCGGCGACGGCGGCGGCCGCGAGGGCAGCCCCGACGGCAGCGGCGAGGACGCGTTCGAGTTCACCCTGTCGAAGGAAGAGTTCCTCGACCTGTTCTTCGAGGACCTCGAACTCCCCGACCTGGTCAAAAAGAGCCTCAAGGACACCACCGCGGTCGATCTGCAGCGCGCCGGCTACACCGTCACCGGCACGCCGGCCAATCTCAGCGTGCCCCGCACGATGCGCAACAGCATGGCCCGGCGCATCGCCCTGCGCCGCCCCAAGCTGGGGGAGATCGAGGAGTTGCGCCGGCGCGTCGAAGAGGCCCGCTCCCGCGGCGACGCCGAGGCCGACGCGCTCGCCCGCGAGCTGGAGCGCATCGAGCGGCGCAGCAGGATCATCCCCTATATCGACCCGATCGACGTGCGCTACCGCCGCTTCGACCGGGTGCCGAAGCCGAACACCGAGGCGGTGATGTTCTGCCTGATGGACGTCTCCGGCTCGATGACCGAGGCGATGAAGGACCTCGCCAAGCGGTTCTTCATGCTGCTGCACGTCTTCCTGGTGCGGCGCTACCGCCATGTCGACGTGGTGTTCATCCGCCACACCTCGACGGCCGAGGAGGTGGACGAGGAAACGTTTTTCTACAGCCGCGAGACCGGCGGCACCGTGGTCTCCACCGCGCTCGACAAGATGCTCGAGATCGTCCGCGCCCGCTATCCGATGGACCGCTGGAACATCTACGGCGCCCAGGCCTCGGACGGCGACAATTACGGCGCCGATTCGAGCCGCTGCGTGTCGCTGCTCGGCGGCGAGGTGCTGCCGCTGTGCCAGTATTTCGCCTATGTCGAGGTCGGCGACGGGATGGGCGGCGGGCTCAGCGGCCTGTCGCGCGACAGCGACCTGTGGCGCGCCTATAGCGAGGTGGCCCCGGCGCATCCGCATTTCGCGATGCGGCGGGTCGGCGATCCGGCGCAAATCTTCTCGGTCTTCCACGAATTGTTTGCGAAGGGGGGCGTCCGTGCCTGATTCGCGCCTTGCCGGTCTCGCGCGGCTCGAAGCCGCATCCGAGCCGCTGTTCGTCGGGCCCAACTGGGACTTCGCCGGGCTGCGCCGGGTCTACGACGCGATCGAGCGGATCGCCCTCGACGAGCTCGGGCTCGACATCTATCCGGTGCAGATCGAGGTGATCACCTCGGAGCAGATGCTCGACGCCTATGCCTCGGTCGGGCTGCCGCTGATGTACCGGCATTGGAGCTTCGGCAAGCGCTTCGCCTATCACGAGACGCTCTACCGCAAGGGTCTGCAGGGCCTGGCCTACGAAATCGTCATCAATTCCAACCCGGTGATCTGCTACATCATGGAGGAAAATTCCATGACCATGCAGACGCTGGTCATGGCGCACGCGGCGATCGGCCACAACCATTTCTTCAAGAACAACTATCTGTTCCGGCAGTGGACCGACCCGGACGGGATTCTCGACTATCTGAGCTTTGCCCGCGACTACGTCGCCCAGTGCGAGGAGAAGCACGGGCTGGAGGCGGTCGAGCGCGTGCTCGACGCCGCCCATTCGCTGAAGGAGCACGGCGTCAACCGCTACGCCCACCGCTCGCGCCTCAGCCTCGCCGAGGAACGCCGCCGCAGCGAAGAACGCCAGGCCTTCGAGGAGAAGACCTACAACGATCTGTGGCGCACGGTGCCGGTCTCCGAGCGCGGCAAGCCGGATGCCGACGAGGAGGACAAGCAGCGCCGCGAGATCAAGCGGCAGCTCGGCCTGCCCGAGGAGAACCTGCTCTATTTCATCGAGAAGCGCGCGCCGCGGCTGGAGGACTGGCAGCGCGAGCTGATCCGCATCGTCCGCCTGGTGTCGCAGTATTTCTACCCGCAGAGCCAGCTTCAGCTGATGAACGAGGGCTGCGCCACTTTCGTCCATTACGAGATCATGCACCGGCTGCACGACCGCGGGTTGATCACCGAAGGCTCGATGCTGGAATTCCTCCATTCGCATTCGAGCGTGGTGTTCCAGCCCGGGTTCGACGATCCCCGTTTCAGCGGCATCAATCCCTACGCACTCGGCTTCGCGATGATGAGCGATATCAAGCGCATCTGCGAGGACCCGACGCCGGAGGACCGCGAGTGGTTCCCCGACATCGCCGGCTGCGGCGACGCTTTCGGGGTGCTGCGCCATGCCTGGGCCAACTACCGCGACGAGAGCTTCGTCCTGCAATACCTGTCGCCGGCGATGATCCGGCAGTTCCGCCTGTTTCAGATCGCCGACGATACCTCGAAGCCGAGCCTGCGGGTCGAGGCGATCCACGACGATTTCGGCTATCGCCGCATCCGCAGCGCGCTGTCGCGGCAATACGACCTGTCGCGGCGCGAGCCCGATATCCAGGTCGTCGATGTCGACCTGACCGGCGACCGCTGCCTCGTGCTGGCCCATTACGTCCATGACGGCGTGCTGCTCGAGGAAAAGACCTGCCGCGCGGTGCTGCGCTATACCGCCTCGCTGTGGGGCTATGCGGTGCGCCTGCTGGAGATCGAGGCGGCGACCGAGAAGGTGCTGAAGACCTACGAGGCGACCGACAAGGGCTGACCCGGCCGCGATGGCGAAGGCGTTCCGGCCGAGGCTCGACATTCTGCCGCCGGCGCAGCTCGCCGTATGGCGGGAGTTTGCCAGCGTGCCGGAACGGTTCACGCTCTACGGCGGCACGGCCCTTGCCCTGCGTCTTGGACACCGGCGCTCGGTCGATTTCGATTTCTTCACCAACGAGGCGTTCGAGCCCGCGGCGCTGGCTGCGGCGATGCCGTTCCTCGCCGGTGCCGAGCGCGTGCAGGTCGCGCCCAATACCCTGACCTGCCGGGTCGAGCGCGGCGGCCCCGTGCTGGTGTCGTTTTTCGGCAATCTCGGCCTCGGCCTTGCGGCGCCGCGCGAGAAGGCAGAGGGGTCGCAGGTTCACGTCGCTTCGCTGTTCGATCTCGCCGGCACCATGCCGGCCGTGATCCAGCGCCGCGCCGAAATCCGCGATTATCTCGACATCGACGCGCTCCTCGGCCAGGGCATCGGACTGCCGGACATTCTCGCCGCCGGGGTTGCCGTTTACGGGCGCGCGTTCAATCCGCTGATCACGCTGAAGGCGCTCAGCTATTTCGGCGATGTCCCGGAGCTGCCGGCGGCTGTTCGCGAGCGCCTGGCGAGGGCCGTCGCGGCGACCGATCCCGAGCGGCTTCCGGTACTGACGCCGTACCGCCCGCGCCCCGGCGACGCCGCGCCGCCGCCATGAAGGCATTGCCGCACACCCCCGCGCTGGCGCGCGTCGCCCGCCGGGTCATGTGGTTCGAGGAGCCGGCGCGGGCTTTGGCCGATCCGCGGCGCTTTCTCGCCTATGTCATGGTGTTCGGTGCGATCGAGGATGTGGCGGCAGTGCGCCGGATCGTCGGTCTCGACGGGTTTTGCGAGGTGCTGGAGGCGGCCCCGCCCGGCATCTTCGACGCGCGTTCCTGGGCCTACTGGAACCTGGTGTGCGGCCGCATCCCGGCGCCGCCGCTGCCGGTCCGCGCCCTGCCATAGCGCCCCGACGCTTGCGCCGGCGCGCGCGGCGTGCCATTTGCCGGCCATGCGCGACCGCCTGATCGTCCTCGGTATCGAAACCTCGTGCGACGAGACCGCGATCGCCGTGGTCGAGGACGGGCCGGCGGGGCCAACGATCCGCGCGAATCTGGTGCAGTCGCAGCTTGCCGAGCACGCGCCCTATGGCGGGGTCGTGCCCGAGATCGCAGCGCGCGCCCATCTCGACCATGTCGGCGCGCTGGTCCGCCGCGCCCTCGCCGAAGCCGGGGTCGCGCCGGCCGAACTCGACGGCGTCGCCGCGGCGGCCGGGCCGGGGCTGATCGGCGGGCTGATCGTCGGCACGATGACGGCGAAGGGGCTCGCCTGGGCCGCCGGCAAGCCGTTCGTCGCGGTCAACCACCTCGAGGCGCATGCGCTGACCGCCCGCCTCACCGACCGGGTCGCCTTCCCCTACCTGACCCTGCTGGTCTCGGGCGGGCATTCGCAGCTCCTCGTCAGCGAGGGGGTCGGCCGCCACCGCCAGCTCGGTACGACGCTCGACGACGCCGCCGGCGAGGCCTTCGACAAGACGGCGAAGCTGCTCGGCCTCGCCTATCCCGGCGGGCCGGCGATCGAGCGGGCGGCGCGCGGCGGCGACCCCGCCCGCTTCGCCCTGCCGCGGCCGCTCAAGGGCCGCGCCGGCTGCGATTTCTCGTTTTCCGGGCTGAAGACCGCGGTGCGCGAGCTGGTCGAGGCGGCGCCGCCGGCCGGTCCCGCCGACATCGCCGACCTCGCCGCCGCGATCGAGGCGGCGATCTGCGACGCCCTGGCCGAGCGCACCGCGCGGGCGGCGCGCCGCTTTGTCCGCGATTATCCGGCGGGGCGCAGTCTGGTCGCCGCCGGCGGGGTCGCCGCCAACACGAGGCTGCGCCGCCGCCTCGCCGCGCTCGCCGCCGAGCACGGGCTCGACTTTGTCGTACCGGCGCCGGAATTGTGCACCGACAACGGCGCGATGATCGCCTGGGCCGGGCTCGAGCGGCTGCGTCTCGGCCTGGTCGACGGGCTCGACGCGCCGGTGCGGCCGCGCTGGCCGCTCGACCCGGCGGCGCGCTCGGGCCGCGGCCCGCGCCGCAAGGCGGCATGACCCGGCTGGCGATCGTCGGCGGCGGCGCCTGGGGCACCGCGCTGGCGCTGGCGGCCTCCCGCGCCGGCAGCGCGCCGGTGCTGTGGGCGCGCGACCCGGACATCGTCGCGGCGGTCAACCGGCGCCGCGAGAACCCGGTCTATCTTCCCGGCATCGCGCTCGATTCGGCGGTGACCGCGACCGGCGACCTCGAGGCCGCGCTCGCCGGGGCCGAGGCGGCGGTGGTCGCGGTGCCGGCACAGTTCGTGCGCGCGCTGCTGCCCCCGCTTGCCGCCGCCGGACGGCCGCTGCTGCTCTGCGCCAAGGGGATCGAGACCGCCTCGCTGAAGACAATGAGCGAGCTGGCGGCGGAGCTGGCTCCCGGCCTGCCGGTCGCGGTGCTGTCGGGGCCGAGCTTTGCCGCCGAGGTCGCGCGCGGGCTGCCGACCGCGGTGACGATCGCCGGGCGCGACGCCGCGCTCGCCTCCCGGTTCGCCGCCGCGCTCGGCTCGGCGCGGTTCCGGCCCTACCTGTCGGGCGACCCGATCGGCGCCGAGATCGGCGGCGCGGTCAAGAACGTCGTCGCCATCGCCTGCGGCATCGTCGAGGGGCGCGGCCTCGGCGACAATGCGCGCGCCGCGCTGGTCACCCGCGGGCTTGCCGAGATGGTCCGGCTCGGCCTTGCCAAGGGCGCCGAGGCGGCGACCTTCGCCGGCCTCTCCGGCCTCGGCGATCTGGTGCTCACCTGTACCGGCGCCGGCTCGCGCAACCATGCCCTGGGCGTGGCGCTGGGCCGCGGCGAAAGCCTCGCCGCCGCGCTCGGCCGGCGCCGTTCGGTGGTCGAGGGGGTGGCGACCGCGGCGGCGGTGCGGCGCCTTGCCGCAAGCCTCGACGTCGAGATGCCGATCGCCGCCGCAGTGGACGGCGTGCTGCACCGCGGCGTTGCCATCGACCGGGCGATCGAGGCGTTGCTGTCGCGCCCCACCCGTCCGGAAAAAGATCCGCTGTAAGTGGGGCTCTCTGCCGCGGGAAAAGCGTTTCCCGAATGGCGCCGATGTTAATATCATAGGGCTCGCGCATCATGGGGCCTGCGCGGCATCGCCAACGGCTCGGAGCGAGATGAGCGACCAGGGAAGAAACAACGAGGGCGGACCGAACACCGGCGTCATCGTCAAGGCCAAGCCCAAGACGAAGAAGCCGTCGATGTACAAGGTGTTGATGCTGAATGACGACTACACGCCGATGGAGTTCGTCGTTCACATCCTCGAAAGGTTCTTTGCCAAGAGTCGCCAGGAGGCGACCCGGATCATGCTGCACGTTCACCGCAAGGGGGTCGGCATCTGCGGCGTTTATACCTATGAGGTCGCCGAGACCAAGGTGACCCAGGTGATGGATTTCGCCCGGCAGCACCAGCATCCGCTGCAGTGCACGCTGGAAAAGGATTAGGCACCGACAGGAAGGACCCGAGCGTGCTCTCCCGCAACCTCGAAAAGTCGCTGCACCGTGCCCTCGCTTATGCCAACGAGCGGCGCCACGACTACGCCACGCTCGAGCACCTGCTGCTCGCGTTGACCGAGGACCAGGACGCGGTCGCCGTCCTGCGCGCCTGCGGTGTCGATATCGACCGGCTGCGCCGCGACGTGCTGACCTATGTCGATAACGAGCTGACCAACCTCGTCGCCACCCACAACGAGGACGCCAAGCCGACCGCCAGCTTCCAGCGCGTGCTGCAGCGTGCGGCGATCCATGTGCAGTCCTCCGGGCGCGAGGAGGTGACCGGCGCCAACGTCCTCGTCGCGATGTTCGCCGAGCGCGAAAGCCACGCGGTCTATTTCCTGCAAGAGCAGGACATGACGCGGTTCGACGCGGTCAACTACATCTCGCACGGCATCGCCAAGGCGCCGGGCCGCTCGGAGACCCGCCGGGTCCAGGGCGCCGAGGAGGAGGAGCGCGGCGACAAGAACCAGAAGCGCAGCCACGATGCGCTCGACGCCTATTGCGTCAACCTCAACAAGAAGGCCAAGGGCGGCAAGATCGACCCGCTGATCGGCCGCGAAGCCGAGGTCGACCGCACCATCCAGATTCTCTGCCGGCGCTCGAAGAACAACCCGCTCTATGTCGGCGAGCCGGGGGTCGGCAAGACGGCGATCGCCGAGGGGCTGGCGCGCCGGATCGTCCAGCGCGAGGTGCCCGAGGTCCTGCTCAACGCCACCATCTATGCGCTCGACATGGGGGCGCTGCTCGCCGGCACCCGCTACCGCGGCGATTTCGAGGAGCGGCTCAAGGCGGTTCTCGCCGAACTGGAGGCGCAGCCCGGTACCATCCTGTTCATCGACGAGATTCACACGGTGATCGGCGCCGGCGCCACCAGCGGCGGCGCGATGGACGCCTCCAACCTGTTGAAGCCGGCCCTCGCCGGCGGCGCGATCCGCTGCATCGGCTCGACCACCTACAAGGAATACCGCAACTATTTCGAGAAGGACCGGGCGCTGGTCCGGCGCTTCCAGAAGATCGACGTCAACGAGCCGACGATCGAGGATTCGGTCAAGATCCTGCGCGGGCTCAAGCCCTATTACGAGCGCCACCACAAGGTGCGCTACACCGCCGACGCGATCCGCGCCGCGGTCGAGCTGTCGCACCGCTACATCGGCGACCGCAAGCTGCCGGACAAGGCGATCGACGTCATCGACGAGACCGGCGCGGCGCAGATGCTGGTGCCGGAAAACCGCCGGCGCAAGACGATCACCGCCAAGGAGGTCGAGGCGGTTATCGCGACGATGGCGCGGATTCCGCCGAAGACCGTCTCGCGCGACGACCGCGAGGTGCTGAAGAACCTGCAGCGCGACCTGCAGACCATGGTGTTCGGCCAGGACCCGGCGATCGAGGCCCTGGTTTCGGCGATCAAGCTCGCCCGCGCCGGGCTGCGCGACCCAGAGAAGCCGATCGGCTCCTACCTGTTCTCCGGCCCGACCGGGGTCGGCAAGACCGAGGTGGCGCGCCAGCTCGCGCGTACGATGGGCATCGAGATCACCCGCTTCGACATGTCCGAATACATGGAGCGGCACACCGTCTCGCGGCTGATCGGGGCGCCGCCGGGCTATGTCGGCTTCGACCAGGGCGGGCTGCTGACCGACGCGATCGACCAGCACCCGCATTCGGTCTTGCTTCTCGACGAGATCGAGAAGGCCCATCCCGACCTGTTCAACATCCTGCTGCAGGTGATGGATTATGGGAAATTGACCGACCACAACGGCAAGGTCGTCGATTTCCGCAACGTCATCCTGATCATGACCACCAATGCCGGCGCCGCCGACCTGGCCAAGCCGGCGATCGGCTTCGGCAGCGGCATCCGCGTCGGCGACGACCAGGAGGCGATCAACCGCATGTTCACGCCGGAGTTCCGCAACCGGCTCGATGCGATCATCTCGTTCGCGCCGCTGTCGCCCGAGACCATCGGCCGGGTGGTCGACAAGTTCGTCCTGCAGCTCGAAGAGCAGCTCGCCGACCGCAACGTGACGATCGAATTGCAATCGAGCGCGCGCGCCTGGCTCGGCGAAAAGGGCTACGATCCGCTGTTCGGCGCGCGGCCCTTGGCCCGCGTCATCCAGGAGCACATCAAGAAGCCGCTGGCCGAGGAATTGCTGTTCGGCCGGCTTGCCAAGGGCGGCATCGTCCGCGTCTCGCACAACAAGGACGAAGACCGGCTTTCCTTCGCCTTCGAGGCCCGCCCGACGCCGGAAGCCCCTGCCGAGCCGCAGGAACCCGCGCTGGTCGAGTAGCGGCGGGCGCCGCCGCGAGACGGCCGGCCCGGCGGTGCCGGTGCCGTAGCGCCGTGCGGAGACGGCCGTGACCGAAGCAGCGGCGGGCGGGGGTGCGCCCGACCTGACCGCCCACTGGGCGGGTCTTGCCAGCCTCGCGATCTTTGCCGCCGCCTATCTCGCGGTGATCGCCGAAGAGCTGATCCACCTGCGCAAATCGGCGCCGGTCATCGTCGCCGCCGCCCTGCTGTGGATCATCGCGTCGGCCGTCGAACTTGGCCTCGGCCGCGCCGGCCTGGCCGGCGCGGCGCTGCGCCGCGTGCTGCTCGACTACGCCGAGCTGCTGCTGTTTCTGGTGGCGGCGATCACCTACGTCAACACGCTGGAAGAGCGCCGGGTCTTCGCGGCGCTGCGGGCCCGCCTCGTCCGCGCGGGGTTCGGCTACCGCGCGCTGTTCTGGCTGACCGGCGGCCTGGCGTTCGCGATCTCGCCCGTGGCCGACAACCTGACCACCGCGCTGGTCATGTGCACGGTGGCGATCGCCGCCGGGCGCGCGGCGCCGCGCTTCGTCGCCCTGGCCTGCATCAACATCGTCGTCGCTGCCAATGCCGGCGGCGCGTTCAGCCCGTTCGGCGACATCACGACGCTGATGGTCTGGCAGCATGGGGCGGTGCCGTTCCTCCAGTTCTTCCGGCTGTTTCCGCCGGCGCTGGCGAGCTGGGCGGTGCCGGCGGCGCTGATGCATGCGGCGGTCCCGCGCGGCGCGCCGGACGCGGGCGGCGAGGCGGTCGCGATGAAGCCGGGGGCGCGGCGGATCGTCCTGCTGTTCGGCGCCACCCTGGCCCTCGCCGTGGCGGTCCACGCCGTGCTGCACCAGCCGCCGGCGCTGGGCATGATGACCGGGCTCGGTTTCCTGCAGCTCTTCGACTACTACCTTCAGCGCAAGGATCGCCGCCGGGGCGGTGCACGAGCGGTCAACGTGCTGCAGCGGCTCGCCGGGGTCGAGTGGGACACGCTGCTGTTCTTTTACGGGGTGATGCTGTGCGTCGCGGCGCTCGGGCTGTTCGGCTATCTGGCGCTGGCCGCCGATTTCCTTTACGGCGGGCCGGGACAGACGGCGGCGAACGTGGCGATCGGCGTGGTCTCGGCGATCCTCGACAACATCCCGCTGATGTTTGCGGTGCTGTCGATGCATCCCGACATGTCGCTCGGCCAATGGCTGCTGGTCACCCTGACCGCCGGCATCGGCGGCAGCCTGCTGTCGATCGGCTCGGCCGCCGGGATCGCGGTGATGGGGCAGGCGCGCGGGGTCTATACCTTTGCCGCCCATCTGCGCTGGACCCCGGCGATCGCCGCCGGCTATGCCGCCGGAATCCTCGCCCATCTCGCGCTGAACCGCGGGCTGTTCTGAGCCGGCCGCGTCCGCGGCGCGCGGCTCAGTCCTGGTGGCGGAACGGCGAGTATTCGGCGAGGTGCTCGATCTTCTGCGCCACCATGTCGCGCTCGCGGGCGAGGAACTGGGCGACCGCGCGGCGGAAGCCGGGATCGGGAATCCAGTGGGCGCTGTAGATCGGCACCGGCAGGTAGCCGCGCTGGAGCTTGTGCGGGCCCTGCGCCCCGGCCTCGACCCGCTTCAGCCCGTGGGCGATGGCGAACTCGATCGCGCGGTAGTAGCAGCATTCGAAATGCAGGAACTTGTAGTCGCCGTAGCTGCCCCAGTTGCGGCCGTAGATCGTCTCGCGGCCGAGCAGGTTGAAGGCGCCGGCGACGTACTCGCGGCCGCGCCGCGCCATCACCAGCACCACCTTGTCGGCCATGCGCTCGCTGAGCAGGGCGAAGAACTTGCGGTTGAGATAGGCCGAGCCCCATTTGCGGTCCGAGGTGGCGAGGTAGAAGCGGTAGAACGCGTCCCACACCGGAGGCGTCAGTTCGGCGCCGGTCAGCACGTCGATGTCAAGGCCGGGGGCCAGCGCCTCGCGCCGCTCCTTCTTCACCGCCTTGCGCTTTCGCGAATTGAGCGCGGCGAGGTAGTCGTCGAAATCGCGGTAGCCCTCGTTGGTCCAGTGGAACTGCTGGCCCATGCGCTGGAGGAACCCGGCCGCGGCGAATTCCGCCTCGTCGCCGGTCTCGGCGAAATTGACGTGCAGCGAGGAGATCTTGGTCTGCCGCACCAGCTCGACCATGCCGGCGATCAGGTGGCGGCGGGTCTCGGGCGGGGCGTCGGGCGCGACCAGCAGGCGCGGGCCCGGCACCGGGGTGAACGGCACCGCGCACAGCGCCTTCGGGTAGTAGCGCCCGCCGGCGCGCTCATAGGCGTCGGCCCAGCCGTAATCGAAGATGTATTCGCCGTAGGAATGGCTTTTCAGATAGAGCGGCACCGCGCCGAGAAGGGTGCCGTCGGCGGCTTCCAGCGTCAGGTGCTGCGGCGCCCAGCCGGTGCGCGCCACCGCCGAGCCGCTGTCTTCGAGCGCGCTCAGAAAGGCGTGGCCGACCGTCGGGTTGAGGTCGCCGGCGCAGCGGTCCCACTGCTCCGGCGCGATCTCGCCGATCGCATTGTGGATGCGCAGGGTGACGGTGGTCATTCGAGCTCGAAGACCGCTTCGACCTCGACGGCGACGCCGAGCGGCAGCGAGGCGACACCGACCGCGGCGCGCGCGTGGCGCCCGGCATCGCCGAACGCCTCGACCATCAGGTCGGAGGCGCCGTTGATCACCTGCGGCATCTCGGTGAATTCGGGGGTGCAGTTGACAAAGCCGCCGAGCCTGACGCAGCGCCTGACCCGGTCGAGCTCGCCGCCGGCGGCCGCCTTGAGATGGGCGAGGATGTTGAGGGCGCAGAGCCGCGCCGCCTGCTGCCCGTCGGCGATCGAGACGTCGCGGCCGAGCTTGCCGACAAAGCGGCGCTCGCCGTTCCACAGCGGGATCTGGCCGGAGATCGTGACCAGCTTGCCGGCGAGCGTGTACGGCACATAGTTCGCCACCGGCGCGGTCGGCGCCGGTAGTTCGATCCCTCGCTCCTTGAGCCGCGCCTCGACCCGTCCGCTCATCTGTCGGCTCCCCGCGTGCGCCGGTATAGGATAGAGGATAGGGGTTGTGCGGGCGCTGTCCAGCCCGCCGCGAGGAAGAGATGCGCCTTATCGCCGCTGTCCTGCTGCTGCTTGCCGCCGCCGCGCCCGGCGCCGCCGCCGCCAGCCTGGTCGATTCGCGGGTCGGCTTCAGCGCCGAGCGCACCCTGGTCATCGACGGCCGCACCTATCGCGGCAAGCTCTGGACGATGCCGGGCAAGGAACGGCACGAGCAGGTGATCAAGGGGTTCGACCCGGTCTTCATCCTGCATGCCGACAGCCCGGTCGGCGAGATCGTGCTGGCGCAGCTCCACACCGTGGTGGAGTTCGTCTTTCCCGCCGAATTGCGGGTGCTGTCGGACAAGCGGCTGACCCGCCGCCCGGTCGGGCACGAGACCATCGACGGCATCGCGACGACGCGCTACCGGGTCGACGAGACGGTGCCCGAGGGCCATGCCGAGGGCGAAATCTGGCTCAGCCGCGACGGCATTCCGATGCGTCTCGAGGGCCGCTTTACGAAACCCAACGGCAAGCAGTCGACGATCCGCTGGGAATTGCACCATGTCCGCATCGGACCGCAGCCGGCCGCGCTGTTCGAGCCGCCCGCCGGGTTCTCGCACCTCCCGGCCGAGGCGCTGGCGCCGCTGTTGGGGCTCAAACTGAAATCGGCGGGGAAGATGTAGCGGCCCCGGCGGTCGCGACCCTGCTTGTCGCCCCCGTGCGAGCGGTGCCAAAGCGGGGAGGGCAGTCGGCAGGTCGGCTCGCTACGCCATTGCACCGGCCGGTGCGGCACGGTGCGTTCCCTCTCCCGCCGCACGGATCGAGGGATGGCGCAGCCTGTAGCATCCGCGCCGGCCGGCGCGCCGCGGCGCTGATCGCACGGTGCCCGCGCTTGACCCGCGCAGCCGCTTCGCCAAGATGCCGGCGACAGAATTGAGGGAGGAAGCACGCGATGGCCGCCGTCGTCCGCCGCAAGGAGGAGTATCACCGCCAGGCCGCCGCCGATTTCGGCCGGCACCTCGATGTCGCGGAGTGGTCGCCGCGGCAGAAGCTGGCGCTGGCCTGCCGCATCCTTGCCGCCGAGGAGCACGGCTCGGCGCTCGCCGGGCAGCTGACGACGCGGGGCGACGAACCCGGCACCTATTGGACGATGCGCTTCGGCCTCGGCCTCGACGAGATCAGCGCCGACAACTTGCTTCTGGTCGACGACGACCTCACCGTGCTCGCTGGCGACGGCATGCCCAACCCGTCGAACCGGTTTCACCTGTGGATCTACCGCCAGCGGCCGGAGGTGCGCGCGATCGTCCACACCCACCCGCCCCATGTCTCGGCGCTGTCGATGATCGGCGAGCCGCTCGCCGTCTCGCACATGGATACCGCGGTGTTCTACGAGGACTGCGCCTATCTGCCGGAATGGCCGGGCGTGCCGATCGGCGACGAGGAGGGGCGGCTGATCTCCGGCGTGCTCGGCAGCAAGCGCGCGGCGCTGCTCGCGCATCACGGGCTTGTCACCGCCTGCGGCAGCGTCGAGGAGGCGGCGATGCTGGCCCTGTTCATGGAGCGCGCGGCGCGGCTGCAATTGCTCGCCCGCGCCGCCGGCACGATCCGGCCGATCGGCGCCGAGCAGGCGCGGGAGGCGCACGACTACCGGCTCAAGCCGCGGCTGATCGGCGCCACCTTCTGCTATTACGCCCGCCGCGCCCTCAAGGCCGACCCGGCCATCGTTTAGGCGGGAAAGTCGTAGAGCCGCGCCGGGTTGTCGACAAGGATGCGGTTGCGCACGGCCTCGTCGGGCGCCCATTCGAGCAGCAGGTCGAAGAGCAGCGCATCGTCGGGCTTGGGCTGCGGGTCGCGCACCCCCGGATGCGGCCAGTCGCTGCCCCAGACCAGCCGCTCCGGCGCCGCCTTGACGTAGGCCTGCGCCACCCGGGTCGCGTCGGCATAGCTCGGCGGTCCGATCTTGCTGTCGGCATAGGCGCCCGACAGCTTGACCCAGGTCCTGCCCTTGTCGATCAGCGCCATGACCTTGGCGAACAGCGGGTCGGCGGCGCCTGCCGGCTGGGGAATGTGCGCCAGGTGGTCGAACACGATCGGCGAAGGCACGCTTTCGAAGATCGGCATGAGCTGCATGATCGTCGCCGCCGGCGCGTTGATTTCGATGTGCCAGCCGAGCTCGTCGACCCGCCGCGACAGCGGCTCGATCATCTCCGGCGTGGTCGGCCCGCCCTGCGCCAGGTTGAAGCGGATGCCGCGCACGCCGAGCCCGTGCAGGCGCCGCAGCTCGGCGTCAATCACCGTGATATCGACGACGACGACCGCCCGCGCGGTCGGACCGAAGGCGATCAGCGCGTCGAGGGTGGGCGGGTTCTCGACGCCGTAAGTGGAGGGCTGCACGACGACGTTGCGGGTCAGCCCGAGGCGCCGCTGCAAGGCGCGGTAGTCCTCGACCGTGGCCGGCGGCGGCCGCAGGGTCGAGCGCGGATCGACCTTGTACGCCGCGCCGTAGATGTGGTGGTGGCAGTCGCAGGCGTTGGCCGGCGCTTTCAGCTTCGGCCTTTCCGTGCCCGAGGAATACTTGACCTCCTGGGCCCCGGCGGGCGGGGCGAGCAGACCCGCGCCGGCGACGGCCGACAGGCCCTGCAGCACGGCGCGGCGGTTCCAGGACGGTTCGCCCATCGCTTTCTCCCTCGTCGCCCGAGCCTAGCACGATGGCCGCGGCGGCGGGTGCGCTTGCCGGGCGGGGCGCGGATGATAAGCTGGCCGCGACCGACAGCAGGAGACACGCGATGGCCAACGTACCCGGTCTCGTCACCGACCCCAGCAGGATCAAGGGCGGCGTCGTCCACATTCCGAGCGGCGGCACCCGCATCCCCGGCTATCTGGCCCAGCCCAACCAGCCCGGCAACTATCCCGGCATCGTCGTCATCCACGAGGCGTTCGGCCTCGCCGACCACATCTGCGACCTCGCCCGCCGCTTCGCCAATATCGGCTACAGCGCGCTGTGCCCCGACCTCTACTGGCGCGACGGGGCGCCGAAAAATCCGGACGACATCAACACGGTGTTTCCGGTCATGTTCGGGCTGAAGGACAGCCAGGCGGTCGGCGACCTCGAAGCCGCGGCCGACTATCTGCGCGCGCTCCCGGGGGCCACCGGCAAGATCGGCGCGATCGGCTTCTGCTCGGGCGGCCGGCACACGCTGCTGTTCGCCTGCTCGAGCACCAAGGTCGATGCCGCGGTCGATTGCTGGGGCGGCTTCATCCACCGCGCCACCCCCGACGCCGAGACCACGCCGGCGCGGCCGACCCCGGTGCTCGACCTGGTCAAGAACCTGCACTGCCCGCTGTTCGGGGTGTTCGGCGAGGAGGACCAGAACCCGCCGGTCGCGCTCGAAGCCGAGCTGAAGAAGCGCGGCGCCGGCAAGGACATCACGACGAAAATCTACAAGGGCGCCGGCCATGCCTTTCTCGCCGACTACCGCCCGAGCTACCGCGAAGGCCCGGCCCACGAATTGTGGAACGACGCCACCGCGTTTTTCGCCAGGCACCTGAAATAGGCGCGTCGCTTCCCTTCCCGCCCGCGCGGGCGGGAAGGGAGGCCGACGGTGCGCGTGTAGCAATCTCCCGACCAGCGGCGGCGGCATTGTCATCGCCGGCGCGGCGACGCAATCTGCCGCCCGCTGTCGAGGAGGGTCCGCATGAGCCGCAAGCATTTGCCGGTCGAAACCGTGGCCGAGGGCTATCTGGCGCTGCTCGCCGAGCGCGGGGTCGAATACCTGTTCGCCAATGCCGGCACCGATTTTGCGCCGATCGTCGAGGCCTATGCAAAAAGCGCCGTCTCGGGCGTGGCGATGCCGAAGCCGCTGATCGCCACACACGAGAACCTGGCGATCTCGATGGCGCACGGTTACGCCGTCGCCTCGGGCAAGCTGCCGGCGGTCATGGTGCATGTCAGCGTCGGCACTGCCAACGCCCTCTGCGGCGCCTTCAACGCGGCGCGCGAGACCGTGCCGATCCTGCTCACCGCCGGGCGCTCGCCGCTGGTCGAAGAGGGGCTCGACGGCGCGCGCGACACCTATATCCACTGGGCCCAGGAGATGTTCGACCAGGCCTCGATGGTGCGCGAGGCCGTCAAGTGGGATTACGAGCTGCGCAACGGCGCCCAGCTCGAGGCGGTGGTCGACCGCGCCGTGTCGCTGGCGACGAGCCCGCCCGCCGGCCCGGTCTACCTGACCCTGCCGCGCGAGGTGCTGGCGGCGCCGCTCCCGGGCCTCGCCTACGACCAGCCGTCGCGGCGCCGCCCGGCCGCGCCGCCCGCCGCCGACCACGACGCGGTCGAGGCCGCCGGCGCGATCCTCGCCGCCGCCGAAAACCCGCTGATCGTCACCGCCGGCGCCGGGCGCGACCGCGGCGCGGTCGCCGCGCTGGCCGATTTCGCGCTGCGCTTCGCCATCCCGGTGGTCGAGCACCGCCATCGCCATCTCAACCTGCCGGGCGACCATCCCTGCCATCTCGGCTACGATCCGACCGATTTCCTCGACGAGGCCGACGCCATCGTCGTGCTGGAGAGCGACGTGCCGTGGATTCCGGCGCGGCGCCAGCCCGGCCCCGACTGCAAGGTGATCCAGATCGGCGTCGACCCGCTGTTCAGCCGCTATCCGATCCGCGGCTTCCCCGCCGATGTCGCGATCACCGGCGCGGCGCGGCTGGTATTGCCGCGGCTCGCCTCGGCGGTGGCGGCGAAAATCTCGGCGCCGGCGCTGGAGGCGCGGCGGTGCCGCATCGCCGAGCGGCGCGCGGCGCAGCAGGCGGCCTGGCGCAAGGTGCGCGAAGCGGTCGCGGTGCAGCGGCCGCTGAGCCCGGTGCATGTCAGCGCCTGCCTCGCCGCGGCCCGCCATCCCGACTCGACGATCGTCAACGAGTACACGCTGCTGCCGCAGCATTGCCCGTCGACCCGGCCGGGCAGCTTTTTCGGGTCGAGCCCGGCGGCCGGGCTCGGCTGGGGCGCCGGCGCCGCGCTCGGGGTCAAGCTCGCCGAGCCGCAGCGCCAGGTCATCGCCGTGCTGGGCGACGGCTCCTACATCTTCGCCAACCCGGTGGCGGTGCACCACGCCGCGGCGCTGCACAGGCTCCCGGTGCTGTTCGTCGTCGTCAACAACGCGATGTGGGGGGCGGTCAGGCGCGCCACCCTCGGCATGTACCCCCAGGGCGACGCGGCGCGTTCGAACAAGCCGCCGTTCATCGACCTCGACGAGCTGCCCGCCTTCGAGCAGGTCTGCGCCGCCGCCGGCGGCTACGGCGAGCGGGTCGAGGACCCCGCCGAATTGCCCGCCGCTTTCGAGCGCGCGCTGAAGGCGGTCGATGGCGGGCAGCAAGCTCTGCTCAACGTCATCTGTCAGGGCGGCGGGGGAGGGTGAGGGGCCGCAGCCGTGGTTCCGCTTTCGGTTCTCGATCTGTCGCCGATCGTCGAAGGCGGCGACGCCGGCCAGGCGTTGCGCAACTCGCTCGATCTCGCCCGCCATGTCGAGGCGCTCGGCTACCGCCGCTTCTGGATGGCCGAGCACCACAACCTGCCGGGCATCGCCAGCGCCGCGACGGCGGTGGCGCTCGCCCATGTCGCCGCCGGCACCAGCCGCATCAAGATCGGCGCCGGCGGCATCATGCTGCCGAACCACGCCCCGCTGATGGTCGCCGAGCAGTTCGGCACGCTGGCCGCGCTGCATCCCGGTCGGGTCGAGCTCGGGCTCGGGCGGGCGCCGGGCTCGGACCAGCTCACCATGCGGGCGCTGCGGCGCAACCTGCTCGCCGATGCCGACCGGTTTCCCCAGGACGTCGTCGAATTGATGGGCTATTTCCGCGCGCCCGAGCCGGGCCAGCGCATCCAGGCGGTGCCCGGGGCCGGGCTCGACGTGCCGATCTGGATCCTCGGGTCGAGCCTGTTCGGGGCACAGCTTGCGGCGATCCTCGGCCTGCCGTTCGCCTTTGCCTCGCATTTCGCGCCGGCGGCCCTGATGGAGGCGATCGCGATCTATCGCGAGCGGTTCCAGCCCTCGGCGCAGCTCGCCCTGCCGCACGTGATGCTGGGCGTCACCGTGGTCGCCGCAGAGAGCGACGAGGAGGCCCGCTTCCTGTTTTCGTCGCTGCAGCAAGCCTCGCTCAACAACCGCACCGGCCGGCCCGGCCGGGTGCCGCCGCCGGTCGAGGATTTCGAGGCGAGACTGGACCCTTACGCCCGCGCCATCCTCGCCGACACGCTGGGTGCGGCGATTGTCGGCGGGCCGGAAACGGTGCGCCGCGGCCTCGCGGATTTCGTCGGCCGCACCGGCGCCGACGAGCTGATGGTCACGGCCAACATCTTCGACCACGACAAGCGCAAGCGCTCGTTCGCAATCGTCGCCGAGGTCGCCGGCGTCGGGTGAAGGCTCGAAACGCCGTCGCCGATCCTGTCCGCGTCGGGATCGCGTCGGCGAGCGGCCGGAATGGGTGCATGCCGGCGGCAGACCCGCCGTCAATCTTTGAAATGCCGGATGAAATACTCGTAGGTCTCATCCGGCGCCTCCTCCGGGACGTAGTGCCCGCAGGGCAGGGCGCCGCCCCAGGCGTCGGCAGCGTAGTGGCGCTGCCACACCGCCAGCACGTCGCCGTGGACGCCTTCGGTGTGGCTCTTCGCGCCCCAGATCACCAACAGCGGCGTCGTGATCCTGCGGCCCGCCGCGAAATCCGCGGTGTCCATCTCGAGGTCGCAGGTCGCGCAGGCGCGGTAGTCGGCGCACGAGCCCTTGATCGTCTTCCAGGTGAAGCAGCGCACGTATTCGGCGAACGCCTCGGGATCGAAAAAGCCCAGCCCGATGCCCGGCTTCGACAGCTTCTTCTCCATGTACCATTGCGCCGGCACCCCGGCGAGCATCCGCTCGGGAAAGTCGTAGGGCTGCGCCATCAGCGCCCAGTGCCACGACCTGAGCGCCCATTCGCGCGAGGTGTGGGTCCAGATGTGATGGTTGGGCAGGATGTCGACGAGCGCGGCGCGCTTGACCCGCTCGGGGTGGTCGAGGCACAGGCGCGCGGCGGTGCGGGCGCCGCGGTCGTGACCGGCGACGAAGAACTCGCGGTAGCCGAGCGCCTCCATCACCTCGACCTGGTCCTGCGCCATCGCGCGGAACGAGTAGTTGAGGTTGTTCTCACCGGCCTCGTCCGGTCCGACGCTGTCGCCGTAGCCCCTGAGGTCGGTGCAGACGACATGGAAGTGCCGGGCCAGGCGCGGCGCGATCTTGTGCCA
>Ga0209581_1001624_pt1 | contig 25069 bp, 22 predicted proteins | sample Coa_R2_FD_187160 | JGI IMG/M metagenome (GOLD analysis project Ga0209581, IMG submission 187160) | Surface soil microbial communities from Centralia Pennsylvania, which are recovering from an underground coalmine fire - Coalmine... | ecosystem: Environmental > Terrestrial > Soil > Unclassified ...
GAATGCCACAGAGGACGAACGGTCGCGCATGGTACGCGAGGTCTTGCCTTCCGTTCTCACGCTGCTCACGAACTAGCACGACGGCGTTAAGCTGTTTGAACCGGCGCTTGGAGATACCGATTGTGGGAAGTAGAGCTGAGACTGGGATCGGATCCCGCGCTAGATCTTGCTCGGTGCCTACTGGGGGCACTTCAGTCTGGAGACGCGGAACGTAACAGAACCGTAACAAAACCCTTCCTCCCGCCTACGAGAATGAAGGAGATAGCGTTCTGAAGGATGAGCGAAAGCAGATATCCCTAAATCCTTTAAGTTCGCAGGATGGAAGGAGATAAATGGAAGGAATGGAAAAGGATTGACCTGACTCCGGAGCAACAGGTCGGGTGGTCGAATCCCTCCAGGCGTACCAACTCCTTCACGATGATATAGTTAGCATTGGATTCGAACCTGATATTAGAGGCATCTATTGGTCGCGTAATTGGGTGTTCGAGGAATGGCCCATGTTGTAATTAATTAAAGGACTTTTGCGCAGAAGCGAGCAGTTGCTCGAAAAGCAGCCGTTTGATTTCAGCAAATCCTATTAAGAGGCCTGAAGTGAATGGGTTAGGGTGCGAGTAGCAGTCAAGGGTTCAAGCAGTGTTCCAAAACTCAACGAACGCCATCAAGTGTTCCAAAATGTGACTCAAGGGGTGGCTGATGTGCTGGACGGTGAGAGCCACAAATATAAGAATCGATATCAGCCCACTGTCAGACCGAGCTAAGTGGCTCCGTTGTTTCTTCCAATCATCGCGGATGCGATCCGCGAGTCGCGGATTTCCTGTTCAAGGCGAGCCAGACGAGCAAGCTCCGATTGGACAAAAGTGGCGCCGGTGGTTTGAGCGAACTTGGCGTGAGCTAACGCTTGTTCGGCAATGCGAGTCACTTCATGCAGCAACTTTCGAATCTCCACTTCAAGCCGGGCCCGACTCTCCTGAACCCGATTCAATATGTCGCTTTGGACCCTGGCGCTATTGGTCTCCATCAGATGCTCCAAGAATTCCGCAGCGTCCCTTTGGATCGCTTTTTGCGCACCGACGAAACCGAGCACGATATCGGCGATCCATCGCAATGGTGAAGCGGGCTGGGCAGCTTCGATTAGATCGAGAAATGAAAAACGAGAACTGGCACGGAATCCGGTTTCGGGATCGAGCGCGTGGGGCATGCGGCCGAGTTCAGTAATTCCGCCCTCTGCGAGCTTTTGAAGGAAATCGTTGCCCATTTGAACGAACCTGCGGGTTACGGAAGTATATTCGCGCTCCGCTTCCTTCTGCTCGACTGAGAGCCAGGGCAGGACGTGCCTTTTGGCGATCTCTTGGGCAAGGCTTGTCAGGGCGCGGCGGTACGCGGGACCCATGGTTCGCGGCACCGACGGAACGGCTTCCCAAAATTCCCGAATCGATTGCGACAATACGGATCTCAGGAAACTTTTGCGGCGTCCCATGAACATGTCGGAGAGGCGCTGTTGCTCGGCCATCAACAGAAATCCCAGCTCGCGCATCGAGCGTTCAGCTTCGCCAATCGTGGATCTCATCGTCTGGATACGCCGCTCGGACTCCTCGATTGGCCGCTCCAACGCTTCACGCTCCTCGGCGACAATAGCCAGGAGCTCTTCACTCAGCCGCACCAAGCCACGCTCGCACGCCGACAGAATGATTTGACGGCCGGAATCCTGCGCTAGGCGCTCAAGCGCCTCAACAAGCTTCGGCCAATCGCGTTCCGGACCGTGTTTTTCAAACTGCTCGGCGGCGCTGACTTCAAGCACTGTGCGAATGGGCCGATTCAGGCGTTTCTCAAGGAGCGTGCGCGTGAACACTGCAGCGGCGGCTCGCTCCTCGTCCGTCGTCCGGTCGGCTTTATTGAGAACGACAATCACGTCTTGAACGTTCCGCGCCACGGCCTCGACCAGCGCAAGCTCTTCTCCAGCGAGTGGTGGATCAGCGCCCACGACGACAAGCGCCGCATCAATATGGGGGATAAAATCCTGGGTCGCCGATGTGTTGCCGGTGAAGACTGATCCCAATCCCGGAGTATCAACCAGACACATACCTGCCGAAAGCAGATGGGATGGGGCAAAGACTTCGACGCCAGTGATTCCTTTCGTGTTCTCCGGGTTGTACTCTTCGGAGACGTATTGCTTTACTTCCGCGACGGGGACTTCGAGCCATGAATAATCCCTGGCTCTGATTCGCGCTGCCAAGCGTTCGCCAAACCTGACGACCGTCGGAACGGCGGTCACTGGCGTAAAGCCGACGGGGAGAATTGCCTCGCCAACCAGCGCGTTAATTAGCGTGGATTTGCCCCGTTTGAACTGGCCCACACAGGCCACATAGAATCGGCCCTCTGACACTCGAGCTGCCAATTCCCGCGCCTCTTCGGCGACTCTCTTCGACCCCAGCTCTTCGCCTAGTGTCGCCAATCGCAAGAGCCTGCTCGCTCCGTCAGCGCCTGTCGGCGGCGGAACGCTGCTCATGACGCGCGAGTCGGAAGAGGTGGTCTCAGGCCTCGATTTGACTTCTTCGCCTTTCGTCATACGATGATCCCCACTCCGCGGGAGAGGATGCCTTGCATAGGTATCTATAAGCGGATCGCGTCACGAATCTCTTCCCAGGCCTCGTTGCGCCACAAGGAATTCCGCGACCCGTCCAAGCAGTCCACCCCGAGCCGGTATCCCGGCTTTCGCTTTCTGCAGCAGCTCTCTCAGCCTTAGTCCCAGATCCTCTTCACGCCTCTTCGTGGCGGCGACGATATCTTCGCGGAGGGCTTCAGGCGCGCATGAGAGAAGCTTCTGTGAGTGTGGCAGGCAGACAGCTCCTGATTCGCGGAGCCATTTTCGAAATTCAGGCTTAGCGAGGCCGTTCGACATTTCCTGGAGCTTCTGCGTCTCCACGAGCGCCAGCTTTGCGCACAGGTCGCAAGACTCATCGCTGCCTTCGCCCAGCCGGGACTTTTCGAGCAATCTTAAAAAGATCGCCGCAGCGGTGGTGAGATCGGTTGCGGCCGCGACTGACCACACATGGAAGCCGCACAAGTTCCTGACCGCCGTACCTGCCAGGTTTCTTAGGGAGTCCGATTGGAATTCGCGGAGAACCCGGCAAATCGGGCATCCATCGCTAGGCCGCAGGTCCATGATTTTATCCGTTCGGCTGTTGGTGGTCTGTCGCGTAGATTGCCTCCATCATCTGAAATGCACTCTAGCCGGTTTGGTTAGCCAATGATGAATCTTACGACATCAAAGTCCTGAGCCGGCCGGTCGCTACTTTGCCAAAGCCTCGCACTACACCTGCGGACATGGCAGGGCCGAAAGACAGTTTCGCTTTGAAGTAGGAGTTATCAGTCCCAAGACGCGGGACATTTGGGTGGGCGAACTCCATCGCCGTGAATATATTATACCACACAGGAAAAGACGCAATCCGGCCAATTTGAGGAAAGGCGGAAGGCCCGCTCCGCGTTCGCATTCCGCGACATCGCGGGCCTCCCCAAATCCGTTCGTCTTACACGTGCGGGCCCGCCATTCAAGCTGGTGCAGACCTTGACGACGGGAAAAGGGGGATGGATAATCAGCGCAGGCGTTGGAGTTCGCCCTTAACCGTCCGTCAGCCGACGGAAAGATAACTCCTACAGGGAGTTCCTCGGCGAGGGCGGGCCGACGTTCTTGCTCTCTGCTCTTGCCAAGGCTCCCATGAAATCTAACGTATTGGTCTAATCGACCGCCGAGTAGGTCGAGATGCACTCACGCGGCTCCCTCAATCCGTCTCAGGCTTTGCGCGTTTTGACCAGCTTCAAATACGCCGATCAGCTCCTATCAGAAATTGAATCCATCCTTTTTGCATCGAATTCCAAATCCCCATTTCCAAAGTATCGAAACGACCTCACGCCCGCGCAAGTAAAGGTTGTCCAGGACTACATTGCAAGGATTCGCGCACAGACAATCCAGGCGCTCAAGAGCCTTGGGATCAATCCGCCAGGTCCACAGTTTGGTGCGACGCATTCAATCCGCGTCACCTTGGAATTCGCAGATATTGCGTTCGAGGACTGCCGCGCCCAAGCACTGCGAGGCTACGGCGAAGTAGCAGCGTCGGTTGTGCCGGAATTGAACGGTGTCGTCAATGAGATGTCGAGCCTGATCCGCAAGCTCAGTGCTTACTTGGCGCAAGGCCTTGGCCAGGATTTCGAGGGACGCCTCGCCCGCTTGGTGCAAACCGGGAACGAATTCGAGCTACTAAAATTGCTCGAACGGATCATCACCGATCACGGTTTAGTCGAGTTTCGATCCGCGCTTTCGATCATTTTGGACAAGCTCGAATCCCACAGTTTCCAAATCGCGGTATTCGGGCGCGTGAGCTCCGGCAAGTCCTCGCTCTTGAATTACATTCTTGGTTCCGAGGTGCTTCCAGTCGGGGTCAATCCCATTACCGCTGCCCCAACGCGCATCGCGTACGGCGGCGCGCCGAAAGTGAAGATTTCTTATGTGGACGGAGAGACCGAGGAGGCCGAAATCGCGCGCCTGGGAGAGTTCGTAAGCGAGCAGCACAATCCCGGCAACGCGAAGCACGTGACACGAATCGTCGTCGAGCTGCCATCGAACCGCCTCCGCGATGGCGTCATCTTCGTGGATACGCCGGGTTTGGGGTCGCTCGCAACGGCTGGAGCGGCCGAAACGCTTGCTTATCTCCCGCAGTGCGATTTGGGCGTTGTGCTGGTTGATGCCGGTTCGACCTTGACCGAAGAAGACGTTTCGACAGTGCAAAGGCTTTACGAAGCAGCCACGCCGGTACTCGTATTGCTGAGCAAGGCGGATTTGCTCGTGCCGGAAGACCGTGCGCGAGCGACCCAATACTTGACCAACGAGCTCGAATCCCAGCTCGGCGTCAAGGTTTCGGTCCGCGCGGTCAGCATAAAAGAAAGCCAACTTCTCGACCAATGGTTCCTCGAGGAAATCCAGCCTCTCTACGCGAAACATCGAGAACTGGCGCAAGAATCCCTGCGGCGAAAGATTGGCGCATTGCACGAGTCGGTCGAAGCGGCATTGAAGGTGCAACTCGAACTTTCCGAAAAAGGCGCGAAAAAGGATAAGAAACGGCTGCGCGCGGCTGAGACTCAACTGCGAAAGGCGGCCGGGAAATTCGAGGAAGTGAACTCATTTTGTCTTAAGGCCTCAGACACCATCCACGATTGGGGTCATATTGCAATCGAGCGAGCAGCCTCTGCGATAGCTGCACAGTGGTTCAACGAGAATGAGAAAGGCACGGAAGTCAACGAGATCGTACGCCGGAGCTTTGCGGAGACTGCCACAACCGGGGCGAACCAGGTTTTTGAGAAACTTCAGGAATTCGGGCGTGACTTATCGCGCGCCCTAGCGGGCGCTGCGAGCGCCTTGGAAGTGGCACGAGCGCCCGGCCAGGACGAACTTCTTGGCGTTGTTAAAGAGATGTCGCAATTCGATCCTGGACCTTTGCGCATCGCGCTCCACAAGGACTTTCTGGCCGTTGCGGGCCGCGGAATTACAGAGCATCGGTTGAAGAAGAAACTGACGGCGCAGATCGGCCCCGCCATCGATGAGGCCTTCCAGAGGTACGGCAGAATGTTGGAATTATGGATCAGAAAGACGATTGCCGAACTCCAGCGCCGTTTCGATTCGGAAGCTGACACCTATCGGGCCCAGTTTGAACGTCTCACCAGCGCCAAGGAAAGCGGAGTTGAAGAAGCTGAAGCAGCCCGGCGAGATTTGGAGGCACTTTCGAGGTTCCGGGTCCATGAGCCGGCCTGATTCTGAATTACAGACGCCGGGTCCCCAAAGAAGAATCGCCTTTGGACGTGTCGGCGATTTACTTCCCTTGTACGCAGTGCATTGACACTGTGACTCCATGAGTGATCGAAGCGCAAAACCGACAGTTCGTAAGCGGCCGCCCTCGGTCTTTGCCAAAGGCGATTTTCTGGAGGGCCTTTCGCGTGGTGAATGCCCGGTCTGCCACGCGACGAAGAAGGCGGCGCGAAAATATATCCATAGCTTTCTTTATGAGGGCATGATGTCTCCGATTGCGCGGCAGGAATTTCTTGAAGGTGGCGGCTTCTGCCATGAGCACTTCTGGCAAGCGAAAGCGATTGAAGAAGAGTGCTGGGCCGATGGCTTTGGCGTGGCCATCCTTTGCGAGAACTTGCTTGAATCCTCCTTGAAAGATTTGGGAAAGTTGGTGCAAAGCCGAAACGGATTCAAAGCGAGCCTCGCGAAATTTCGCAAGGCGGCGAGGGAAAGGGACACGAACTTGAGTTCAGGGGACGGCTGCATCGCCTGCGAAGCGTCAAGAAGTAGCGAGCAACACTATATTGCGGCACTTGAGGAATGGCTCGACGATTCCGATTTCAACGAACGTTTCCATCAATCAACAGGCCTCTGCCTGTTTCACCTTCGGGCGGCACGTCAACGATGGACCTCAGAGACGGCGTTTGAAGCTGTAAGCCACGTCGCGAAGAAGTGGATTGGCCACTTACTAAGAGATCTGCGGGAATTCCAGCGGAAACACGACTATCGTTTCAAACACGAGGGTCGAGGTCCTGAATGGACTTCGCCAGAACGCAGCATCGCCTTTCTCGTCGGGTCTAACGTGGACACGAATGGAATTGAAGACCCCCCGCCAGTTCGGCGGACTCGGCGTTAGCGCCAGTCGGCGCCTTTTAGCCAGCCACAGGATGCAACGCCCGCTGGACGCCTTCGGGATCGCGCGCAATGACGGTGAGGTAAGCCCTTGCCGGCTGGTCCGGTTCCGATCGGCCCTGTTCCCAGTCCCGCAGGGTGCCGAGCGGGATGTGGTAGCGTGTCGCGAATTCCTCCTGCGTAAGACCCAGGGCACGGCGAATGACCTTCGCTTTGGGCGTGCGCTTCATTCGCTTGAGGTCGGCCTCGGTTAAAGGCCGGGCATCGGCGTCGGCGCTGGCGGCCCGTTCGATCTGCGCAGGAGTCATTGGTCTAAGCATTTTCTTTGAACTAGTCGTCCTGTTCACGCTGCGTCGCCCTCCGGGCTGAAATGATGCGGATGCGATCCTGGCGTTCGGTGTAGGCCACGAATAAAATCAAATGCCCTTCAGCCATGCCGATGATGATGAAACGTTCCTCGCTGTAGCTCTCCCGGTCATCCAAACGCTCGATCGCAAATGGATCTCGGAAGACCGTTCTTGCTAATTCGAAACTGACGCCATGAGTGTTCCAGTTTGCTTTCGCTTTGGCGTCGTCCCATTCGAAGTCCAAATCCCATACTACGGAATATCCGTAGTCTTGTCAATCCCGCTGAGGAGTGATTTGAGGTTTAGGGTCGTTTGGATAGTTGCGCTTTGAGAGCTTGAGCGGCTCACCGCTCATCAAATAGTCAATGTGCACGAGCTTTGTTTTGATCCGAGAACCATATTGGTATCGCGGATCGGCCGCGAGTGCGCACATGTTTACGATAGCGCCGGGAACGCCTCCGCTAAGTTCAAGGACTTCTTGGCGGAATTCTTCGAGGTCGAATTTTGAAAGGCCAAACCGCTCGATGCACGCTCCCAGGAGTTCGGTGGCTGTTTCGATCGAAAGCGGCGGCATGGTCATTCGTTCCCTCGGCCCCCAGTAAAAAAAACGCGCGAACTGATCGCCCCGACCTGTATCCGTGTCATGCACCAACAAAAACACCGGCGTGTCGCGCATCCAGAACAATTCCTTAATCACCTTGGCGACGGCATGTGTCAACGGGGGAGGATGGTCAATGAAAACACGGTAATCGCCTCGTTCGACCGCTCGATACAGTGTGCCTTTCAGACGGCTGGTTGATAGCGACTTGAGCCAGGGTTCAAAACTTAAAACCGTGACCCCTTCGGCATGAAGCTGCTGGCGGAGGTTCTGATCCTTCCGGTCATAAAGCGCGCGGACGAGCTTGTGCAGCATGTCCTGGAGGTCTTTGAACCCTGGCAGATAAAGACATTGGCTGGCAAGTTTGGGTGGAAGGCGGCGGAGCACATTCAACATAAGGGCCGTCTTTCCGATGCCCACCGGGCCCGAAATCATCAGACTTGCCTTGCCCCGCAAAGCTTCTTCGATACGGCGTGCTTCACGTTCTCGGTCTAGAAATGGCAAGCCCATAGCGAGCTCGGTTGCCGCGCTGCTCCATATCCCGGTCGTGCTATTCTTGCGGCGCATTCGCCAGACCCCTTATGGCCTTTAACGCCTGTTTCGCCGCAGATCTGACTCGAAGTGGGCCTTCCCGGCTAAGGCGCTCCAGACATGGAACTGCCTGAGGTTCGCCAACCTTTCCGAGAGCTTCGACTGCTACTTCCTGAATGTAAGGGTCAGAAGTAGATTCGGCGAGTTCGATGAGCGGCTCAACTGCAGCACGCGAGCCAAGTTTGCCGAGAATCGCGGCAGCTCGAATCGGTACGGTGGGCTCAGAATGCCGGAGCGCCCGGATGAGTTTCTGTTCGTAGGTTTCGCCTGCAAAATCACAGAGGTCCGCGCCGCAGCGCGGGCACGTGCTCCCGATCCCAACTTCCTTCCAACATGAAGGGCAAAAATAAGTCAGCGGCAAGATCGCTCCCTTTGCCCCTTGCAAAGAATACGATGAAGTACCGCGAGCGTCGTTTCTCTTGGCTGAAGGCTTTCTTCGCGTTCGCCCATCGTTCGGCGGCGATGGATCTCTTCCTCGATGAGCTTTTCCCCGACCTCGAAATGAGCCAGCAACAATTCTTCGCACTCGGCACGAACGGACTTATCTGAAGAGTCGAGGAATTCGATCCCAACCCGAAAGGCCCGAATTTGAAGCTCGACCTGACCTTTCTCCAGAAAGAGCCGGACAGCGTTCCCGCGCACGCCTTCAACGGGGTCTTCCAGGAGAATTTCAAGATCATCGATATCTTCGCTTCGAGCAAGTTCGCAGAGAATGTCAAGAATCCGGGCTCGCCGGCGCTGGCTCGCCCCGATTTCCGAGCCATTCCGGATTTCCTTGTATCTCAATGAGGCAAGCAGAGCGGGCAGCGAGACATCGCCGCAAGCAAGAATCGCTTGCCGCGCGCATTCCGCCACGAAATCTTCTCCAAGCCAACCGACTAGTCCCGGGATGGCGCGAACGTCTTTCAATTTTGTGAAAGCCTCCGCCACGCCGGTCAGAGGCTTTCCTTTTAAAAGTTCCAAAAGCGTTTGCACGGCGTGAGGGTCGTCCGCAAATTCTACCAAGCCGCTAGCCGCACGGCTCGCAACTGTTTCTTCCGCGAGACGGATGACCGGGTCTGGAATATCGGCCAGCCTCTCGCTGGCCACGGCGATCAATGTTTCCAAAGCCTTCGGCCCTTTCAGAATGCTCAATCCCTCGACTGCCAGCAACCTTGCTTCAGGCAGACTGGAGGGTTTCGAGCTGCTGAGGAATTCGGCCAGGGCAGGCACAGCGGCATCCCCCTTGGCGAGGAGTGCCAGGAGCGCCAAGTTGCTTCGGCTAGGATCCTGCAACTCCTTAATGAGCGTCTCAATCCCTTGTCGCACCGACACGACTGTGATCACCTCTTGCCGCGAAGCTAGATTCACCGCTCTCTTCATCTTCCTTGCCTGCCAGCTCGACCGGCATCGGCTCTTCCACGCGCAACCGTTTAACAATGTCGTTGACTGCGCCGATCCATCGAAGTGCATACGGCTTCATGCCCGGGAAAACACGCCATGATATTTCAAGGTGCGACTTCTTCCCTCGCAGTGAAAGATTTAGCGCAGCATCCGCGCGATCGGCCGGGTCGATCCATTCAGTCGATCGGACGCGGCAAAGTGGCAAATAGGACATCTCGAGGCCAAATTCCGACCTTCCGCGACGGTAACGGTCATCCAGGGCAACAATGCCATTCAAACCGATCGCGAGCAGCAAATTAGCGAATGAGTCTTGGCGTTTCTTCCCAGCCTCCATAGCCGGTTGAAAGAAGACTTCACAGCCGATGGCTAATTCGGGATGGATTTTCACGAAGCTCGAAAGGTTCGCCGGCAGGCCGGGTATCTCTCTTGACACACGAACTTGCGGTGAGACGGCGCCGCCTGAAGTATCGCACCATTCCAACAGGAAGCGGCAAAGTTCCCAATAGTGTTGGCCAGCCCTCGAAGGAAACCGGACCTGCATCTTCCCGTCGGCAGAGTTTCCTGGATAAAGGGTAAGCCAGCAGTTCAGCAGGAATTCCCCAAGCCCGAAACCCAGGAAATCTTCTCGCGCGATTTCAAGCGTGTGCACTTGGTCGGAATGAGAATCAAGTGAGAGCACGACAAAACTGTTCTGAAAAATCAGGATGAGTCTGGGAGGATGGCACTCGGAAACGAGAAATGCGCCTTCTTCGATCGTGGGCGTGAACAAGCCGAAGGCCGGATGACCGTTGAATTCCAGCAATCGCCTATACACACTTGCGAATTCCGGAGGGATGTCACTCTCCTCTCCCACTCGAAAGGCGAACCTGTAATACCAGGTATTAGTGGCCGTCATCCCATCATCCGTCGTCGCTAGAGCAAATATTCCACTCGCCACGGTGCTTGCAGTCGCTTATCGCCCGCCAACTGGCTGAGCCCGCGATGGTAGGCAATGCGTTCATCGTCACTTTGCAGTCCACGACGAAGTGAATCATGCTTCAAGGCGTAGCGCTCCATGTTCTCGGCGAGTCTTTCAAAGATTGCCGCTTCAAAATCAACCAGAGAACGCGCCAAGTTGTCGTCGCGGACCTTCCGAAGCACTGCGCTCAAGTGGAGCAAGCAAAGGACAGGCAAACTGCCCGATTCCTCATCGTTTCGGGCAGTTATCGTCTTTAGGACTTCATTCACGACCTGTTCTTCGTGCCTGGATTGTTCCAGACAAGCGAGGCATTTTTCGCCTCGCGCAAGTAGTCTTTTGGTGTGCTCAGCGAGGCTGCCTGCGGCTTGCGAACGGGCGATTTCGGCGAGCCGGCCGCTTAGCTCCATTAGGACGCGCGGATACGAAGTGGAAATGCCCTGCGGGGAGGCGATTTCAGCGTATTGCCACGTGTGAAGCGGGCACAGTCCGCCACGACTTGCGAGCGCGTCGCGCTCATTCTCGCTGACAATGATCCGGTACTGATACTTCGCCATGAACTTCATCATGGCATCGGCGACTCGCGCGCACACCTGGCACGGCCGCCGCACCGCCTCCATTAGCTCTGCCTCCGAGAACGACTTGACAGTAGGCCGGGCGGCAACAGGCGGTCTTTTCTTGCCTGAATTTCTTAACAATTCCTCGCGCAATCTTGTGAGCCGGTCGAATATATCCTCAATCGCGCCGCGCCGGTCACCTTTAATTGCTTGCGGATCATGGCCAGCCTCCCTTGCCATGAACTGATCGTAGGTACCTACCCCTGCTCCTCGATGCTTCTCCATTTCGACCGCTACCTGGCTGATTTCTCCCAGAATCGACACGGCCCGATCACAAGTGCGTACCAGAAATTCTCCCGTCTTCTCCCTCGTCAAGAACTGGATAAGGTTTTCTTCAAGGGCGGGCAGTCCGCTTTCTACGAGCCGTTCGCTTGAGCCGGAAAGTTTTGCTTGGAGCCCAATCAATGCCGAGACCGCAAAGATTCGCGGCTCGTCGAGCCCTGCTTCCTGCTCGAGACGCTCGCGGATGAACGTTAGTACTTGATCGCGCTGCGCCGGAGCGATTAGGTCGAGCTTGTTTACAACAAAAAAGACTTTGCGGACATGCTCTCGGACCTTCCCGAGGAACTCCAATTCCTCACGGCCGAGCGGAGAATCGAAACTTGTGACGAAAATGACCGCGTCGGCTTGGGGAAGAAACTGTTCGGTCGTTACAGTGTTCTCGACGATTGCAGAGCCTATTCCTGGCGTGTCCACGAAAAACAATCCGCGCCGCAGGAATTCCGAGGGGAGCTGAACTTCGGCTGCCAGTATCCGCTTCCTGTTTCCAGAGTTGCCGGTTTCAGTCACGAATTCAGCAAGCTGCTCGAGCGGAACCTCATCCTTCAAGGAAGTTCCTTGAAACTCGATCACGACCCGCTCGGGGTTGCCGTATGAAACTTTAGTGATCACTGATGTCAGAGGCACGACACCGACGGGCAGACGGTCGAGCCCCAGCACAGCGTTCATCAAGGAACTCTTTCCGCGGTTGAATTGGCCCACAACAGCTAAGGTGAAGCGGTCTTCGGCAAGGCTCGCGAGCAGGTCACGGCACTTTCTGTGAACTTCGGGATCAGTCCGTTCGTTGATAAGGCGCAACGCGCTCTGGACGACCGAGGCGAGATCGAGTTTCTGGCGGTCGTAATCTCGTAAACGATCGCCCGCATCAGCCGACGTGGTGTGAGAACCTGCTTTATCGGTATTCATCACTTCACCGTGGAGCCGTCCGGGCCGTTGCAGCGCCCTGCCAGCGTTCGTAGGCTTTCCGTCCTGCGTAGCGGGCGCTTGCGCCCAATTCCTTCTCGATTTCAAGGATGCGGTTGTACTTGGCGATTCTCTCCCCGCGGCACACTGATCCAGACTTGATCTGGCCGGTTCCGGCGGCAACGGTTAAATCGGCAATCGTCGTGTCATCTGTCTCTCCGGACCGATGGGAAACGACGGCGGTGTAGCCGCTGCGGCGCGCCAACTCGATGCAGTCGAGCGTCTCCGTCACAGTGCCAATCTGATTCAACTTGATCAGAATCGAATTTGCCACGCCCTCTTGGATCCCTCTTTTGAAGATTTCCGTGTTCGTGACAAAAATGTCGTCACCAACAAGTTGGACTCTGTGACCGAGCCGCTTTGTTGCTTCTCGCCAGCCGTCCCAGTCATCTTCCGCAAGCCCATCCTCAAGGGAGTAGATCGCTGGATAGCGCTTGAGCCAGGACTCCCAGATCGAGATCAAAGCTTCGGGGGAATGCTTCGAGCCATCAGACTTTCGGAAGACATAGGATCCGCCCTCATAGAACTCGCTCGCCGCAGGATCGAGATTGATGGCGATATCCGCGCCGGGTTTGTAGCCAGCCTTTTGAATCGCGGCAAGGAGGAGTTCCATCGCCTCTTCGTTGGACTTCAGGCGAGGCGCGAACCCGCCTTCATCCCCGACGCTCGTTTCGTATCCCTTTTCCTGCAAAATCGCTTTGAGCGAATGAAAGGCCTCGGAAGCGGCGCGAAGCGCCTCGGTGAAGCTGGACGCACCCACTGGCGCGAACATGAATTCCTGGAAATCCACGTTGTTGTCGGCGTGCCGCCCTCCGTTCAGGACGTTGAACATGGGCACAGGCAGGAGGTAGGTTTCGCGCACGGCAAGATGCCTGTAAAGCGGCACGCCTTTTTCCGCTGCACACGCTCTCGCGAATCCCACGGATGTACCGAGGATTGCGTTTGCGCCAATGCGCGCTTTGTTGGGTGTGCCATCCAGAGCGATCAGCTTGTTATCGACCGCTGGCTGGTCGCCTTCAAAATCGACAACAGCTTTCTGAATCTCTCCCACTACATTGGCGACCGCCTTCTGGACGCCTTTGCCTCCGTACCGCTTTCTATCGCCATCACGAAGCTCGATGGCTTCGCGCTTTCCCGTCGAGGCGCCTGACGGAACCTTGGCGATTCCACAAGCGCCGCTCTCAAGATGAACTGACACCTGAATGGTAGGATTGCCTCGTGAATCCAAAATCTCCATTGCCTCAAGCTTCTTGATTTTTGACATGGCTTATTTTCTCTCCTGTAGATTCTTAGCCGGCGGAATCTGTCCGGTCCGCAAAATAGTGCCCAGCTCATCACGCACAGCGCCGTCTATCGGGAGGGCCTGCAGTTTTGAGACGGCTGCTTCGACGGCATACGGAAAAGCCTTCAGTTCGATCTTCCCGTCCTCCCATACAGCGTAACGACCCTCGGGCCTCCCCGTCTTGGGCTGACCAAGGCTTCCGGGATTGACAATCGTGGTCGAACCGATGGTCCGCATAGCAGGAACGTGGGTATGCCCCACCCAGATCACATCGGCGGCAATGCTTTCAGCTTCGTTGGCCCAGCGCGGCGATTCGGCCTCGCAATATCCGAACAGAGGGTCGGAGGGAATCGCATGGCAGAGGTAAAACCGGGTTTCGCCACGTCGTGTCTCCACGAATAGTGGCAAGCTTCGAAGAAAATGCTTGTGGCCGAACTTGAGAACCGAATCCGTATAGCGTCGCGTGGCCTCCGCCATTTCTCGAAACCGAGGCGAACACCGAGGGTCCTCGTTATACCCAATCGAGTGGTCGTGGTTGCCGCGAACAACGATCGCCGCTTTGCTCATTACAAATTCTATGACCGGCTCGGGTTCAGGCCCGTAGTTCACCAAATCGCCCAAAACCCACAGTTCGTCATAGGTTTCCCGGAGAGCCGAAAGGGCGTCAAAATTGCCGTGAATATCGGAAATGATTACGATTTTCATCTGATAGAACGTGCCGGGTCGAAAACCTCATCCTCAACCCTTTCGCCGCTCACGCTCCGCTTCCTTGCCTTTTCCATTTTTTGCGCGGTAGAGAATGACATGGGCCTTTTCCAAAGTGATCAGGCCTCCTCCAATCATTTCGTCTAGCTGAGGCAAAATGCGTTCGATCCGCTCCGAATACTCGACCACTTCGATGATCACGGGCAAATCTTGCGAAAGCCGGAGAGCTTTTTCGGAGTGGTAGCGGCTCGAAGAGCCATAGCCGCCGACGCCCCGCAGAACGGTCGCGCCGTAAATTCCCTCGTGACGAAGAAGCTCCACTATGGCTTGATGCAGCGGCTTCCTTTGCCATTTATCGGATTCACCGACATGAATTCTCATTAGAGTCCGGTCGCCTTCTATTCGCTGGTGTTCCATTCCGCCTCCTCGTGCGGTCGTCTCGCCACCTTCCACCGTAAAAACAAAAAACTCCTGAACGCCTATCGGCGGTCAGGAGTTATCACCCTGCCTGGCAGGGAATTAGGTGGCGAACTCCATCACCTACGAAGTTTTATACCACAAATGCCAACTTGATGCGGCACTTCCCAATGCCCCAGCCGCGCGAGGCTGGCACCCAAGTGCGGCCACCGGGCCTTGAAGCCAAGGCCAGCTTCAAAAATACCTTCCAAGTAACAGCACCATGAGTAAAGCGAGCAGAACATAGGCCACGTAGGCGTTGAGCCTGCCGTGATGCATCTTCGCCAAGGCCGCAGCCACTTTGGTTGCGCCGAGCCGAATTGGCCGGTAGAAAATACGGTCAAGAATGTGAACCTCTTTGACTAACCTTTGAATCGCCGTCCGAAAGTGTTGCGCCACCATCTCGCTGCTGTCTTCGGCTTCGGTTGGATGGAAGATGGCGTTAAACGTTACCCGTACTGGGTTGGAGAAGCCCGTAGCCGTGTACGTCAATTCGGGCAACAAGGGGTGCAATCCGCCCGCCCAAGCAGGTTTTCGAATCGCTTTCGCCCTTCGCGCGACCCACTTCCGAACCAAGAAAAAGGCCGACCCTAACAGCAGAATCAGTACGACGATCATATAGCTCGTGGACATCGCAAAAACAACCGGATTCGCCGGGCCGCCACGGTGTAACACTACGAGGCCCGGCCCTGGCAACACATGACGACCCACTTGCGCGCCGATGTCGTGAAAGTCAGCGACAAAAGCCGGAGGCAATGGCCCATGCTCCGCGCTCGTGGTGAAAAACGGCGGGACCAGGGCATCGGCCGTCCGCGTGAGAACCAATTCGCTGACCGGATGATCGAGAACCGGAATGATATACGTCGGCAGAACCCCCAGAAGCAGGCAGAGCGCGGCCAGGAACCCCATGGCCAGCCTCATCGAACGGTGCACGCGCCCTTTTTGCTGCTGCCCATTTGACCGCGAAACCCCCAGAAAGCTCATCGCATAAACTTTGACAAAGCACGTGACGGCAAGGCCGGCCGTCAATGCCAGAAGCGCGCCGCATACCGCAAACACAACCTTCACGCCCGCCGACTGGAGCGCGGCGCTCTGGAGCAGGGTTTGTAGCGTCAGCCACTCGCTCACGAAGCCGTTAAACGGCGGGAGCGCGGCAATCGAGAGGACGCCAACCAGGAAAAATCCCGCGATCCAAGGCTGCAATTTAATGAGCCCGCCCAGGCGGTCCATATCCCTTGTCCCGACGGTAGATTCCACTGCCCCCGCGCCATGAAACAGCAGCGACTTGTAAACCGCCTGGTTCATCATGTGATACAACGCGGCAATGAAGGCGATTCCGGCGAGCACCGGGGCTTGTTCGGCAAGGAAAACGAGGCCGGCGCCAAGCGCTGTCACCACGATGCCCATGTTTTCAGTGGAACTCTCTGCCAGCATCGTCTTCATATCGTTCTCGCGGTTCGCGTAAAGAATTCCCACAAGCGCAGAAATTGCTCCGATTGCCAGGACTATGAGGCCAGGGCCCGCGGTGCGGACCGGCAAGAGGTCGCCATTGACCCGCACGATGCCATAGATGCCGAGATTCAAAAGGACGCCAGATAGGAGCGCGCAGGCATTAGCTGGAGCTGCCGCATAGACATCACGCATCCAACGGTTGAAGGGAAATAGTCCTGCCTTAACAGAAAAACCGAAGAAAGAGAGCAGAAATACCGCCCATCGCAAATTGCCTTCAAGGCCAACGCCTGCCGCGCGAAGCGATGCGAAGCCGAGGCCAGCAGCGCCTTTACCGAGAATGAGCATGGCCAAGGCAACCGCCAAGAAACCCGCTTCGCTCATCCCGAGCATCAGGTATCCGGCTTCTTCATTCTCATCCCCCCGCTTGTGGAAGTTGACCAGGAGATATACGAGGATGGACATTGCTTCCCAACTGATTAGAAACAGCACGGCGTCGCCAGCCATGAGAATGACTGCCACGGCCGCCCACAAAGCGTGATAGATGACCACGAACCATCGAATGCTGAAATCGCCGACGTAATGCTCCAAGTATCGCGAGGAGAAGATTGAGGTGGCGAAGAAGACGATTCCGGAAACAAGCAGGAATAGCGCCGACAGATGATCTATCGTAAGCGTCAGCGTTCCGAGTTCCGGTATTGTCCAAAGGCTGAGAGAAAATCCAGAACTGATCAATCCTTCCGTGCCCGCGGCGCAAGCAACGAGCGACGCCGCCGACCCTATCCACAGGATCACGCGAGGCGCAGACTTCTCCGAGAACACCGCTGAGAGGACTATTCCCAGGCCGCAGAGAACGAAAAAGGCTGAAATCAGGAATTGCATATCCGTTATGAAACTTTCTCCTCGGCAAAATGCGAGTTTGATGCGCTGCCGTGAGTTGGAGCTTTGCGCCCCGCAGCCACAAGCAAACCGTGCAGAATTGCCAGCGGTGGCGGCGGCGCGCCCGGCACCTCAATATCTACCGGAATGACGCTGCCCACGCCCGGACCCGAGAAAATGCTGGGACCGAATACTCCGCCTGTGAGCGCACACACGCCGACAGCCATGACGAGCTTGGGCGTTGGCATGGCTTCATAGGCTTCCTGCAATGGTTTCCGCATGGAGTCGGTTACGGGGCCGACTACCAAGAGAATGTCCGCGGCGCGAGGCGTCGGCGTCAGGAAAAATCCCAGCCGGTGAATGTTGTAATAGGGATTGTTGAGCTGTTTGACCTCCGCGAGACAAGCGCCGCAATCGCCTGCGTCAACCACGCGGATGTGCAAGGACCTTGAAAAGGCTTTGGGCCAAGCGGGGAGGTGAGCATTCGCCGCGACGCTTGCCCATTCGTAGCCCGTCTCCCAGCGGAGCGGCCTGTCAATCTGGCGGACGCAACGAAAACAATGAACGCACCGGCCGAAATCCACGCGCGCCACTCCGTTTTCAAACTCGATAGCTCCCGTCGGACAGACCTCGACCAGCCGGCGCCCTTCCTCCGTGCTGAGGTCATTCGTTTGAGCGGGAAGGCCGGGAGTTGTTCCGGGAGCTGTCTCATCCGCGCGCGGGTATCGAGTGCTCTTCGATCCTGATCGAAATCCTTGGAACACCCACTGTTTCATCCGCTATGCCGTCTCCTAACGATCATTCTCCGCAACGGATAACCCGAAGGTGGCGAGAATAATCGGAAAGTCCTGAAACGCAAACTTCTCCGCCGCAAGATGAAAGCCGTGCCAGTTGACAAACGAAGGCGTGATCAGGCGAAATCGCTCGACTCGGCCGCCAGACCCGAGACGCAGCCAATGGAACGCGGCGCCGCGCGGAGCTTCGCACCAGCCCAGCGCCATGCCCGGCTGAGCCGTAACGGGCTCGAAAACTTTGCCCACTTCAAGCATGGCGTGAATCTGCTTCATGATTTCAACCGATTGGACCGCTTCACCGATGAAAATGCCCAAACGCTCCAGACCATCGCCTTCGATTCCAACAGGAACCGAAAACCAGAAGTTCTCATAGGCGCCGTAGGGCTGCGCCTTGCGCAGATCGTCGCTCAGCCCAGAGGCCCGGGCAACCGGTCCGACCAAGCCGTGCTCGCGCGCATTTTCGGGGGAGACGATTCCGACTCCTTCCAGACGATCGAGAAAACTGCTCGAATATCGCAGCATTCGCTCCAACTCAAGAAGCCGCCGGAGGATGCGCTGACACTCTTCAATCGCCGCCGCGCACGCGGCGTCGCTCAAATCACGGCTCAATCCTCCAGGAACCGAAAGCCCAAACAGGTATCGGTGTCCGCTAAGCGACCCGCAAACCCGCAGCAACTCTTCTTCGAGGATGGCGGCTTGACTCGCGGCGACGGCAAGGCCCGTGGACTCGCAAATCTCATGCACAACGCCCGCGTGATGGCGAAATCTCTCAAGTTCCGCGAGGAAAACACGAAGCATCTGCGCTCGCTTGGGAACGCGAACGCGGCAAATTGCTTCGACAGCCTGGCAGAAAGCCCACGCGTGCGCAAAAGCCGTCGTCGCGGCGAACCTTTCGGCGAGCAAGAGGCATTCTTCAATCGTCTTACCTTCGGCAAGTTTCTCAATGCCTCGGAACTTGTAAAACAGCCTCGGAATGGCGCGAATAACGTCTTCTCCAACCGTTTCGAGAAAGAACAGCACCGATTCGGCCGTTCCGGAAAAAATCGGCCCGACAGGCATGGCGAATGCGCCGGGGTCTTGGACGATTCGCCGCGGTCGCCATTCGGTGTCCGGCTTGCGCTCGGCGATCGCCGCCGCAGGATCGAAGGCCCTCCGCATCGGCGCGAGGGCTTCTTGCCAGAGCTCGTTGTGGAGAATGAAATCTCCGAGCAGCGGATGCCCTTCAAAAGTAATTCCAAACAGATCTTCGATCTCACGCTCATGCCAGTCCGCTGCATGAACCGTCGTGGTAACGCTGGGCAGGGACTTTTTCTCGAGCGGGAGTCGAGTGATGGTGTGAACCCAACCCGGCTGACCCTCGCGGTAGAACAAATAGCGAAATTCCCATTCCGCGTGCTGCTCTTCGACGATCAGACCCGCCAAACGGTGGTCCATTTCGCCGACAAGCCACTTCGCTATGTGCGGGAGGGCTTCGGGCGCGAGGCACCTCAGCTCCGCAACTGGCTTCCGACGGTCCACCCAGCCTTGAACTTGTCCGGGCCAGTTTCGCTCAGCCTGCGCTGTCGTTTCGCTTAAACTCGCCAATTTCTCAGCCTCCAATAATCGCCGCCGCGCGGATTAGCAATTGGTGCAACGGGTTTGGCACGTAAAGACCGAAACAAATGACCGGGACTGCAGCGACCCATAGCGTAAGCGAACAAGTCCAGGGAATGCGCGGCATCAATTCGCCTGTCGTGTCCAGCCGTCCCAGGACCATCCGATTCACGTGCAGAAGAATGCCGAAAAAAGCGATGGACAAAAACACGGCGAGCAGACCGACGGCAATATAGTGGCCTTGATTGACTCCCGCGCGCAGAATCGAAAATTCTCCGAGGAAAACCGCAAAGGGCGGCGCGCCGGCAATGGCCAAGCCCCCCAGAAGCAAGGCCGACCCGGCCAAGGGCGAAGTACACAACAAGGCTTTGACGGACGCGATGTTTCGCGTCGCCGTGAGCATCAGGACCGCGCCCGCGGCGAAGAAGCAAAGTGACTTGGTGAAGGCGTGAGACAGGATCTGATACATCGCGCCGTAATGCGCCGCAGCCCCGCCCAGTCCCACAGCCGTCATGATAATGCCCATATGTTCGACAGTTGAATAAGCGAAGAGGCGCTTGTAGTCGTGAACCTGGAGCAGAAGAAAGGCTGCGACGCCCACGGAAAGGAGCCCGAAAACCAGAGCCCATCGCTGGGCGCTTGCGCCCAGAGAATGATGAGCAATGGGCATGAGCCGTAAGATGGCGTAGAGCACAGTTGTCGTTTCCACGCCCGAAAGCAGGGCGCAGACCGGCGTTGGCGCCTGACTGTGCGCATCCGGAAGCCACGTGTGCAAAGGAACAAAGCCAACCTTCGCCCCGAATCCAACGAGGATTGAGAGAAATGCCATTCTCACCAGGACCGGTGACATGTGGCTGGAAACGCTCAGCAGTCCGGTCCAAGTGTAATTGTCGCTTCCGGCCTGGCGCATTGCCCAGAACAAAACCAGGAAACCAAACAGCGCGATCGCCGCGCCCATCAAAGTCAGGATGGCATACTTCCACGCCGCCTCGAGCGCTTCGCGGCTGCTTTCAAAACCGACGAGCAGGACGGAAAGAAGCGTCGTGAATTCTACAGCCAGCCACGTGAGGCTGGGAACGACAACGACGGGAACAGCGAGCATCGAGAAGATGAAAAGATTCAAATTGGCGTAATAGCGGAACAGATGAGACTGATCATGTGACGTCCGCGGCATGTAGCCGATTGAATACAAGGCAGCCATGACGCCGACGGCCGTAACCAGCAGCAAAATCAACGCGCCAAAGGCGTCCACCTCGATCCAACCGGGAGCGGTCACAAATATCCCGGCGGAAAGGACGCGGGAAGCGACCTGAATCGAAAGGGCAAACAGAATGACGCATGTCGCCAGGGTGAGCGGGGCCGCCACTCGCCGGCCGGTCACCGGTATGGCGCACAGCGCAGCGGCAAGCAATGGGAGAGCGAGAATGGCGATGACGATCAACGGACGGATTCCTCCTTGAGCGCCGCGAGTGAGCCGACTTCAGTCGTGCCAATGTGCCGCTGAATCGTTCGAGTCAACACCCCAATAACAAAGACCGCCACGAGCAAGTCGAATGCAACAACGAGCTCGATAAACATATGGAGTTCCGGCGCAACCGCAATGCTGGCGAAAAACGCGCCATTTTCCATCGAAAGAATGCCCAGTAATTGCGGAACAGCTTCGCGCCGAACGGTCAAGGTGTATGCGCCGAGCAAGAGCGTTGCAAGGCCAATGGGCAGATTTGCGAGGGCCGGAAGCCCTGCTCCAACCTTCATCAGCGGGGCGGCGAGAAAATAGGAACCTACTGTCAAACCTAACGCCACCAGAAGAGAAATTGGAATGTTGAGCACCTGGACGATCTCGCGCTTCGTGTACACTTCTTCGCTGACCGTCTTCCTGAAAAGCCAGGGAATCAAAATGGCTTTATTGACCAGGTTGATGATCCCGACGGCAATTAAATGCCATGAGCGCGGTTCGATCCCCAGCAAAACCGCCGACGAAGCCAGAAATACTGATTGCAGGATGAAGAACCTCATGCACCCTTGGACCTGCCGCGTCGCAACCATGCCAAAAGCGCTGAGCAGAAAGAGCCCCCCGGCAAGCGCGTTGAGCTGAACGACGATACTGTCAGGTTGTGCAGCGTGTGGCATTTGCCTTCTATTTGAAATTCGACTTCAGACTGCGAACACCCACGTAATCATCGCGGCAACGGAAATTACGAAAGCCGCTCCCAGAAATTCGCTGATGCGAAATAGGCGCAATTTGGCGAGCGATGACTCAACGGTGACCAAAGCCAGCACAAAAACGAAAATTTTAAGGAGAATGAGCGGAACGGCAAGAAGCAGTTCGCCAAAAGCGGTCCCGCTTGCTAAACCCCAGGGCGTCACCAGCACGTTGAGAAAAATGCAGATCAGAACGAACAGCTTCATTTGGCCACCCCACTTCATCAGCGCCGCTCCTGGCCCGGAGTATTCCAAGCCCTTTGACTCGTCAATCATGGCCAGCTCGAAATGCCCGGAAGGATTGTCAACCGGGATTCGCCCGCCTTCCGCGAGGATCAGCATAAAAAAGGCGAGCATGACCAGAATGTGCGTAGGCTCAAAAAAGTTGGCAATCGGGTGAACCCAATTTTGTTGGACGATGTAGGGAATGGTTGAGCCCGCAACGAAGGAAACTGTGAAGAAAACGATGATGAAAACAGGCTCGGCAAGGAAGCCGACTAATCGCGTTCGGCTTGCTCCCATCGGACCATATGGGTTCCCTGTGTCAACCGCGGCCAAGGTTGCAAAGAATCCGCCCAGCGCCAGCACAAAACCGCCGCCGAGCATGTCGCCCATGAACGCAAAAAACAGCGGATAGCTCGTGAGCACTGGGATCAGCAAAGTCACAAAGATAGGCGTGATGAAGACCAGGTAAGGCGTGAATCGAAAAATCCAAGAACTCTGCTCCGAGATAATCTCGTTTTTGTGAAACAGCTTCCAGATATCGAAGTAAGGCTGGAAGATGCTCGGCCCACGCCTGGATTGCACCATTTCCTTGAGCCGGTTGATCACTCCGGCGACGAGAGGTGAGAACAGCATCACGACGACGACCTGTGCTAGGTTGTAAGCAATCCTGACTGTCATTTTGTGCCCAAAAACAAAAAAGGCCCCTACCTCAATCAGGTAGGAGCCATCATTCCCGTTTCAATCGGGACGTTCTAAAGGTGGCGCTCCATCACCGCAAACAGTCACCTAATGTACCCTAGAAACACCTCAGGAGGCAAGGCAAATCAATCAATGGGAAATCAATGAGAAGATTCTGTATTGTCCAGGATCCCCCGAAGAATGAGAGGCGGGACCTAATAAAGAGCTTTCGATCACCGACCCCCGACTGCAAGGAATAATTCTGGACTTCTGTTGCTTAGGGCAATCAGCCTTCCGATTGGGTGAGTCAACAGGCTTAAGGCGTGTCCGGCTTTTGCCCACCACGCGGGCCAAGTGCGTGCTGTACCAGAACTGTTCCAAAACTCGATCTAAAAGGCCCAAAAGGGGTAGTATTACGACTACTTCCACCTTATGCGCCTCCGTCCATGCAGGTCCTGTCGCCGCTGCCTCTCCGTCGTCGCTGTCTCCATCGTCGTCATTTACATCATTATCTTCTTCGCCTTGTTGTTCTTCTTCTTGTTGGTATTCCTCCTCATCATCATGGTAGATTCATCTTTCATTCATGGTGTCGAGGGTTTGGATTCTCGGCCTCACCGCCGAGCGGTGCTTCGCGGAGTTTGTTCTTGTTGCGGCTGTGTTGCGGATTTTGCCGGACTTTGCCGGGATTTGCCGAGTTAGCTTGTTGATTCCCTTTAGAATCAGGGGGCGCAGATAGACTCTGGATCTGCCTATCGGGGTTCGAATCCCTGCCTCCCAGCCATTCATATCCAAGAACTTGCAGCATTTCATCGCCGGCAGCCGAAGGCGCGGGTTGCGCGGGAGTTGCGGATTCCTGCGGACTTATCCCGTCATCGAGACGGTCTACCCACTCAATATTGCCACCTAGCACCAGATGACCGTCAGTATCTACGGTGACCTGAATGGAGCTATGCCCCATCTGTTCCTTTACGTAGGCGAGGCTGGCAACCTGCTGGATAAGAAGCCTTCCGAATCTGTGACGCAGGTCATGAAATCGCATCTTTCGTTGCCCGGCGCGCTGGACTAGAGGCACAAAGGTTCTTTTTATGAAATTGTTCATATTGAGCACTGTTCCAGATTGCGAGGGAAACACGAGACTCTCCGCAATGCTTTGTTCGCCGCGGGCGAATGCAGAAACGAGGCGCTGGTCTCGGAGATCGAGAAGGGCAGTACGGAGATCACGGCTTAAACTGAATATCCCCATCTGAGGGCGACTAATTCGCCGCGCCGGAGACCTGCCCGCACTGCCGTAAGCAGCATGGGATGGTGCTGTGGACACCATTCCTTTGCGGTGCGCAATAACTGCCTGGCTTCCCGGGCGGTCAAGGCCCTTGCTTCGTGCTCAGGCTTTTGAGACTTCACGAATCTGCCGAGTCGAACAGCAGGGTTGGCTAGAATCAGGCCGTCTTCCATCGCTGCGTCGAGAACTGAGCGGACTGCGGTGAGTGCGAGACGAACGGTATTTTTGGCAAGACCACGCTTGCCTAACGACTCCACTAAGTCCTTCACCTTCTGCCGGCTGATCTCGTTCAAGCGTGAAGCACCAAAAGAAGGCAGTACGTATAGGCGGAGGTACTGCTCATAAAAACCTGCGGTCGAAGGCCTGCATTTTAGTCGCGTGTGCTCGTTCAGCCATTGGGCCGAGTATGAGGCGAAAGTCGGGGATGTGTCATTCCTTTCAAGACCGAATTGCCCGAGCGCGGGACACACTTCGATTTCCCTTTGCACCCTCTCAGCCGCGAATCGAGGTTGATTTCCTCCAAGGGTTTGATCCAATGCCTCTCCAGATAAGAGTCGAAGTCGGACCTCCTTACCAGAACCTTCCCGCATACTTTTGCGGCGTGGAAACGTTCTGCGCTAACTTTGTTTGAATCTGGCCCTTGGTTCTGACCTTCCCGAAACCCAGATCCGCCCCGCCGCTGCCGACGAGAAGCCCCCAGCCGCCTGAGCGAGCGTTCAGATCAGAGAGACCGTCAGCATGGATTAGCGAGAGCTTCTTGAATTCCGTCGATCCGCATCTCGGACATTCGATGTTCATTGCGTACCTCGTTTGAAACCTGTAGTTCTCGATCCATTTTGGGAATTCTTTACAGCACCATCCACCAGGGCGCGGCCAGCGCGTCATCACCAAGCCATTCCAGACACTGCCGGCGTGAAGGAGCAACCCACGCCGCGCGGCCTTCGGGTATTCCCGCCTGAAGGCGCGGAGACCAGCAGCATCACCCAGGCGGGGCCGCGTCGTCGCCTTCACTTCAATCGGCAGCAAGCTCCGACCTGCCTCAATCACAAAATCAACTTCCTCGCCCACGGCTGTGCGCCAGTAAAGAATTTCCGCCCTTTCCGACC
>Ga0209581_1001625_pt1 | contig 25055 bp, 16 predicted proteins | sample Coa_R2_FD_187160 | JGI IMG/M metagenome (GOLD analysis project Ga0209581, IMG submission 187160) | Surface soil microbial communities from Centralia Pennsylvania, which are recovering from an underground coalmine fire - Coalmine... | ecosystem: Environmental > Terrestrial > Soil > Unclassified ...
ATTCTCCATCTTAATCTCAACGCGCGCAATGTCTGCATCCAGGCCGATGGCCAACCGCTGGTGACGGAAATTGGTCTGCTACGCATGCTCTCTCCCAGAACAGCCGCACTGACCGGCGAGCAGGCATGCCTTGAGAACGGCTCGCCCCTCCTGCTGGATCGACAGGGCCATCCTCTCTACACGCTGAGCATCGCCAGCGCTCCGGCTCCCGAACTGCTGCTCGGCCAGTCACCCGGCACCTCGACGGATGTGTATGCACTTGGCTCGCTGCTCTACCAACTGCTCACCGGACATCGGCCCCTGCGCGCCAGTACCCTGCAAGAACTTGCCGAACAACATCTCAAGGCCCCGTTGCCTTCGCTGAACACGTGGCGTCAGGGGCTGCCGGGCGAACTGGACCAGCTTATCAGCCGGGCCATGAGCAAGGATGTGAGCAGGCGTTTTCGCACCCCAGGCGCGCTGGCAAACGCCTACGCCGGGATTGTTCCGCCAACCGATGGCGCACGCAAATCATTCGTCATTCCAGCGCCGCAGCCCGCATCGAAGCAGGAGACGGCGCGGCCCGTTCAGTCGCTTCGCCCGGCACCCAGCCCGCTTCGATCCATGCCGGGCAAGCAAACGCCCGTCTCACGACGCCGGGCTATCACGCTGATCGCCGCCGGGGGAGGAGTTGCAGCCGCCGCAGGTGTGGTCGTGTGGCTGGTGGAGAGCAACTCTTCCTCCGGCGCGGCTGGCGTGGTCGCCTCTGGCGGGACTTCCGCCGCCCCGACTTCCGCCGGCAATTCCGGCGGCACAGGCACAGGTCACAGCGGGAAAGTGCTGGCCAACGCTGCGGATGTGCCGCCTAACAGCGCACGCTCGTTTCCTCTGCCGGGCAGTCCCAATCCGGGTGTGCTGATCCACCTGCAAAACGGGCAATTTGTGGCCTTTAATTCCACCTGCACACACGCCGGGTGCGCCGTGAAATACAATTCCCAGGATCACCTGCTTGAATGCCCCTGCCACGGCGCGTCATTCGATCCTGCGAAGAAGGCCCAGGTCGTCGGAGGTCCCGCGCCAGCACCGCTCACCTCCATTCCGATTACCGTCAATTCCGATGGCACGATCACTCAGAATGGATGAGCAGGAGAGCAACACGGACAGCACGAAAGGAGGAAAGCATGGCTGAACAGTATGTCGTGATCGGCAATGGCATCGCCGGCGTCACAGCGGCAGAGATTTTGCGCGCGGAGGACGCGAGCGCCGAGATTACCGTGATCGCCGATGATCCTTTTCCTGTCTATTATCGTCCCGCCCTGAAGGATTACCTGGCGGGCCGCGTGCGCGAGGACAAGCTCTGGGCCCGCCCGCCTAGCTTTTACCAGGACCAGCGCATTCGCTTCCTGGCCGAGCGCGTCAGCGAAATCCAGGCAGGGCAGCACCTCATCGGATTGCAGAGCGGACGCCAGCTTGGCTACCACCGCCTGCTGCTGGCCTGCGGCGCCCGGGCGAGCCGGCTGCACTGTCCCGGCTGTGATCTGGATGGCGTGACCACGCTGCGCACCGTCGCCGACTATCAGGCAGTGCAGCAGCGGCTGGCCAATGTCCGGCGCGTTGTCGTGAGCGGAAGCGGCACGCTGGCTCTCGAAACCATCGAAACCCTGCGCCATCGCGGCTTCCCGGTGACGCACCTGGTGCGGCGCCGCACCCTGTGGTCCGAGGTCCTGGACCTGACGGCCTCCGACCTGGTTCTTCAGCAGGAGAGACGCGACGGGGTGGATGTGCGCGTTGAGGAAGAGATTGCTGAGATTACCGGGAGGAATGGGCAGGTCAACGGCGTCGTGACCACCGGCGGTGCGCGCATTCCCTGTGAGCTTGTGCTCATCGCCATCGGGATCGAGCCGGTTATCGATTTTGTCAAACGCGCCGGCATTCCCTGCGAACGCGGGGTCAAGGTGGATGCGGCCATGCGCACCGCCGCGCCCGATATCTACGCCGCCGGGGATGTACTGGAGACATCCGATCCCACAAGCGGGCGCACGCGTGCAATCGGTCAATGGTATCCCGCTGTGCAGCAGGGACGCGCCGCCGCTTACAGCATGCTTGACCTGCTCGACACCAAACATCCCTTCTCCGCCAGCACGTTCTATAACGCGACCTTTCTCTACGGACTGGACTTCGCTTCGGTCGGCCTGACGCAGATTCCCAGGAGCGCGCAGGGCTTTCAGGAGATCGTCGCCGATCCTCAACCGCGCATTTATCGTAAGATTGTCCTCAAGGACGGGGTGCCGGTGGGAATGCTGGCCCTGGGCGAGCGCAGGGGCGTGCTGGCCCTCAAACGCGCCATCGATCATCGCGTAGACCTCTCGTCCGTGCTGGGAAGACTGCTCGACGAGGATTTCAAGCTGAACGAATGGCTCGATCGGCAAGGGGTGCCACCTCCTCTGCTGAGCGTGAGCCGCGAGGGGGCCGTAACCGCCAGACAGATCGCAGACACTGTCATACGAGAGGCGGCAAAGCCTGAGCTGGTCGGCCTGGCCTTCCTCGTCCCTGGCGCCGCCTCGACCGAGGTGCGCAAGGCTGGTCTGCGCCCGGAGAGATTTATGCTGAGCCAGACAAAGACCATCACCATCGGACGCCAGCCCGGCATCTCGCTGCTGATCGATCACGACTCGGTTTCGCGCCGCCACGCTGAGATCAGCTACGTCGATGGACAGTATGTGCTGCGCGACCTGGGGAGTTCCAATGGCACATTTGTGAATACTGCGCCCCTCCCACCGGGCAGCGCCCATCTCCTCCAGTCGGGCGACCGCCTGCAATTTGGTCGGGTGACATATCTGTTCCAAATAGAACAGCCGGCTCAGGCGGCAAAGCGCGCACTCTCGCCTGAAACGAGCGCGAAGACGCGGCTGGCTCCGCACGCGACCGGCTTTTACGATCCCTCGGCGGCGAAACAGCTTCCCGCGTCGTCGGCTCAGCCGCTGCTCAAGGCCGATGGCTCGCTGCTGCTGCCCGGCGCGCAAGAGGCCATCCCGGCGGGTATCGTGGCCACGTTCCAGGATTCCCCCGTGCTGATTGTGCTGATTCAGGACCACCCGCAGATCTTCCTTCTGAGGCCGGGAAAAACGCTGACAATCGGACGCGATAAGGAGAACGCGATTGTCCTGCCGGATATGTCAACTTCGCGCAAACATGCCGAGGTCTTCTCCAGCGGCGACGGCTTCTATATGCGCGACCTGGGCAGCAGCAACGGCGTGAAGATCAATTCGACCAGGATCGACAATCCCTATCGCCTGGCGCACGGCGACCGCATCCTGATCGGCGACACGACCCTCTACTTCCTGCACCAGGTGCCCGACGAAGCGCCCCGCCTGCTAGATCCGGCAAGCACGCGCGATCCCTTCGTGTGCCCCACTTGCGGGATGGCGGTGCCTGAACACGCGCACTTCTGCGCCCACTGCGGGGGACCTCTGAAGCAGCCCGTCCTTGCCAGCATTTAATGGAGCGAGTCTATGCAGAAAGAACCTTTAAAGAAACAAGCGGTCGTTGCAGGCGTCCAGCATCGCACCGACCTGCGCCCGCTGACCACCGAGGAGATACGCTTCGAGATCGATATGTGCATCGGCTGCGACCGCTGCATGCGGGCCTGTCCGGTTCCCCTCTCCTCTCAGATCACTATCGCCGATCTCAACCGCGCAACGATCTCGGACGAGATTCCGGCGCATGTGGCTCGCTTCACCGAGGAGTGCGTCATGTGCGGCTCCTGCGTCCCCGTCTGCCCGGTTGATAATCACCGTGACCTCCTGATGCTCTCGCTGAAGCAACGGCTCGGTGTCTCCTGGGACGGCGCCGCCGATCTCAGCCGCGTGCTGAACTATCTGCCGCCCGGCTGGAATGTCCCACTCTTGCTCAACCGCCTGCGCGAACTGCCGATGTTCAGCGATGCTCAGCTTGTGCCGGAGAACTATCTGCTGCACATGACGACCTTCTCCAAGTTGCTCTCGCTCATGCCCGGCAGCGTCCTGATGCAGGAGGGCGAGTACAGCCGCGTCATCTACCTGATCCTGGAGGGTCGGTTCTCGCTCTCAACACACGGCGCGGACGGCAGCGAGCTCGCGCTCGCGGTAATGCGGCGCGGCGAGTACCTGGGCGAAGAGGGCATGCTGACCGGCCAGCCGCGCGAGGCCACTGCGCGCGCGCAGACTGCCGCGTGCGTGCTGGAGGTGCCGGAGCAGGTGATGCAGCATATGATGGAACTGGTGCCGGCGGTGCGCCGCTTCTTTGAACAACTTAACGGCACGCGTTCGCTCGAAGCGATCCTCAGGCGCATGGCGCTGTTCCAGGATATCCCCGGCGCCGAGATACGTCTGGTGGCCGAGCAGACGGCGATCAAGCAGTACGATCGCTCCGAACTGCTTTTCGGCGAGGACAGTCCGCCCGAAAAGATCCGCGAGAGGCTTCATATTCTGCTGGAGGGCTTTGTAAAGGTTGCGCGGCGCACCACGCCGGGCACCGGGCGCGCGAAAGGCAACGAGAAGATCATCGCCTATCGCCAGGGCGGCGACTACTTCGCAGGCGGACTGGACCTGCTGGGCGACGGCCAGGCGGTCAGCGTCACGGCGATTACCCGTGTGCGCGTGGCCGAGGTCCCTCAGCACGTGATGCTCGAGCTGTTTAAGCGCTATCCCGCGCTGCGCCAGCGATTCACAGCACGCCTGCGCCAGTACCGCGACGCCGCCCGGATCGCGCAAACAGGCATCTTCGATCCGCTGGCCCACACCGGCACTCAGGTGGTTGAGGAGCAAACGAGCGCCGAGGCAAGGGTCGGCCTGCGTTCGCTGGTAGGCGGAGGCGTCATCGAGGGCACCGAGGTGCTGGTGATTGATCTGGACAAATGCGTGCATTGCAACGAATGCGAGGAGGCTTGCGCGCGCAGGCACGGCCACTCGCGGATGAATCGCAAGGGCATGGTAGTCGGTAATATCAGCATCGCCACCGCCTGCCGCCAGTGCCAGGACCCCGTCTGTATGCTGTGCAGCCGGGCGGGCATCGCGCGCCTGCCCAGCGGCGAGGTCTATATCACCGAAAGCTGCATCGGCTGCGGCATCTGCGCCGAACGTTGCCCCTACGAGAATATCTCTATCGTGACGCTGGCGGACGAAGCGGAGGAGCGGCAGGCGAGCTGGCAACGCTTCAGTTCTTTCTTCACGCAGGGCGCGGGCAAAGAGCGCGGACGCAAGACGCTGCCTGTTCTCGCGGCTGCGCCGGGTCCGCTTCAGGCCGGGCAAGCGCGCGACGCCTACGGGGAGATGCGCAAGAAGCTGGCGATCAAGTGCGATCTGTGCGCGGGCTACGACAATCAAGCCTGCGTCCAGGCATGCCCAACCGGCGCTGCAATTCGCGTCCAGCCCGCAGCATTTTTCGGTTCTACCGAAACCATCCTGCAACAACGCATAGATTAGGGAGGGAAGATGTCTATGGCTCTCGCAACGCAATCACCGGCCTCACCACCACCAGCACGCACGTCTCGCCGCATCTGGCACGCGCCCTCTTCGCCGGCACGCTGGCTCTGGCTGGCCGTCGCCCTGCTGCTCTGCGGCGGCATCATCCTGCTCTATATCGTCGCGCTGACCATGCAGCCTTTTCCCGGCCCGTTCAACGATCCACTGCGCAGCTTTGGCATCGTGGCCTTTGCGCTGGTGCTGTGTACGGCAAGCTATTCGCTGAGACGCCGCTTCGCGCGCAGCCTGCCGGGCAAGGTGCAGAACTGGCTCTGGATGCATACCTGGCTGGGCGGCGCGGCTATCCTGATCGCGCTGCTCCACGAAAACTTCACCCATATTCTGCACGACGCCTGCCAGAACGCCGGCTGCCTGACTAATGCCTACGGCGGCACAAGCGCGCTGCTTGCGCTCTTTGTCCTGGTGCTCAGCGGCGTTGCGGGACGCCTGCTGGATCGCTGGCAGGCGCGCAGCATCGCCAGGGACGCCAGCTCTAACGGTGCGGGCATCGTCCAGGCTATCGAGGAACGCTTGCTGGAACAGGAATATACAATCGAGCGCCTGTGCGCGGGCAAGTCGGAGGAGTTTAAGCAGCATTGCCTCCTCTCCCTGGAACACGGCCAGGTGAATCCGTCCGTGCCGGCTTTGCCACAACATGAGCAGGCCGACCTTCAGCGCGCGCACCGGACCTTGCTCGCCCATGCCCGACTCTCTCAGTCACTCAAGCGCCAGGAACGCGCTCGCCGCCTGATGCGCACCTGGCGTATCGTCCATATTGGACTTGCTGTGCTCTCTCTTTTGATTATTACATTTCATGCAACTATGGAACTGCTTAGCAGTGTTTTCCATGTGCTATAGGACGGGGAGGAATTTATGATGCGCTGTCCACACTGTCAGGCCCAGCTCGATGAAGATACCATTTACTGCGGCAATTGCGGCCAGCAGGTTGCCCCGCTCCAGGCCAGAGGCGCAACCGCCAGCTACGTGACCGAGAGGCGCGACGCGGGCGTGAGTTTTATTCCGGCACAGCGCACAGCCCCGGCAGTCCCGGGACCCGCTGTGCCCTCTCACAAAAATACCCCTCCTCCACAGGGACCCCCACCCGTGCGCCGCGGGAGACGGCCCGGCCTCCTGGCGATCGCCATTCTCCTGCTGATCCTGCTGGCAGGCGGAACGGTACTGGCTCTCACCCTGTTGAAAAGTAATCCGTCGGGCGGGGTCGCGGCCAACGCCAGCGGCCAGGTCACGTTCTTCGACGGTCCCAACGGCACGGGAGGCACAGATGCCTTGAAGATCGCCGTGAGTGGTCTGAGCGCGCCGGCTGCCGGCTCCCAGTATGATGCGTGGCTGGTAGATGAGGCCGGCGAGCACACTACGCCCCTCGGCACATTGAGCGCGCAGGGCAACCTCTTCTCGCTCAACTTTGCGGGCACCGGCAGCAGCGGGCAGCCCGGAACCAATCTGCTTGGCAGCGGGAACGTGGTGGAGATCACGCTGGAGCAAGGCAAGGTGCAGCTTCCAACCGGGAAAGTGCTGCTCTCGGCCACTTTTCCCCCTAAAGCATTTGTCCACATCAAGCACCTGCTGTTTAGCTTCCCCACCACGCCCGCGAAGATCGGCCTGCTGGTGGGATTGCTGAACCAGACCAGGCTCTTGAACGCCCAGGCCCTGGCGCTACAGAGCCTGGCAGGTAATGGGGATGCAGCCGCGATTACTTGTATCGCGCAGAGTATCATCGACATCAGTGAGGGCCAGCAGGGAAGCCACTTCCAGCAGCCTCCCGCGTCGTGCGGAAGCTCGATCCCCACCGGCGACGGCTTCGGCATCCTGGGCACGAACGGCTACGCGACCACCGCCGCCACGCATGCCTCCCTGGCCGCCACGCAGTCCGATAGCACGGCGAATATTCGCCTGCACGCCGGCGAGGTGGAGGCCGGTACGACCAATATCACCGGCTGGGTGACGACCATTGACCACGATGCCCTGCAATTGCTCAGCAATCCAGGCGACATAAAGAGCATCCAGGAGATCGTCGCCCTGGCCAACCACGCCTTCCAGGGCGTCGATGCCAACGGCAACGGACAGATCGATCCCGGCGACGGCGAGGAGGGGGCCGCAACCGCGTACCTGCGCGGCCAACTCATGGCCAGCCTGACGCTCACACCCCGGCTATAGGTCTGGTGGGCGGCCCCGGAGGCCGCCCATTCCACAAACCCAGAACAGGAGGAAACGCCGCCGACCAACCCTTCTCGGCTTTTTCAGAAATGACCTTCGTTCTTGCTTATCCCCTGCTCTTCTAGCTTTCGCCGATTTTACGCGAGTTCTGGCTAACCGCCAAAAATTGCCCTTGACACCAGTGCCATGCTATGCTATATAATAATTGTATCGTAACACGATATTAATTGTCGTGGTTGAACGTGGCTGGTCCATGCGGTCGGCCTGCGGACTGCGGTCCGGGGTTGCTCGCAGGCGACCATGCAGCGGTTTTTTAGAGAGACAACAGAAAGGAGGGAAGGCAGAAAGCGCATTACGGAGCCAAGCGTATTGAAAATCGTAGTGTGTCTTGTTGAACGTTCGTAGTGCGTTTTATGTTGCATCCATCGCCCTCATCAGGACGAGCCGAAGCCATCTACACTGGCGTAGATGACCTCTCCTTCCAGCAGGCATCGACGCCTGCTCAATAGAGAAGCAGACGCTTTGAGGCTGAAGCTTGTTTTTGCCGCATATGCCTGCTGGTGATAACAGTTTCGTTTTCGAGTCTCATTGCAAAGGAGGAAGCTTCAATGGCTCAATTTGCGGCTGAAGGTGAGCGCGTTGAACACGAAGCGGCAGGTGCAATAGCGAATGCCGCTCCCCTGGGTCTCACCGCTTTTGCTATCACGACAGCCATCCTGAGCTGTGTCAACGCTGGTTTTCTTATTCCGTCCGCCGGACTCAACGTCTTTATTGGTCTCGCCCTTGTCTATGGCGGCATCGTCCAGGTCCTCGCCGGGATGTGGGAGTTCAGGCGCGGCAACGTCCTCTCCGCCACTGCGTTCTCTTCCTATGGCGGCTTCTGGGTTGCTACTGCCCTCATGTTCCTGCCCAGCTTCGGCATCCTGGGCACGCTCAATAGCAGCGGAACGCTCCACCAGGCCCTGGCGGTCTACTTCCTCTGTTGGACCATCATCACGGGCCTCTTCTTCCTGGGCGCGCTGAGAACGAACATCGCTTTGCTGGTTGTTCTCGGCCTGCTGTTCCTGACCTACCTGCTCCTGACCATCGCCGAGTTCGCGAGCGGCAACACCGTGATTACTGCGATCGGTGGCTGGCTCGGCATCGCTACCGCGCTGGCCGCGTGGTATACGGCGCTGGCAGACCTGCTGCATTCCGGGAATGGCGCCTTCAGGCTCCCGCTCGGACACATTGGCTAGGGTGGTGGGGAACGGCAAGGTGATTGCTTTGCCGGGGAAGGCAGATCTCTGCATCTGCCTTCCCACCTGTCTCTCCTGCATACGGGTTCGGTGCGGCTTATGAACAAGAAAAACTCTCCCCTGCAGCGGCTCAGGATCTTTCGGCGACCGGGCGACAAACGCGCTCTGTTCCACTCCCTGCTGCGCCTGTGCAAAAGGCACGCGCAGTCTTTTCTTACAGGTGTGCTGACTTTTCTGCTCCTGCTCTTGCTCTGCGGTATCCTCAGCCTGTTGCCAGGTCCCCGCTTGTCTCAAGCGTCCGCGAACGTGACGCCTATGGCCCTGCAAACCTTCGTGAGCCAGGTCAAAGCGAACAATGTGCGCGCGGTCCTGATTCGCGGAAACGGGATGACGGCAGAACTCACTCGCTCGCTGCAGGGACAGCCCTGTAATATGTCACCAACGCTCTCCTCCTTTAGCTCCTCCGACTTCTCCACATCCTCCGCCCGGATCGATCCGGCCTGCCTGATCTATCTCAATGCCCCTCCTCAGAGCAATGGCCTGCTCCTGCCGCTTTTTTTCCGGCACGCAGTGATTGTGGATGTCACTCCTCCTTCGCCAGCCTTCCCTGTGGAACTTCAGTTGTTCTGCGGGCTGGCGATGCTGATGATCCTGCTGATTCTCATGAGCAGTTTTTTGAGAAAGAGCCGGCCTGCCTCCTATCCTCCTGACAGGCTTTCCCGCATGCTAAAAAGTCGGGCACGCCGGGTGGGAGAAGGATCGAAACAAAGCCAGGCTCAGTCTGTCATAGCAAGACCCTCATTTTCTAGCCTGTCCGCTCTCAAGTCCGTCTCCTCAACGCCACCAACGACCTTCGCGGATGTCGCGGGAATCGATGAGGTGCGCGCCGAACTCGCAGAGGTAGTGCGGTTCCTGCGCCAGCCGGAGTGCTTCCAGCGCCTGGGTGCGCATGTCCCGCGCGGGATTCTGCTGGTCGGCCCGCCAGGTACGGGCAAAACTCTGCTCGCGCGGGCCGTGGCCGGGGAGGCCGGCGTGCCATTCCTGCATATGAGCGCCTCCGAGTTCGTCGAGGTGTTTGTCGGTGTTGGCGCCAGTCGCGTGCGCGACCTGTTCCGGCAGGCCCGTAACTGTGCTCCATGCGTGGTTTTCCTCGACGAGATTGACGCGGTAGGCCGCAAACGTGCGCTGCTTCCCGTCGATTCGGGTGAGCGCGACCAGACCCTGAATCAGCTTCTGATCGAGCTGGATGGTTTTCAAAGCCGGAGCGGAATTGTGTTGCTCGCCGCGACCAATCGCGCCGATATGCTCGATCCGGCGCTCCTGCGCCCCGGTCGCTTCGACCGCCAGATACCTATCACGCTCCCCGACGTGCGTGGACGCGAGGCGATTCTGCGCGTCCATACCCGCCACACACCCCTGGACGCCCGGGTTCGCCTGGACCACCTGGCCCGCATGACAGCGGGCATGAGCGGCGCGGAACTGGCGAACCTGGTCAACGAAGCCGCCCTCTGCGCGGCCCGGCGCGATCTCTCCGCCCTTACGCCCGAGTGTTTTGCAGAGGCCCTGGCGCGCATCCAGCTTGGTGCGCTGCGCCCGCTATTCATCAGCGAGCGTGAACGACACATTATCGCGGTTCATGAATGCGGGCATGCACTGGTCGCCTACTACCTGCCTGAGGCTGACCCCGTTAACTATCTGACGATTCTCGCGCGCGGCAGGCATCTGGGCGTCACTCAGTTCGCCGTCGAGGAGGAACGCTATCACCTCAGTCGCACGCGCCTGATGGCCCGCATCGCCGTTGGACTGGGTGGGCGCGTGGCAGTAGAGCTTGTTTTCGGGTCCGATGGCGTAACGACGGGAGCCGAGGAGGACCTGCAGACAGCGACCACCGTTGCCCGGCGCATGGTAACTCGCTGGGGCATGGGGAAAGAGGTTGGCGTGGTCTTCGCAGATTACCGCACCCCGGCTGCTGAGCGGTCCTGGCGAGAAATGCCGGGCAGGACACAGACCGCCAGCAGCCGATCAATGGAGGCCGTGATCGATAATGAGGTCCAGCGTATCCTGCAGGACGGACGACAGATCGCACTACGCGTGCTCAGTGAACACTCCTCTCAGCTCACCCTCCTTGCCGATGTCCTCATGGAGCGGGAACAACTGGATCGAGAACAGTTTGAGGCCATTCTCGCTAGACCCACCAGTGCCAACCCAGAGAGATGTTGACCGCCACCGCCCAGGTGAGGTACATCAACCACAGGCCCGTGAGCAATTGCCAGACGGCGACCAGGCGCCCACCGCCGGCGAAGACCCCGAAGCGATACGGCGCTTCGGTCAGGTAGATGAGCGAAAGACCGATAAAGACAATCGCGACGGGGATATCGTTCGCTACAAAGAAGATGACAACCCCTAGCACTGAGAGGATGAAGTAGGCAATGGCCATCCACGCGTCCGGTTGCGCGCTGGAATCGATAAAACGGCGATGCGCCATCGCAAACCAGTGAATACCATACGCGGTGAAGGCCACGGCTGCCATGTACAAAGCCGCAGTCTTGCCAAATACGTTAAACCAGGTCAGACCGATCAGGAGCACAATGCCGGTCACAAACTGCATAGCCCCTGGCATCCACAAGGCCCACATACCCATCGTCTTGTTCACCTCCGGCGAGGCTTTGGGATAGCCAAACAGGGCCTGGCCTCCCCAGATGAAGTAGCCGGTGCCGAGTCCGAAGAAACCGATGGCGATGGGGAGATAAACAGATGGAGCGAACGTTGACATGATAAGTCCTCCTTTGTCAATGCTACAACGCATTGAGTGAACTGGCAGAACAAACAGCGCCAATCACTTGAAAGGCCCTCCGGGACGCCCGGCAAGCCCTTACGTAACAACAGGAAAAACCGTCCATGCAAAGATCATATCGTAGTACGATACTAAAGCAAGTATACAATAAAAAGTTGGGAAAAGCAATAGTGTGCATACACAGAAAATCCGGCAAGCAAGCTGATGGCGCAAGAGTAGAGTTTGCAATCCCTTTTCTTCCCGGACTAGAATAGCAGTAAAGCGCCGTAACGCGGCACCAGCCGTGTTCTTCGCTATGCTGGCTTGCCTCCTGGCAGTTTCAACGAGGGTTTTTGCAATGTGAAAGGAGAGAGCGAGATGAAACCACCGGCCCCCGCGGAAACGAGAGGCGTGCAGTACCAGGCGGACAACCAGGCCGCCCAAAGCACTCCGCGCCTGCGTGTTCGTTCGCTGCTCGAGGCTATCGGAGCGGCTCTGCTCCTGATTCTGCTGATCGCGCTGGGTTCGCGCGGCTTTCACTGGTTCGATGCGGCCCTGATCGGTTATGCGGTAGCGGCTGTCTTCGCAACGGCAGCTGTCACTTATAAATACACGTTCTGGCTCTCGCGCCCGCCCACGGGCCGCTACTGGCGCAGAAGCTGGCAACTCTTCTTTTCCTATGCCAATTTTCGGCGCTATAGCGCACTGATTCCGGCGGCGATCGGCGACCTGTTTGCTCAGACCTTTATCCGCCGCCGCGGCTGGTATCGCTGGATTACGCATCAGTGCATCTTCTGGGGTGTGATCCTCTCCTGTCTGATCACTTTCCCGCTGACCTTTGGCTGGCTGCGCTTTACCCAGACGACGACCGGGCTGTACCGCATCTGGTTTTTTGGCTTTCCGCTCTTCGCCTTTGCCACAAACACGTTTTTCGCGTTTGTTGTGATTCACGCGCTTGATTTCACCGCCGCGCTTCTCTTCATTGGCCTGGTGCTGGCGTTTCATCGCCGCTTCCACGACCTGGCGTTGATTGCGGTGCAGCGATTCCGCTTCGATATTGTGCCACTGGCCTTGCTAATGGCGATTGTCGTGACAGGTCTTGCGCTCACCGCCGATAGCGCCTGGCTCGGCGGTGCCTACTACTGGTATATTTCGCTCACCCACGAAGCGGTCGTCGTTCTCTGGCTGATCTCGCTGCCCTTTGGCAAGTTCTTTCACCTGATCGAGCGGCCCGCGACTGTCGGCATCGAGCTCTACTGGAAGACCGGAGAGAATACTCCGCAACAGCACTGTGCGCGCTGCGGCGAGCCCTTTGCCCCCGCGCGGTTTATTCAGGATTTGAAACGCACGCTGTACGAGGTTGGCGAGAACTACACCCTGAACAGGGCGCCCGCACAACCCTTTGGCGTCTCCGCCGATGAGCCTCCCGTTAAGGGCAGCCCGCAGGCAGAGCAGGCCGCCAGTTCGCTCTGGTGGCAGGATCTCTGCCCGGCGTGCAAACGCGTCATGCGCGCCCAGGCCAACCTGGCGGCTTTGGGACGCGCGGGCAATCAGTTTTTATAGCGTGCTCGGGCAGCAGACGCGGAAGCGCTCGATCGTCTTGAGAAGCTGGTCGATAGGTATGGCGCGATTGAGCAGTTTTTTTGGGATAAGGGAAAATCTACCATGAGTGTCGATAAAAGTATTTTTCGCAGCCGGCAGCGTCAGTTGGAGACGACCGATTATCATACCGGCGAGCCGTCCCCAACCCCCTGGCAGTCGGACGAGGTGATTGACCGCTACGTGCCGACCCATTGCTGCTATTGTGGCGTGCAGTGCGGGATGTACCTCAAAGTTGCGCAAAACAGGGTTGTCGGCGTAGAGCCGCGCGCGGACTTCCCGCTCAATCACGGCATGCTCTGTCCCAAAGGCGCGACAGCGTACCAGACGGTCAATCATCCCGATCGCCTGCTCTACCCACTCATGCGCCGGGGCGGGAAAGAGAGTCCGCTGGAACGCGCGAGCTGGGATGAGGTGCTTGAGACGATCGCCACGCGCTTCCGCGCTATTCAGAGCGAGCACGGGAGGGACGCAGTAGCGATCTATAGCGGCTCCTCGATGACCAACGAGAAGTGCTACCTGATGGGCAAGTTTGCCCGCGTGGCGCTCGGCACGCGCCACACCGACTATAACGGGCGGCTGTGCATGTCTTCGGCGACCGGCGCAAACGAGCGTTCGCTGGGAATCGATCGCGCGGCCAATCCGATCAGCGATATGCTGCACGCCGATTGCATCTTTGTGATCGGCGCCAACGTCGGCGAGTGCTTTCCCATCATCACCAGCTATCTCTGGCAGGCCCGCGACCGGGGCTGCAAGCTGATCGTGGCCGATCCGCGCCAGACGCCGATCGCACGCACCGCCGATATCTTCCTGCCGCTGCGTTCCGGCACGGATTCCGCACTGCTCAATGCCATGCTGTGTGTGATTATCAATGAGGGGCTGATCGACGAGGACTTTATTCGCGCGCGCACGGTCGGCTGGGAGGAGACGAAGGCGATGGCTTTGCAGTACCTTCCTGAGCGCGTGGCGAGGGTGTGCGGCCTGCGCCCGGAGGCAATTATCGAGGCGGCGCGTATGTATGGACGAGCGAAGGCGGCCCTGATCTATACCGCGCGCGGCCTGGAGCACCAGAGCAAGGGAGTGGATAACGGCGTGGCTGCGGCGAACCTGGCCCTGGCAACGGGAAATTTTGGGCGCCCCGGCGCCGGCTATAGCACGCTGACCGGGCAGGGCAACGGCCAGGGCGGACGCGAGATGGGCCAGAAGGCATCGCAATTGCCCGGTGAGCGCGATATCGAGGACGCCGAGGACCGCGCTTATATCTGCTCTGTCTGGGACATTGATGAGAAGGATCTGCCGCACGCCGGCTATCCCGCGACCCTGATGATTCCCGCCATGCTGCGCCGGGAGATACGCGCCTGCTTTATGATCTGCTCGAATCCGATGGTTTCGCTGCCCGATCAACATACCGTTGAGCGTGCGCTGCGCTCGCTCGATCTCTTCGTGGTCACGGATTTCTTTCTCTCAGAGACGGCTGAGCTGGCGGATATCGTGCTGCCCGGTAGCGCGTGGGCTGAGGACGAGGGCACCGTGACCAGCCTGGAGGGGCGTGTGATTAAGTACAACAAGGCCGTCGATCCGCCCGGCGAGGCGCGGCGCGATTGGGAGATTGTCTGTGAGCTGGCCCGCCGCCTGGGCAAAGGGCAATACTTCAATTTCCACTCTCCGCGTGAGATCTTCGATGAGCTCCGCCTCTGCACAAAGGGCGCGCAGGCCGACTACTGGGGCATTACTTACGAGAAGATCGAGACGCAGAACGGCGTGTTCTGGCCCTGCCCCAGCGAGGAGCATCCCGGCACGCCCCGGCTCTATGAGGAACGCTTTGGCTTTCCCGATGGCAGGGCGCGGCTCCATCCCGTTCCCTATATCCCACCGGCTGAGGAGCCGGACGAGGAGTTTCCCCTGATCCTCACCACCGGGCGTGTGATCTATCATTATCTGTCGGGCAATCAGACGCGGCGGGTGCCGTTCTTGAAGGAGCAGGCGCCATACCCCTGGGTCGAGATGCATGAGCAAACCGCGAGCCGCCTGGGCATTGGCGATGGGGATTGGGTGACGGTGCGCACCAGGCGCGGCGAGATGACTGTGCCCGCGCTCATCGTGCGTTCGATTCGCCCGGATACGCTCTTTATTCCCTACCACTATGGCCATCAGCAGGCCGTGAATCAATTGACCAATCCCGTTCTGGAGCCGATGTTGAAGATACCGGAGTACAAGGTCTGCGCCGCCTCGGCCACACGGGCCGCGCAGAAGCCGGCCTGGGCGCAAGAGGAGACTGACGAGCAGTTACGCGAGGCGCGCAAACGCAGACGCGAACTACCCAGCGCACCTGCCCAGCCGACGCCTGCGCTGCATTAGAGGGAGGGCAAGAGAGATGGCCGATCTTATCAAGAGAATCTTCCTCGACCCGTCGCGCTGCATCGGCTGCCGCTCATGCGTCGCCGCCTGCCGCGAATGCGACACGCACAAGGGCGAGAGCATGATCTATATTGATTATATCGAGCGCGAGCAGAGCGTGGCCTCGTCGCCGACCCTCTGCATGCACTGCGAGGACCCGCTTGCCCCCTGCGCGCAGGTCTGCCCCGCCCAGGCTATCCTGGTCAGTCCTGACGGCGTGGTGCAGTCCGCCGACGAGACACGCTGCATCTACTGCGAGAACTGCGGCTATGCCTGCCCCTTCGGCGTGCCCAAATTCCACGTGGCCGGCCACTATATGCAGAAATGCAACCTCTGCTACGATCGCACAAGCCAGGGGAAAGGCCCGATGTGCGCGACGGTCTGCCCAACGCAGGCGATTTTCTATGGCACCTATGAGGAATGGCTGCGCGCGGGCCGGGGCCAGCAGGGTGCGAAACCGGTCAATACGTTCTATTTTGGCCGCCAGCGTGTGCGCACCCGCAACTATGTCATCATGCGCGAGGAGGATGAGGCGCTGGATCTGATGACCCTGGTCGAGGAGGCCAGCCTGGGCTGGCATGCCAATCTGCCGGCTGCTACCGCTAACGATAATGCCGACAGCTGGGTTGATGCCGGGACGGCGGGCATTCCACAGCGCACAGCCCCGCCTCAGCCCTGGACACCACGCCAGCCTCTTGAGCCGGAAAGAGCACCCACGCACTCTGGCCTTCAGCAGGAAGTCCCGGTGCAGAGAACAGGAGTGACGCAATGATTCAGGAGAACAATCCAGAGCAGCGGGCAGATACGGTAATCCAGCCCACCAGCGGGGAAGATATCCCACGAACAAGTGGCAGCGAGGAGTGGCGCAAGGAGTTTCCCTATCCCTGGGATGAGGATGAGATTGTCACACGGCGCGATACCCTGCGTTTTCTGCTTGCGGGCTCAGGCACGCTTTTCATCGCTACGGCGGGCCTGGCGATCCTGGGCGCGCTGCCGAAAAATCCTGACGTGACGGCTATCCCGATCGCCTCGGTGGGAGAACTCGCGGAGAATCAGTGGAAGGTCTTTGATTTTCCCGATCAATACTCCCAGGGCATCCTGATTAATCTGCCGGGCCACGGCCTGGTCGCCTACAGCGATGTCTGCACCCATCTCTCTTGTGCGGTCCTCTATACCGGAGATGGGAAGCTGCACTGCCCCTGCCATGAGGGACTTTTCGATGCACGCACGGGCAATGTCATCAGCGGACCCCCGCTTCGCCCGCTACCCCTGATCCAGCTCGCCATCGAGAACGGCAAGATCTATGCACTCAAGGAGATTGCGCGATGAAGACAAATTCCGTCTCCAGCGACGAACCCAGAGCGAATCCCGACGATCCTGCGGTCGTGCGACCACCCCAGGGACCGGAGGGACCGCGACCTGGTCCGCATTTTCTCGGCCTGGAGGGACGCATCGCGATTGTGCAGGGCCAGGTTTTCCTGCTGGCAGTCATCCTGATTGCCCAGATCTGGCTGATCACCGATGCCCTCTACGAGTTGTTCTCTGGCCGCCCGGAACGCCTGGGCTGGCTGGCCCTCGCCAGCGGCCTCGGCTTTGCCATCGCTCTGCTGGTGTTTTTCTGGCCCCAGAGGCGTATCAAAGGCTCCTGAACGGCGCCTCTCGTCCATTTTTTTGAGCAGCACAGGGAGCATCTTTTTAGAAGGAGCGAGGTATGGAATCGGAGAGCCAGAACAGGCTTGAACAGGAAGAGAGGACGAGCCAGAATGACCTGCAAGGGCAGAGCGTCTCGGGCTCGTCACCACTGCGTCCACCTTACGGGCGCATCGACCGCTCCCATCCGCTCGGCGGCGAAATGTCCGATGTGGTGCGCGGCTTATTTACCCGCCTGCGCCTGCCCTGGCTGACGGAACGCTACGCACGCGTCCCGGTGCTGGCCCTCTTCAGCTTCATCAACGGTTGCATCAGCATCGGCCTGATGTCCGCGCTGGCCCTCGTCACCGGAACGCCGCTGATCTTTCCCTCGCTCGGCCCGACCGCGTTCCTCTTTTTCTATACTCCGACCGCTCCCGCCGCTTCGCCGCGCAATACGATCATCGGCCATGCCATTGGCGTCCTGGCCGGCTACGGCAGCCTGCTGGTAACGGGACTGACCGCGGCAGGCCCCGCGCTCGCCGTCGGTGTCACCTGGCCTCGCGTGATCGCTGCCGCTCTCTCGCTCGGCCTCACCGCAGGTCTGATGGTGCTCGCAAGATCGCCACATCCCCCGGCGGGCGCGACCACCCTGATCGTTTCGCTGGGCATCCTCACCAAACCCTGGCAGCTCGTTCTCCTGATGGTCGCGGTGATTCTGCTGACCCTCCAGGCCCTGACGATTAACCGCCTGGCCGGAATTCCGTACCCACTATGGAATCCTCCACAGGAACAAAAGTAGCGCAGAATCTCGTCGGGACCCTTCCCAGGCCAGGTCAAAATATCACCCAAATGGTCAGGGAGAGTTGAAATTCTGGATGTGGTGGCGTATAGTAGAGGCTGTGATGCTCACTATTTGATATTTGCTGCTCTTATCATAGCTCATGAGCGTATTTTCTTTATTTTGGCAGAGTCACTCCAGAGGAGTGCGACGATGGCTGATCTGGAAGAACAGCAGGCGGACAACGATCTCCTCTCCCCTCTCTCTCAGGAGGGGAAACGGGCCGCCTTCTGGCACAACTTACCTGCCCAGCTTACATCGCTGATCGGGCGCGAACACGCCGTAGCGGCAGTTTGCACGCTTCTTCAGCGCGCGGACGTTCGCCTGGTGACGCTGACCGGACCGGGCGGAATCGGCAAGACGCGCCTGGGCTTGCAGGTGGCAGCCGAGCTGGGCGAGTCGTTTGGCGATGGCATCTGTTTTGTCTCCCTGGCCCCGCTGAGCAATCCCACCCTGGTCCCTCTGACAATCGCCCGCACGCTCGGTCTGAAGCTCGGCCTGGATGGACAACATGCGGCTATGATGCAATCCCTCAAGCTCTTTCTCCAAGAAAAGCAGTTCTTGCTCGTACTCGATAATTTTGAGCAGGTGGCGAAAGCCGCGCCCGATCTGACGGAGCTCCTGGCCGCCTGCCCTCATCTAAAAATCCTTGTGACCAGCCGGGCCGCGTTACACATCCAGGGTGAACACGAAATTGTGGTCCCGCCGCTGGGCTTGCCTGAGCGGAAACATATCGATCTGCTGGAAAGCACTGCGCTCTCACAATATCCCGCGATCGCCCTCTTTTTACAGCGGGCGCTGGCTATCAAGCCCAACCTGGCGCTCACTCAGGCAAATGTGCAGACGATCGCCGACATTTGCTTGAGCCTGGATGGCCTTCCGCTGGCAATCGAACTGGCCGCCGCTCGCGTCAAGCTTCTGCCCCCCCAGGCCCTGCGCCGACGCCTGGCTCATCCCTTGCAGATCCTGACAGGCAATACGCAGGACGCGCCGGCACGCCACCAGACGCTGCGCGATACGATCGGATGGAGCTATCAACTGCTAGAGGAGACGGAACGGCAATTGTTCAGGCGGCTCGCTGTCTTCGTTGGCGGCGCTGCCCTGGAGGCAATTGAGTCGATCTGCGGTGCGTCCCCGAACCAGGTGCCGCCGGTGCTGGATATCCTGGCTTCGCTGATCGATAAAAGCCTGCTGCAACAGGTCGAGACAGAGGAGGGCGAGCCGCGCATCACGATGCTGGAAACCATTCGCGAGTACGCACTGGAATGCTTGAGCGCGAGCGGCGAAGAGGAGATGGTCAGGCAGCGCCACGCCGCTTACTATCTGGAACTGGCCGAGCAATGCGAGCAGGAGTTGAGAGGCCCCGACCAGGCGACGTGGTTGAGACGCCTGGAGCGAGAACACGCTAACCTGCGGGCAATTCTGGACTGGGCGCTCAGGCCGGACGTGCCCGAACACGCAATACAAGCTCACATGGAGATAGCCCTGAGCCTGGCGGGAACGCTGCGGCGCTTCTGGCAGATGCACGGCTACTTGCATGAGGGGCAAATGTATCTGGAACACGCGCTGGCGGCCAGTGAGGGCATCGCGGTGTCCACGCAGGCGAAAGCGAAGGCGCTGATCGCCGCCGGCACGCTAGCCGCCACACAGAACGACTTCGAGCACGTAGAAAAGTATTGCCGGCAAAGCCTCACACTCTTTCGCAAGCTAGAGGATCAGCCCGGCATTGCCCTCTCGCTCTTCCTGCTCAGCGTAGTCCCCCTGATGAAGGACGATAGCGCGGCGGCCCGCTCCATGACAGAGGAGGCGCTGGTTCTTTTCAGAAAAATGGGCGACAAGGAGCGCATGGCCTGGTCACTCTCCACGCTGGGGTTGCTGGATGCGCGCGAGGGGAAGTACGCCAGCGCTTATGCCTCCTATGAGGAGAGCCTGCTCATCCATAGAGAGGCTGGAGATAAACGCGGCATTGCCAGAACGCTCCTTAACCTGGCCTCCCTCCTGTATGTTTCCCAGGGCGACCAGGCGACGCTGCACGCACTGCTTGAGGAGAGCCTGGCGCACTTTGAGGAGCTTGGTGAGAAGGTGGGGATCGCGAACTGCTATACCCTCCTGGGGCAGTTGGCTCTCAGCCAGAACGATCCAGCCGCCGCTCGCCTCTGGCTTGAGAAGAGTATCAAGCTCTACAGAGAAACCGGGCATCAGAAGGATCTTGCCGAGTCGCTGGCCTTGCTGGCACGCGTTTTCCTCGCCCTGGGAGATCATATCCAGACGCGGGCGCTGTATGAAGAGAGTCTTGCGCTCGCCCGAACGTTAAATCATTCCTGGCTGATTGCTTCCTGCCTGGAGGGATGGGCCGCTATGCTCGCTGAACAGGAGCGATTCGCGTGGGCAGTGCAACTCTGGGGCGCAGCAGAGGCTCTGCGCGAGTCGATCAGGGTGCCAATGCACCCCGTCGAACGCGCCGACTATGAGCGCCGCGTGGCGGCAACCCGCGCCCGGCTGGGTGAAGAAATCTTCTCCGCCGTCTGGGCCGAAGGACGCACAATGATGCCTGAGCAAGCACTCTCCGTCGATCGTCAGGCCAGGGCCTCGCTCCCAACCAGGGCAGTCCACCCACCAGGCTCCGCCGGCCTCACCGCCCGCGAGTTGGAGGTGCTCCACCTGGTGGCCAGCGGCATGACGAATACGCAAATCGCGCAAAAGCTGGTGCTGAGCGAAAAAACGGTGGCTACGCACCTCACCCACATTTTCCATAAGACGATGAGCGAGAATCGGGCCGGCGCCGTCGCCTTTGCCATCCGCCACGGCCTCGTCTAGCCCCTTGCCTGCGGTCCGGCCGGCAAAACAATTGATGGTCAGTATTCCTTCGTATACCATTCTTTTCTCATTCTCAAAAAGGCACCCATAAATACGATATTCTTCCGATGACACACAGACTGGAAACGATTACACTTCTCTTACAAACAAAATGTTTGTTGGATTCGCATGGAAAAACCCGGATGCCGGCGGGTGAGTTGGCCATGCGATACAAGGTCATAGGTGCATTTATACAAGGGCATGAGGGTTCTCACATTGCAAATGACAGTCGACACTGAGATAGACGAGTTTGAACGACTCTACCAGGAGAATCTGGGCCTGGTCTATCACTATATTTACAGCCATATCGGAAACCGCCACGAAGCCGAGGACCTGACCGCCGATGTCTTTCTCAAGGCTGCTCGTACCTTTGACCTCTCGCGGGCCGCGCACAGTAGCCGGACATGGCTCCTGCTGATCGCGCGTACAACGCTCGCCGATTACTGGCGCGTCTACTATCGCTCATCCCCCGTTTCGCTGGAAAGTCTCTTAGAGGTCGGCTGGGATACCCCTCTAGAAGAGGAGCTCTCGCCGGCGAACAATGGAGCAGAGGAGCAGGTCCGGCGGATTCTCCAGGACCTGCCTGCGCAGTACCGCGAGGTCCTGACCTGCCGCTTTCTGCTCAACCTGACGATCCGCGAGACCGCTCTGAGGATGGGCCTGACCGAGACAAACGTCAAAGTCATCCAGTTCCGCGCCTTGAAACGCGCGGCCACGCTGCAAAATGGCAAGTTTTCTCTGAGAGTTAATTCAGCGAGACCAGCGGGTAGAGAATCTCTCCCAGATCATCAATAAAGAAATCCAGATCTTCGTGGCCTGCGGCGCGGCGTTCGCGCGCGCGCTGCTGCTCAAGCTCACGATACCTGGATGAGAGATGCTGGCTATCGGTGGCGGCAAGGATGCGCACGGTGTGGCCGGCGTCGAGCAGACTACAGATCCGCTCATAGTAGTCCCGGTCGCCGCTGACGATCAGGTAGACATCCGGGCGGTCGTTGACCATCGCCTCGCTCAGGCACTCCAGCAGCGCGAAATCTGCCAGGTTCTTCTTTGAGGCGCTGAACTGCAACTCGCGGCGCGGGAAACGTACTCTGAAGTGCGCGGCCTCCAATCCCGAACGCACATCGGCCAGGTTCGAGAGGTTGTGCGGGCTGGCCGAGGCCCACTGGCAGACCACCTCCCCAAATTGCGATGCGTAGCTGACCAGCGCCTTGCCCACCTCTTCCGCATCCATTTCGCGCGGAATGAAACGCGCGATATTCTCATAATCGACGAAGATCCCAACGCGCAGGCCGGGCTTGAAGTGCTCAAGCGGCATGGTTGAGGTTCGGCTCAAATCGCGCAGGCTGATCTCGCTCCTGGTCCTGGTGGCCTCTTCCTCTGCGCGCCGACGCATCTCCAGGTACTGGCGCGTGAGGGCGATCAACCTGCGATTCGCCGGATCGTGCGCATCCCAGAGGTGGCTGAGCGAGGGATAGCAGGACTCGAAGGACTCCTGGCCTTGCTGAAACAGATTGTGACGCTGATAGAACTCGAAGAGTTTCTCCAGGTTGCTGCGCAGGTATTTGGCGCGTGGCAGCGGCTCGCCCTCCTGATAGTGGGCATAGTCGTTATGGTACTGGATCTCGACGATGTGCTGCAAGGCCAGTTCAGCCGCCTCCAGGCGGCCCAGGCGCTCGCTCGTTTCGGCCAGCCTGGACCAGGCCCGATATTTGCGCGGATGGCGCTCGGCGTAGTCGTTGATCCAGAGCAGCCAGGCCGCCTCGCAATGGGCCCGTTCCGCCAGGGCCTCTTCCAGGGCGGCTATGCGAACTTCGGGCAGGTCCTTTTGAGGATCGGGCAGAGCGACGGGGTGTTCGAGCAGTTCCTGGAAAGTACTCAGGCGCAGCGACTGCTGGCGTGGGTGGAGCGGACGGCGCTCGTCGTATGCCAGCGCCAGCCAGGCCAGGTAACTCAGGGGATGTGGCCAGCTCTCCAGGTGGGCCAGCAGGAAATCTTGTGCGGGCACGCCGGGGGCTTCAGGGCGCAAGAGGAGATCAAGCGCGCAGGCCAGGGCGAGCCGCAGATGCGTGACCGGGGCACGACGGGCGTCCAGACCTGGCTTGAGCACACGCAGCGCCTCCGCCGGGTAGCCGGTCTGCTGGTAAAAAAGCGCCAGATTCCAGCACTCCTCCCAGGAGGCAACGTCGCGCTGCAGGTCGCTCTCCCACTGGTCAATGACACGTGGGCTTCCCTGGACCACCGCGCGCGCGTAGAGCATCCACTCGCGAGCGAGCGGGGCGTAATCGGGATGGGTAGTTTCACGCGCGCCCTGCTCAAACAGGCGCAGGGCCATCTGCTGCTCCTGAGGACGCGGACTGCTCAGCAGGCGGCGAGCCTCGGCGAAACGGTCGGCATTTTTCTTGCCCAGGCGAATAGGTCGGCGCGGCGCCTGGTTATCCAGCGGCCCTGCAGCCAGCAATTCCTGGCACAGGGCAACCAGCAGAGGCCGGCGTACCTGCTGAAGCAGGCGGTTGATGCTCGCCAGGCGAGCTGCGCGCAGGCAGGCGAAGAAGTCCTGACACTGCTCATCGGTAAAGAAAGGGAGAAACTTGCGCGTGGCAGGCGGAAGAGCAGCAGAAAGGACCGGAGAGGGGTCGTTCGCCTCTGGCGAATTGGCCGCCCAGCTCGTTTCATCGCTGGCCCCCGGCTCGTTTGTCTGCCGGCTGCTAGATTGCAGGGAGGCAGGCAAGGAGTTCTGCCCGGCTTGTCTTTGCAGGCTGTCAGGAAAGGCAGCCGGGGACGCTTTTTTCATACCTGCCTTACGCCCTTTGCGGACAAGCTGCGCCTGCAGGAGCGCCTGGCGCTCTTGCTTCCTCGCCTCGGCCACAGGCATCTGCGCCGCTATATGTTGTAACAGATCGCCAGGAGGATTCGGCAGTTGTTGCAGCAACTCCTGCACTTTTTTCAAGCTGTTCGTCTCCAGATAAAGAGAGAGCTTCTCCAGATCGTTGAAGGCGGTGGAGAGAAAATCGCTGTCCTCGGCGCAGCCCTGAAAAAAGTGCAGGAGCTGCTGACAGCGCTGCGCCAGGTATTTGCGCCGGTAGCAGCGTTCGTAATACACGGCCCAGAGCAGAGCGCTCCAGACCTGCCGTTTCTGCTCCGCGCTCAGCGTATAGCGGTACATATAGTTGCCGTAGGCCCCTAAGACAAAGGCCACACGGCCCCAGGCGGGATTCTCCAGCGGCAAACGCTGCTCAAGCGTACTTGTAAACAGGGCCTGGTTCTCCGCGCGATGGTTCTCATAGACAAAAGGGAGCAGCGAATCCATCGAGGCAACAATCGCCAGACATTGCTCGGCCAGTTCGTGTTTTAGATGCGTATACTCTGCGGTGGCAAGGGCCTGCACCGAATCGGCGAGAACAGGCTCCTGGCGCGGTTCCTGCGCCTTACCAACCTCGCGCCGGAAAAAACCCGGCTGGATCAGCGTCTCTTGCGCACTGATATCCTCCTGGGAGGGGCGAGCAGGCAGGCCGCCGGCCGCTTCCTGCGGGCCGGCATCACCTGCAAAAGTGGGGGAAGACATAATAGCCGGCAGGGGTACCCCGCAACGAGCGCAAAAGTGTGCATTGAGGGGAAGCACCTGCTGGCAAGACGGGCATTCTAACATGCAGTGTACTCCTGAACCTATTCCATGTTTGAATAGAAGCATCCTGGAAATAGGTATGAAACGGTACAAGGTAGCTGCGCTACAAGTTGATGTTTGAGTCTCTTCTAGTATAGCTCATTTTGGGCCGCTTTGCAGCGTAATCTGCGCGATTAGAAGAATAAATAGGAAAGACAGCTTGCAGGATAGATGCAGTGCGCGATTTTTGTGTGGCGCACCATCGCTACGAGGAGGAGCATCATGATTTCATGCTGGATAGCTTGACACCCTCCAGATGCATTGATATACTCGACTCTACGATCGCACAAACCGTAGATTGAGAAGGCGAACATTCCTATGCAAAATAATCCTCCAGCGAATAGCGAATCAGACAGCACGCCAACATCTGCCCAGAACGAGCAGGAGAATCCAGTATCACAAGATT
>Ga0209581_1001627_pt1 | contig 25036 bp, 14 predicted proteins | sample Coa_R2_FD_187160 | JGI IMG/M metagenome (GOLD analysis project Ga0209581, IMG submission 187160) | Surface soil microbial communities from Centralia Pennsylvania, which are recovering from an underground coalmine fire - Coalmine... | ecosystem: Environmental > Terrestrial > Soil > Unclassified ...
TCGTAAGGGTGCTCCATGACGGGAAGGAGCTCGATGTGGGAGTAGCCCATCTCCTTGACGTAAGGGATGAGCTGATCGGCGAGTTCGCGGTAGGAGAGCCAGCGATGATTGGCTTCCGGAACGCGTCGCCAGGAGCCGAGATGGACTTCGTAGGCGGAGATGGGCGAGTTGAGCCAATCCTTTTTCGCGCGCGCGGCGAGCCAGGCGGAGTCGCGCCATTGGTAGGTTTCGAGATTGGCGACAACGGAGCCGGTCTTGGGGCGCAGTTCCGAGCAGAAGGCGTAAGGGTCGGCTTTGAGAGGAAGAACGTTGTCGTGCGGGCCGACGATTTCGTATTTGTAGATGGCGCCTTCCCGGAGTTCGGGGAGGAAGAGTTCCCAGATTCCCGAAGAGCCGCGAGGGCGCATGGGATGGATGCGGCCGTCCCAGTCGTTGAAGTTGCCGACCACGCTGACGCGGCGCGCAGACGGCGCCCAGACGGAAAAGTGGACACCGGAGACTCCGGCGACGGTACGAAGGTGCGCACCGAGTTTTTCGTAGGTGTCATAATGGCGGCCTTCACCGATCAGATGGAGGTCGAAATCGCTGAGGAGATATGGGAAAGAATAGGGATCGTAGATTTCAAAGGGGTCGCCGGCGTGCGTGCGGCCCTGGATTTTGTAGCTGGCGGGTTCGGGAGCGGTGGTTTGACTGGAGGGCCAGGTGGCTTCGAAGAAGCCTTCTGGGCGGAGCTTGACGGCGTCAGTGATTTTGGCGGGAGAGTGAGAAGGATTCTTGAAGACCAGGCTAGCTTCGGCGGCCCAGGGGAGGAAGAAGCGGACGGCCCAGCCGCCCGGAATGGGGTGAGGGCCGAGAAGGGAAAACGGATCGGAGTAGCGAGCGGCGAGGAAGACGTCGATTTGGGAGTTGAGACGTGCGAGGCGCTGGTCTTCCGGCGAAAGCGGAGCAACGCCGGGCGCAGCGGGAATGGATTTGCGGTCTTCGGGCACGAACGATTCTCCGAGAATTGGCGCGAGGCGAGTGAGAGCGCCCCACGCAGAAGCGATTCTATGACCGATGGAGGGTTTTTTCCAATGTTCGAAACAATACGAGAACGCGGGCAAGAAAGGGGCGGGCGAGAGGAGTCAGTGGAGAGCACAAGCTTGTGGACAAGGATTCGGGCAGACGTTGTATAGTGCGCGGGGCAAGGAAGGCGCCGCAAGAGAGAACCGAGGAAGAGGTGAATGGAGCGATGAGAGGGAAAACACTCAGGAAGTGGAGAGCCATTGCGGCCGCGATGGGGTTCGTGACGCTGGGCCTGGGCAGTTCCGGGGCGCGGGGGCAAGACCGGGCGCAGACGCGGTCGATGGTGATTTCGCGGAACGGAATTGTGGCGGCGGAATCGCCGCTTGCGGCGCAGGCGGGAGTGCGAATCCTGGAGCGCGGCGGGAACGCGGTGGACGCGGCGATTGCGACGAACGCAATGATGGGCGTGGTCGAGCCGATGATGAACGGAATGGGCGGCGACTTGTTCGCGATTGTGTACGACGCGAAGGCGAAGAAGCTTTACGGATTGAACGCGAGCGGATGGGCGCCGAAGGGATTGTCCATCGAACTTGTGAAGAAGCAGGGATTGAAGGAGATGCCGACGGCGGGAGTGATTCCGATCACGGTGCCGGGCGCGGTGGAGGGGTGGCAGAAGCTGGCGGACAAGTTTGGGCGGAAGAAATTGTCGGAGGATTTGGCGGCGGCCATCGCGACGGCGCGCGACGGATTCCCGGTGCCGGAATGGGATGCGATGTATTGGGCGGCGGCGGTGGAGTATCTGCGGGGAAATCAAGAGGCGACCCGGGTGTACTTGCCGAATGACCGCGCGCCGAAAGTGGGAGAGATTTTTCGGAATCCGGATTTGGCGTGGTCGTTGCAGCAGGTGGCGGAACACGGAAGGGACGCGTATTACAAGGGCGAAATCGCCAAGAAGATTCTGGCGATGATGAAGGAACACGGCGGCACGATGAGGGCGGAAGATATGGCGGACTATTCGGCGGAATGGGTGGAACCGATTTCGACGACGTACCACGGCTGGACCGTGTATGAATTGCCGCCGAATGGGCAGGGAATTGCGGCGTTGATGATGCTGAATCTGATGGAAAATTTTCCGCTGGGGCAAAAAGGGTATGAATTTGGATCGGCGAATGCGCTGCATACGATGATCGAAGCGAAGAAGCTGGCGTATGCCGATTTGAAGCGATACATCGGCGATCCTCGCGGACAGAAGCTGCCGGTGGAGCAGTTGCTTTCCAAGGAGCGAGCGGCGGCGCGGGCGAAGGGGATCGACCCGGAGCATGCGAATTGCGCGCCGACGGCGGGAGAGCTTGGGCCGGCGGGAGATACGACATATCTGACAGTGGTGGACCGCGACGGGAATATGGTTTCGCTGATTCAGAGCAACTATTTCGAATTTGGCTCGGGAATGGTGGCGCCGGGAACAGGATTCGTGCTGCAGAACCGCGGGGCGCTCTTCAGCCTGGACGCGGATTCGCCGAATGCGCTGGCGGGGCACAAGAGACCGCTGCACACGATCATTCCGGCGTTTGCGCAGAAAGGCGAGACGCGAATCGCATTTGGGATCATGGGCGGGTGGAATCAGTCGCAGGCGCACGCGCAGTTTGTGGCGAATCTGGTGGATTTCAAGATGAACATTCAGGCGGCGGTGGAGGCGCCGCGGTTCACGAAGTACACGTTCACAGGCTGCGACGTGATGCTGGAGAGCCGTTTCTCGGCGAAGACTCGTGAGGAACTTGAGAAGCGAGGCCACGAGATCAAGCTGATGGGCCCGTTTTCGAGCGCGATGGGAGGAGGACAGGCGGTGATGCGGGACTTCGAGACAGGAGTGAATTACGGCGCGTCGGATCCGCGGAAGGATGGCGAGGCAATCGCGGAGATGCCGGTGGAGAAATGAGCAGCAATCGGCGACCAGGGACCAGCGAGCAGCAATCAGCGATCAGTGGTCAGGAGTCTTTGGCCGGCTAGGACGAATGCCAGGGGCGCGGGGAAGGTGCAAGGGATTTCCACAGCACCTGTACCAAAGGGAAAGAACTGTCCTTTGGGACAGGAGCCGAAGTCGCCGTGCTTTTGTTAACCATTTTAATTTACAGCAACTTAGCGATTACGGGGTTGGTCCAGCAGTTGCAATACGGATGGTGTCGGGAAGCGCCCGCAGCTCCGCTTACCCGTTTGCGGAGACGGAACCGTGCTGCGCGCCCTCACACTTCGGTCCTCGGGATTGCTGTTTTCCTGCCTGGCGGCAGGATTCCTTTTCGCGCCAATGAGCGTGGCGCGTCCACACAGTCTGGCGGGAAGCTATGAATGCACGCAAGTGCGTTCTCAAGGGAAGCTGAAGCCGTGCCGATCGGCGCCACTGGTGCTGAAGAAGGATGGAAGCTTTGAGCTGCGCGGCTGGGAGGGGAATTATCTGGTCGAAGGGGATTGGGTGGAGCTTTCCGATTCGCAGGTGAAGTCGCGGGCGAGAATCGAGCCTGGGCACAAGATCATCTTCAAGTACCACGGGAAAAGCGGCGTGGTGGAAGTGATTTACGAGCGGCGACTGGCAGTGTTGGGGAAGACGGCGCTAAGTTAATCCGAGTTGGGGCCTGGAATCCACTTCCTTGAGGTTCTTCGCTTGGCTCAGCTCAGGACGATCTGCGAGCCAGTATGATCGGTCCTCAATCAATCCTAAAGAGTTTGATCTCTCGAGCAAAAAAGCTGAGTGTGGATTGCCCGGCTTATTCTTTTTGCGGCTGCCAGCCCGGGCCGCGAAGCGGCCTTCCCGCCGTGGCGCCAGTGAGTTTCCCACGGTCATATTCCAACTGGCCATTCACGATGGTGTAGGCCACGCCTTCGGAGAGCTGATCGGGCTTCACGTAGGTGGCGCGGTCGATGATTTTCGCGGGATCGAAGACAGCGACATCGGCGAAATAGCCCGGTTTAAGCAGGCCGCGATCACGCAGGCGGACGCGCTGCGCAGGCAGCGACGTGATTTTGCGGATGGCCTGCTCCAGCGGAAGAAGATGTTCCTCGCGGACGTAGTGGCCGAGGAACCGCGGCATGGAGCCGAAGGCGCGGGGATGCGTATGCGGCTCGTATAGTGGACCGTCGAGCGACATTTCATTGGCGTCGAGGCCGATGCTGGTCCAGGGCTGGGCGAGGCCAACTTTCAAGTCCTGTTCGCTGGCCATGAAATAGATGGCGCCGGTCTGGGCCTTATCGGCAAGGACGAAGTCCATCAGGGCATCGGTCTGAGTTTTTTTCCAGGCCCGCGCGACATCGGCAAGAGTTTTTCCTTCGAACTTCTTCAAGCCGGGATTTTCCACGGAGGCAAGGAGAATTCCCGCGCCGCCGCCGCAATCGTAAAAGAGGTTTTCCCAGTCCGGATGGTCGGCAGCGAGATCCTTCGTGATGCGCGCGCGGACCGCGGGATCATGCAAGCGCGCGAGGAGCTTCTGCGGTCCGCCGTCGGCTGCCCAGGGAGGCAGCGCCGAGGCCAGCGCGGTCGCGCCGGCGACGTAGGGGTACATGTCCGCGGCGATGTCCAGACCGGAATCGCGAGCGGCTTGAATTGTGGCGACCATTTTCTTCATGTTGCCCCAACGGGATTTGCCGCTCACCTTCAAATGGAAAATCTCGACGGGAAGATGAGCTTCGCGGCCAATGCGAATGGCTTCCTCCAATGCCTGTGGCTCCGAAGCGCCCTCGCTGCGCATGTGCGTTGCGTAGATGCCGCCGTATTGCGAAGCGACTTGGGCAAGGGCGATGAGCTCGCCGGTTTTGGCATAGATGTTCGGCGGATAGATGAGCGCGCTGGAAATGCCGAGAGCGCCATCCCGCATGGCTTGAGCGACGAGCTGCTTCATTTGCTCGAGCTCGTCTGGTGTGGGAGCGCGATCGTCATCGCCGATTACCGCTTCGCGGACCTGGGCCGAACCGACGTAGGTGCCGATGTTCAGCGGAGTGCCCTGCTTTTCGAGGCGGCGGAAATAGCCGTCGAGCGAGGTCCAATCGACGGACAAATGATATTTCTCAAGAAACGGCTTTTGCGGCGCGAGGGTCTTTTCGTTTTGCGGGGCGATCGAGCCGCCTTCGCCGGTGATTTCCGTGGTGATGCCCTGAGAGAGCTTGCTCAGCGAGCGATTGTCAATCAGGAGCGCGGCTTCCGACTGGCCGAGCATGTCGATGAATCCGGGGGCGACGACGAGGCCAGTGGCGTCGATTTCGCGCGCGGCCTTGGCGTGAGAGAGATCGCCGATCGAAGCGATGCGGTCGCCCTTGATGCCGAGGTCTGCGGCGAACCAGGGGTTGCCGGCTCCGTCGATGATGTGGCCGTGGCGGATGATGAGATCGAATTCGGGAGTCGGCACAACAGCTTCGTCGGCGGGCCGCTCGAGTTGCGCGTCGTAGGCTGCGGCGGCGATTTCTCCGAGGGCCTGGCCGGCGATGTTTTGCGCGGCGTCGGGATCGAGCGGCAAGGAGACGTGATTGACGTACGCGGCAAAGGCGAGCTTGCGGCCGGACTTAGTATGTACGAAGCCGACAAGACCCTTGGCATTGAGCATGAGCTTTGCGTTCAGGTGGTCCTCGGAATCGAAGGTGCCGGTCTTGGCGAAGACGTGGCCGACGGCGGGGGAAGCGGTCTGGATTTTGGCCAGCGTCCCGTCCTTGCCGAGAACGGGCAAGGCGCGGAAGAAGATGTCGAAATCGGGACGCGTGGTCCAGTAGGCGAGGTAGCGGCACATGAAATCCGGGCTGAAGAGATCAGCCCAGTCTCCGCCGGCGCCGTCGCCCTGGGATGCGCCGGAGAGATCGAGACCGGCGCGCTCAAGGAATTCGCGTTCGATTGCGAAGCCTTCTTTCAGCGAGTTGGCGGGATTCTTCGCGACGATGGCGCCGAGAAGATAAGGCGTCATGCTGGCGTGGAGATTCTGGCTGACTTTCAGAGTGACTTTAATTTCTTCGGCGAGAGGCGGAGAGACGTGCTCGGCGACGAGGTTTTCTGAAGTGTAAAAGCGGGAAAGGGGAGCGAAATCAGGCTGGACGGTGGCGAGGGGCGACTTGAGGTCAATGCCGGAAGCAACCAGTGCTTCGCGGAGGACGGTTTCCGCGAAGAGCGTCGGCGAAGGAACGGCGACGGAAGCCGTCTGCGGTCCGAGGCCGAGTGGAAGGCTGCCGGTGAGCGTGATGGTGACGGTGCCGTCGGGAGTCCGCGTGAACTCGGGTTCTTCGAGCGACGGTTTGGACCCGGCGGGCGAGGTCACGAGGTGGTTGACGAAACGGACGTAGGAGGTTTGTGGCGAAGTTTGCAGTTGGACGGGTTCGCCGGCCGAGGTTCCGGGCGTGCCGATGAGATCAATGAGGTTGTCGTTGACGATGATGGAGGAGAGCACGACGTTGGTGCCGCCTTCGCGTGGACCGTCGGGCATGAGCGAGGTGTCGATCAGCACGCGGCCGTCTATGCGGCGAATGCCCTTTGCGGCAACCGCTTTCGCAAGTTGTCGAATGACGATTAGCGGGTCGCCGGCGACCGCCGGGCCACCGTAGGAATGGTCTTCATCCTGGAACGCGAGGCTGCCGTCGGGCTGGATGCGGTTGGAGAGATTGAGATCGCCGGAAGCGACGAGGATCAGGTCGCCTTTGAGGCGGCCTTTCTTGTCGATGGGACCGGTGCGATAGATTTTCGTGTGGAAGCGGTAGTCCGGTCCCAGTTTGTCGAGCAGGGTGCCTTCGCTCAGGATTTTTGTGGTGGAAGCCGGGACGAACATTTTGCCGGCATTGTGCGAATAGAGAACTTTCCCGGAGGCGAGATCGTAGAACTCGATGCCGAAGTTGGCGTGGGCGAATTCGGGCCGCTCCATGATTTTCTGGATGCGGGAGGCGAGAGAATCCTGCGCGACGGCGAGGCTGGAGAGCAGAGCCGTCAGGACCAAAAAGAATAAAAAGCTCGCAACGCTCGAGAGACACAGGCCGATCGCCCGCCGTTGCCGGCGCATCAACGCGGCATCCACTCCTCGGAATAGCAAGGCCTCATGGCCAGCGATTTTGGAGAAATGTTTGGCTTGGGGCATTTGCGCTCCGGTCAATTGGAATAAGCCTTCAGATTTTCAAAGGGAATGTTGAGAATGGGATACTCGCGCCAGTCTTTGTAATCGAAGTGCCACCACTCGTAGTCGTAAACGGTGAAGCCTTCGGACTCCATGGCGCGGCGCAGGAGATCGCGATGCCAGCGCTGCAAGGAGGTGCCGCCCGGATAGTCCGGATAAGAGCGGGGCGACATTTCGTCATAAGTGCCGGGCATTTCGACGGGATGGCCGGTTTTCAGGTCGTAGAGAGTCAGGTCCACGGCGCAGCCGCGATTGTGGCGGGAGCCTTGCGCGGGATCAGCGACGAAGATTTTTCCCTCGGGCGGCGTGGCGTCCCAGAAAATCTTTGTGACGTACCAGGGGCGGTAGGCGTCGTGGATGAGAAGGCCGTAGCCGAGGGGTTCCAGTTTGCGGAGGACGCGGAGAAGAGCCTCGGCGGCGGGACGCTGGAGAAACGCGCGGGCCTGCGTGTACACAGGAGTACCGAGGAAATCGTCGGAAGTGGCATAGCGAATGTCGAGATGTATGGCGGGATCCAGAGGGGCGAGTTCTGCGAGATCAGGCTTGCGGAACGGGCCTTTTTCCGCGGGGGGAGTTGCAGCGAGGGCTTCGCGGCGAACGTCGGCGATGGGACGGGTTGGATGAATTCGCGCGACGTGGCCGCTATCGACTCCATAGTCCAATTGTCGATTACGAACGTCGCCCGCCACGAGTTCGCGGCTTCCGTCCATTCCAATCTTGAATTGAAACCCTTGAACCTTTGAAGGCCGAGAAGGCAGATCGGGGATGGGGATTTTTTCAAGAAGCCGATATTTTGTTGAATTCTCAGTTCCGGTGCGAAGTGTGATTAAGATCTTGCCATCGGTATCACTGACTATATAAACGTTGAAAGGGCCGCCGTAATCTCCAATCCACTTTTTCCATTGAGCGGGGGTGTCGGCCGGCTTGGGGCCCGGAAGAATGGAATCGCTCGATTGAGAGAAAGCGACCGCTGCCGAGGCGAAAGCAACAAGAAAGCAGCACAGGACGAGCAATTTGAGAGGCGATGGCGGCGGAAAGCCATGCCTATTGGCAGACAGGCCGCCGCTACGGATTCTTGCCATGGAATGGCTATCGGGCACGCCAGGTTTCTTTTTCAACCGTGAGGCGCTCGATGAGGTCATGGCGCACATGATAGCCGAGACCGGGAGAATCGGGAACGCGGATTGTGCCTTGCGGCGAGACCTCGACCTCCGGTTCGATGATGTCCTCGGCCCAGTAACGTTTGCTGGCGGAGACGTCGCCCGGGAGCGTGTAGCCGGGCAGGGAAGAGACGGCGATGTTGTGGACGCGGCCGACGCCAGATTCGAGCATGCCGCCGCACCACGCGGGGATAGTGCGCGCGAGGCAGAAGGCCTGGATGGCGCGGGCGCTCGAATGGCCGCCGACCCGCCCGAGCTTGATGTTGATCACCTGGGCGGCGCCGAGTTCAACGGCGTTTTGAGCGTCGCGGAGATGGTGAATCGATTCGTCGAGGCAGATGGGCGTGCGAATGAGCTTGTGCAGCTTCGAATGGACAAAGATGTCGTCCCACCAGAGCGGCTGCTCCATCATGAGCAGGTTGAATTCGTCAAATCGCTTGAGATGGTCGGCGTCCTCGAGGGTGTAAGCGGAATTGGCGTCAACGGACAGAAGAATCTCCGGATGGGCTTTGCGAACGGCGCTGACGAACGAGAGGTCCTTCCCCGGCTTGATCTTGATTTTGATGCGGCGATAGCCGGCGGCGAGTTCCGCGGCGACCTTTTCGAGGAGGAGTTCGGGAGCGGGCTGGAGCCCGAGCGAGACGCCGCAGGCGATTTCCGTCTGCGTGCCGCCGAGGAGCTTGGCGAGAGGCACGCCTTTCTGTTGGGCTTCGATATCCCAGAGGGCATTTTCGAGTCCGGCACGCGCCATTTCGTGGCCGCGGATGGCGGAGAATGCCGCAGGCACTTCGGAGGCCGATTGAAACGACTTGCCGAGGAGCAACGGCGCCAGGAAATCGCGGGTGACAATCCAGGACGTGGCTACGGTTTCGGCGTTGAAGACGGGAGCCTCGGTCGCCGTGATTTCCGACCAGCCGGTGAGGCCATCGGCTCGCATCTCGACGAGAAGGAACGAGCGGTCATAGGTCGAGCCGAAGCTCGTTTCGAAAGGCGTGCGCAGCCGCATCGTCAGCTTGCGCAGAGTGATTGCCTCGATGCGCATAGAAAGGTCTCCAAGAATAATGCAACAGGTGTTACGAACGCTTCAAAACGCCAGACTCATGAGAAAATGCCGCTCCAATAATAACGCAGGCACAGGATATCGCGTCACAGAATATGATACGCATGAAATGAAATAAACGTTTCAGGTGGTTATGAATTTACGCGTTGAACCAGCGGAAACCGCGGCGCTGCTCCTCGGCCAGTTCTCGGGCCGTAGCAAGGGTGCGGGCGTGGCGATGCTGGCCGCACGCGGCGATGATCGCATTCAGAAGCGTGACGGGAGCGGAATAGGAAGCGCCGAAGGAAGCGGATTCGATACTGGCGAGAAAGGTGTCGTTACAAATACGAGCGAGTGGAGAAAGGTAGGTGTCGGTAATGGCGACGCTATAGGCGCCGAGTTCGGAAGCCTGGCGGGCGCCTTCGACCGTCTGACGCAGACCGCGGCGGAAGGAGATCGCGATGAGGACGTCCTTCTTTGTGAAGGTGCGGGTGAGATGGTAAATGCGTCCGGCGGATATGGCGCACCAAACGGGAAGATCGAGGATGGTCAGCTGGTAGTGGAGATAAGCCGCCAGAACGTCAGCGAGGTCGCCGGCAATGATTCCGATGCGGCGGGCGCCGTGGAGACGAGCCGCGAGAGACCGTAACTTGTGCACGTCAAGGCTGTGCTTGAGAGCGGTGAGGTTCTTCAAGTCCTGATCCACGGCGGCGCGAATGGAAGAGGGCACATCTCCATCGCGTGCGCCGGCTTCCAGCGTGTCCGCCGAAGTGGCGAAGGCGATCGAAAGATCGTGGAGATGGCGTTGGAATTCTCGATAGTTTACGAAACCGAGGCCACGAACGATGCGCACGATGGTAGCCGGGTCCGTCTTGAGGCGCTTGGCGAGAGCGCGGACGCTGAGCAGAACAAAAGGGCGAGGATGCTCCAAAATGGGGCGAATGATCTCCTGGCGCTTGGCGCTCAGAAGGCCAATTCGCTCCGCCAAACTGGGAGTAGCGGCGGTAGGACCTGACTTTTTGGGATTCATCGAGCCTGAGGATTCCGCAAATGACCTCGTTCTGTCAACCGATGCGACGACAAAAAGGCACTCTCCTCCTGTCTGGTAGAAAAAGACTCTTGCTGCATGTTGCCGCGCTATTTTTCGGCCGTGGCCGTTTTCGCGACCAGGCCCGGCGCAACGACGGGGTGAAGAAACGGCATCATGGCGCGAAGGCCGGGGCCGAGCTGTTCGATGGGATGCTGCTGCTCCGCTTTGCGCATCGCCAGGAAATTCGGGCAGCCCTTTTCGTTTTCTTCGATCCACTTTCGGGCAAAGCTGCCGTCGCGGATTTCCGCGAGGAGCTTCTTCATTTCATCGCGGGTTTGCTGCGTGACAATGCGCGGCCCGGCGGTGTAGTCGCCATGCTCGGCGGTGTCGCTGATGGAATAGCGCATGTAACTGAGGCCGCCGCGGTAGATGAGATCCACGATGAGTTTGAGCTCGTGCAGACACTCGAAGTAAGCCACTTCCGGCTGATAACCGGCAGCCGCCAGGGTTTCGAAGCCCGCCTTGATCAAAGCGCTGACGCCTCCGCAAAGGACCGCCTGTTCGCCGAAGAGGTCGGTTTCAGTTTCCTCGGTGAAGGTGGTTTCCAGGACTCCGGCGCGAGTGCAGCCGAGGCCCTTGGCGTAGGAGAGAGCGAGTGCCTTGGCTCTTCCCGAGGCGTCCTGCTCGACGGCAAGCAGAGCGGGAGTGCCGCCGCCTTCGGTGAATACTTCGCGGACGCGGTGGCCGGGAGCTTTGGGAGCGATCATGGAGACATCGACATTGGCCGGGGGCTTGATGGTGCCGAAGCGGATGTTGAAGCCGTGGGCGAACATGAGCGTCTTGCCTGCCGAGAGGTGAGGGGCAATCGATTCGTTGTAGAGCTTCTGCTGCTTGGTGTCCGGCACGAGAATCATGACGACGTCCGCCCAGGCGGCGGCATCCGAAGGCGAAACGACGGACAACCCGTCCTTTTCCGCTTTGCTGCGAGACGCGCTCCCCGCAGGGAGGCCGACGCGAACATTCACGCCCGAGTCGCGCAAGTTCAGCGCGTGCGCGTGACCTTGCGAGCCGTAGCCGATAATGCCGACTTTCTTTGCCTGGATGAAACTGAGATCTGCATCTTTGTCGTAATAAAGCTTAGCCATGCGAATGGTCTCCAGTTATGAACTCGGCCGTGCGATACAGCCGGAATGCCGGTGGTTCTTACATCTAAAAGCGTTCTTCTCGTTCCGCAGACTCCGCTCGAAATGACAGCGAACTGGGCTGGGAACACGGCCACATTGCTTCAAGATTCAGGAGCAACGACGGCTTCCGCTTCGTCGGCTGTTGGCGGACGCATGAGGTCGTTGCCGCGAGTCATGGCGATACGGCCGGTGCGAGCCATCTCCAGAACGCCGAAGGGCCTCAGCACCTCCAGCAGGCCGTCAATTTTGTCCACCGTGCCGGAAACTTCGACGATCAGAGACTCCGGAGCGACGTCCACGACGCGCCCGCGAAACACCTTGATGAGGTCCATCAAGTGCGGGCGGGATTGCTGGTCCGCGGCGACCTTGATGAGAGCGAGGTCTCGTTCGAGGAGCGAGCGGTCCGTGATGTTCTCCGCAAGGAGCACGTCCACGAGCTTCTCGAGGCTGGCTTCAAGCCGGTGCGCGCCGCGCTGGTCGGTATGCGCGACGATGGTCATACGCGCAATCTCCTCGTTTTCGGTCGGGCCGACGGTGAGGGAATCGATGTTGATAGCCAGACGGCGCGCGAGCGACGCGACGCGGTTCAGGACTCCGGGTTTGTTCTCCACGTATGCGATAAGGGTCTGCATATTTTCCTCAATCTTTCCGCTTTAACTTTGACTCAGGGTTCCGCCGCCGTTTCGACGAGGGGATTGTTTGGCCGGCGAATCATTTCGTGTAAGGGGGCGCCCGCGGGAACCATCGGGTACACGGAATCCTCCTGCTCGACGCGAAAATCGATGAGAACCGGCTCCGTGGATTCGCGCGCGGAGCGAATCGTCGGAATCACGTCGCGGCGGGAGGTGACGCGTACGCCGCGAATGCCGAAAGCGTTCGCTAGCGCCGCGAAATCCGGCGCGATGAGCGGCGTGGCGACGTAACGCTTGTCGTAGAAAAACTCCTGCCACTGGCGGACCATGCCGAGGTAGCCGTTGTTGATGACGGCGATGTTGATTTTGATTTTTTCCTGAATGATGGTGGCGAGTTCGCTCATGGTCATCTGGAAGCCGCCGTCGCCGGCGACCACCCAGACATCGGCTTCGGGCCGCGCGAACTTGGCGCCGATGGCCGCTGGAAGAGCGAATCCCATGGTGCCGAGCCCGCCGGAGGTAATCAGCGTGCGCGGGCGATTGTGGTGGTAATACTGCGCTTCCCACATTTGGTGCTGGCCGACGTCGGTCACGACGATGGCTTCGCCGCGGGTTTCCTTCCACAGGTCGTTGACGACGTGCGCCGCGTAGAGATGGCCGCTGTCCGGCAGGCTCTGAATGTCGCGGACCGCGGAGTCGCCCTTCATCTCGCTGATCCGGCCGAGCCACTCCGCGCGATCCTTCTTTTCCATGTACGGGAAGAGCTGCTCAAGAACCTCGCGGGCGTCACCGATGAGCGCGGCGTCCACCTTGACGTTCTTGTTGATTTCCGCGCGGTCGATTTCGATATGAATCTTCTTCGCGTTCCTGGCGTAGGTACGAAGATCGCCGGTGACGCGGTCGTCAAAGCGCATGCCCACGGCAATGAGAAGGTCGGCTTCCTGAATGGCGTGATTGACCCAGGCTTCGCCGTGCATTCCCATCATGCCCAGGTTGAGCGGGTCTGAAGCCGGGAAGCAGCCGATGCCGAGAAGCGTCATGGCAACGGGGAAGTGGCCGGCGTGGACGAACTTCTCGAAGGCTTTGACGGCGCCGGAGATCTGGATGCCGTGTCCCGCGAGAATGAGCGGGCGTTTGGCGGAGTTCAGAAGCTCCACGGCGCGGTCGAACTCCCCCTGGTCGAAATTGATCCGCTGGCGCTTCGCAGGAAGTCTTGGAGCGGAAGCGGCCCAGTCAAATTCGGCCGAAGCCTGCTGAGCGTCCTTGGTGATGTCCACGAGAACGGGGCCGGGCCGGCCGGAGTTGGCAATCACAAATGCTTCACGGAGGGTACGCGCGATGTCCTCGGCGCGGCTGACCACGACGTTGTGCTTGGTGATGGGCATGGTGATGCCGGTGATGTCGATCTCCTGAAAGGCGTCAGAGCCGAGCAGTTTGCTGCTGACCTGTCCGGTGATGCAGACGATCGGGGATGAGTCGAGCATGGCGGTGGCGATGCCGGTGACCATATTCGTGGCGCCCGGGCCGGACGTGGCCATGGCCACGCCGACTCCTCCGCTGGCGCGCGCGTAGCCGTCCGCCATATGCGTGGCGCCCTGCTCGTGACGCACGAGGACGTGATGGAGCCAGGATTTCCCGAGCGCGTCATAGACCGGCAGAATTGCTCCGCCCGGATAGCCAAAGACGTGACGCACCCCCAGACGTTCCAGCGATTGACAGAGTATTTCCGCACCAGTGAGCTTCATAGGGTCCTCGAAGAAACGGTCGGCGATTGCGCCGAAAAAGAGGCCGGCACCGAAGTGACGGCGCCAAGAGAAGGAGAAGAAACCAGAAGGGCGTACTTGGCCATGACGCCGGAAACGAAGCGCGGAGCGGGCGGCTTCCAGTTCGCCAGGCGCCTTTCGATTTCCCCGGCGGAAAGTTCCACGCTGAGCGCGCGCTTGTGAACGTCAAAGACGACGATATCGCCATCGTTGAGCGCTGCGATGGGGCCGCCACGCGCGGCTTCCGGCGCAACGTGGCCCGCCATCATGCCGTGAGTCGCGCCGCTGAAGCGGCCATCGGTGAGCAACGCGACGGAATCGCCAAGGCCTTCTCCGACTAGCGCGGCCGTGACCGCGAGCATCTCGCGCATGCCGGGTCCGCCTTTGGGACCTTCGTAGCGGATCACAACCACGTCGCCGGCTTTGATCTGGTTTTTCTGCACCGCGACAAACGCTGCTTCCTCGCTATCGAAGACGCGCGCCGGGCCGCGGAAATGCTGCAAGTTGTGGCCGGCCACCTTCAGGACGCAGCCTTCCGGAGCGAGATTGCCTTTCAGGATGACGAGTCCGCCGGTGGGCTTGAGAGGATTTTCGATGTTGCGGACGACTTCCTGCCCGGGAGTTTCCTTTGCAGCTGCCGCTTCCTGCGCAAGCGTGCACCCGGTCACAGTCAGGGCCTCGCCATTCAGGAGTTTGGCGTCCACCAGGCGCTTGGCGACAAGGGCGGTGCCTCCCGCGGCGTAGAGATCTGTGGCCACGAAGCGGCCGCCCGGCTTCAAATCCGCAAGGATTGGAACGCGCGAGCTGATGCGATCAAAGTCGTCGATAGAAAGCGGGATTTTGGCTTCGTTGGCAATGGCCAGAAGATGAAGGACGGCGTTCGTTGACCCGCCGGTCGCGGCGACGCCGGTAATGGCGTTCTCGATCGCCGCGCGCGTGATGATCTTCAGAGGCGTCGTTTCTTTGCGCAGGAGGTCCAGAACCATCTCGCCCGCGCGCTCGCCCGCCGCGGCTTTTGCGGAGTTCGTGGCAGGAACGCTGGAAAGGCCCATCGGCGCAATGCCCAGGAACTCGCAGACCAGTGCCATGGTGTTGGCGGTGAATTGCCCGCCGCAGGCGCCTGCTCCCGGACACGCGGAGGATTCGAGAGCCTTCAGCCGCGCATCGCTCATCGCGCCGCGTGCGTGGCTGCCGATGGCCTCGTACACGTCCTGAATCGTGACGGAATGACCCTCGAAGTGGCCCGGGGCAATCGAGCCGCCATAGAGGACGAGCCCGGGAATGTTCAACCGGGCGAGCGCCATGATTCCGCCCGGAATGGTCTTGTCGCAGCCGACCAGAACGATGAGCGCGTCGAAAAGATTTCCGCGGGCGACCAGTTCGATGGAATCGGCGATGACTTCGCGGCTGATCAGCGAAGCCCGCATCCCTTCCGTGCCCATGCTGATGCCGTCGGAGATGGAGACGGTGTTGAATTCCAGCGGCGTCCCGCCCGCTCTGCGAATGCCGGCCTTGACGTGCTCGGCCAGTTCGCGGAGATGATAGTTACAAGGGCCGATTTCAATCCAGGTGTTGGCCACGCCGATCAGAGGTTTGGAGAAATCGTCGTCCTTCAAGCCGCAGGCGCGCAACATGGCGCGCGCTCCAGAGCGGTTAGCCCCATCAATGAGAGCGGAGCTTCGAGGTTTGGGTAGCGGTTGCATCAAGCTGGTTCTCCCCGTTCGAGATTGCGACTGCAATTGCCCCATAAAACACTGAAGGCCATCATCTGGTCTGGATGATGGCCCCGAATTCGTTCGGTTTGTGCCGCTACGCTGCCATCATCCACTTGTCTTGCCCGGTACGATGACGGGCAAAATTCCCGCGATCCGACGGACGATGCCGCTCAGCGCACGAGGAGCACAAGCGTTCCGTTCGATCGTTATGGCGTCGCGAAACATAAGAGCAACGCCAGGAAGAACAACAGAATGAAGAAGAAAGGACAATGAGTCCAATTAATAGAACTGCAATTAAGAATAACAATTACTTATGGTCCAGGCAGGCCTGCCGATTTTTTCTCTTTGTCGGGAACTTTCCCGTCGCGGTGAGGGAATGTCTAGAAATGAAGCGCGAGCGATGCGGTACCAAGCTTGTGCGGTAACTTCGACGGTACTGGCTGCGTCGTAGAGGTATGGGTCGGAATGGGAGATGTGAACATTGAAAATCGAAAAGCATGTGTTGGGAATACTCGTTCTTTTGGGGCTGGTGGCGGCTCCCTTCGGGCGGGCACAGGACCAGGGCGTGCAGGGAGGGAAGCCTGCGGATCGAATGCAAGGGCCCGCAGCGGGGCCCGAGGTGCGGCAGAGGCCACTGGCAGGCAAGATTACCGCAATCGGAAGCGACACGCTCGAAATCGCCAAGCCGAATGGCGACACCGTGAAAGTGAAGCTCTCCGACAAGACCGTTTATCGCAAAGACCGGGAAGCGGGGAAGCTCAGCGACTTCAAAGTGGGCGATTTCGTTCTGGTGCGGGGAGAGGAGAACGAAGACCACAGCGTGAATGCGCAACTGATTGCGACTCGGACGGGCGGGCCCGGCGGACCCATGGGAACGCTCGGCAAGGATTTTGTACTCGGCGAGGTGAAGGCCATCGACGCGCCCAGGTTGACGGTGCTTCGTGTGGATAACGTTTCGCAGACGCTCGAATTGAACGAGGAGACATCGCTGCGCAAGGGGCGCGAGAGCATCACCATGGCCGACATTCAGCCCGGAGATCACGTGGTGGCGCGGGGAGCGGAAGAGAACGGCGTGTTCGTGCCGAAATTCGTCATGGTGATCGGGCCGGAGCAATGGAAGAGAATGGAACAGATGGGGATGATTCAAATGAGAGCGGAGGGAGGAAAGAAGCCGGCCGGTGACGCGCCGCCGCAAGCCAAACCGCAGGAGCAGCAGAATTGAAAGCAGCCGTGAGCGGAGGGCACGCGCCGCGGCTCGTGCGCGGGGTTGTTGTTTTCGTGTGCCTTGTGCTGATCGGCTTGGTTCTTTTTGTGTTCTCAACCCGCGCGCAGCAGCCACCGCCGGGGGCGCAAACGTATGAGATTACGGGAACGGTGCGGTCCGGGAAGACGTACCTGCCAGGCGTGACGGTGACCGCGGCGAACACCCTGACGGGCAAGAAATTCAGCGTGGCGACCGCGTTGAACGGTTCCTTTGTCCTGAAAGGGCTGCCGCGCGGCCGGTACGTGGTGAAGATCGAGTTCATGGGATTCGCGGAGCAGACGCAAGAAGTTGTGCTGAACCCGCAGAATCCGACGGGCAAAGTGGATGCGGAACTGATCCTTGCTTCGCGGCAGCAGGAGCAGACGGGGAATGCAGGTTCTTTTGCGGAAGCGAGCCGGGGATTTCAGAGCCTGGCCATCGATAGTACGGTCTCCGCGATTGCGGGAGGAACGTCGCTTGGCGGCGGGTTTGGTGGCGGGCAACTGAGCGCCGGCGATCTTGCCAGCTTGCCGATGAATGGCGCTGGCGCCGAGGGTTCGACGGAATCGGTGAGCGTCAACGGCGCGCAGGGAAGGTCGCAGGAATTCGGCAATCTCAGCGAGGAAGAACTGCAGGAGCGCATTCAGGAATTTCGTGAGCGCGCGCAGCGGGACGGCTTAGCCGGCGGTCCGGGCGGCCCCGGTGGTCCGGGCGGCGGAAGAGTCATGATGATGCGTATGCCGCGCGGCTTCAACATCAACCAGCCTCATGGCGTGCTCTATTTTCAGGATGGCAACTCGATTTTCGACGCGCGTCCATATTCGTTGACCGGGCTTGAGACTCCCAAGGCCAGCTACAATCAGTCGCATTTCGGCGCGTTTCTGGGCGGGCCGCTGAACATCCCGAAGATTTACAACGGCGGGAAGAAGACCTTCTTTTTTGGCGGATGGAACGGCTCGCGAGGGAGCAATCCCTTTGACGCGTTCACGACGGTGCCGACGCTGGCGGAGCGGAGCGGAGATTTTTCGACGGCGAGTTATAACAACGGGACACCGGTCGCGATTTTTGATCCCACGACCGGGCAGCAGTTCGCAAGCAACAAGATCGATCCCGGCCGAATCAGCACGGCCGCGCAGGCATTGCTGGCGTACATTCCGCCGCCGAATCTCCCGACGGTGACCCAGAATTTCCACTATGTGACCTCTTCAGAGAGCAACTCCGATTCGGTAAACCTCCGGCTGGTGCACAATTTTGGCGAGCCGGCAGGAATGTTTTTCGGACCGATGGGAGGCGGAGTCGCGGGAGGGCGCGGAGGGAACCGTCGCGCGCGGAACAATATCAATTTCGGGATGAACTGGTCGCGCACCTCGAACGACATCGTGAGCATCTTTCCTTCGCTTGCGGGCGGAAATGGAACGCAGGGGTTGAACGCCAACGGAGCGTGGATTTACGGGAAGGGGAGAGTTACCAACATCCTGCGGTTCAATTACAACCACAATCACGTCTCGACGACGAATTTGTATTCAGGAATCACCGACGTGGCCGGGGCGGCGGGAATCACGGGTGTTTCCACCGATCCCTTCGACTGGGGGTTGCCTGGGATCAGTTTCACGACCTTTGGCGGATTGAACGATCCAACGCCGCGGAGAGAGCTGGATCAAACGTACACGATCGCCGACACGATCGTGTGGAATCACGGCAAGCAGAACTGGAGGTTTGGCGGAGACTACCGGCGAATCCTGCAAAGCTTCCGTTCGGCAAGAAACGCGGAAGGAAGCTTCGTATTCACGGGATTCGCGACGGCGCAGTATCCCTCCGGCAGCGGACAAGCGGCGCCGAATACCGGGGACGACTTTGCGGATTTTCTGCTCGGGTTGCCGCAGCAGACCAGCTTGCAGTCCGGCGCAAACTCCTACGATTTCCGGGCAAACTCCTTCGATCTTTACGTGCAGGATGACTGGCGCGCGCGCGCCAACCTCACGCTGAACTTCGGTCTGCGCTATGAGTATTACGGACCGTACACGGAAGCGCACAACCGGATCGCAAACCTAGATGTCGCGCCTGGATTCGCCGCCGCCGTTCCCGTGCTCGCCGGTGCAACGGGGCCCTTCTCCGGAGGATTTCCCGACTCGCTGGTGCGACCCGACCGGAACAACTTCGCGCCGCGCATCGGGATTGCGTGGAAACCGGCGAAGCTCACCGTCGTGCGAGCGGGATACGGAATTAATTACAACCTGGCGCAGTACGGCAGCTTCATCCAGAATTTCGCGTTTCAGCCGCCGTTTGCGGAAACGGCCACGAATGTGAGTGCTCCGGGCTCTCCGACACTCACCCTCGAAAACGGCTTTCCCTCCACGGGGCAGGGAACCACCACGAATAACTTTGCCGTGGATCCAAACTACCGGCTGGGATATGTGCAGATCTGGAATCTCAACGTACAGAACCAACTGCCCGCCGGATTTTTGCTGAACGTCGGCTACAACGGCGCGAAAGGCACAAGGCTGGACGTGGAGCGGGCGATCGTAGTTGCGGAAGCGCAACCCTTTTTGTACGAGTCCTCGGCGGCCAATTCGATTCTGCACGCGGGATCGGTAAGCCTTCGCAAACGGCTCGCAAAGGGACTCGGTTTCGGCGCCACGTATGTCTATTCCAAGTCGATTGACGACGCGTCGTCGATTGGCGGGGGCGGCAGCGTCGTGGCGCAGGATCCTTTTGACATCGCCGCCGACCGCGGGCTCTCGAGCTTCGATCAGCGGCACAAGTTCACCGGCAATTGGATCTACGAATTTCCTTTTGGAGACGGGCGGCGTTTTCTCCAGAAAGGCGCGCTCTCGCACGTTCTCAGCGGATGGACGTGGAGCGGGGACTTCACCATTGCCTCGGGTTTCCACTTTACGCCGCGAGTGCTGGGCGGCACGGTGGACATCAGCCGCGGCGTGAGCGGTTCTTTGCGCGCGAACTACGTTCCCGGACAGTCGATTTCGCTGAGTAATCCCACGACCTCGGCGTGGTTCAACACTGCCGCGTTCTGCGCGCCGGGTACGAATTGCACGAACCCCTCCGGTTCCTCGTTCGGTGATGCGGGAAGGAACATCATCGCCGGGCCGGGCCAATTTTCGCTGAACATGTCCGTAAGCAAAACGATCCAGCTTTCGGAAATTCGCGCTCTGGAACTGCGTGTTCAGGCGAACAACGTGCTCAACGCCGTCTATTTCACCAGCATCAACACGGTGGTGAACTCGCTGACGTTCGGCCAGGTCACAGGCGCTGGGAACATGCGGCGCGTCACGATGTTCGCGCGGTTCCGGTTTTGAGGGGAGCGGCGATGAATTGCATCGAAAAGGCCGTGGCAATACTCTGCGCAGGAACTCTGCTGGGCGCGGATCCCATGCCGCTTGCTGCGCAGCAACAAACGCCCGTTCCCGCGCAGGAAGGTTACCGGCTGCGCGCCACCACGGAACTGGTCCTGGTCAATGTGGTTGCCCGCGACAAGAAGGGGAATCTCGTCCGCGACCTGAAGAAGGAAGACTTCACGGTTTACGAGGACGGTCAGAAGCAGCAGATCTCCAGCTTCGATTTCGAAAACGTGAACGAGCTGGCCACGGCCGGTCCGGCGGAAGCGACTGCGATGGGCTCCGCAGCCGCGCCGGCTTTGCTCGCCAAATCCGGCGAGGCGGTGATCGACGCGCGCGACCGCCGGCTCATGCTGTTCTTCTTCGATTTTTCCGCGATGGATCCGGAGCAGATTGACCGCGCGGTGAACGCCGCGAAGAAGTTTGTGCAAACGCAGATGCAGCCCGCGGACATGATCGCGATCGTTTCATTGGCGACGGATCTGAAGGTGGACCTGGATTTCACATCGGACCGCGACAAGATCACGTCCGCACTGAACGCCTACACTTCCAGCGAAGGGCAGGGCTTCGAAAACGGAAGCACGGGCGGCGCCGAGGGTTCGGCGGAAACCGGCGGAGCGTTCGCCGCGGACGATTCGGACTACAACACTTTCAGCGCGGACAGAAAAATTCTCGCGCTCGATTCGATCATGAAATCGCTCGGCAAGATTCGCCAGAAAAAAAGTGTTATTTACTTCAGCAACGGCATCAGTCAATCCGGCACTGACAATCTCTCCGCGTTGCGCGCGGCAACGGCGGCAGCGGTCAAGTCCAACGTGTCCATCTACACGCTTGACGTGCGGGGACTCGAGGCGTTTCCTCCGGGCGGGCAGGCGCAAGCCGCCAGCTTGCACGGCCAGGCCGCGTATTCGGGCGCTTCCGTGCTGAACGATTTGAGCGCGAACGCCTCATCGCAGGAGACGCTTTCGACGCTCGCCGCCGATACCGGCGGAAAGGCTTTCTTCGACGTCAACGACTTCAGCGGCGTGTTTACGCAAGTCCAGAAAGACACTTCGGCGTATTACGTTCTGGGTTACACGAGCACGAATCACCTGAAGGACGGCCATTTTCGGCGGATTAGGGTGCAACTGAACCGGCCGGAGGCGAAACTCGATTACCGGACCGGTTATTACGCCGACCGCGATTTCGAGCACCTAAAAAGGACCGACCGCGAGCAGCAGCTCGAAGATGAACTCGCTTCGGAAATGCCGCAGACCGATCTTCCGGTTTACGGAAGCGCGGCGTTCTTTCGCCAGGATGACTCGCATTATTACCTCGCCGTCTCGCTCGTCGTCCCCGGCTCGCAGATTCCGTTCGTCACCGAAAAAGACAAGGACAGCGCGGCCATCGATATCATCGGAGAGGCCCTCGAGAGCGGACGGTTTCCTCTTGGGAGGCTGCGCGATACCGTGAAGCTCGCGGTGGACAGCGCGCAGCAGGTGCGCCGCAAGAACGTGCAGTACAACACGAGCTTCGTGCTTGTGCCCGGCAACTACCGCCTGAAGTTCATCGTGCGCGAGAACCGGACGGGCCGAATGGGCTCCTTCGAAACCGATGTGCAAATTCCCGATCTTCGCAAAGCGCCGCTGCGCATGAGCTCCGTGCTTCTCGCCAACAAGCGCGTGCCGGTCACGAGCCGGAAGAAAAGCTTCAATCCTCTCATCGGCGACGATAGCGAACTGATTCCCAGCGTGACCAATGTGTTCTCGCAGGATCAGCATCTCTATTTGCACTACGAAGTGTACGATCCCGCCAAAGGCAAGAGCCTTGCTCCCGTGAAGCAAGGCGCGGAGAAAGGCCCGCGCGAGTCGGTGCGCGTTTTCTCCAGCATCGAACTGCTGCAAGGCGAAAAGAAAGTGTACGAATCGAAGCCCGTGCAAGCGACTCAGCTCAACGCGCCGGACCGCAAGGCCGTGGTCTTCCAGATGGACTTGCCGCTGAAAAATCTCCAGCCGGGTTTCTATATCTGCCAGGTGAACGTGATCGACGACGTTTCCGGGAATTTCGCCTTCCCGCGCTGGCCGATTCTTGTCAAGGAAGCGGCTTCGGCGGCTCCGCCCGTGCCGGCTGCCGCGGCTTCGCGCTAAACGTTAATTGAAGCGCGTGATTCGCCACAGCGCCACGCCGGTTCCCACAAGCAGGAGCAGCATCGACGCGCAAAGCGCCCCCATCGCGGCATGGTTCAGCTCAAGTTCGGGCACTCGCGCCAGCACGGCCAGGTAAACGAAAATCGCCGTAGCTCCGATGACCAGAACCCAATCCACCCAGGAGCGGCCACGCTTGTCCGCGCCGCTTGCCTCCTGGCCCGCAAGCCCGGCTTGCACGTAACCGGCGTCTACTCCGTAACGGTCGCCTTCGCGCTGCGCCGCTTCCTGCCAGCGGGCGTGTTCTCCCTTCGAAACCGAAGAGAGCGCGATCGCGCCGGCGCCCGCGGCCATCAGCAGCGAGCCTCCGATGACTTGCGCGTAATGCGAAGCGCCAAGTCCGCGCAATTCTCCGAATACGAAGATTCCCCACAGCAAGCCCCACAACTGGTTCGTATTCGAAAGCGGAATGCCGCGGCTGATGCCCACGTATTTCGCGGCGTATTGCTGAAAGACGTCGCCGACCACCCAGACGAATCCGCCGAGCAGCAGCCAGAACAGAACCGCCTTGGTTTTCGAAAGTTCCAGCCAAAGCTTCGCCGACCCTCCGGAGTAAACGACCGCCAGGCTCAGCATCATCCACAGTTCGCCGATGGAGAAGAACGTGACAAAGGAAAGCGGATTCATCCCCGTTAGGTAGGCTTTGCGGTAGGGAATGTACATCGTGCCCCAAAGCGCTCCTGCCGCGAGCGCGGCAATCACGCCGCGCAGCGCGTGCGGCCCGGGCGCTTGCGCCGAAGACGCAACCGCCAGCAGCGTGGCGCCCGTGAACATGGCTGCCGCGCCTCCGCCGACGGCAAGCCACCGCAGCGTCCCCGCGCCGCGCAGTTCGTTGAAGAGAACGATTCCCCAGAAAATTCCCAGCAGGCTGTTCATGTTCCACAGCGGGAACGCGATGCTCAGCCCGATATCGCGAATCGCGAAAATCGTAAGCGTGTTCGCCACGGCCCACAGGCATCCCGCCAGAATTCCCCACACGACGAGGTGAGGCGCTTGCCGCAGGTCCACGCCGATTTGTCCCGTGCCGCGAATGAGCGCGGGCAGGCTCCATCGCGCGAGGAAAACTCCGGACACCATCAGCAGCGAAACGACGACGGGCGAAACGCCGGTTTGCGCGAGTTTCGTGGGCGCTTCCGTGCCGCGAATGAGCGCGGGCAGGCTCCATCGCGCGAGGAAAACTCCGGACACCATCAGCAGCGAAACGACGACGGGCGAAACGCCGGTTTGCGCGAGTTTCGTGGGCGCTTCCGCGGCGCCCAGCCATGCTCCCGCGGTGAGGCCGGAAGCGATGCCAACCCACTGCAGCTTCCGCAGCCGCGTCGGCTCAATCCCTGTTGAAGCCGCCGGGCTCGCCGTCGCCGAGCTCATTGGATCCACCGCAGAACGCCCAGTCCTGCCAGCAGGACCAGCAGCGGAATCCAAAAATGCGCATCCCCAAGAATCGCCAGCCACCACTTGCGAGAAGATTTTTCCATTTGTTGTGACCTGTCTTTGCCAATCCGGCCTCGGTCGTTCAAGGCGGCTGAGATTCTATACCGGGATGGCGAAGGCCCGCTCGCCGAAAGCGAATCTTCGGACTATTCTCGCGGATCATTACCCCAGCCCGCGCTTCGCTTCCTTCCGCGCATTCGCTAGAATCTTCCCCGCGCTTGGCAGTATCGCGGAATTTCTCCACCGGCGTGGTGGAGTCGCTCTCTTTCGGAGAATCATCGTGGCCGAAGACCTTTCCCGCCGCCATCAACCCGTCAGCTCGCTCTTTGCCCGGCCGCGCACAGCCGACGAGTGGAATCGCTACCGCTTAAGTAGGGAACAAGTCGAATTCTTCCACGAAAACGGCTTTCTTCAAGGCATTCGCATTCTGAGCGACGAGCAGGTGGAGCGGTTGCGCGCCGAACTCGACCTGTTGATGAATCCGCAGCATCCCGGGCGAGCTCTCTTCCATGAGTATCATTCCAACGAATCCACCGACCCCGACCGCGTCCTGTTTCACGCGCTGGGCGCGTGGCGCGTCCTTCCTGGGTTTCACGATCTGCTTTGGGATCCGGCGTTTCTTGTGCCTGCGTCGCAGCTTTTGGACGGGCCGGTTCGCTTCTGGCACGATCAGCTTTTCTGCAAGCCCGCGAGGCACGGCGGCGTCGTGGCCTGGCACCAGGATTATTCCTACTGGACGAGAACCACTCCGTTGGCGCATCTCACCTGCTGGATCGGCCTGGACGATTCGACAAAGGAAAACGGCTGCCTGAATTACGTTCCGGGTAGCCATTGCTGGCCGGATCTGCCCAAGCCCGTCCTCACGGGAGAGATGGAAGCCATCCGCGCCGGATTGCCGCCGGAGTTGCAGGAGAAGTTCAATCCCGTTGCGGTGGAATTGAAGAAGGGCGAAGCCGCGTTTCATCACGCGCGAACGATGCACGGCTCGGGCCCGAACAACACCGCGCATCCGCGGCGTGCCACGGTGATCAACGTCTTCCGAGACGGCGTCCGGTCCAACACGGATCAACCACTGCTTGAAGGCGTGCCCGTCATTCCCCGCGGCGAAGCACTACGCGGCCAGTTTTTCCCACTGCTGTTCTCTCCAGACGCCCCGCCCTCTATGGCTCC
>Ga0209581_1001630_pt1 | contig 25018 bp, 25 predicted proteins | sample Coa_R2_FD_187160 | JGI IMG/M metagenome (GOLD analysis project Ga0209581, IMG submission 187160) | Surface soil microbial communities from Centralia Pennsylvania, which are recovering from an underground coalmine fire - Coalmine... | ecosystem: Environmental > Terrestrial > Soil > Unclassified ...
GCGCGCCACAGACAAAAGGCACGCGGAAATCGTGCTTCCAGATGTGGTTTTCCTCATCGGCGGGAGTAAGCACTTCGCTTTCGTCAATGAAATCGACTTCGAGGGCCTGAAGGACCTCGGCTTCGGCGAAGTGGCCGATGCGGACCTTGGCCATGACGGGAATGGTGACAGTCTGCATGATTTCGCGAATGACCTTGATGGAGGCCATGCGGGCGACGCCGCCTTCCTTGCGAATATCAGACGGAACGCGCTCGAGAGCCATGACGGCACAGGCGCCGGCCTTTTCCGCGATTTTGGCCTGCTCGGCGTTAGTGACGTCCATGATGACGCCGCCCTTAAGCATTTCCGCAAGCCCAACCTTTACCCGCCATTCGTTGGCAACGGTGTTGCCGCTGCCGTTCGGTTTTGTTGCGTCCATTGGTAAGTCTCCTTAAATTCAATCCATCGAGCCCCGTGATTCGGCCGCGCGAGGTAAGCGCAGACCTCCGTCGCACTTCCGTTCGCCGACGACAACGAACCGGCCGCGGCCACGAGCGAGAAGCGTTCCCTGCGCGTCACGAATTTCGCCGATGCGGAACCGGTTCCTGCCCTTCGATTCCTCCTGCCAGCCTTCGACGAGAATCTCCGCGTCCACGGGTACGGGCTTCTTGTACTCGATCGAGAGCTCCGCGGTGACGGCGCGCTCTTCCGTCAGCCTGGAGATTTTACCCATGGCTTCGTCGAGCAAGACGGCGATGATTCCGCCATGAGCGAAACCCGCGCCGCCCGAGTACTCCGGGCCGAGGACGAAGCGGCCGCGCGCACGGCGCTCGCCCAAATCCAAGTCGAAGGTAAGCTTCATGCCTGCGGGGTTGGCGCCTCCGCAGCCAAAGCAGCGGTTCTCGGGCTTCGGACCCAGCCTGAGCGTAGTGCCCATTACACCAGAGCCACGCGGCTGCGTTCCGCACGCCGTACGCCGCGCTGGCGCTTGCGCATTTCAATGCGCAGCAAATCGGCAAGCATGGCCACGCCCCGCGCAATCTGCTTTTCGTCCAGATTGGCAAAGCCGAGCCGCAACGTATTCGGCAGCGGCGACTGGACGTAGAAATATCTTCCGGGAGCGAAGAGCACGCCGCGCTCCCGCGCGTGAATGAGCAACTCGTTCGCGTCGAAACCGGGCGGCAGTTCGAGCCAGAGGCACATGCCGCCGTCAGGATGCGTCCAGCGCGTATCTTCCGGCATGTGGCGGCGGAGCGCTTCCTCCAAAGCCTGCAGGCGCGACGCATAGACCTTGCGCATTTTCGCGAGATGGCGCGAGAACATGCCCCGGCGCAGAAACTCGGCAAGCGTGGCTTGAGCGAGCTGATCGGTGTGCAAATCGGTGGTCTGCTTGACCAGGCGCAGGCGCTCGATGGCAGCGGGATGGGCGACGATCCAGCCGACGCGCAGACCGGGGAAAGCCACTTTCGTGAAGCTGTCAATGTGGATAACGAGATTGGAGCGGTCCAGTTGCTTGAGAGAGGGGATGCGCTCCTCGAGCGTGTGGAGGCGGGCGTAGATGTGGTCTTCGACGACGGGGACCTGGTAACGCGAAGCCAGATCCAAAACTTTCCGGCGCGAGGCCAGCGGCATAGAAGTGCCGGTGGGGTTCTGGAAATCCGGGGTGAGGACGATGAGCTTAACGCGATTGGCGGCGAGCGTGGTCTCCAAGGCTTCTAGGTCGATGCCTAGCGAAGCGCCCGGCGCGGGGTGGTTGCGCACGGGAACCCCGAGGCAGCGGGCGCGAGCGCCGTTGAAGATAGCGACGGAGCCCGGATAGGTTGGATTCTCGAGGATGAGAGAGTCGCCCGGGCGGACGAAGGCCTTGCTGATCAGGTCGAGCGATTGCTGGCAACCGCCGGTGATGAGCAGGTTCTCGTCCTTGACGGAGAAGCCTTCACCGCGAAGCAAGTCGAGCAGCGCTTCGCGCAAAGGAGCATAGCCGTCGGTGCAGCCGAGCCTGAGGACGTCGCGGGCTTCGCGGCGGAGGACGGCGTTGACGCAAAGCTGCAGCTCCTCGACGGGAAAGTACTCCTCGGCAGGACGGGCCATGACGAAGGAAAGAGCGTCCGCGGGAGCGCTGGCGGTAAGGCGGCTCAAGATTTCCTCGCCGCGCTCATCGGCAAAGAGGAGTTCCCAACGAATACCGTGACCATTGCCATTGAGTACGGGCGGAGGCGGAGGGCTGAGCTTGAGGCCGTTCCCGTTGCCGCTAATGAAAGTGCCGCGACCAACGTGGCCTTGGATCAGGCCTTCACTTTCGAGCTCGGCGTAGGCGTTGGCGACGGTGGTGCGGTGGACGCCGAGCATGAGAGCGAGTTCGCGGCTGGCGGGGATGCGGTCGCCTGGACGCAAATCGCCGGAATGGACGAGAGCGCGAAGCTGGTCGCGCAATTGGACATAGAGCGGGACGTGGCTTTCTGGCTGGAGATGGAGGGGCAACATTGTCTCTGGCCTCCCGCCAATTTTAACAGGAATTGGACTGTTACAAGAGCCAAATTGTCTTTTTGCGACTGCCCGCACGGTGGATTGGAAACAACCGTCCAGGAGCGCGACCAACCGGGAGCGGTTCGCGGATCACCGCGGGAGGCTACTGGTCGCCGTCGTAGTTGAGGGCGGGCGTTTCGGTTTTGTCTCCCGGGTGGAGGGGGGCGGAGCAGAGTTTCGTTAGGTCCGAATCGCCGCACTGGAAGATGGCGGTCATCGGAGGATCGGTGGGTTTGACCACATAGTCGCCGCTGGGCATGGACTCCGCGTCGTCGGAATCGGCGCAGACGAAGGGATTCCCCGGACGGGCGCGGATGCGGAACTGCTCCGAAGACGGTTCGTAATTGGAATAGCTGAAGCAGTGGCCGATGCAGGCGCGCTCGATGGTGTGGTGGATGAAGTCCACGCGCCAGTCGCCGGGGGCGTTCACGACGGGGATGATGCGCGTACCGTACGGAAGAGTGGCGACGAGTTGCTCGGCGTTGGCCTCGATGCGATTGAGCGTTCCGGTATCGCGGTAAAGAAAGGCGAAGAAAAGGGCCGCGCAGGCGAGAAAGCCGACGGCATACAGGCGGCGCGGCGGGAAGCAGGCGAGGACGCAAAGACCCAGAATGGCCGATATGGCAGTGAGGCGAGAGACAATCAAGCCAATCCAGCCGGCGTACAGATCGACGTGAATGTTTTCGGGCAGAAGAGAGGTCGTGAGGAACGCGACGAAGTACACCTCGAGCGGGAGGCGCAGCTTTTTTCCGGCGCCTTCAAGGTTGAGATAGTTCAGGACGAAGCCCAGCAGGAAGCAGAGGATTCCCCAAATCGCCGCGGCGGAAGCAAGCACGGCGTAGCGATGGCCGAAGAGGTTGAGCTGGTCGGAACCGTTCATCAGGTAAGAACGCACCTCGGGCCAACTGGCATCGAAGCTTGGGTCGCGCCGAATGAAGGAACTGACAAAATAGACGGCTGCGACGGCAAACGCGGCGAGCAGAAGACGCCACCACTCCGGGATGAGTCGCCAGAGCGCGACGTAGGCAAGCGTGGCGACGAGCCATAAGAAGCCAATGGGATGGGCGAGGAGCGCGAGGGCCGCGACGGGAAGAGCGGTGAGCCAGTTCCCTGCCCCGCCACGCCAAAGGATGGCCAGCGCGAAGCAGGCGAGACCGAGCGAGAGGTAATAGTTCAGAAAACCCATGCTGAAGGCATAGCCATAGGCGAGGACCGCTATGCAGGGAGTGAAAATCCACGGGGCGCGTTCCGTAACGGCGGCCACGAAGGAGAAAACGCCCCAGAAGAAGATCAGGACCGCAGCGGCGACGACGATTTTCTCAGCAGCGTGTAGGCCAAAAAGATTGCCGAGGTGAAGGAGGGAGAGGTCGGCGAGGACGTTATTCCACTGGCGGACGACGTAGAGACCCGGAGCCTGGCCTTTGGCGATGAGTTGCGCGAGCCATGCATTGTAAAGATGGCTGCCGAGATCACCAGCTTCGATGCGGCGGTGCCAGAAGCAAGGGATGAGAACCAGGAGCGAAAGCAGCAGAACCCGTAAAGGATGGGCGCGGATAAAGCGAATCGCCGCAAGAATTGCCAACGAGGGTTTTGCGGATGTTGCGTCTGAGACGGGCATCGGGGCGGCGAAGCGCAACGAGCATTCTACAACGGCTCTCTGCGTTCACGGGCGCGGGGTGTGCTAGAGTCTTGCCCGAATCGCTCTTGGCGCGGCGGGCTGCCGTGAGGAGCGAGCCAGGGGAGGAGAGAGCATGCAGGGGAATGGGAAGCACGGTAGAAAATTCACATTTGGCTTCAGAACGGCGCTGGGTGCGACGTTGCTCGCCGGGAGCCTGGCTTGGTCCGGGAGCAGCTTTGCGCAGAGTGCGACACTAAAGTGCCCGCCGGCGGCGCGAGTGGACGACGTAAAAGACACCTATGGAACGACCGTTGTGCCAGACCCGTACCGCTGGCTCGAAGATCAGAACGGCCCGGAAACGCGCGCGTGGATTGAGGCGGAACAAAAATGCACGGAAGCCGCACTTTCCGGGCTGGCTGGGCGGGCCGAGATTTCGAAGCGGCTCGCGGCTCTCCTGCATACGGATACGTTTCAGCTGCCCAGGGAACGCGGGGGACGGTATTTCTTCCTGAAGAGAGGAGCGGACGAAGACCTCTCCAAGCTCTACATGCGACGCGGAACGAATGGGCCGGAGGAACTGCTGGTCGATCCCCTTCCCTGGAGCAAGGACCATTCAGCCAGCGTGGTGCTCGAAGCAGTGAGTAGAGACGGTCGCTTCGTCTTTTTCGGAAGGCGCGAAGGCGGCCAGGACGAGGTTACGGTGCACGTATTGGACGTGGAGGCGAAGAAGGAGCTTCCCGACGTTCTGCCCTCCGGGGATTACTTCTCGATGGAGTTGCTGCCGAACAACAAGGATTTGTACTACTCAAAGGCGACACCGGATGGGCCGCGCGTGTTTCATCACGTGATGGGAACGGAGGCTTCGGGGGACAAAGTCGTGTTCGGAGAGGGACTGGGCAAGAACATGATTCTTGCGGCGAACGCTTCCGACGATGGCCGGTACCTTGCCTACTCGGTTGTTTATGGAACCGGCTCCGAAAAGTCCGAGATCTACTTGCAAGACCTGAAAGAGAAGGTTCCGGCGATTTCCGTGGTGAGCGGGATCAAGTCGGTGTTTTTCCCGCGACTTGGCGGCGACAGGCTGTACATTCTCACGAATTGGAATGCGCCGCAGTGGCGGGTCTTCTCTGCCAAGCAGGAGTCGCCGCAGCGCGAGCATTGGACGGAGGTGATCCCCGAGGGCAAGACGCGCATTGACGACATACGCTCGGTGGGGAGAAAGCTTATCGCGCGCTACACGAGCAATGCGTCATCGGAATTGAAGGTATTCGACGCAACCGGAAAAGCGTCGCAGGACATCTCGCTTCCCGGACTCGGAAGCGTTTCCGGCTCTTCGGGGCGATGGGATTCGCCGGAGTACTTTTTCTCGTTTCATAGCTTTAACGTCCCGGACACTATCCTGCGATATGACGTAACGAGCGGCACGACCAGCGTGTGGGCGCAGACGAAAGTGCCGATCGATGCTTCGGCATTCGAGGTGGAACAGGTGTGGTATGCGTCGAAAGACAAGACGCGCGTGCCGATGTTTCTTTTCCACCGCAAGGGACTGAAGAAGGACGGCTCGAATCCGGTGCTGCTCACGGGTTATGGAGGATTCGACGTGAGTGAAACACCGAACTATTCGGCGCTTTACGTGATCTGGGCGGAACACGGCGGAATCGTGGCGAAAGCCAACCTCCGCGGCGGCGGCGAATTCGGCGAAGAGTGGCACAGGGCGGGCATGCTGGACAAGAAGCAGAACGTGTTCGACGATTTCGAATCGGCGGCGGAGTATCTGATCGCGAACAAGTACACGGGCCCCGCGAAGCTCGCGATTTCAGGGACGAGCAACGGCGGCTTGCTGGTGGGAGCGGCACTGACGCAGCGGCCGGATCTCTTCCGCGCGGTGGTGTGCGGATATCCCCTGCTGGACATGCTGCGCTATCAGAAATTCCTCGATGGTCCCTACTGGGTGCCGGAATACGGGAGCGCGGACAACCCGGCGCAGTTTCCCTATCTTTATGCATATTCGCCCTATCAAAACGTGAAAAAAGGAACGAAGTATCCGGCAACGCTGTTCATCAGCGGAGACGGGGACACTCGGGTGGCGCCTCTGCATGCGCGGAAGATGACTGCGGAGCTCCAGGCAGCCAATGCTTCGAGCCATCCCATCCTGCTGCTCTATGACACGAAATCCGGCCATTCGGGCGGAAGACCGGTCAACAAAATCATCGAAGAAAACACGGACGTGCTGAGTTTTCTCTTCTGGCAGCTCGGCGTGAACCCGGCGGACTGACGCCAATGTAGCGGAATCGAAAAGAGGCGCAGATTTGCGCGACGGCGGGCAGGCTTCGCTCAACCGACAGGAGCGCAGTTACTTCGAGGCGTAGCTTTCGCCGAGGCGCTTCAGGCGGTCGCGGAGGCGGCGCTGAAGAGGCGTCGGGGTGTTGGGGTTGAAGGCGACGAGATACCAGAGCGGCTGGCTGCGGTCCTTGCTGAGATAGGTCAGCGTGGCGGCGTCCGAGTTCGGATGACGCGCCACGTTTTCGCGGATTGCGCCGTAAGGATGCCGCGCGAGCCGTTGCAGAGTCTTGGCGTTGGTGCGCGGGTGCTCGCTGATCAGCCGGAGAAGGTAGAAATCCTCCTGCGGCGCCTGCTTGGCGAGCTTTTCGAGCATTTCCGGCTTGGCATCGGCGCTCAAAACGAGGCTGATTTTTTCATCCCAGGCGGTGTTGATGCGGTTCAGCTCGCGGGTACGCTCGTGAATGAGCTGCTCGAGCATGTGGCGCTCCTGCTGACAGCGCGCGAAAGGCAGGTCGGTGCCTTCGAGGGAATCAAGCACGCGCAAGAGATGCTGGCGCTCGCCGAATACGATTTGCGTCGTGCGCGAAACCGTGCCTTTTTCTTTTTCCTTGTGCTGCACCAAGTCAGAACGTCGCATGTTCAGGTTGCTCCCGCCCGTCCCTTCCCCCCGCTTGCGGAAACGAGCGCTTTTTGCGGCCACGGCGCGAACACTCCGTGAAGCGAAACAGAGGTGTGACCCATCGCGATTATGTTCTGGCGCTTACGTAGCGTAAAGTTGCGCGGCACGCTATTGTGTCCGAAGTGCAACCGCCCGCAGACGGCGGGCAGGAAGGCGAAAGAGGAGAGGGATGAACGCGTTCACGGAGCACCGCGACGAATTGGAACGTTATGAACAGATGTTTGGCCGCGAAAGGGGCCGGCTGGCGGTAACGCTGGACCGGCTGACGAACGCGCTCATCCTGGTGGGGCAGCACGGGGTGTATTGCACGAGCCAGCGCAATCCGATGCTGCCGGCGATGGACATCCGGATGGTGACGCAGGAATTGACGCACGCGAAGGAACTGGTGCAGTCGGTGATGGAGGAATTGCGGCGGAAAAAGGAGGGCTCGACGGAGTGATTATCTTTCGACGAGGAAGGGATTGCTTTGGCGCTCTTCGCCGACGGTCGTGCTCGGACCATGGCCGGGATGGACGATGGTATCGTCGGGCAACTGCATGATTTTGCCCTTGAGCGAATCCATCATTTCCTCCATCGAGCCGCCCCACAAATCGGTGCGGCCAATGCTTCCCGCAAAAAGCGTGTCGCCCGCGAAAAGCCGCGGAGACGGGATGATGATTTTGCCGCTTTCGGGCGGAAGGAAGAGGCAGGTGCTGCCCGGCGTGTGACCGGGAGTGTGCAGAACCTGGGCGTGCAGGTTCCCCCAATGGACCGTGTCGCCATCGCGCAGATATTGATGCACTTCCGTAATCGGCGGCGGCTCAACGCCCAGAAACGCGGCTTGGACGTCCATGGCCTGGTACAGGGGCACATCATCGAGGTGCATCAGCACGGGAGCGCCGGTGTATTCGTAGAGTTTGCGCAGGCCGCCGACGTGATCAATGTGCGCGTGGGTGCTGACGATGGCTTTGATGGTGAGCTTGTGACGGCCGATCAGATCCATGATGCGAGTGACTTCGTCGCCCGGGTCCAGCACGATGGCTTCGCGCGTGACCGGATCGCCGATGATCGAGCAGTTGCACTGAAGCATCCCCACGGGGAGGCTGAGGTGAATCAATTGCTGAGACTGCGCGGGCGCTTCGGAGGACACTTCGCTCATGAGAAAAGTAGTATAGCATCGAGTGCGGCCGCGATTGAGCGAGGCCTTTCGCGTTTTTGTTAAACTGGAAGCGGTGACTTCAAATGTGGGAAACAGCGACGCAAACTGTGAAAGAGACAGCACTCGAATCCATGCATCGCGAAGCAGGTGCCAAGATGGGAGTGTGGTTCGGGCGCGCCCTGCCAGATGCGTTCACGGACTGGCGCGAGGAATACCGGTTCGCGCGGGAGAGCGTGGCGCTCATTGACAAGAACTACCGGGCGTATCTGAGCTTCACCGGACCGGATCGCACGCGCTACTTAAACGCCATCCTGACCAACAACATTAAGGATCTCCCCCTAGGGCGCGGCGTGGTTTCGCTGTTCCTGAATCCGCAGGGGCATATTCAAGCGGAAATTGAGACTTACGCGGAGGCGGAGCGGCTGTTCTGCTTGTCGTTCGCGTGGATTCGCGAGTCGCTGATTCCGGCATTAGACAAGTACATCATCATGGACGACGTGACGCTGACGGACGAGACGGAAAAGTACGGCACGCTTGCCCTGGAAGGACCGAAGGCGGCGGAGAGCGTGCGGGAACTCACCGGCTTGGAGCTTACGCAATTTGCGGAGCTCGAATGGAGAGAGGCCGATGCGGGTTCGATTCCCTGCCGCGTGATTCGGCGCTCGCCCGGCGGCGTCGCGGGAGCGGAGTTTCTCGCGGAGCGGGCGCGTCTGGCTGCGCTGTGGAAAGTCCTGCAGGAGGCGGCGAAGCGCCGCAGCGGCGGGCCGATGGGCTACACGGCGCTGAACGGGCTTCGGCTGGAGCAAGGGATTCCGTGGTTCGGCTACGACTTCGGGGAAAAACACATTCCGCACGAGGCAGGATTGCAGGACTCGCACATAAGCTATTCGAAAGGCTGCTACACGGGGCAGGAGATTGTGGAGCGCGTGCGGTCGCGCGGCCAAGTAAATCGCGTGCGCGTTTCATTGCGCTTCGATTCGGCGGAACCACCCCGGAACAGCGCGGCGCTCTTTGCCGAGGGGAAAGAGGTGGGATTCGTGACGCGGGCGGCGGTTTCCCCCGCCTTGGGCGCTGCCATCGGAATGGGATACGTGCGGCGGGAGAAGAGCGCGGTTGGAAGCACACTACAGTGCGGGACTTTGACGGCGACCGTGATTGTTCCTCCTCTGCAGTCCTCGTGATTCCTTTCCATTCAGTCAAATTCAAGGCGCGGGGCGGCTTGCTCCTGCCCGACGCGGCCTGCGATAATTTCCGCCTTGAAATAGTTTTCGCCTTTGATGGGAATCCGGGCGAGCCGGCGCATCATGGCGATTTGGCCGATGTGCGTCAGCGAATCCGCGACCGGCCCCTGGAAGAGGCCCTCCAACGAACAATGCACGGCCGCCCCGGACGCGAGATAATCGTCAAACTTTTTTAGGGACGCGAAGAAGCGTTCCACTTCCCTGCTCCAGGCGAGCGGCGGCGAATCGTGCCACGCGGTTTTTCCGGCGGCCATGGACAAGCCCCAATCATAGAGATCGCCCAGATGGGCGAGAATCTGCGCGGCCGTGCGGGACGTCTCGCCCAAGCGGAATTCCGCAAAGGAATCCGGAGCACCGCGAAGCGCTTTCCCGGCGCGGTAGGCGACCGTGGCGAGCGTGTGGCGCAGGAGTTGACGACCTGGATCGATGTTGGCGTTCATTGGCTAGATCTCCGTCAAATGTGGGAAGCAAGAGCCCGCTAAGGATTCTTCCGGAAGACGCGAACGTAGTCCACCAGCATTTTCTGGGGAAATTGCGTGGAGGCATCCGGCGAGCCGGGCCAGGCGCCTCCGACGGCCACGTTAAGAATGATGAAAAACGGATGATCGAAAACCCAGCGACCGCCTTGCGGCAACTGCGCCTTGGTGAACGTGGCGTAGTTGCTGGAATCCACGTAGAAGCGGATCGTGTCCGGCTCCCATTCGATGGCGTAGACGTGGAAAGCGTCCGCGAAGTTTTGCCCGGTGGGCAGGGAAAAGGAAGAGGTCAGGTCGCTGGTCTTCGCTGCGTCGCTCGGGCCATGCAGAGACCCATGAATGATGCCCGGCTCTCGGCCAATGTTTTCCATGATGTCGATTTCGCCGCATTTGGGCCAACCGGCCGTGGAGAAGTCATCGCCGAGCATCCAGAAAGCAGGCCAGATTCCCTGTCCTCTTGGAATCTTGATGCGGGCCTCGACGCGCCCGTAGGATTGTGCGAATTTTCCTTCGGTCTTAAGGCGCGCGGAAGTGAACTCGCGCGCAATCCCGTCGCGGCCCGCAAAGGTTTCCTTGCGCGCGGCGATGACAAGGTTTCCCTTCTCGATTTCGACGTTGGCCCGACGGTTGGTGTACGTTTCGAGCTCGCGGTTGCCCCAGCCGCCGCCGCCGAGATCATAGGTCCATTTCGAGGAGTCCGGCGTCGAGCTGCCGTGTCCGTTGAATTCGTCGCTCCAGACCAGCGTCCAGGCAGGAGTCGGAGCTGGAGAGTTGCCCCTCACTCTTAAGCGGCACGCGGCGAGCACGGAGAGCGTTGAGAGCGCCAAGAAAAATATCGAGCGAAAGAAACCGGAACGAATATGCTCCGTTCTGCTGCGAGAAAGATGCACGGGCGGGCCTGCAATGAGGACTACGCGAGGTTCAACGCGCGCTTGAAGGAGCCCTTTTCGCTGTCAATCTTCTTCTGCAATTGGAGGATGGCGTAAAGAAGAGCTTCGGGTCGCGGCGGGCAACCCGGGACATAAACATCCACGGGAATCGCCTGATTGCAGCCCTGCACAATGGCGTAGTTATTGAAGACGCCACCGCTTGTGGCGCAAGCGCCCATCGAGATTACCCATTTCGGTTCGGGCATCTGATCGTAAAGCTGGCGAACAACGGGCGCCATCTTCTGCGAAAGGCGGCCGGCCACAATCATCAAGTCGGCCTGGCGCGGAGACGGGCGGAAAACTTCGGCGCCGAAGCGGGCTACGTCAAAACGCGCCGCGGCCATGGACATCATTTCGATCGCGCAGCAGGCCAGGCCAAATCCAAGCGGCCAAATGGAGCTCTTGCGCGCCCAGTTCACCGCTTTGTCGAGCGTCGTGAACAGAATGCCTTCGTCTTCCAAGAGCTTGCCGAAATCGTCCGGCTTGGTCAGCGTGACGTGCTTTCCCAGGGATGTGCTCATCTTCGCCTCTTACCAACATTTTGGCACAGCTCGGCGGAATCTTCCAGATTGCGCAGCTTGATCAATCCACGGTTAGTACGACTTTCCCGAACTGCTTGCCTTGTTCAAGGTAGCCGTGCGCCTCGGAACAGTTCACGAGCGGAAGCACGCGGTCCACTATGGGCTTCAATTCCCCGGCGGAAACCAGCTTGAGAACGGTGGCGAGTTCTGATTTCGTGCCCATATAGGAGCCGAGCACCGAAAGCTGGCGGCTGAAAAGGAAGCGCAGGTCGATCTTGGCGTCGTAGCCGGTGGTGGCTCCGCAGGTGACTAGGCGCCCGCCGGGCGCGAGGCTCGCCAGACTGTGATCCCAGGTCGCGGTGCCCACATGCTCGACGACCACGTCCACACCGCGCTTCTCGGTGAGACGCCGGACTTCGTTGCGGATGTTCATGACGCGATGATGGATCACCTCGTCGGCGCCAATCTTGCGCGCCTTCTCAATTTTTTCGTCGGAGCCCGCGGTGGCAATGACGCGGCAGCCGAAGAATTTCGCAATCTGGATCGCCGCGGAACCGACGCCGCTGCCCGCCGCGATGATCAGCACGGCTTCCCCGGGCTGCAGCCGCGCGCGCCCGATCAGCATGTGCCAAGCGGTTTGGAAAACGAGAGGAACGGCGGCCGCTTCCGGCCAGGACAGACTCTCCGGCATCGGGAAGCAATTCACCGCGGGACAGCGGACGAACTCCGCGCAACCGCCGTCGATCATGTAGCCGAGATTCGTGAATTCCGGGCACTGGTTGTCCTGTCCAGCGAGGCAAGCCGGGCATCGGCCGCATGTGATCCCCGGCGCGAGAACCACCTTCTGGCCGACGCGGACATGGCGAACTTCCGAACCGACTTGCGCCACTTCCCCCGCGATGTCGCTGCCCGGAATGTGCGGCAAAGGAATGGCGATTCCGGGAAGACCGCGGCGCACCCAGAGATCCAAATGATTGAGGGCGCAAGCTTTTACACGAACCAGCACCTCCCGGCTGTGAATTTTTGGTTCGGCGACATCGGTGTAATGCAGAACATCCGGTCCTCCGTGCTCGTGGAAGACAATCGCTTTCATTGACACTCTCCCTGAAAACCGGCTTCATCGTAACGCCTGGCGTCGCAGGTGTCTAGAAAGCAGCGTTCGTTGACAGAAGCCCGCACGCGCCGTAGGCTTTTCGCATGGACCTGTTTGAAGAGATCGTGCGGATGCGCCGGGCGGGACAGCGCGGGGCGCTGGCCACGATTGTGCATACCAACGGGTCGATACCGAGCTATGAGAGCTCGCGCATGCTGGTGCACGAAGACGGAAGCATCGCGGGCACCATCGGCGGCGGCTGCGTGGAAGCGGATGTGTGGGCCGCAGCCAAAGAGGTGATGTACAAGGAATCGCCGCGCAAGATGGTTTTCAATCTGAACAACGAAGCGAGCTACGACAACGGCTTGATTTGCGGAGGAACACTGGAGGTTTTCGTCGAACCGATTCTTCCACAGCCCATCCTGCACATCTTTGGCGGCGGGCATATCTCCATGGCGTTGGCGCGATGCGCGAGCACGGCGGGATTCGGCATCGTGGTTATTGACGACCGCGAGCAGTTCGCCAACATAGAACGATTTCCGATGGCCCAGGAAATTTTCACGAGCTACGAGAAAGCGTTTGCGGAGTTGCGGCCGAAGGCGTCGTCGTATCTGGTGATCGTGACGCGCGGCCATCGCGACGACATGCGCGTGCTCGCCTGGGCGGCGCGCACCGAGGCGCGGTACATCGGCATGATCGGCAGCAAACGCAAGGTCCTGTCCACATACAAGGCGTTGGAAGCGGAGGGCTTCCGTCCGGAAGAGTTCGAGCGCGTCTATGCTCCTATGGGCCTGGAGATCGGCGCACTTTCTCCCGAAGAGATTGCTGTGAGTATCACGGCCGAACTGGTGGCCGTGCGGAGGAACGCACAGCCGGGGTCGCACAAGAAGATCCAGGTTGAACGGCGCGAACCGATCAGCTCACGCTGAATCGCCACGCCGGGAAAGGCCAGCATGCTTGCCGCCGTCATCCTCGCGGGCGGCGCCTCGCGCCGGATGGGCTCGCCCAAAGCCCTGTTGCCCTACCAGGGCCGGCCGTTCCTCGAACACCTGCTGGACATCATCCGCCATCCGGAAATCGGAGTGCGTCGCGTGGTGCTCGGAGCCGATGCCGGGCCCATCCTCCAAAAGATAGCGCTGGGGAGCGACGAAATAGTCGTGAATTCGGAATGGGAGAAAGGCCAGCTCAGTTCGATTCACGCGGCGCTGCGTAGTTTGCCCCCAAGCGCGGACGGAATGTTGCTCTGCCCGGTGGACCACCCCCTTGTAAGCGCGGCCCTCGTGGATGAATTGATCGAGACGTTTCTGAAAACGCGCGCGCCGGTCGTTGTCCCGGTCTATGAAGGCCGCCGCGGGCATCCGGTGATTTTTTCATCCGCGGTGTACGAAGAATTGCTGAACGCGCCCCTGGATAAGGGCGCGCGAGCCGTCGTCTGGGCGCATGCAAAAGAAATTGCCGAACTTCCCACGAATGAAGAAGGCTGCGTGCTCAATCTCAACGATCCGGACGCGTTTCAGAAGATTTCCAGCGGGCCGCCGGCCTAGCCTTTCATCAGAGCGCGCAAGAGCGATTGCAAAGCATCGACGGCCAACTGGGCGCCATGGAAAGTGGCGGCCGGCAAGCCGCCCAGCCCTTCGCTGATCGAGTTCGCATCTAGCTTGCGCAAATCGCCGAGCAACTGACCGTTTATTCGTTCCGTCAGATAAGAACCGCAGGCAATCGCTGTGGTGCATCCTTTGCAGAGAAACCTGGCTTCGACGATACGGCCGTTTTCAACGCGCGCGGCAAGCCGCAGGACGTCGCTGCAGACGGGATTGCTGGACTCCACGCGCGCCGTTGCGTTGTCGAGTTCACCGGCGTGGCGAGGATTCTCAAAATGGTCGAGAACGGCTGCGCTGAACATTCAAGTGACCATTCGGATTCGGATGCTCCCCGGCCCAAGCTACGGTTTCCTGGGGGGCAAGTATTGCTTTTCCATCGAAGCGATGATGACGTAGTTCGGGTCCACCATTTCCGTCAGATGAAGCTTGCAGACTTTGGAGCAGAGTTCGTAGGCATCAAGTTCTGAAAGCCCATAGTCCGCGTGAATCCAATGAACGAGTTCCGTGACCGCGATGCGCACGGCGTCATCCACGGGGCGATAAATTCCGGCGGTCATGATCTCCCTTTCGTTTTCGAGGTGGGGCCAGTCGATGCGCTTCTTTTTCAGGACATCGATTCTCAGCCGGGCGCGCATGGGCACTTCCACGGCGCTGCCGGCAACCTCGCCATCGCCCATGGCCGCGTGTCCGTCACCGAAATAAAGCAGCGCTCCTGAAACGTTCACGGGCAGGTAGAGGGTATTGCCCTTCCTGACTTCGGGAGCGTCCATGTTGCCGCCGAATTCGGCGGGAACAATCGAGCTCCGGGCTTCACCGTTGGCCGGTGCGACGCCAATGCATCCTAGGAAGGGATGAAGCGGAAAGCTTACCTTGAAAGTGGAGTCGAGCGCCTGAAATGTGGCGGTGTTTTTCTCGGCGTCAATGGGATAGAACCAGATCCTGTCTTCCAGCGGCTTCGTTTCGAGCATCGGCGTGTAGTGCGTCGAGTTAGCGGCGCCGAATCCGGCCGAAAACGCGCCAACGCCCTGTTTGCCGTCCACCTGCAGATCGAGAATGTGCACGACGAGGGTGTCGCCAGGCTCCGCGCCGTCGATGTAGAAGGGGCCGGTGAGCGGATTGTCGCCCTTGACCAGCGAGAAAGAGTCGCCCGGCCTCTGCAAGGCATTACCGAAACAATCGAGCGAATTCGCTTCCAGAACGTTGCCGGGCTTCACATGCGCCACCGGCGGCGCAACACCGTACACATATTTCACGTTGTCGATGGTCGCGTGAAATTTGACCACCGTTTGGTCGCCTGAAGGAAGCGTTTGCGCAAGACCACAGGCAGCCCACAGACTTACGAGAGAAAAGACCAACGGACGAAGCATGAGAATCCTCCGGAAAGAGCGGAAAGTGCGAGTGCACCACATCCGTCCATGCGAGTCAATCGGGCACCGCGATACGAGGCGGGGCGCACACGATGGAATCAGAGATCGAGATGGAGCCGTACCGCGGGCACAAGAACCGGCCCACGGTCGCGGTTGTAACCCGGGTTGTTTACATGCTGCAGATCGAAGGCGCCGAAGACTCCGCGCCAAAGATGCATGGTGTAAAACACCTCGAATATCTTCTCGCGCCTATAGTTCAGCCCACCGTCGCCGAGCATGAAACCCTTACCTCCCAAGGCGAGGTAACGACGGTGGTCTCCCGAGAGAGCATTAGCAGAAGCCGCGATGCCGGCGCGATCCTGTTTCCGCCGCCATTTTTTCCCTTTGGCAACGACTCCTGTGCTTATCGCCTGATCCACTTCGGTGAAGGCAAACGTCTCATGGCGTCCCTCGTTCCAACCGAAACGTCCAAAGGCAGTAAGAGAAGAATTCAACGACTGCTCCAGGTTCGCGCCAAACCCGTACTTCACCGTGGTTTGCAAAGGATGGTCCGTTATGTCAGGAACGGTCGTTTGTCCTCTTTCGAACTGCTCGATCGCGATGCGATAGTCGCCCATGTTCGCATGATTGACATAGCTCAGAAGGCGCAGGACTCCTCCGCGATGGGGCAGCAGTCCTTTCCGCCACTCGAGTTCGGTGTTCTCAGACCGGGCACGAGAGAGATTCCACTGCAGATCGATTCCATTGGCCACGCGCGGCATGAGCGCTTCGGCAAAGCGCACTCCCCATGCATGGTCTTCGTAGTCAAACAAAGCTCCAATCGTATAGCCGCGGGTGTCGGCGGCATAGTCATACGCGCCGTTATTGTCGCTCGTGAAATTCAGGAATTGCAGGTGGCTGTCGCTACCCGCGGAATTCAAATCGAAGAAGTCTACGAGCTGGAACTTACCAACGCGGATCTCGAGCCGGCGCTGGGGCAACTCTGTATAGAGCGAAAGGGGGGTTCGCTCGACTTCAGCGCTATTTTTTGACAAAGGAACGATGAAGTGCAACATGGCCCGGGCAACGTAAGGCGTGGACCCAAGGGTCGGGTTTCGGACCACGTCCAAATTCGTATAACCTGCAAGACCGGATCCTCCGCTGATTCCGTGGCCTCCCGCTGATTCCAACTGAAACAGCACCTCGGAGTAATCCGTAAGCTCTGCTCCCGTGAGAAGGGTGAGGACGCGCGAGAACGCATTCTCTCCTCGCGGGACCAAGCTGAGGGGCCCCTGGTACGGCGAGGAAAAGCTCCCGTGCCACTGCTCAATGAAATTCATCTGCCCGGAGATCCAAAAACGGCTGGAGTCCCCGTGAGGGAACATTGTGGTAGGTGAATCCTGTGAATTCTCACTCGCTTCTTTGGATAGTGATATCTCCGTAGGCTGTGGAAGAGGTGTTTCTTGTGCCTGCCCGCGAACTGCTGGCGCTGATACCCACACAAGAGCCAAAGCGCAGGTAAATTTTGTCCACGGATTCATGCGACTCCGCAAAACTCGTAAGGATGCTCTGCCATTTCCATTGTACTTGCAGCCCATTAGGATTTCACAAAACTGACCGAACAATTTTTCCTTTCATTGCAGCGCCAGGGGGCGGCAGTCTAGACTTCCTCTGTGATCGGAACACAAACGCGGTCAGAGAAGCTTAGGATCGTGTCGCTTGCGCCCAGCGTGACCTCGATTCTTTGCGCGCTCGGCGCAAAACTGCAACTCGCCGGGGTGACGAAATGGTGCGCAGGAGTTGCGCCGGTCGAAGGGCTGCCCAAGCTCGGGGATTGCTGGCATATGGAATCCGTTGACGAGATCGTTCGTCTTCGCCCCACTCTCGTCATTGGCTCGGTGCCATTCAAGATGGAAACCGTGGAAAACCTGCTCGGGCGGTCTTTCGCGTTTCTGGCTTTGAATCCGCGGTCTCTTGCGGACATCAAGAGAGACATCCGTCTACTGGCAGGCGTCACCGGCCGGATTCCTGCCGGGGAGAAGCTCGTTGCACGCATGCGCAGGGCATTCCAGACGATTCGCGCGTCGTCGCGCCACACTGCGCGACGCATCCGTGTTTATTGCGAAGCGTGGCCGAATCCTCGCATCAGTTCTCCCCCGTGGGTGGCGGAGCTCGTGGAAATGTGCGGTGGCGAAACCGTTGTTCCTGCCGGACAGCGCGTCACCGAGGCTGAAGTCGCCACGGCCTCTCCCGACGTCATCATCCTTGCCTGGACTGCCACCGGCGCGAAAGCAGACCCGCGAAAGGCGTACGAAGTTGCGGCGTGGCGCAACATTCCCGCCATCCGCAACCGACAGGTTCACGTGGTGCGCGATGAGCTGCTCAACACTCCCGGCCCTCCGTTAATCGAGGGCGCTCGCGCTCTGCAGTGCGTTCTTCGCGCAGCATCCCGGGAGAAATCCTGATGCGCGTCGTGGTTGCCGCTATCATCGAGCGCGCCGACCGCCGCATCCTGATCGGCCAGCGGCGCAAATCCGATTCTTCGCCCCTCAAATGGGAGTTTCCGGGCGGCAAGATTGAAGCCGGCGAATCGCCCGAGGACGCGCTGAGGCGCGAGCTGCGCGAAGAACTTGGAGTCGAGCTTGCGCGCAGTATGGAAATCGGCCGCGTACAACACCGCTATGCGGAATGCGAAGAGATACTGGAAATTCGCTTCTTCGTGGCGGCGCTCGATTCAGTCGAAATCGCGCCAAAGACTTTTGAGCAGACTGCCTGGGTCCTTCCCCGCGAACTTGGCTCCTACGACTTTCTGGCGGCGAACGCGCAAATCATCGCGCTGCTCGCCACGGGGAAAATCAAACCGGCCCAGCTATTGGAAGACTCTGCGCAGCCTTGACGAAGAACAGCACGAATTCCTTGCTGTTCCTCTGTACCTTCCCGACCAGTCTTCTCATCCTACGGGATGGAACTTTACGAGCAAGAGGAGGCCCCTATGGAACCGCGCATCGCCTACGGAAAATACTCTCTCGACGCCATGAAGGCTATGCTGGCGCTCGAAAAACACTTGAAAGCGTGCAGCATCGAGGAAAAGTTGATTCACCTCATCAAGCTGCGGGCTTCGCAGATCAACGGCTGCGCGTACTGCATTGACATGCACTCAAAGGACGCGCGCACGCTCGGCGAATCAGAGCAGCGTCTTTACGGTCTGGATGCGTGGCGCGAAACGCCCTACTACACGCCGAGGGAGCGGGCCGCGCTCGAATGGACGGAGTCGCTGACGCTCGTTGCCGAAACACACGCCCCCGATGACGCGTATGAGCGCGTGCGGAAGGAATTCAGCGAACAGGAGCTCGTGGACTTGACCTATGCCGTGGCGACGATCAACGCGTGGAACCGCCTGGCGATTGCCATGCGCGCCGTACCCGGGCAGTACCAGCCGCAGCACAAAGGCGCAGCAGCGTCTTGAACGAAGCGTTTCGAGAGACGGCTCACGACCGCAGCGGATTCGGCTTTTCCGGGTTGATGCCCAGGTCCTGGATGGCCTTGTCCACGACGGACGCTTCGATCTTGCCATCCACCGCAAGTTCATGCAGCGCGGCCAGCGCGATGGACTTCCCGTCCACTTCGAAAAAATCGCGCAAAGAGGCACGGCCTTCGCTTCGCCCGAAGCCGTCGGTTCCGAGCGCGGCCATTGGCCGCGGTACCCACTTGCTGACCATGCAAGGAAGCGTCTTCAGGTAGTCCGTCGCGGCCACAATCACGCCAGGCGCATCGGCTAGGCATTGCGTGATGTACGGAACGCGCGGCTTCTCTTTCGGATGCAAACGATTCCAGCGGTCCGTTTCATTGCCGTCGTTGTAGAGTTCCTTGTAGCTGGTTACGCTCCAGACATCCGCCGCCACGCCGAAACGCTGTTCGAGGATCTCCTGCGCGCGCAAGGCTTCGTTCAGGATGGCACCGCTGCCAAAGAGCTGCGCCCGCAGCTTGGCCTTCTTGTTCGACGCCGTGCGGAAGCGGTACATGCCCTTCAGGATTCCTTCCTTTACGTCGCCCGGGATCGGCGGCATCGCGTAAGGTTCGTTCATCACCGTGATGTAGTAAAAGCAGCTTTCGCCTTCCTTGTACATCCGGCGAATGCCGTCCTGGATAATGACCGCGATTTCGTAGGCATAGGCCGGATCGTACGCATGAAGATTCGGCACCGGCAGCGCGAGGACGTGGCTATTGCCATCCTGGTGCTGCAAGCCTTCTCCGGAAAGCGTGGTGCGCCCGGAAGTTCCGCCGAGCATAAACCCGCGCGTGCGCATGTCCGCCGCGGCCCAGATGAAATCTCCGATGCGCTGGAAACCGAACATCGAGTAGTAGATGAAAAAAGGAATCGTGTTGATTCCATGCGTCGCGTAGGCGGTACCCGCGGCGATGAAGGACGTCATCGAGCCGGCCTCGGTAATGCCTTCCTCGAGGATTTGTCCGTCTTTCGCTTCCTTGTAGTAAAGAAGCGTGTTCACGTCCACCGGCTCGTACTTCTGCCCGACGCTCGAATAGATGCCCACCGTCCGGAACAGCGATTCCATGCCGAAGGTGCGCGCTTCGTCCGGCACGATCGGAACGATGAGCTTTCCGATCTCCGGATCCTTGAGCATTTTTCGGAGCATGGCCACGAACGCCATGGTCGTGGAGACTTCGCGGTCCTCGCTGCCTTCGAGAAACTCCTTGAAGAGGTTCTCGTAGTCGCTCGTCAGCGGCTTGGAGCGCACTTTCCGCTGCGGCAAATAGCCGCCTAGGGCTTCGCGCCTTGCCTTCAGGTATTGGATTTCGGCGCTGTCCTCGGGCGGACGGTAGAACGGCACCGTGATGCAATCCTCGTCGTTTAGCGGAATGCCGAACCGCGAACGGAACTCGCGCAGTTCTTCTTCGTTCAGCTTCTTTTGCTGGTGCGTGACGTTCTTGCCCTCACCCGCCTCCCCGAGTCCGTAGCCCTTGATGGTGCGCGCGAGAATGACCGTCGGAGAACCCTTATGCTCAACCGCGGCCTTGTACGCCGCGTACACCTTGCGCGGATCGTGCCCGCCGAGGCGGAGCCGGCGCAGCGCTTCATCGGGCAACGGCTCGACCAGCTTCAGCAGGCGCTCGTCGTTGCCGAAGAAGTGCTCGCGCACGTAAGCGCCCGAGGAAACGACCAGCTTCTGATACTCGCCGTCCACGAGTTCACCCATGCGCTTGACGAGAAGGCCTTCCGTGTCACGCTCGAGAATGGGATCCCACTCGCTGCCCCAAAGCACCTTGATGACGTTCCATTTCGCGCCGCGAAACACGGATTCGAGTTCCTGAATAATCTGGCCGTTACCGCGCACTGGACCGTCCAGCCGCTGCAGGTTGCAGTTCACGACGAAGATCAGGTTGTCTAGGTGTTCGCGTGCCGCGAGGGAGATGGCGCCGAGCGATTCCGGCTCGTCCGTTTCGCCGTCGCCGAGGAACGCCCAGACCTTCGCGTCCGTTCGCGGTTTCAGACCGCGGTCTTCGAGGTAGCGGTTGAACCGCGCCTGATAGATGGCCATGAGCGGGCTCAAGCCCATGGAAACGGTTGGGAATTCCCAGAAATTCGGCATCAGCCACGGATGCGGATACGAAGAAAGCCCGCCACCCGGCTTCAGCTCCCGGCGAAAGTTCTCGAGTTGCTGCACGCTGAGACGGCCTTCCATGAATGCGCGCGCATAGATGCCAGGCGCCGCGTGCCCCTGGAAGTACACTGTGTCGCCTTCAAAATTTTCTGTGCGGCCCCGGAAGAAATGATTGAAGCCGACTTCGTACAGTGTCGCGGCGGAAGCATACGTCGAAATGTGACCGCCGATGTTGTGCTCTTCGCGGTTCGCACGCACCACCATCGCGAGCGCGTTCCAGCGGATCAGCGACTTGATTCGCCGCTCGAGCTCCTGATCCCCGGGAAAAAGCGGCTGTAGCCGCAAAGGAATCGTGTTCGTGTACGGCGTGTTGGCCGTGAAGGGCAGGTCGATGCCGTTCACTGTGGCATGCGCACGCAGGCGCTCCAGAATTTCTGCGGCGACTTCCGGACCGCTCGTTTCGAGCACGGAGTCGAGCGACTCAAACCACTCCTGAATTTCCAGGTCGTCAATTCTGTGTTGCGGATGTACGGCGGTCTCGTCGTTCATCTCTGAGTTGGTTCCCTCAAATTGTGGTGTTGCGGTTGACACACTTCCCTCCCGCGATTTTTCTGCAAGTTTTCAATTTCTTAGGATACACCCGCACGCGACTCCCTGCACGGCGCCATATCGGTTTTCTGCAGGAGACGTGCTTACAGCGTTCGGCCGCCGTCCACCACCAGCACCTCGCCGGTGACGAACTCCGCGGAAATGAGATACATCACGGCGTCGCCGATTTCTTGCGGCTTGCCCGTGCGCCTCAGCGGCGCGAGCTGGATGAACTCCTGCTCCCACTCCGGCGGATCTCCCGGCATGGAAATTGTCCCGGGCGCGATAGCGTTCACGCGCACGTCCGGCGCGAGCGCCTTCGCGAGCACTTTCGTCAGCATGATCAAACCGGCCTTGGCCGCAGAATGCGGGATGAATCCAGGCCAGCCGAGAATCCCCCCCGTGTCCGCCACATTGACGATCACGCCTTTGCTGCGCTTCAGCAGCGGCGCCGCCGCCTGCGCGCAGAAAAACGGCGCCTTCAGATTTGTGCCGAGGGCGGCATCCCAAATCTCCTCTGTCGTGGAAATTATGCTCGCGGGCAAGAAATTCGCCGCGCTGTTCACTAGCACATCCAGCCGCCCAAACTCTGCTCCCGCCGCACTGACCAGCCGCCGGATCTCCGCGCCGCTCAGAAGATTCGCGTCAACGGCTACTGCGCGCCGCCCCAATTTTTCGATCGCCGCAACCGTCTCGCGGGCGCCCGGCTCGGAATTGTGGTAATGAACCAGCACATCCGCGCCTTCTTCCGCCAGTCGCAGCGCAATGGCGCGTCCCAAGCGCTTCCCCGCACCCGTCACCAGCGCCACTCGCCCTGCCAATTTTCTCTCCATGGGCCAAACTTAACATACAATCTTCCCGCATCTCACGAGGCTGCCATGAAACTCGACCTGCTCGCCATTGCCGCGCACCCCGACGACGTGGAACTCACCTGCGGCGGCACGCTGCTCAAAATGGCCCAACTCGGCTACAAGACCGGCATTCTCGACCTCACGGCCGGTGAAATGGGCACGCGCGGTACTCCTGAAACCCGCGCCAAGGAAGCCGCCAAAGCCGCCAAGCTCCTCAAAGTCAGCTGGCGCGAAACGCTCGGCGTTCCCGATTCCGACGTGCAGCCTTCCCGCCTTCACAAGCTGGCCCTCGCCAAAGTCATCCGGGAAGTCCGTCCCCGCACGGTCATCCTTCCCTACTGGGAAGCTCGCCATCCCGACCATTACCACGCCTCGATCCTCGGCTACGAAGGCTGCTTCCTGGCCGGCCTCAAGCAGTTGCCCCTCGAAGGCGAGCCTCATCGTCCTTTCAAGATTCTGTATTCCATCTCCTACGCTAACGTCCGGCCCACTTTTGTCGTGGACATCACCGCGCAATTCCGGCAGCGCCATCGCGCTATCCTCGCTTACGGCTCTCAATTCCGGCCACGGCCATCCGCCAGAAAATCCAAGGTCTTTCTGGCTATTGACCGCCTGGAAAGCGACATGAACCAGCTGGCCCGACACTATGGCCAGATGATCGGAGTGAAGTACGGCGAACCGTTCCTGCAAAAGGAGCTAATGAAAGTGGATGATGTCATGAAACTGGAGGTCCGCTCGATATAGTTTAGGCCGGTTCGGCTCTGCCAGGTACTAGCGCTTCTCGTCTTCCTGCGCCGGTGTGAATCCGGGGAGTGTCTGTCCTACCGCCGCCCGCTCCACCTTTACTCGCAGAAAGGGCTCGTTTTCCGCGCCCGACTTCCTGAGTACCGCCATGGTGCTCAAGGCTTCGGAATAGACCCGGGTGACCAGATAGATGTCGTCGGTTCCGTCCTTCCTCCAGAGCTGCCCAATCTGAATTTTCGAGTCCGGCATATGTAGCCATTAACTTTAGTGGTGCTGGCCAAGGGTGTCAACCAGAGGTTCCTGGTCGGAATCGTGCCTACCTCAGATCTTATTGCATCTAACGGATTATACCGCCGCCCGGATCGCAGTTGTCGTCCCAGCACCGCCGCATCAAATTTCTGTCAAACGGCGACCTGCAAAAGAAACCTTCCAGACCTTTTCGACATCGTACGATGTGAGAGGCGAACTGCGCTGTGTTCGGCGGCGGGGTGTATAATTGGCTCAGTGGAGGTCGGCTATGAACATCAACCTTCGGCACGCCTTGGGCATTGCTTTGGGGGTCGCCATGTTCGTGGCCCCGGGCTTGATCTCCGCGCAGACCCAGTCGCCCACGCAGGACCCGGGCCAGGCTCCGCCCACAACGCAATCGACCACTTCTCCGGCGCAGACCGCGCAATCGCCCGCGCAGAAGGAAGACGCGCCCGTCCCGCAACAGGAAACCGTCAAGCCGAAGAATTCCAAGGAAGACGTGGACGCGATCGGCAACCGCAACGTCGGCAAGGGTGTGAATTTCTATTCGCTCGAAAAGGAAATCGCGCTCGGCAAGTCCCTGGCGCAGGAAGTCGAGCGCTCCTCCAAGCTGATCGACGATCCGGTGGTCACGGAATACGTGAACCGCGTGGGTCAGAATCTTGTGCGCAACTCCGACGCAAGAGTTCCTTTCACCATCAAGGTCATCGACTCCGATGAAGTGAATGCCTTCGCTCTGCCCGGCGGCTTTTTTTACGTCAACAGCGGCCTAATACTTCGCGCCCAAGAAGAGGCGGAGTTGGCCGGCGTAATGGCGCATGAAATCGCCCACGTCGCGGCTCGCCATGGGACCAAGCAGGCGACGAAGGGCGAGATCATGCAGCTCGCCTCCATCCCCGCGATGATCTTTCTTCCTTATAGTTGGGCCGGCTACGGAATCTATCAGGGCATGAATCTGGCGATTCCGTTGACGTTCCTGAAATTCTCGCGAGACGCGGAAAGGGAAGCAGACTTCCTGGGTCTTCAGTACATGTACAAGGCGGGCTACGACCCGAACGCGTACGTCAGCTTCTTTGAGCGGATTCAGGCCGACGAGAAGCGCCGTCCGGGCACGGTGTCCAAGATCTTCTCGACGCATCCGCCTACGCCCGACCGCATTGAAAACGCGCAAAAGGAAATCGCGCGCATTCTTCCGGCTCGCAGCGAATACGTGGTGACGACCTCCGAATTCGACAGCGTGAAGGCGCGCCTGCGAAACATCATGTTCGCCAACAAGGCGCGCGACAACGGTCCCAACAAGCCGACTCTCCGCACGAAGACCGAGCAAGCCGGCAAGAACAAAACGCAGACGCAAACCGACCCGTCCTCGGACGACGACGACCGCCCGACCCTCAAGCGTCGCCCGGACAATCCATAAGTTTGATTTTAGCTTTCTCGCCAGACACACAAAGGGCGGTCTTCGGATCGCCCTTTTCCTTTTCAGTGCAGATCAAAAAACGATTTGGTGCTTTCGCGGAGAGCGGCATAATGTCTGC
>Ga0209581_1001636_pt1 | contig 24955 bp, 24 predicted proteins | sample Coa_R2_FD_187160 | JGI IMG/M metagenome (GOLD analysis project Ga0209581, IMG submission 187160) | Surface soil microbial communities from Centralia Pennsylvania, which are recovering from an underground coalmine fire - Coalmine... | ecosystem: Environmental > Terrestrial > Soil > Unclassified ...
CCGCCATAGGTCTTGTTGAACTGGCGACGGCGTTACTGGCCCTCGGACTGATCGTCTTCTCCATCTGGTTGCTCTGGTATGAGCAGCAACCGGCTCCACGTCATCCGCGCAACCTGAATGGTCCGCAGCCTGAACCTGTTCCGACGCCCAGCGTTCCCGTCAACTCAACTGAGGCCGCGAGCATTACCCAACAACTGCGCTCGCAAGGCTATAATGTAAGCGACGAGCAGATCGAGGAGCTGCTTGCCCAGGGATATGACAAAGATGATATCATCCAACTGGTCACACTGCTTGGCCTGATCTATGGCAAAGGCAACGTCGGCGCGCACCTCGGCCAGTTCATTGGCTACGGCCATGACTATGCCATCGAAGTTGCGCGCATCATAAGCAAACTGAAGGCCCCCTGGCTCAATCCCGATACCGTTTATGAGCTTTTGGACGCCGATATGGGAGACGGGACTCATCTTAGCGAGGATCAGGTCTTCCAGATCCTCAAGGACTTGTGTTCGATTTATAAAGATGATCCGGCAAATGGAGCACAGGCTGTTGCTGATGCAGTTCGGACCCTGCTCCAGCAGGGCTTCGACATTCCGACGACCATACACCTTGCCCATGCTTTTGCTGAATATTATCGATTAATGGGGCAGAAAACTTTGCGCAACAGATATGGGCAGGTGTATCCAAACCCGGATTATAAAGCCACAGTGCAGGAGAGGCTGGATGCTATCAAAACCGCTCTTGAGGGTTTAAATTATGATGATTTAAATGCGAGTAACTATCGGTTTTTTAACTCCCCTAATCACGCGATACATGCTCGCGAGATGGGTTTGTCGGAGGATGAATACCGGCAAAAAGCCATAGAGTTTCTGAAAGGGCCGCCGCACGGTGACGAACTGCAATTAACTCGCCCCAACGGAGATACTCTCCGCTGGAATGAAGACACCGGTGAGTTTGGCATTTTACAATCGAATGGCAACGTAAAAACGTACTACAATATTGGAACGGGCGAGGATGCATGGTTGTATTTCCTGAGGCAGGCGAGTACGACGGGAGAGTAGTGACAAGAGAGATAATCGATAGGAGGAAGGCAACATGACTGGCCGCGCAGAGGATATTATTCATACGTTACTTGCGAAGCACGGAGTCGGTCGCTATCAGCTGATCGATCTGACGCCGGAGTATGTGGAATTGCCGGGAAGTGCCTATTATCAAGAGGTTGTGGCGCAATCAGGAATTCTAATCACGCCGGACCATGTGTACCACTTTGAGCTTGGCTGGGGGGGAGAATATTACACGCTGGGGAATAAGGGAGAAAGCTGGCCAGAGTTGACCGCTGAGGATACAACCGAAGAGAACTGGCGGAGGATACTTCAGCTTCAGCAAAAGATGCAAAACGACCCTCTGTTCGGGCTGCGCGAGCCTCCTGTTTCCCCTGTTCGCGAGGTGGGCAGGCCCACGACACGTGAGGTGCAGATTATATGGTGGTGGCTGGCATCGTCCCATTTCTTTGCTGATTGTGACCTGACCAATTACCCGGAGCCAATTTTCGAGGTTTTTGAAATAGTAGACGTGCAGAGCGGTGGCCATGACCTGGTTGGCAGCCTGCTGCCCGGAGAGGTAGAGGATATCTCCGGTATTGTGGTGGTAGCGCAGGGCGCATTTCACTTCCGTCTTTCCTGGGTCTGGGGACCAGAGAATGTTTTGTATCATCATCCCGGCCATTATTCGCTGGGCGAGGAAGATGGCTCCTGGCGACCGGTTTTGCGGGAGGAATGCACAGAGGAGCAGTGGCAGCAGATCCAGGCGGCGCAGCAGCGCCTGGCGCAGGTTTTCGCGCAACTTCCTCGCAACGAGCATCCCGGCTGGCGCGACCTGGCCGAGGAAGAGAAGAGAGCAAGCGAGGAAAAGAAGGAGAGCATAGCAGAACTGCTGAGGAGAAGGCCCCGGTCGGAGAGGAAGCCACGTATCCCACGCCAGATCCATCGGGATCCGGGGCACTCTCAGAAGGAATAAGTATCCTGTCTCCTTGCGCGTCCTCGCGATATACTGTTATCATAGGCGTCGGCATCTGGCCGGCAACTTTCACCAGGAGGCAGGATCAACGAGTATGGAACTACAGGGCAAGCGCGTCTTAATTATGGGGCTTGGTCTGCACGGCTCCGGCATCGCCTCGGCGCGTTACGCAGCTCAGCAGGGCGCGCAGGTGCGCGTGACCGATCTGCGTCCGGCGGAAGTGCTGGCTCCCAGCATCGCGGCCCTGCAGGGCCTGCCGATTGAGTATGTGCTGGGCCAGCACCGCGAAGAGGATTTTGCCTGGGCCGAGATCGTCCTGCGCGTTCCCGGCGTTAAACGCAACTCGCCTTATCTGCAGATTGCCCGCGAGCATGGCGCGCAAATCGAGCAGGAGATCGCCCTCTTCTTCAGCGCCTGCCCTGGCCGCATTATTGGCGTGACCGGTACGCGCGGAAAGACTACCACCTCAACCCTCCTCTATGAGCTCGTCAGGGCGACGGGGCGGCATACCGTACTGGGCGGAAACGTTGCGGGCGTTGAAACTCTCTCGCTGTTGCCGACGATCACACCGCAGACGCAGGTGGTGCTGGAACTATCGAGCTGGCAGCTTGAGGCGCTGGAGCCGCACAAGGTCAGTCCCGCCGTGGCCGTTATGACCAACGTCTATCCCGATCACCTCGATACCTATGAGGGCATGGAGGATTATGCTGCCGCGAAGGCCAATATTTTTCGTCACCAGCATGCAGGCGACCTGGCCGTTTTTAACTATGACAACGAGTGGACGCGGCGTATGGGTGAGGAGGCTCCGGCGGAGCAGACCTGGTTTGCCAGCCTGGCGCGCGGCGGCAGCTTCAAACGCGGCAGCGAGGAGCTCATTCCTTTCTCCTATCGCGACACACCGCTACGCGGCGCGCACAATCTGGAAAATATCCTGCTGGCCACGACGGCGGCGCGCTTGCTGGATATTCCCAGCGAGACCATCGCCCGCGTCGTGCATGAATTTCGCGGCGTGGCCCATCGCTTGCAAGAGATCGCGGTCATCAACGGCGTCCACTACATCAATGATACCACCAGTACCACGCCGGTCGCCGGCGAGGCCGCACTGCGGGCTTTCGACGGTCCCATCGTCCTGGTGGCCGGCGGCAACACTAAACACCTACCCCTGGGAGGCTGGCCCGCTGCCATTGTTGAACGCTGCCGGGATCTCATTCTGCTTAAGGGCAGTGGCACCGACGAACTTCTGCCGGCGCTGGACGAGGAGGTGCGCAGGCAGGGCCTTGTTAGTCCTCTGCGCGGCGTATTTGACAGTTTCCCCGCTGCAATGGATGCCGCCGTCGCCCTTGCCCGGCCAGGCGATACCCTGCTCTTTTCACCCGGCTTTACCAGCTTCGGCATGTTCTTAAACGAATTTGACCGCGGCGAGAAATTTGTGGTGTATGTGCGGAGGCTGCAAAAAGCAGAATAAATTTCTCATTCCGGGGGTTGGAATACACTCAGATCTTTCTATCTGGCTCGGATGGTTCACGGGCCATGCGAATTCTCTTATTTTCTCCCGAAAATCTGCTGCGATTTATTGTTCTTATCCAACGTTATGTTGTACAAGTACTATATTTTCACGGTGACATGAGTCTGGGACAGATTTTGCAGAGGTGCGTATGCCCGAAATAAAGATCTACAATCGTCTGGCTGTTCTGCGTGCAGAGCGGGGACTCTCGCGCTTGAACCTGGCGAATGCCGTTGGGGTGAATTATCAGACCATCGGTTATCTCGAACGTGGCGAGTATAATCCAAGCCTGGAGCTGGCCTTTCGTCTGAGCGAGTTTTTTGCCCTGCCGATCGAGGCTATCTTTTCGACACGGCCATTCAAGCCGTTAAGCCAGGAGATGTATACAAGTCGGTCGATTGAGAAGCGCGGAGGAGAAGAACATGCGGCCCAGTGATGCAGAGCCGCACGCATAAGGGCCGGTATCAGCCCAGCCTGAGCCTGGCTATGCACATAGGTGAACTGTTCAATTTACCGGTTGAGGCGCTTTTCTTTTTCCCCGGCATGCATTGGTATGCTGAAATTCCCATCTCAGCGGAGGAGTGAGTTATGTCTGAACAAGAGTACATATATGAGCATGAATGGGAACACGAACGTGAAGGAAATTCCCGCCGTTCTGATATGGATGATGAAGCGGTCGAGATCGAGGATCTTGAGGAAGAAGAGGGGCAGCGGTTATCTCGCTGGCCCGCTCGCTTGCTCGTTGGTGCGCTTCTTGCGAGTTTTCTGCTCTATCTGACCGCGCTCTGGTTTTCGGGAACGCTGCTGAGCGCGCCCGATCAGCTCCTGCCGGTTGCCTTTCTCCAGATGGTAGCAGCTCACCGCCTGCTTGTAATGCTTGTACCTGCCGCCTGCCTGGTAATCTGCTATGGCCTTTTGCGCTCCTTCACCCGTGAGATTATGGCGGTGCCTGAGCGCTATCTGGATGAGCGACAGAAGATGCTGCGCGACCAGGCCCATCGCTCAGCCTTCAAGATTATTAAATTTGCCTGTTTGCTAATTCCCTGTGGTCTCCTCCTGCCTCATCTTCCCTGGTTTAATCAGCCGGCGCCAGGTGTTGCTCCAGTCCGTTTCTATGCGGTTCCCTCTTATATTGACACTATTCACATCTTGAATGCGGCGCTTGTAAAGGACTATCGGGGTGGCCCTGCGAGTTTAGTCTGGGTGATGAATCAAGCAATTGGACCAGTTATTGTCCCAGCGACAACTGCGGAAATCATCCTGGCCGGCGCGTTGCTCCTGCTCTGCCTGCTGCTGATCGTCTCCGCGCTGCCTATGGCGGTGCTGGCCTGGAAAGGCAGAAGATGATCTTGCGGGCAGAATGTGCGTATCAGCGATAAAAGTCTGATCGATTGGAAGGTCTTCCGGGGCGTTTCACCGATCAGACTTATGAAACGCTTATTCCAGCTTTGCGACACGCTCTTTATGGTCGATGCCGCCGGTCACGACGTAGGAGCCGTCGGGCGAGATTGCCATAGCTTCTACGTCGCCGGAGGGATCTTTGTAGGTAAAGAGCTTCTTGCCGGTAGTGGCGTTCCAGATTTGCACGGTCCCGTCGCGGCTGCCGGAGACCACGCGCTGGCCGTCCGGCAGCCAGTATACCCCGGAGATGCCGGTGCCCTGCGTATGGCCTTTGTATGTTGTGACACGCGCACCGCTCTTCGAGTTCCAGACCTGGACGGTGCCGTTGACATCGCCGGAGGCGATAAATTGCCCATCGGGCGACCAGGCCAGCGTGCGTAATTGTCTGGGCGTGTGATAACTCAGGAGCATTTTTCCACTCGTCATCGACCATATCTGCGCTCCCAGATTGTTATCGAGTCCGACCGCCAGGCGTTTGCTATCGGGAGACCATTGCAGGTCGGTCGGCCCGAAGACGCTGGTGTTGGACAGGCTGCGCACCAGCTTGCCGGTAGTGGCATCCCAGATCTCCACGACCACTGCTCCGCTGGCGATGTATTTGCCGTCGGGCGACCAGCCTACCGCGTAGACAGCGCCGAAAGTCATACGATGATTTACAACATTGCTGCCGCTGGTCGCGTCCCAGACCTGCGCCACGCCGTCGGAGCCGCCCGAAACGATGCGCTTGCTATCGGGGGACCAGGCCAGCGAAGTTACCACCGACGAGGGGCTATGGTACGTATAGACTGTCTGGCCGCTGACCGCGTTCCAGACAACCACAGTCCCATCCTCGCTGGCCGAGGCAATAAACTTCTCGTTGGGCGACCACGCCTGGGCAGTTATTACCTCAGCGTGGCCGGTCAGAGTATAGGGTTTAATCCTGAAATAGGGCGTAGGGGTAGCCCCCGGTCCGTTGTTCGCGCCGGCTGAATCGCAGGCGACCAGACAGACAAAAAGAGCGCAGACTGTAAGAGCCTGCAAAAAATACCTGAGATAATTTTTTCGCATAAGATAGTCCCTCCTTGTGCTTCCGATCATTCCATCCCATAACCGTTCTGAACTGAACATGTACAATAAAAACGAAGGAAAGACCTCCTTTTTGCCCGGAAAAAATTGCTCGCTCGTTCACACCTCTCTTGCGTCGAGCGGCTGGCACACTTGCTGCACAACAAAAGGCGCGCGTTGAGGTAGGGCCAGCAGACGCGCGCGAGTAGTGGAGATAGCCAGTTCTCCCAGGTCCGAGGCAATCCAGCGCCGGCCCAATTTCTCGGCCATGCAGGGCGTCACTCCACTGCCACAGAAGCAATCGAGAACGAGATGGCCGGGTTCCGAGGAGGCGAGCAGGATGCGTTCAAGCAGCGCGGCAGGCTTCTGGGTTGCGTAGCCGTTGCGTTCGGGATCGCGCTGGTGCAGGTGGCTGATATCGCTCCAGACATCGGAGGGGGTCATCAGGCTCTCTGCGGAGTAGGTGTAGGTGCGCCCATGTGAATTGATGCTCCAGGAGACGCGTCCCTGTTCGTCGCGTAGTTTACGCATATGGTTGCGTTTATGCGCTCCTCGTTGCTCACCGATGCGCTCGCCATGAAAGCAGTAGCATGCGGATTTTGTATAGAAGAGAATCGTGTCATGCTTGCGCGCATAGCGGTTGGTCGCGCGACCTCCCGATTGATAGTGCCAGATGATCTCATTTTGAAAGCCGGCCCCGCGTCCGTCGAGCGAGGAACCAAATATCTCATCTAGAATCACGCGCGCATAATGGGAAACGCGCCAGTCCAGATGAACGTAGAGACTGCCGTCTGTCGCGAGGAGTGTGTAGAGCAGGCTCAGCGTCGTTGCCAGCCATTGGAGATAAGCGTCCAGATTGCCCTGCCATTTATCGCTGTAGGCCAGACGTGAGCCGTTCTTAAAGTCACGTCCGGTCATAAAGGGAGGGTCTATATAGATGAGATTGACATGACCGGCGAACTCGGGCAGAAGCGCGGCCAGCACCGCCACCCGTTCGCCCTGGATCAGCCGATTCTGCCAGGGAGAGGTCTCTGACGGCTGAGGAGGAGAGCCAGCGTGGATTTCGCGCGTGTGCAAACCAGAGCACATTTCCCGCGCGTTGTTCCTTGTGAAAGGCGCGAGTTCTTTCCCTTGCCACTGCAATTGAGCCATAGACGCCGGATCACCTCTCTGCCAATTTCTGAGCTTGCGACGCTAATCATAGACGTTTGGAGTGCAGACTGTCAAGCGGGCAAAGACTCTTTGATCTGCCTCCACTTTCTCAGAAATGAAACCGGAGTGTGCGGCCATACGTCGATAAGGGTGCTATCTGTGGCAAGGAGAGGAACGTTATGTTGCTGCGTAAACCATCTGCGCTTCTTATCATGCTGAGCCTGCTCTTCCTGGCAGGCTGCAATACCGTCTCGCCATGGACGTTGGTCTGGTCGCCCTCGAATCGCTCGCTGCAAAGCAATCCACCCCAGGCCGCTTACGAGGCCAGCGCCTATGCTCAAAAACCGGATGGCACGATGCTGCATCCCGCTGCGAACATCTGGCTGGCGACCGGCAGCCATCCGACCATCGGCCTGGCGCTCTCTCAACTGGACGCAGCCGGTCAGTTTTTTTCGGCGGGCGTCATCACCGTCGATTCTGGCTCTGGCTGGTGGACCCTGACCGATACCGTTGCTGTTTCACGGCCAGTTCCTGGCGGTGGTGTGCCTGCGGCTCAGGAGGGAGGCCGGGCCTGGACGCTGCCACCGGGCACGTACAGCAGCGCCTCGGTTGACGTGCCGGATACGCCGCCCGGCGGGTCCTTGCAGCTCTGGGTTTCCGATCGCGGCCAGGAATTTGTGCTGGCCCGCCTTTATAGCACACTTCAGCCGCCTGCCGGCTCGACGAGCGTCACGCTCGCCGGCCAGCCCGGCTGGCTCGTCACTCAAGGAGACTTTACCATAATCGCGCTGGTCCTCGATACCGGCGTTTATCAAGGACTGGGCACGCTGCTCTTTGCCAGTAACGCCGGCCTTCAGCAGAGCGAGCTTCTCGCCACGCAGGCGGCGGCGAATTTGAACGATCTGCTGCCTGCGTGACGAGAGGTCAGACGTATTTCTTGATCCACTCGAAGCTGCGCCGTTCGCGGTCCATGCGCTGTTTGGGCGAGCCACAGCCGGGGAAGTCAAGCAAGTGGCTGACGCCAGGATAGAGAGCCAGTTCAACCGTGTGCTGGCGGGCGCGCAGGACATTGAAAAGCTGAAGCGACTCGCTGGGCGGGCAGCGCAGGTCCTCGGTAGAATGGATCAGGAGCAGCGGCGTAGTAATCGCGTCGGCGAAGGTCATGGGCGAGCAACTGCGGCGCAGCGTCTCGGGGTCCTGGTCGGCGTCCTGCGTGCCCATAATCAGGCCGAACCAGAGCCATTGGTCGGAGAGCAGGCCGCAGGTCAGCAGGGAGGTGACGGGATTGCGCGCCACGGCGGCCTTAAAGCGCCTGGTCTGCGTGATAGCCCAGCAGGTCATATAGCCGCCATAGCTGGCCCCGGTGATCGCCAGGCGCGAGCCATCGATCGGCTCAGTCGCGATGACGTGATCCACGCCCAGCATCAGGTCACGAAAATCGTCTCCCCCCCAATCGTTGATAATCTTGCGGCAGAACTCCTCGCCGTAACCGGCGCTGCCGCGCGGATTGGCGGCCAGGACGGCATAGCCCATGCCGGCCAGCACCTGGAAATCATGTACGTAGCTCTCAGCCCAGGCCAGGGTGGGACCTCCATGCACATCCAGCACCAGCGGCGCACGTTCACCGGGAGGCAGCGGCGGCAGATAGAGCCAGCCCTCAATCTCCAGGCCATCAAAGCTGCGCCAGCTTATCTTCCTGGGACGAATCAACTGGCGACTGCGCAGAAGTACATCATTGACGCCGGTCAAACGGCGGCGGTTCGCGCCATTGCCGGCCATTGCCCAGATATCGCCGGGCGTAAACCAGTCTGTGCGCAGGGCCGCGATGGTGCGCCCATTTGTGCTCATGTGGGGACTGAGGTAGCAGCCGTTGCCCGTCGTAAGCGGCTCCTCATGGTTCGTATTGATGTAGAGCCGGTTGATATGCACCTGCCCGCGCGCCTGGACCGTGACCATCAGCGACGTATTGTCGGGATACCAGCAGGGGCGACTCACGCTGTAGAGGTGCAGGTTATCGACGAGGGTTTCAATGCTGGTCTGGCTCAGCGAAGCCGTTGTGGCCGGTCGTGGGGCGCTTTGCCCATTTGCCTCAACAATCCAGGGAACCACGTTGGCCGTCTCAGACTGGTCGGCGGCGTAATAGAAAGCCAGCCAGCGGCCATCGGGCGACCAGGCCGGTTGCTGGGCCAGTCCCTCACTGGGACTCAGCCGGCGCGAGCGGCCAGTTTCCAGATTTAACACCCAGAGCGCAGCGCTCACGCTCAGGTCGGGAGCGGTGCGGCGATTGGCGCAGAAAGCAATCTCTTTGCCATCGGGCGACCAGCAGGGCTGAAGGTGATCGATCGGCTCGAAGGTCAGGCGCGTGGCCGCCTGGTCGCTCTCCAGGTCAATCAGCCAGAGCTGCTGGTGGCGACCGTGCTTATAACCAATCCCATCCCAGATTTCATCCAGGCGCGTCCAGACCTGCACAATCTCCTCATCCTGCTCGGTCGGCTGATCGTCCTCAGTTTTCCAGGGGCTTACGGCCAGCAGCGCATGGCTATCGGGTCGCCAGCAAAATTCGGTGACTGATTGCTTGAGCGAACTGACCTGGCGCGCCTCGCCGCCATTGAGGGGCAGCAGATAGATCTGCATAGAGCCGGAGCGGTCGCTCAGAAAGGCCAGCCAGCGGCCATCCGGGGACCAGCGGGGCATCACCGAATTGAACGCCTCGGCGGTCAACTGGCGCGGCGGCTGCAATTTGCCGCTTGCGCCGGTTAGCGCCGGAACCAGCCAGATGCTGGAGCGGGTAGTATTTGCCTCTGCATCGCTTTTCAGCACGACATATGCGATCTGCAGGCCGTCGGGCGAAACCTGCGGCTCGCTGGCTATCTGCAAAGCCACCAGGTCCTCAATGGAGACGAATGGATTGGGCGTTGCCTGCGCTGCCGGTTGGGCCGGAGACGGGGACGGAGAAGGAGGGGGCGATCCTGCGGCGCTCGCCGGCCCGCCAGCGGGGGCAGGAGGAGCCGCGACCTGCGTTTGCTCATTTGTCTCGGTGTTTGCATCGGGAGAGGGAGCAGCCGACGTGCCGGCATCTGCGGGGAGCGCGGGCACCTGGATCGTCGTCGCAGGCTGCACCTGCATCGGGGCCGTAGGTTCGCCTATCTCATCGGCGGAAGGCGGATGCGGCGGACTGGCCGATGTAGCTGTATCGGCAGCGGTCGTCTCTTCGCCGTTGGAAGATGGAGTCGGGGTTGCGTCATCCCTGTCCGTCTGGGGGGCATCGGAACTACTCTGGACAGCGTTTGTTTGAGAAGCCTGCTCAGGCTGTTGCGTCTGTTCACTCATACGACAAAAATCTCCAATGTTCCGCTTCAAGGTCTGATAGTCTATAGAAGAGTGTAACACAATGTTTCACAGCTTGCCCACTGACCGGCTTTGCTCCTGCCAGCCTGTTTTGTGCTATTATTGCTGTAGCAGAGCGCAAGCTTGTGGATAGTTGCGCAAAGGCGAGGTTTTTTCGCATGATTGTCAAAGAGATCATGACCACGGAGTTAATTACGGTTGCGCCAGATGATACGCTGGGTCACGCGGCCAACCTGCTGCGCCAGTATCAGTTTCATCATCTGCCGGTTGTGCGCGGGGGGAATGGAGCTGCAACCTGGCACTGGCCGGGGGAAAAAAGGGAGCCGCTGGTCTTCGAGGGACTGTTGACCTCGCAGGATATCGATATGGCGGTGGCGCTGGAACGCGAAAATGGAGGTCCCGCTGCTGGCCAGGAGCCATGGCAGAGCCGGCGCGTCGTTGAGATTATGCATCGCGCGCTGATTCGTGTGACTCCCAGCACCACTGTGGCCGCAGCGGCCCTGCTGCTGGTTGAGCGCAACCTGAATTGTCTGCCGGTCATCCAGTACGAAACTGCTGCCCCGTCCGCCCGATCTGCGGGAGCTTCGGCTTCTGAGCCTGGCGCTGAGAGCGAATCGACGCCGCCTGAGGACTGGCAGGAGAGCCGGCCTCTGCTGGTGGGTCTGTTGACGAGGAGCGATCTGTTGACCGCGCTGGCCCGCTCGCTGGGCGTGTTTGAGCCGGGCATGCAGTTGGTTATTCCCTTGCGTCACGGCAACATGCAGCCCCTGGCGCGGGCGCTGACCCTGGCCAGCGAATTGCGCATCGGCGTGCGCAGCGTCGTGGCAGCGCCGCTGCAGGGCACATTCCCGCGCGCGGCGACCCTGCGCCTGGGCACGATCAATCCCGCTCCTCTTCTGCTGCGTTTGCAGGAAGAGGGCATTGCCTATTTGTTCGCGGATCAGGAAATCTGATGGGTTTTGCAAAAAGGAAGAGGCGCATGGCACAGAGCGCAGATGTCACACCGGCCAGGGCGCGCCTGCTCTTTGATCGTTCGGAACTAAACTATGATTTCGGGCCTGAGCATCCTCTCCAGGCCCAACGCCTGGCCGCGCTGATTGATCTCTTAGAGAGTTCTGGCCTCTGGAGCCAGACCGACAGCCGGGCCGGTCTGCCGACTCGCGCGGCCACGCGGGCCGAGCTGGAGCTGGTTCACACGCCCGAATATATCGACGCGGTTGAGCAGTTAAGCGTGCGGGTGAAAGCCGGGCAACTCAGCGCCGAGGAAATACACAGGCGCGAACACCTGGCTCTCGATTATGGCTTTGCCGAGGGCGATACGCCTCCTCTCCCGGGTATGCACGACGTTACCTCGCTGATCGCGGGCAGTTCGCTGGTAGGGCTGAGCGCAATTATGGGCCTACCTGAAGGCGGAGCATTTGCCGACGAGGCCGAGCGTCCTCTGCACGTTTTTCATCCCGGCGGCGGCTTGCATCACGCCTGGCCCGCGCGTGCCTCCGGCTTCTGCGTTTATAACGATGCCGCCATTGCCATCGCCCATGTCCTGCGCGCCAGCGAGGCGAAGGTGCTCTATATCGATTTTGATGCTCATCACGGCGATGGCGTGCAGAAGGCGTTTTACGACGAGCCGAGGGTGATGACGATCTCGCTGCACGAAACCGGGCGCTATCTCTTCCCCGGCACCGGCGACGTGCTGGAGATGGGGCAGGGGCTTGGGCGTGGCTACTCTGTAAATGTGCCGCTCCAGCCGTTTACCGAGGATGACTCTTATATCGAAGTAATGGAGGCCATCATTGCGCCATTGGTCGTCTCTTTCGCTCCCGATGTGCTGGTGACGGTGCATGGCTGCGATACGCACGCCTGGGACCCGCTGACGCACCTGAGCCTGACCATGCGAGGCATCCAGGCGCAGATCAGGCTGGCTCACCAGCTCGCGCATAGCTACTGCCAGGGGCGCTGGCTGGCTCTTGGCGGCGGCGGCTACGATCTCTATCGCGTCGTGCCCCGCGCCTGGGGATTGGTCTGGGCTGAGATGTCCGAGCAAACTGTGCCGGAGAAGCTGCCCGACGAGTGGGTGAAGCGCTGGCGCCCGGCCTGGCTCAAGGTGCAGGAGCAGGAAGCCGAGGAGCAGAAAGCGATGGGCATTCAGGTGAGCAGCGGCCATTTCCCGCTGACCTTCGCGGACCGGCGCGAGGATTTCCAGCCGCAGCCGCGCCGCTGGGAGATTAGTCATACCAACCGCCAGACTGCCGCCCTGGTGCGTCACCTGCTGCTCTCCTCCTCGATCCGCCAGGCTTTCCGCCGACCACGCCGCGTCTCGCCCATGACCGGCCTGGTCGATCTCTTGCACCTGCGCGGGAGCGATGCGCCTTCGCGCAGCAAATTGCTGGAGACGGCAAAGGGTCCGCTGCTTCTGCGCGATTTCTGTCCGCCTTCGATGGTCGAACGCCTGCGGGCCGATCCCGGCCTGCACGCCTTTGCCCGCCTGCCTGAACGCGAGTGGCAGCTTCTGCTCAATATCGCAAAAAGCCCGGACTGCGCGCTTACCCTGGCTCATACTCCCGCCGGCGAGATTGTTGGCCAGGTCACGATTGCGCCCGGCGACGAATGGTGGGAGGGCCTCGATAACGTCTACGAGGTTGCCATCGAGGTAAGCTCGAACTGGCGCGGCCTGCACCTCGCCAATCAATTGCTGGCCTTTGCCCTGGAACTCGATGCCCTGGAGGATATGATCCTCTTTGCCGTCGGCCTCGCCTGGCACTGGGATACTGAGGGCCTCGGTATGAGTATGTACCGCTATCGCGAGCTTATCACGCATCTCTTCGCCTCCCAGGGTTTTGTCGAATACCCGACCAATGAGCCGAACGTGCGCATGGAGCCGGCCAACGTTTTCCTGGCTCGCATCGGCAAACGTGTTGACGCCCGTACTTCAAGTCGCTTCCTCAGCAGGGTGATGAGCACGCCGAATCTCGCGCGACTGTGACGATCAGTCTGCAACCCAAAAGTGAGAATCCCGTGTGCATCACCGCTGGCTTAAAAATCCCTTAAATCTGGCCCTCTTTCTTTAGAGTACCCTGAAATAGATCTGCTTTGCTTTAGTTTCTGCTTAGAGCTGGTTAATGCAGAGCTTATAAGTATTGTAATTCCGTTCAATTCACGTTACTCTGGAAACAGAGAACACTGATAAATGTGAATAGGTCGGAAAGATGGAGAAGCTATGTGGAGGGTTGTGGAAGTAAGTGAAAAATCTAGATTTTTTTGAGAACAGCCGGCCAGAGGGAGAGATTAATAGTGCAAGTAAGAGAAACCAAAAAACATGTTTGTGTTGCTCCAGATGGAGATCTGGCGCAAAAAGCTTTAGACGGGGATGAGCAGGCTTATGCCCTGCTGATAGAGCGGTACAGTGGACCCCTTTTTAACTTCATCTGTCGTTTCCTTAACGACTATGATATGGCAAACGACATTCTGCAGCAGGTATTCCTCCAGCTCTATATTTCCCTGCCAAAATTGCGCATCGGCGAGCCGTTGAAAGCGTGGCTCTTCCAGGTGGCGCGCAATCGCTGCCTGGACGAACTGCGCCGCAAGCACGCGATCCATTTTTCGGAACTGCAGGGCTGTGCTGACGACGAGGACCTCTCGTCGCTGGACATTATTCCCGACGAGCGCCCTCTGCCGGAAGAGATAGCCGAGCAGCACGATTTGCAGAGTATGTTGCAGCGAGCAATCGACGCGCTGCCGCCCAAGTTCCGTGCGGTGGTGCTGTTGCGCTACGCTTCTCAGTTAAGTTTTTCCGAGATTGGTCAAGCGTTGCAGATGCCAGAGGCGACGGCCAAAACCTACTTTCAGCGCGCCAAGCCCCTTCTACGTTCGGTTCTGGCCGAGCAGGTCAAGTCGACCGTCTTTTCCTAAGACGGTTTTGAAGGCTATCTTTTCCACAGAGAAGCAACTGATGCCGTAAAGCCAGTGAGTTCCAGGCACAGTTTTCCTGCTCAAGAGCTTTTTTGAAACTTCCTCAGAGTCCTGCGCGTTGTTGTAGTAGAGGAAACAACGCATAGGATAAAGGGGGCCTCATGCAGTTCGTGTCATCTGATCTCATCGTGGCATCGTCAGAAGATCTACCCGAGGATGATGTTGATCGGCTCTTTAAAAAGCTTCAGAAGCACGATCCACCCGTAAATATCGTGAAGCAGATTCTTGCTCGCATACGGCAATTACCGGTCGGGCAGCAACATCAGCCCTCTCCTTTGCCATCTGAGGAAGAGACGTCTTCAGTACGTGGGAGCCAGAAAGAGGCCGGAACCTCTCATTAAGTACGGTTGTCCGCTTTCATGAGCGAGGGGCATATCCGGGCTGCGGTCCTGGGTATGTCTTCCTTGTTGTACTCAATCAACTCCATCGGCCTGTTAAGAAGCCATCAACTATTCCACACGCCTGATGATCTCCTTAAAATTTCCTGAGAAAGATTAGGATGCCCTGAAAAAGCCTCCTCTTTCGCCAACTCTTCTTTAGTTTCTGCTTAGAGATGCTTATTGAAGGGCTTATAGAGGTTGTAATTCTCATCTGAGGAGGTTACTCTGGAAGCAGGTCATAGTAAAGAGGAGAGAAATATGCAATTACGAGAACGCATCAAAGGCCAGCCAATTGAACTTACCGATGGCATGCTGGCCCAGCAAACCCTGGCGGGGGATGAGGAAGCCTTTGCCAGACTTGTGCAGCGCTATAGCAGTTCTCTGTTTAACTTTATCTGCCGCTTTCTCAGTGATTATGATGCGGCTTCAGATATTCTGCAACAAGTGTTTACCCAACTGTACGTCTCACTGCCCAATCTGCGCACGGGCGAGCCGTTGAAAGCATGGCTCTTCCAGGTGGCGCGCAATCGCTGCCTGGACGAACTGCGCCGCAAGCGCATCATTCACTTCTCAGAGCTTCAAGCGCCTGGAGAAGATGATGATCTTTCTCCTCTGGCGATCATTCCTGATACCGGTCCCCTGCCGGAGGAGATAGCCGAGCGCCACGATTTACAGAGCATGTTGCAGCGAGCAATCGACGCGTTGCCGCCCAAGTTCCGTGCGGTGGTGCTGTTGCGCTACGCTTCTCAGTTAAGTTTTTCCGAGATCGGGCAGGCTTTGCAGATGCCGGAGGCGACGGCCAAAACCTACTTTCAGCGAGCCAAGCCCCTTCTGCGTGCCTCGCTCAAAGAGCAGATCCCACCGCTCGCAAGTTAGGTCCACACATACAAACGCAGGTGAAACTTCCCTCTTATTCTGCGCGTATCTGTTATAAAGCAGAGTCATAGCAGCAGAGTAAGAGGGAAGTTTTTATGCAGTTTCTGTCATCGCATCCAACTCCGGCTGGAAACCAGTCGGAGGATGACATTGACAAAGTATTCAAGCAGTTATTGCCGGTTGAGCCATCGAGCGAACTTATCTCGCGTATCCTCGCTCATATCCGGCATGTGGTCAGGCCAATGCCCACAGCGTCCGAGCCACCGGACTTCGAGGGATTAGACTCCCTGGTTATTCGCAATGAGAGGCGCGACCCCTCATAGTCAGCTACGATGCAATCTGCTCAGAGAGCTTCCCGTTTGTTACCAGCCAGCGAATAAACTCCAGCCGGCGCTGGTCGACGCGCTCCTGTAGCCTGGTGCGCTCGGTATGATCCTGGCGCAACTGGCTCAGGCGTTGTATCTCTCCCTCTGCGAAGCCACCTTTACGCAAAATTTCACGATCATCCTTGCGGTCCATAGTTGTGCCTCCTTTATAGCCACTAGGGTGTCATGTCTAACATGCGCTCGATACGCTTGAGAAGTAGTTGAACAGGATAAGGTTTGGGCAGGTGATCTAGCGTTGACCGGGCTTCGCCTCGCGTGCGAAGGTGCTTCTGCGCCGTCGCTTCGGCACTGGTGAGCAGGACCGGCGTGGCGGACGTGCCAGCGTAGGCGCGCAGAGCCTTCAACACATCCCAGCCGTTCACTGCTCCAGGGAGATCCAGGTCCAGCAGGACCAGATCGGGGACAACCTCTCGCAGGACATTGAGAGCCAGTTCGCCGTTTTCCACCAGGGTGACGATATAGCCGCGAGCCATCAGCAGGCCCGCCTCCAACCGCGCCAGCGAGGCATCGTCCTCTACCAGGAGAATATGCCCCTGGAAGGTCCTGCCCATGATGCTCTCCCTGGTAGGCCATGCGTCGATTCGCTCGCGCATCATGTTGGCGGCGCTCATATCATCCTCGGCATTCAATCGCTCAAGAACCCCCCTCTTTGCAGGTCTGCAAACCCGGAGGTCAGGACGGCCCTCGTTCCACTGGTGGTACGAGAACTATTGTCTCAAGAGTAATTGTAGCAGAGGTTGAGTGAGAATTATGTGAAGATTCTGTCATGCTTTGTGAAAAAATTGTGAAAATCCTTTTATCTCTCAGGCATCGTCGGGCAGCGGCACATAATAACCAACGCCCAGTTCGTTCAGCAAGAAGCGTGGCCGGGTGGGGTCGGGTTCCAGCTTGCGGCGCAGGTGGCGGATGAAGGTGCGCAGATAGGTATTCTCGCCGCTATAGTCGGGGCCCCAGACGCGCTGCAGCAGGTCTTTGTGGGTGAGGACCTTGCCGGCGTTGCGCGTGAGCTCGCAGAGCAGATCGTACTCGGTGGGGGTGAGGTGAACCTCTTTGCCGCCGCTGCGCACGATGCGATGGGCATAATCGACCAGCAAGCCGTTCTCGCCGCCGAGCTGATAGAAGGAGCGTTGATTCTCACTGCCGGTCAGTCCGCTGCGCAGGCGGGCGGCCTCGTCGGCTCTGCGCAGCGCCACGCGCACACGCGCCAGCAGCTCGTTCAGACTGAATGGCTTAGTGAGATAGTCATCGGCCCCCTCGTCCAGCGCCTTAATTTTTACGCGCTCCTCGTCATGGGCCGAGAGCACAATGACCGGCGCGCTGCTCCATTCGCGCAGCCGGCGCAGAAACTCCAGGCCATCCAGCGAGGGTAGCGAGAGATCCAGCAGGATGAGCTGCGGCTCAAAGAAGGCTGCCTGGTCGATGGCCTGTGCTCCGTCGCGTACAGACTGGACCAGGAAGTTGCGCGCGCGCAGTTGCGCCTGCAAAAAATTGCGCATCTGCGGATCGTCCTCAACGCAAAGAATGCGGACCTTTTTCTCTGTCGTAACCATTGTGAGCGCCTCCTCTATCGAACCCCGGACCTGGCTGGTCCGGCCAGGTCGAGCGTAAATGAAAATATCGTCCCTTCTCCAGGGCTGCTCTGGAGCTCAAGCGTGCTGCCGTGAGCCTCGATAATGCCCTTGCTGATGTAGAGTCCCAGGCCGGTGGCGGGACTCCAGCGCCCGTCCGCTCGCCTGCGCTCCGCCATCTCCACAGCGGGCTGACCGGGCCGGTCGGCAGCCGGACGCCGTGCCGCCGCGAACGTGCTGAAGCGCGTGAACAGTGCCGCCTGCCTCTCCGGGGGAATGCCCGGTCCGTGATCGATCACGCGCAGCGTCACTCCCCTGGGCTGCCCATTCTCTGTCTTCAGCACGGCCTCCAACACCACCGCGTCTCCGACAGGCGTGTAGCGAAAGGCATTGCTTAGCAGATTGGTCAGCACGCCCATAATCAGCTCATAATCGGCGCTGACGGCGGGCAGCGCTTCTGAGACGCGAATCTCCAGGCGTCTCTGTGACGAAGAGATCAGGGCCTCCAATCGCTCCTGAAGATCCTCGAACATTTCCGGCAGCAGAATCGGCTCTAATTCTGGATGCAGAGCGCCTGCCTCCACGCGCGAGGCATCGAGAAAGTGATTGATCATCCCAACCAGCCGTTCCACCTGTTCGTCCGCCGTGCGCAGAAAATCGAGTTGTTCCGCGGGCGACCAGCTCATATCGCGGGCCTGCAACGCGCTCAAATGGGCACGGATATTTGCCAGGGGCGTCTTCAGTTCGTGGGCCATTGTGGTGAAAAAATGTTCACGCGCGCGCTCTAACGCCTTGATCCACGTAATATCCTGCCAGACCAGCACCACATTGACCGCCGTGCCGTCGCCGGCCAGCAGGGGCGCGGCGTTAATCAGCAGGTTGAGCGTCGAGCCATCAGGCTGGAGAGTGCTGAACTCCGCCTCGCTGGCTTTGAACTGGTACAGCGCCTGGTAAAGCGGCTGCTGCTCGTAGGGTACCACCGCACCGGAAGCATCGTACAGGGTGATGTCTCTGAGCAACTCTTCGAGTTTTATGCCAACCGGCGCCAGGTGACGCTCCGAGGCCACAGTGCCGTTTTTCAAGGCTGCAAGCGATATCCCCAGGCGCCGCAGAAGCTGTTCTGCCTGGTTATTGATCAGCGCCACCTGCTGGCCCTCCAGCGAGATTAACATCACCCCTGCTGGGAGGCGTCCCAGCAGGAGCTGCAGGCGGTCGGTATAGAGGCGCAGCGCTGTCTGGGCCTCTTGCAGGTCCGCGTTGCGCTGAGCCAGTTCTGCCGTGCGCGCCCTTACCTCGGCCTCAATCTGCTTGCGGGCCGCCGCCTGCTCGGTCACGTCGTGATAGACCACGACATAGGCAAAAATTTGTCCCGTCTCGTCGCGGATGGGAGCCTTCGAGCGGCGGATGGTATAGGCGTTGCCATCGGCCCCGATCATCTCAAATTCATCCACCGTTTTATATTCAGCATGCCGTTCCAGGTCGGCGATCAGGTCGGCGATCTGAGGTGAATCCTGTGGAAAGTGCGCCTTGCTGTGGGCGATGGCCTGGCTAATATGCAGGCCGATGTCGTCATCGGTCCAGCCCATCAGCCGCCTGGCTGTATGATTGATCTCCAGCAGATGCCAGCCTGCGTCGTAGATAATCACCCCATCGGGAATTGCGCGCATGACGTTCTCCAACTGGTGCGCCTGCTGCTTTGCCCTTCGTGCCAGGTGCTTGAGGCTCTGGAAGAGGCGCGCGTTCTGGATGGCCAGGCCGGCCTGGGGCGCGAACTGCTCCAGCAACTCCACCTCCTCGTTCGGCAGACCGCGCGCGCGCCGGTGGTAGATTTCGATGGTTCCCAGAATTGCGCCGGGCATGCCCTCGGGCAAGGTTTCCAGAATAGGAACGCAGACGACCGAGCCGGGGCGGCGTGGCTTCCCGTTGTCATCTAGAATGGGAAACTCGATCTCCGGCATGAGGCTGGTATCGGGCACCACCAGGGCCTGGCGTGTGCGCAAAACCTGGCTCATCAGCAGATGTTCGTCGAGCTGGGGATGCCACTCTTCCGCGTCCTGGTAAAGGCCCTGCTGGGCGACGATGCTGACGACGGGGGTTGTCTGCTGAGCAATAGCCAGCAATCTCCCCGTGTCCGCGTTCTCCTGATATGCGCGTTCGGCCACTGCCTCGTCCTCCTCGGTGTCGATCAACAGGACGGCGCAGCGTTTTGAGCCAACGAGCTCCTGCATCGCCAGGAGAATGCGATCCAACACATCGTGCAGCGGAGACTGGCCGGCAATTGCGGCAGAAATATGGCGAATGGCCTCCAGTTGCAGGCGCGCACGCACGCTGCTGGTCACATCCTCCAGCATGACGAGCAGCGTGCGCGCTTGCTGACCACCCGGCGCGGAAGGTGCGAGTTCCAGTGAGATGCGCCAGTAGGTGCGCCCGCGTGTTTCAAGAAAGCCCTCATACGGCACTTCTGGCAGGCTCATCTTTTCTCCTGTAGAACAGACCTGGCGGAAAAGTGGTTCGGCCAGCAGATAGATATCGGCGGGCAGAATCTCTCGCACATGCCTGTGTACCAGTCCCAGGCTGCGCCACGGCTCAGGGCAGAAGGAGATCAGGTAGGAGTTTGCGTACAGAACGCGCAGGGTGGTACAATCGAGTATCGCCACTCCAACGGCCATACGCTCCAGGATATGTTGCAGTTGCGTCGTATATTCGGGTTCCATAGGTATCGGCGCTTTCCAGGCCATAGGCAGCATGACCAAAACATGCTCCTGCCACTCTTTTATTATAGCGCAGATTCGCGGAATTTTCTGAAAGACGGCTTATTGTTGCAGGTTCGTTCGTTGTTTTCCGACGTTCTTTCTTAGTAGGGGTGTCTTCTGCGTCAGGAGAGGAGTGAGCTATCATGCCCGATATTTTGCAACAGATCAATGCCCTTCTGCAGCGGGTTCAGTCCTGGTTCCCCTGGATTCCTTCGTCGATGCTGCTCTTCTTTGCCATCCTCGCCGGCTTTCTGGCTCTTGCTCTCGCCCTCCTGCTCTTGCGCCTGCTCTGGGCTATGGTAAGCTTTCCTTTTCGCTATAGGAGACGCCGGCGCGCGCGCTATGCCGATCCTCGCTGGCAGCGCCAGGCCAGGTTGCAGGCGTTGAGGAACCAGCATCACTGGCAGCGCTGGGATGATTGGTGATCGGTTGTCAGCTTTTCATGCCAGGTGTGCATAAGCAAAGAAGCCGGGGGTACATTCCTTCTGCCGTATGCTATACTGATCGCGTCAACGCAAAGAACGGCAACGTCGCCGTAAAGACACAAGTAAGTAGAGGGACAGAAGGTAATGGACAAATCGACCGAGGCCACACACGATGGCATGACGTATTACGAGAATGTACTCCAGTTGATGGGCAATACTCCCCTGGTGCGCTTGAGCCGTATCGCCAGGGATGTGCCCGCGCTGGTGCTGGCAAAAATGGAGATGTTTAATCCCGGCGGCAGCGTAAAAGATCGCATCGGGCCGGCCCTGATTGAGCAATGCGAGAGGGCCGGCCTGCTGCGTCCAGGCGGCACGATTGTCGAGCCGACCAGCGGCAACACCGGTCACGGCCTGGCTCTGGCTGCTGCGCTCAAGGGATATCACTGTATCTTTGTGATGACCGATAAGGTGAGCGAAGAGAAGCGCAGCCTGCTGCGCGCATATGGGGCGGAGGTGGTCATCTGTCCAAGCAGCGTCACCCACGCGTCTCCCGAACACTATAAAAACGTCGCGCACCGGCTCGCCGAGGAGATACCGGGCGCTTGTTGTCCCGATCAGTACACCAATCCCGCGAATCCTGAAACCCATTACCGCACGACCGGGCCGGAGATCTGGCGCGATACCGCCGGGCGCATCACCGCTTTTGTCGCCGGCGTCGGCACCGGAGGCACGATCTCCGGCACCGGACGCTATCTGAAGGAGCAGAATCCTGCAATCAAGATTATCGGTGCCGATCCACCCGGCTCCGTCTATTCCGGCGATATCCCCGGTCCGTACAAGGTTGAGGGGATCGGCATGGAGATCTTGCCTCAGAACTATGATCCCACAATCGTTGATGAGTTTATTCGCATCGACGATCGCACCTCTTTTAATACGGCCCGCCGCCTGGCGCGCGAAGAGGGCATCCTGGCGGGAGGTTCGTCCGGCACGGCCCTGGCCGCCGCACTGCAGTATGCGCGCCGTCTCACCCCGCAGGATGTCGTGGTGGTTCTCCTGCCCGATACCGGACGCGGCTATCTCAGCAAACAGTTCAACGACACCTGGATGCGCGAGAACAATATGCTGGTCATGAGCGAGAGCGAGCAGCCCACCCTGCGCGACGTGCTGACCTATCGCCGCACCCATTCGGGGACCATGCCCCTGGTCGTCAGTGTCGCGCCCGGCGATTCGGTGGCCGAGGCTGTCGAGCTCCTGCGCCGCTATGGAATCAGCCAGATGCCGGTCATTGAGGATGGGCGTATGGTCGGCAGCCTGACCGAGAATCTGCTGCTGCGCTACTTCGCAGGCGGCGAATCGCTGGCCCAGGCAACGGTGAGCGACCTGGCAGGTCCCCCCTTTAGTACTATGCAGGCCGATGCTCTGGCCCAGGAAGCCTATACGCTTTTCAGCGCCGGCCATACTGCCGTGGCTGTCATGAATGGAGATGCTCTAGAAGGAATCGTAACGAAGAGTGATCTGCTGGAGTTCTGGGCACATAATCGAATCGGCTAACCGGGAGCGGAGCATCTCACCTCTAGCTTGCTCTCCTTAACCTGACAGTCTTCGGGGCCTGGCCGAAAAATGACAGTCGGCAGGCTCCGTACATAGGGAGAGAGCAACAACATGTTTTCTCGCCGAGCGTGCCGGCAAACACGCCCTGTTTGCCGGCCCCCGCCACTTCCTCACAGCGATTTTTCCGCATGCGCTCATAACTAGAATCTCTCTCTTTTTTCTCCGGGGGGCCATTACCCTGGTACTATAAAATTGACTTACGTTGATATATCCAGGTATACTTTGGCCAACAACGAAACATACACATCGTTGGTTGAGCGTTGTAACGAACGTCCCGAAGACGTTCTTAGTACTATGATGGTACTACAGAGTTGAGATAGTACTCCGGTCATGCAGAGTTGAAGCAGAGGCCAGATACTAGAAAGTTCACGATAGGTAGTGCATCTAGTTAAACTCAACAAGGTAGCCTGGAATACTTCCACCCCCATATGGGTGTCTTCATTCCAAACTTACCCCAGCGAGAAGCGCATCACGCGAGCCGTATGGCTGTGATTCCTTCCTTCCAATGCTGACTTGCCTGAGAGGATAGATGCCAGTTTAGACAAACCAGCTTTGCAGAAAGGTTGTAACTCATGAAGAAAAATGCGAACATCCAGCCAGCAGGTCCTACTGATGTCTGTAACAAGAAAAAGCTGAATTTACGTGTACGTGTTGGGATGGCCGCGGCGGGCACCGCCTTTGCCGGCGCGATGCTGCTCGGCAGCCTTTTCAGCGGCCAGGCTTTCGCGGCCCCGGCCCAGGCGAAGGCTCCGGCTGTGGTCCATTCCACGCGGATGAGCGCCGCCGCGATGTCCTCTAAGACCGCAAATTACACCTATTGGGATATCGCCTGGCAGGCGGCGACTTATTATGGGATCAATCCCTATCTATTTGAGCGCCAGATCAACCAGGAGAGCGGTTTCAATCCCTGGGCGCTCTCGCCGGCTGGCGCTGAGGGTATCGCGCAGTTTATGCCGGCCACCGCTGCCAGCATGGGCGTCAATCCCTGGGACCCGGTCAGCGCGTTGTGGGGCGCGGCCCGGCTAATGGCGCAGCTCAATAATCAGTTTGGCAACTATGCGATGGCTCTGGCGGCCTACAACGCCGGTCCTGGCGCGGTACAGTACGCAATCAACGCTGGTGGCAGTAGCTGGTACTACTACCTGCCGTATGAGACACAGAACTACGTCTCGGTCATTATGGGCTGGTAAATCGAAAAAAGAGCATGCGAGGGAGAGGAATGGGCACGCATTCCTCTCCCTTTTTTGTCTCGAAAAACACTTGACGATCCGCAAACATCATGGTAAGATGTCAATATCATCTGTTTTTGAAAAAAGATTCTCGGAAGAAAGGGAGGTATGACCATGCAGGCTTTCATCAATCCTCACCCCCACATTTCCTCAAAGAGGTCGTACCGCTCCCTCACATGCGTGCATGTTGGAGGCGGAGCGTGATGGCGCGCCTGCCATACGAGGTGTTCGATCACACAGCCGATATCGGTCTGCACGCCTATGGCCAGACATTGCCTGAGCTTTTCAGCAACGCAGCCGCCGGCATGGAGAGCCTGCTGGTCGCGCCGGAGCAGATCGAGCAGCGTGTAAGCCGCGAGATCAGCGCCGAGGGACACGATCTGGTGTCGCTGCTGGTCGCCTGGTTGAACGAATTGACCTTCCTGTTCGATACGGAGTATCTGCTCTTCAATCGCTTTGAGATCAGCGAGTTCACAGACACCCATCTGCGAGCGACCGCCTGGGGCGAGCCGTATGACGCGCAACGCCACGAACTGAGCAGCGCGATTAAGGCCGTGACCTGGCACGAAGCAAGCGTAGAGTCCGAGGCCGACGGCTACAAGGCGCGCATCATATTCGACATCTAAAAGAGCTCGGCCCCGATACGTACCTCACCAGAGGCGTTTCCCGGCGTTCCAACAGCCGATATCTCTGTTACTCATCGGTATGTCCATTTTCTTATAGCCATAAGGTATCGAATCATTCTGTAGTGGTACGGAAGGAGGGAACCGCTATGAGCAGCTTGATTGTTCCGGTGGCCACGATCGAGGCCATCAGGCCGCATACCAACGCGGACAGTCTTGAACTGGCGCAAGTGTTGGGCTGGCAGGTTGTTGTGCGCAAGGGGGAGTACAGGGTCGGTCAGAAGATCGTATACTTTCCTATAGACACTATCCTGCCGCTGGACGTATCCGAGCGATTCGGCGTTACAAAATATCTGTCCAGGCAGCGTATTCGCTGTGCCAAATTGCGCGGTGAGCCGTCATTTGGTCTGGTAGTGATCCCTGATCGCGATTGGCCGGTGGGCGAGAACGTGGCAGAATACTACGGAGCGAAAAAGTATGAGCCGCCGGTGCGCCCGACCGCCGGCGATGCCGAGAGGGAGCATTCGCTCTTTGTGGCCTATACTGAAATTGAGAACATGCGCAACTTCCCAACGATTTTTGAGGCGGGGGAAAGCGTGATGATCAGCGAAAAGATTCACGGGACGAACACCAGAGTGGGGTGCATCGAAAGCGAGTTGATGGCCGGCTCGAT
>Ga0209581_1001638_pt1 | contig 24951 bp, 15 predicted proteins | sample Coa_R2_FD_187160 | JGI IMG/M metagenome (GOLD analysis project Ga0209581, IMG submission 187160) | Surface soil microbial communities from Centralia Pennsylvania, which are recovering from an underground coalmine fire - Coalmine... | ecosystem: Environmental > Terrestrial > Soil > Unclassified ...
ATGGGTGGGCGCATCTCAGCCGTCTTTTTCCAGACGAAGGCAGCGCACCAGGCGTTAGCCCAGAGCAAAGCGTTCTGGTAGGGTCCAGATTCGAGCGTACCGACGCAGAGGCGCTCCTGGCTATGAACATCCTTGAACGTATCACTCTTCATCGCGTCAAGCTGACGCATCACATTCATCAACGTGCCCTGGTACTCCCAGATGGCGTCGGACCTGTCTTCGCGGAAGAGGCTGCGGTTGCCCGCGCGCAATTTGCTGTTGAGTTTCCTGAATTCAGCGCAAATCTTCTTATCGTCGCCCTCGATCGCCTCAAAGGCTTCGTCGGGAATGCCATTGCGTAGGAGGGCAGGCGTTGCGCCGAGTAGACTATTGCCACACTTGATATGTGCGTCGAGATACAGAAGCGGCTTCCCCGGCTCGACGGCCTCCATCCATAAAGCAACTTTGCACAGCTCGACGGCCATCGGGTTGATATCCACGCCATAGATACAGTGATGGACCACATCGCGCAGAGCGGCGCGCCGCTCCTCAGGTCCCGGCTCCTCGCTTCCTGTGCGCACGGCGGCCAGCCTTTTCGCGATGCGATGGGCCGCCCCGATCAGAAAATGCCCGCTGCCGCAGGCGGGATCACACACTTTGAGGGCAAGAATGGCCTTTTCGGGATTGGGACGCGCGCAGGCTTCATCCAACACAGGATCAAGAGCCGAGTCAAGCAGGCAATTAACCAGACTGGCAGGGGTATAGTAGGTCCCGGAGGTCTTGCGATCGTTGCCGCTGGCCGTAAGCAATGTGAATTTACCGGTGTCAATATTAAGTTCAGGGTGCAGTTCGAGCAACGATTCATAAACGCTTCCCAGTTCTTCTGAGCCAAGATTTTTATAATCTACCGCCCGTCTCGTTCTCTCCGCCTCGGTTAAAGCCAGCCAGCGCACGGCGGTCAGCAGGTAGTAATTGGCAATCTGGCAACCAGAGAGATCGGGAGTGGCCTTCTCCGAAAAAAGAAAGCCGTTCAAACAGGGCAAACCCAGTTCGAGGCAGCCATCCTCTTTGCCCAGTTGTTCCATCACCAGGCTCAGACCCTGGAACAAATCGCTATGACGACTGCCGATACGGTGCTCAGAAAGAGAGCGCAGGGAAGCAGTTGAGTAATATTTTGTGTAATTTTCACGCGCTTTCTCTGAAGCTCGGGGATCAAAGAGCAGGCCGCGATCTTCGATTACAAAGAGGACCAGGAAGCGATAGACCAGGCGCAGCACCTGTTGATAGTAATCCTGAGTATCGATCTCTCCATTTTGCAAGCGCGTGCGGAGCCGGACATTCGCCTTATGGACAAGGAAACCGCAGCCTAACTCTTCGATCGCCTTTTGTACTCCGCCGCGCAGATGATCGAGCGCGCGTATGCCCTGCTCATAAGCCTGCCGGGACCACTTTTCCAGCCAGCACTGCTCCGGGCTCTCAGCCTCCATGCGTGATTGATGACAGAGCAGCCAGAGAAGCACAAAATCGGCGTACACTTCGCCATCCATCATCGCTTCCAGGTCAAACTCAACGTATGCCTGGCGTGTGAGGCGAACATTATCGCGTAAGATGCGCAGAAGCATGCCATTGGAGACAATCCCCCAGAGATGCTCTTTAGAGCGGTTGAGCAACTCCTGCAACAGGCTATGGGGACTAAAGCGCGATCCTTCGGTCGTGCTTCTTGTTATCCGATCGAGGTCATGGGTACAACCAACGAGGTGAATAGGAGTATGCTGCCAGCTATGGGAAATGGGATAGCTTTTCTCGCCAATGACAATGGGTTTGGCAGCGGTCAAATAGCCGTAGCCTAGCTCTTTGAAGAGAGGCAAGAGCCAGCGCTCCCTGGTAAATATGGCGATCTTATCCTCGTCTGGCAAGGGCGCGCTTCTAAATGCCCGCCACTCACGTACTACGCGATTCCAGGAGCGGTTGATTGCCTCGTTCAGCTTCTCTGTTGTCAGATGATAGGTATGAGGCGTGAGTCCTTCGAGTTGCACTTGTTGAGGATTGGCAAGACGCCGGAGCAGATCCACCGACAGAATCGCCCCCTCCGTGTGTACCGTGTCAAAGGTCGCGTGCTGGCGTTTGTGGTATGTAACCATCCCTGATTCCCCCTGGCAGCTACGAATGTATTCGGTTGTGTCCGCTCTGGCCTGCCCTCTCTCATTTTCTGAACGATGACTCGCTCATACGCTTAGACAAGCCACTTGTAACGCTTTATATATCTGCCTCCCAATGTTTGTTCTACGAAAACATTCTCAGCAGTATTCGCTTTCATGCTCCTTATCTATAGAACTTCTGTACTTCTTATACAACAGCTTTAAGTATTCAGTTAGTATTATATTAACCGCATTATACCAAAGAGTCAATGCAACCTTAAAAGAGCATCGAAATTGAGATATAATGTTCTAAGAACATGAAATGCGGTTCTCTGGCACCCGCCGAGAAGTCGCTCCCCTCTCACATTCTCTCATATGTGCGACCCGTTCGGCCCCCCGGCTGCCAGTCGCAGATCGACCTGTTGAAAGCCGGCCTGTGACACGCGTTCACCCGGATGAACAACCAGAGGTGTCGCGAACTGCGGGCCGGCATGCACAAAGGTGTGATACTCGCCTCGTTCCCCACAGGCATCAATGCCCGCCTGCTCAAAGACCTGGACCAGTTCTTCGCTCAGAGCAGCCCCCAGCCATTCCGGCTGCGCACACGCGTCTTGAATACAGGTGAGAACGGCGGCATATCCGCGTGCCAGAAATTCTCGCACCAGCTTACCTGGCGGCTCACCCCACAGCGGCTCCCGATGGATAAGGCCGGAGGCGGTACTGCGTTCCTCGTACCAGGCCCGTACATCGGCCAGGTGGATATTGCCAAAAAAGAGCGTGGTAATTTCCCGCTGGCGCAGATCGTGCAGCGCCCGCAGGAAAACGTCTTCAAAGGTCGCGGGCGTATTGGGGTAGGCTAACAGCGGAATGCCCAGCGATCTCGCCTGGGCCTGGATCAGCGCGATCGGGACCCCATGGAAGCGAACGCGCTCGCTGGCCTCATCATACATCGTGACCAGGAAATCGACCTGAAAGCCCTGCCGCAGCGCCCGGTCCAGGGCCAGCATTGAATCCTTGCCCCCGCTAAAGCTCAGGGCGCATCGTTCGTCTTGTACCATTGCGTGAAGTTCCTTTCCTCTTCCCCCTGGTCCATAGTATGCCACACGCGCGGCAAGCCTGTGAGTGTTTCGCCAGCGGGTAGCAATCCTTTGCGCGCTCCCAGTGAGAAAGCAAAAGGCCGGTTACTGTTCTAGCTCTCCTGCATGCTTGCGCGCCGTTGTCACAACGAGCACGGCAGCAACTATCCCCGACGCGCCGCAGAGCAGCCACAGGCTTGTTGCGTTCCAGGAGAAAATGAGCGTGCCGAACAGTGGTCCGAGGATCAGCCCGCTGCTCCAGGTTGTCCCCCAGGCTCCCTGGTAGCGCCCGCGCAGGTGTGGCGGCGCGAGATCGGCGACATAGGCCGTTGAGACGGGCGAGTGGATCATCTCGCCAAGCGTCCAGATGCCTACGGTCAGAGCGAGGAGCGGGAAGGTAGGGGCAAAAGCGACCAGGCCGAATCCCAGGCCGATGAGAAGCAGGCCAGTTGCAATCACCGGACCCGCGGGAAGGCGCTGCGTTAGCATGCTAATGGGCAGTTCGAGGAGAACGACCAGCAGACCATTGAGCGAGATCAGCGTGCCATAGAGAGCATTCGACAGGCCAAGCACATGGACTTGCAGAGCAAAGGTGGACTGGCTCTGAAAGTAGACAAACGTAATCAGCAGAGAGGCGAGCAGGAAGAACAGGAAGCGACGGTCGCCCCTCAAGGCCCGAAAAAGTCCGCTCTCCGTGGAAGACTGTTTCGCGTGGTCCGGCACGCCCGCGGGAAGCGCGCAGAGGGCGAGGAGGCCGAAGAGAATCGAGGTCGCCGCGTCGCCAATAAAGATCAGGAAGAATGACCTGCTGGCCAGAAAGCCCGCGACCGCCGGACCGAGCGCAAAGCCCAGGTTAATGCAGAAACGCGAGAGAGCGTAGGCCCTGACGCGCTGCCCGGACGGCACGAAGTCCGCGATGAGAGCGCTGGCGACTGGCCGATAGAGTTCTGTAGTCAGGCCGGCCAGGCCAACACACAGGATGAGCAGCGGCAACATCGAAAGCTGCGAGAGGACGAGCATGGTCGCCGCCGAAGAGAACATGGAGAAGACGATGGTGTTGCGCCGCCCCAGGCGATCCGCGCAATATCCTCCAACCGCAGAGGCGCCTATGCTGCCGATACCATAGGCGCTGGCCGCAACCCCCGCCTGCGCCAGGGTGTAGCCCCTGGAAACCATATACAGAACGAGGAAGACATTCACAAAGCTGCCAAAACGATTGATAAACAGGCCGGCAAATAAGATCCAGAGAGAGCGAGGAAGTTTTGCGCCTTCAACGTTCGCCATATATCCGATGCTTCCTTTCAATTCAATGTATAAATGTATATATGTGCATCACATTATAGTTGCTTTCCCGCCTCTTGAACCTGTTCCTCCGAACAGTTTTGCACTGACCTCGGACAAAGCAACAGGGGCATACCCGTTTTGCAGAGTAAATCCTCAAATTACGACCGGAGCGGAAAGGATCCTGTAGCCTCCTCCGTAGATAAAGAAGGAAGAAATGTGGCAATCGCTTTTGAGGAGTCTATTAGAAAAGAAGGAGCCTTTCATGACACAACTACCTCCACCTCTGCAGATTGTTGATTATGTATGCGGTGCAATGAAAACGCAGGCATTGCACGCCTGTGCGGAACTCGCTATCCCGGATCTGCTGAAAGACGGCCCCAAAAGCGCGGTGCAACTGGCAGAGGCCACCGGCACCGATCGCACCAACCTTTATCGTCTGCTCCGTGTTCTCGTAGCGATGGAAATCCTCGACGAGAGTGGTCCCGGGCTATTCCAGACAACGCCGATAGCGCGCTGCCTGCAATCTGAAGAGCCACTCTACCACCTGGCAATGATGGCCGGCACCGGCTGGGTTTGGAAGGTGCAGGAAGCAGCCGAGGGAACCGGTTATAGCCTGCGCAGCGGGCAGCCGGCCTTCAGCCATGTATTCGGGACAGACGTATGGAGCTACCTGAAAGAGCATCCTGAGGAGGCCGCGCATTTTCACCGTGCCATGTCTGCCACCTCCGGGGTTGCCGATGAGCCGATCGCGCAGGTGCTGAGCGAGACTTATGATCTGCAGGAGGGCACGTTCGTCGATGTCGGCAGCGGCATTGGCAATTTTCTCATTGTCCTGCTGCGTCTCAACCCCGGTCTGCGCGCCGTACTTTTTGATCGACCAGAGGTAATTGCATCTGCACGCGAGCACCTGGCTCAGGCCGGTGTAAGCGCACGCTGCGAGTTTGTAGCGGGCGATTTCTTCGAGGAGGTCCCACCTGGAGGAGATTATTACTTTCTGCGCCAGATCATCAAAGATTGGTCAGATGAGCAGAGCGAGCGCATCCTTCAGAACTGCCGGAATGCCATGAAGCCGCAAGGACGCATCCTGGTAGCCGAGCAGGTGCTTGCCCCTGGCAGAGCGGATCTTCTGACCAAGCTCACCGACCTGATTCTGATGCTGAGCCTGCCCGGTCGCGAGCGCGATCAAAGCGAGTTCGAGCATCTCTTTGCCAGAGCCGGCCTGACGTTGCAGCAGGTCCTTCTTACAGCCTCGGCCTATAAAATCCTGGAGGGAACGAAATAGGGAACGCCGTTCTCTGCTGTGCTGCACCGGGCAGGCGCATGCTGAGAAAGAAAGAGCCTGTTTTCATCCGACCTGAACATTTCTCACCTTGAAATGTGATATGCTTTCCCCAGAGAATACTTATCACAGTAAAAAGGAGGATATACTATGCCAGTCCGTACAGCAGATGCCGAATGGCAGGGAAATCTTCAGGAGGGTCAGGGCCGCATGCGTCTGGGGAGCGGCGCGTTCGAGGGAAACTATTCTTTCCGCTCACGCATGGGGGATGGAGCCAACGGCACAAACCCGGAGGAGCTCATCGGCGCAGCACACGCAGGGTGTTACTCGATGGCGCTCTCCGCCAGCCTGGCAGGCGCGGGCTTCACCCCCACGCGCGTGCATACAACGGCCCGCGTGCATTTCAATCCCGTCGATAAGGGCTTCGCGATCAGTCCCATCGACCTGGAGACAGAAGCGGTGGTGCCGGGCATCGACGAGGCGACGTTCCAGCGCATAGCCCAGGAGGCGAAGGTCAACTGCCCCGTCTCTAAGGCGCTCGCGTCCGTCCCCATCAATTTAAAGGCCACGCTGGTACGCTAAGGCCGGGGCATGAGGCACCCACATTGGCGTCGAATTAAGGACCGCCCCAGGTGCGTGAGCATCCAGAACGCGGACGCAGTGAAGCATGCCTGCGCGCTGGATGCGTAAGTTTGCAAAACGTACACACGGGGACGTCAAGGGAACGGCAGCCTGTGTTTATGCACGCAGGCTGCCGTTTCATTGACGCCAATGGGCCTGGACGCGAAATAGGACCGCTACTCCCAATCTGACCGGGAAACGAGCAAGATAAGAGAAGAAAATTCCCCCTTTTCCGTGTTATGATAATTCAGGTGACATTCCTATGATGTGCCGGCCATGACTCACAGAGGAGCGTGCCCCGCAGGCCCTGGCCCGGACAACTGGCTAAACATAGCTCAACTTTTTCGCGGGGAGAATCGTAGTTACCTATGTTGAGCATTCGACAGACGTTGTTTTTTTCACCAGACCAGCTCTCAAGGCTGGTAATTATGTCTTTTGCAGCCTGGAAACCTGTATGGCACCAGGCTGGAGTATGAATAGGAAGCATTTTATGTCAAATAAACCGGCCATTCTGGCTGAAGGACTGCACAAACATTTTGGCAAAACGCATGCCCTGGCGGGACTTGACCTGGTGGCGGAGGAGGGGACGGTTCTCGGCGTGCTCGGCCCCAACGGGGCGGGCAAGACGACTGCGGTACGCATCTTGACGACCCTGCTGAAGCCTGATGCTGGCTACGCGGAGGTTGCCGGACTGGATGTCGTCAAACAGGCCGATCTCTTGCGTGCGCGCATTGGCCTGGCGGGCCAGTATGCCGCCGTCGATGATAACCTTACCGGCTATGAAAACCTCAAGATGTTCGGGCAACTCTATCATCTCTCAAGCGCGCGGGCAAGGCAGCGCGCTAATGAACTGCTCGAACGCTTCGATCTCGCCGAGGCCGGCAGGCGCGTGGTCAAGACCTATTCGGGCGGGATGCGCCGACGCCTGGACCTGGCTGCGAGCCTGATTATGGCGCCGCCCGTTCTCTTTCTGGACGAGCCAACGACCGGCCTTGATCCGCGCGGACGCCTGGCAATGTGGGATGTCATCAGCAGCCTGGTCTCCGATGGAACCACTGTTCTGCTCACTACCCAGTATCTGGAGGAGGCCGATCAACTCGCCCACCAGATTGCGGTCGTCGATCGCGGACGCGTGATCGCCAATGGCACCGCTGACGAACTCAAAACGCAGGTCGGCGGCGAACGCCTGGAACTCACGATCGTCCCGGGCGGCGATCTCAATGCCGCGCTCCAGGCGGTGCAGGTCTATAGCTCCGGCGAAATTCAGATCAGCGCCGAGCATCGCCACCTGTCCGTTCCAGTAACGCAGGGAGCGCAGCACCTGGCCGCGATCGTACGCGATCTCGACGCCGCGCATGTTCGGCTGGACGACCTGGCGCTGCGGCGTCCCACTCTGGACGATGTTTTCCTGACGCTGACCGGCCACGCCGCGACCGACGAGGAAGCGTCCCCTGAAGAGGTCACAATCTCTAAATCGCTGGTAAGGAGCGCATAATGCAGAGCAGCTATATTGAAACAGCCGAAAGATTAACCCCGCAGGCGCGTCCCGCCTTCTACTGGACCATCGCCGATGCACTGGTCCTGGCGAAACGCCACCTGATCCAGATCCCGCGCATTCCCGAAGAGTTGATCTTCGCGACCATCCAGCCGGTGATGTTCGTTCTGCTCTTCCGCTATGTCTTCGGAGGCGCCATCGCCGTCAGCGGAACTACATATGTCAACTACCTGATGGCGGGCATCTTCGGCCAGACCGTGATCTTCGGCTCGACCTCAACCGGGATCGGCCTGGCGTTTGACCTGCAAAAGGGCCTGGTCGATCGCTTCCGTTCGCTACCAATGGCGAAGTCGGCGGTGCTTACCGGGCGCACCATCTCTGATATTGTGCGCAACACTGTGGTGATTCTGGTGATGTGGATTGTTGGCGTGCTGGTCGGCTTCCGGCCAGAGGGAAGCGTCCTCGCCTGGATTGCCGCGATCGGCCTGCTGCTCTTCACCAGCTTCGCCTTCTCATGGATTGCTGCAACGATCGCGCTCTCGGTCAGGACGGTCGAGGCGGCGCAATCTGCGGGCTTCATCTGGCTCTTCCCGCTCACCTTCGCCAGCAGCGCCTTTGTGCCGACCAGCAGCATGCCCGACTGGCTGCGCGCCTTCGCCGAGCACCAGCCTGTCACGCTCGTCATCAACGCAGTGCGCGGACTGCTGCTCAACCAGCCCGATGCCTCGACCATCTGGCAGTCCCTGGCGTGGTGCGCCGGCCTCCTGGTCATCTTCATCCCCCTGGCTGTCTGGGTCTACAGCCGCCGCATCTCACGTTAGATGATCAACAAAGGATGTGCGGGCAGAAAAAATTTTGCCGGTCCGCACATCCTTCGTTGTGAATCCCACTAGACAAATGTTCGTTTTTTATGCTATAGTGCCCGTGATGAGCAGGCGAGCATATTTCTATGGGGGCACGCTGGTGCTGGAAGGAGTCGCAGCCGAGGAGGGAGATCTGCCCGAGGTTTTTCTCTGGAGGCACGGCAAATGGAGGGCGGAGGCGTATCGCTATGGCGACCTTCTCCCCTGGCTGCGGCAGAGCACGATTCCCGATACCATTCCTCGCTGGCAGGCGCTGAACTATACCCTCCACGACCGACGCCAGCCGCACGATTACCAGACGGAGGCGCTGGTCGCCTGGCAACAGGCTGGATGGCGGGGCAGCATCGTCCTGCCCACCGGCGCCGGGAAATCCTACGTGGCCATCAGGGCGATTCACAAGATCAATCGCTCGGCGGCGATCGTCGCGCCCACCATCGATCTCCTTCACCAGTGGTATCGCCTGCTCTCTCACGCCTTCGGGACGGAGATCGGCGTCTACTATGGAGGCGAGAAGATTATTCAGCCGCTGACGGTGACAACTTATTCGTCCTTTGCGAACCTGATGGCCGAGTACGGCAACTTCTATAAGCTGCTGATCCTGGACGAGGCCCACCGCGCAGGCTCGCCGGCCTTCGGCGAGGGCGCGGTGATGTCCGCCGCCACTGCGCGCCTGGGCTTGACCGCGACCTATCCCACAGAGGAGGAGCAGCGCGGGGCCGGCAGGTGGCGCATCGACGAGCTGCTGGGAGGTCCGATCGTCTACGCGCTGACCGCAGACGACCTGGTGGGCGAGCAGCTCGCGACCTACCGCACGCAGCGTATTCGCATCGATCTGACGACAGACGAGCGGCACATATACGAGCGCGAATTCGCTCAGTATATGGGATACGTCCGCCGGCAGAATCTGCCGCAACGCTTTGGTCCAAACTGGCTGTACGAACTGCAACGCCTGGCGGCGCGAGAGGAGGAGGCGCGCGCGGCCCTGCTGGCGCGGCAGCGCGTGAGCCGCCTGCTCGCCGGCTGCCAGGGCAAATTGCAGGCGCTCGACGAGCTTTTGCATGAGCATATGCATGACCAGGTGGTGATCTTTACCGAGTCCAACCAGGTCGCGTATAAAATCGCGCATACGTATTTCCTGCCCGTCATCACGCATCTTTCCTCGGCGCTGGAACGCAAAGAGATCCTCGATGGCTTCCAGCAGGGACGCTATAAGGCGGTAGTGACTTCGCGCGTGCTGGATGAGGGGGTTGACCTGCCCTCGGCCAAGATCGCGATTATCCTCGGCGGCACAGCAGGCGCGCGGCAATACATTCAGCGCAGGGGCCGCGTGCTGCGAAAGGTGGAGAACAAAGAGGCTGTGCTTTACGAGATCTTCGCCAGGGGAACGAGCGAAGAGGGCAAGGTCCAGCGCCGGCGGGCGGCCGTGCGCCAGCAAGGAGAGGAGATCAGTCGTGTTAACCGCCGATCTGATTAGGCCCTTTCTCCGCAGCTATGGCCGCATGCTCACCGTCGATCAGCTCGATGAGAGTGATCCGCTCTGGCTGCAAACGGCGCGCGATCTGCTGGAGCTTTTTCGCCAGCACCAGGGCCAGCCGCGCGCCCGCTGGGAGGAGGCGCTGGAGAGCTTTGAGGGCACGCGGGTGGATTATCTGCGCATTCGGGGACTGGCAAAGGTGCTGGCCGATGCCGCGACCTTCGTGCCAAAGGAGTATCCGCTCACGCCACGCGAACTGCGCGCGCGCCTCTTCTGTCGCGGCCCCGTCTTCGAGCATCCCGACCTCTTTCATCCCGTCACCCGCCGCGACCTGCTTCAGGAGGTGGCGAGCGAGCTTGCACTCTCTCCCGCAGAGGTGGACGAGGCGCTCTTCGCCGATCATCCCGGCGCCCACATTCTCAAGGACGTGGGACCGGCCTGGACGCCCCAGGGACTCCTGCAACGCTATAATCTCGAACTCGCGCGCGGCGCGCTTTATCGCGCGACGGTGGTGCAAATTGAAATTTACGATCACTTCAAAGAATGCTGGCGATATTTGAAGCTGTTTAAAATCATGTTCGTGGCAAAGGAACTGCCGGAGGGCGGATACCAGGTGACGCTCTCCGGCCCGCTGTCGGACTTTGTGGAGACGGAACGCTATGGGATCGCCTTCGCCGAGTTCCTTCCGGCAGTGCTGCTGGGCGAGCGGTGGAATCTGGTGGCCAGGGTAAAGTCGCCTGCTCCCAGGCGCGAGCAAAGTGCCGGGCGGATCGCGGAAGATTCCCAACTGCTCTACCGGCTCGATCACACCTGCGGGCTGCAATCCCATTATCGCGCCGGGCGCGTGTACGACTCATCCCTGGAGCGCACCTTCGCGAGCGAGTTCCATGATTTTGAAGAGAAATTTGGCGCGGAACGCGGAAAATGGCGCCTCTTGCGCGAGGACCAGGTACTCGTCCTGGACGGCAGCGTGATGATCCCCGATTTTCTCCTCGTTCACACCCAGGATGAGCGCCGGCGCATTCTGATCGAGCTGGTCGGCTTCTGGAGTCCGCGCTACCTGCAAACGAAAATCGCCAAAGTGCAGGCCGCGCAATGCCCGAATTTGCTTCTGCTCGTCTACGAAAATTTGAAAGTGACCCAACAGGATTTTGGCAAAATACCGGGCGAGATCCTCTTCTTCAAAGAGAAACCCGTAATCAAGGAGGTCATGGCCGCTGTTGAGGCGCTGGCAGAGAAGGTCTATGGTCCCCTGGAAAAGCGGGGACGCGCGCCGGCTATTCCCCTGCCTGAAATGGTTCAACGATGCATGCAGGAGCAGCAGGGTGACGAAGCAAGCTGGTATTCGTTAGAAAGCCTGAGCGCGCTCCTTCAACAAACTGACCCCTCCTTCACGCCCCGGCGCTATGGATATCGCACGCTCTCCGCCCTGCTCAAGGATCATCCTGAACTCTTCGAGGTTCGCAAAAGCGCCAGAAAGGGCCGTCCGCTGGAAGCCCGCTTTCTCGCCACCACCCCACTCTCCAATTCTCTTTCATAGTTCTTCATGCAAGCATTGACGTTCATATTTTCCAGTCTGCTGCTATATTGCGGGTAATACTACTACACAAAATATTCTAAAAAACAAGGTAGACTTCCTATGACAAAACGAGAAGAGCAAAAGCAAACGAGCAGCCCGCCGGCCAGGCCCAAACAGGGCAACCAGGAGCAGGCCGGCACCAGGACGGCGGTCAAGACCAGGCCACTGCCGCCGCTTGAGGAAAACGAGCAGAAGACAACATCCAGAGAAGCCGCCCACCCTTCGCTTGTGCCCGATTCCATTCGCCGGCGTCAGTTCCTTATTGGCGGCGCGGGTCTGCTCGCCAGCGCGGCGGCTCTGGGCGGCTGGCTCTGGGCGGAGAGTCCCCACCAGGCAGGCCCGCTCGCCCACCAGACCGCTCGAGGCGATCAGCTTGTTGTACTCTGGAACGAGGCCGCTCTGGAAGCAATTCGCGTCCTGCAGCCGCCGATGCCGGTAGCAGCCCGCGCGCTGGCGATCGTACATACCTGCATATTCGACGCCTGGGCCGCCTACCATCCAACCGCGCTCGGCACGCAATTCATTGGTCTTCTGAGGCGTCCCTCCGACGAATGGACGCCGGCCAATAAAAGCCGGGCCATCAGCTATGCCGCCTACCGCGCCCTGGTAAACCTCTTTCCCGGCGAGCAGCCGCGCTTCAACAAACTCATGGCGAGCCTGGGCTATCATCCCTCCGACCGGGCAAACGACGGCACGCCGGAAGGCATCGGCAACCAGGCCGCCCAGGCGGTTCTGATCACACGCCAGCAGGACGGCGCGAACCAGCTTGGCGACCTCTATCCAGGGGCCTATTCGGACTACACAAAATACCAGCCGCTGAATACCCCGGATGCTGAGAAAAATTTTAAGCTCTGGCAGCCCTTGCGCGTGTCCGATGGACATAAAGGTCTGAAGATTCAGCAGTTCGACTGCCCGCAGTGGGGAAACGTGACGCCTTTCGCGCTCAGTAGCGCCATGCAGTTCGTCCCCAGGCCGGGGCCTGCCGGCTACTCCGACGCGGTTTATCTGAACCAGGCGCGAGAAATTCTTCGCTATAGCGCAGGTTTAACGGACGAGCAGAAGGTCATCGCAGAATACTGGACAAATGGTCCCGATCGGGAGGAGCCGGTGGGCCACTGGTGCCTGTTTGCACAATTTATCTCGCAGCGGGACAATCATACGCTGGATCAAAACGTCAAGCTCTTCTTCATTCTGGCGAACGCGTTGCTGGACACCAGTATCGCCTGCTGGGCCACGAAGCGCGCCTACAATTCGGCCTATCCGCTGAGCGTCATTCATACGCTTTTTAAGGACAAACAGGTGCGGGCCTGGGCCGGTCCCGGCAAAGAGGTTCAATGGATTAGTGGACAATACTGGCTGCCCTATCGGCCACTCACCGCAATCGCGCCGGCCTTCCCGGAATACTGCTCGGAGCAGAGCGCCTTTAGCTATGCCGCCGCCGGGGTCTTGCACCGCTTCACCGGTAGCGATCGCCTGGATATGTCCTACACCTTCCCGGCGCATGCATCGCACATCGATCCAGGCACGCCCGAGACAGGCATCACGCTCTCCTGGCCCACCTTCTCGCAGGCGGCAGACCAGGCCGGGCTAGCCGGTCGCTACAGCGGCACCCACTTCACACAGAGCGATCTCGATGGGCGTGCGCTGGGCAGCCAGGTCAGCGAACAGGTCTGGGCGAAAGCACAGAAGTATATCAACAGTTATATCACTGCCTGAGCGAGTCCTTACGCGAGAGCTTATTTCGTGGCCTCGTCCGCCGCAACCTCTTTGGAGGCAGACGACGAAGGCGTCACCTCGTATCCCCCATCCGTCTGGGATGCGAGCAGCGCGCTCCGGCGTCCTAGATAGCCGCCGAGCGCGCCTCCAATCAGGGTGATCAAGGTATAGAAGAGAATATAGAACAGCAGACTGATCAGGGTGCCAACGATTACATCCGAGGCGGTATAATCCGAGGGCTTTAGACCAGGATACTGACTGGGATGCGTCTTAATGTAGTTCCGCGTGGTATCGAGGATACTCTGCAAAAAGATGAACGTATTTATCAGAGGCAGCAGGGCCTCCACAGCCGAACCGATTAAACCTGCCCACAGACCTGCCAGAACGCCGGTTCCCAGCTTGCCGGTCTCCTGCGCGGCCCGCCGGCCCGCCAGTATTCCAAAGACCAGGAACAGGGCCAGGCCAATAGTTGACAGATAAGATTGGGCATTTGCGTCGGTAATAAAGCTCGTCGCAAACCCGTAGATGATCTGGACTACCCCGAGGATTAAACCAAAAATCAGGCCATACCGCAGGGAAGGCCGCTGTATCCTCGCAAAAATCTTTGCCATTTTGTACTCCTGATACTCCCGCGCAGCCTCGGTTGCGTAAGATTTTTTCACCGAATGAAACTCGCTCTATCATACTGCAATCAGGCATCCAGGGCAAGCTTTTCCTATCAAATGGTAAGGTTTCCCACATCTCTTTTTTTCTCGCCTCAGGCGTCTGTCCCACCCCACCCAATTGACGCCTATCAGGCATTGGGCTTAGGGCGGCGCAGCGCGGTCAGATCGCGCTCCAACTGCTGGCTATAGGTCTGCCAGCGCTGGACCTCGGCCTGCAGACGTTCTTTGTCGCGCGCGGCCTGTTTAGCACTGCCGGCGAGCGCCTGCTTCTCCTGAAGCGCCTTACGCAGATCGATTTGCAGTGCCAGCTTCTCCCTGTTGAGGTCCGCGATGGTTTCTTGCAACTCCTTGCTCTTCTCTTCATGCCCGCGCTGCTGCTCTTCGTGTTCTCGCTTGAGCTGATCGAGATCGTGCTCCAGGTCGATAATCTGCGCCTTCATGCTCAAAAGCTCCTGAGTATGCGCAAATATCTCCTGTTTGCGCTCCTCGCGCTCAAGGTCCAGGTCATGCTTCAGGCGAGTAATCTGAGGGTTGTAGCGCCAGCCCAGCAGAACGCTGTAGAGATCATGCTCGGCGCTGCCCTCCTTGCTGGCGGCGCGCAAGTTCTGGAGCTCCGTTGTGTTCCAGTGGCCCGCGACCAGCAGGCCGCCGAGCGCGCGCAGGGAAATCTCCAACTGCGCTGGCTGGAGAAGCGTCGTGATGTTGTGGGCGGAGCGCCCGGCCCACAGACCATGCTCGCTCAGACTCAGGGCGCGCTCCTGGACCTCCCGGGCCGGCACGCGCATGGCCAGAACACCTGCGATCTCCGCCTGCAACTGCGCCGGCGCGTTCGCGTCGCGCAGCACGCTCAGCAGGTCGGCCTCAATACCCTGGCCCAGCAGGAGGAAGGATTGGACGAGATGCGCGTGGCCCTGGTCATTCGCGTAGAGCGCATCGAGCAGCGCCTGCGTCACCACGGGACCGCCGAGCAGAATGAACAGGGCCAGGATGCGCAGGCTGGCCCGTTCATCGCCGGATGACTGCACATGCTCAAGCAGCGCCGGGAGCATCTCGCCCACGCGTCCGGGCTGGAGCGCCTCATCGTGAATCCGCTCCAGCAGCAGGGTCAGAGCCATTGAGATGTCCTCCTGACGCGCGCTGGTCAGCAACGAAACAAGCTCATCCTTGATAACCCTGGTGGGCATGGCACGGAAAACCGCGCGCGCGGCCTCGCGCCGGGCAGGATTGCTGGCATCGCTGTGCGCGGCCCAGATAAAAGCAAAGGCCGGCGTGCCGATCTCCCCCAGGATCTTCCGCGCGCTGCGAGCGACCTCGGGATCGGGATCAGTGATCAGCGCGCCCACGCCCGGCACGGCCATCTCCCCGAAATCGATCAGAGTCAGAGAGGCGCCATAGCGACGCGCCTTGACACGCAGGGCTTGCAGCAGCTCGTCGAGAACCGCCGCACTTTGCGCGGGATTGCGCTGCGCCAGGCGGACCAGGGTCTCCGAGACATCGGGCAGCAGATGGGCGTCCTCCAGTCCCGCCAGCAGAGCCGGCAGACTGAGCGCGGCCAGATCTTCTGTCAGGAGACGAATCAGCGCCTCGCGTGCGCGGGGGGGAGGCGTCAGGGCAAAAAGCTGCACAGCGTCGGTCAGCAGTTCCGGCTGGCGTTGAACCAGCGTGACCAGGATGGAACTGGCCCGCGTCTGAACGATCCCCTGGGAAGCGTCCAGGGCGGGGATCAGCGCCGGCAGAACGGGCCGCCCGGCCTGGAGGAGAATGGGAACAGCCGCCTCGCCCCGTTCGGGATCGTCCAGCAGGCCCACCAGGGGAGGAATGGCCTCCTGGGGATGCGTGAGCAGGTATGAGGCAACCAGCTCGCGCCAGGAAGGATCGGGCCGGTTCAGGACCTCAAGCAGCGCCGGCACCGCGTAGCGGCCATCCATCCGGCTCATCGCCCGGCGCACTCGCTCGCGCACAACCGGCTGGCTGTGGAAGAGGTTGGCGGCAAGCAGGTGCGCCGCCTCGCCGCCTTTGGCCAGAAAAATTTCCTCGATATAGGTAAGTTGGTCCTCGGTGCCCACATTGAGCGCCTCAAGCAAATGCTCGCCGGGAAAGGGCTGCATACCGAGGTAGACGCGCTCAATGCGCACCACCAGGGGGGTTCTCTCCGGGCTGACCAGCCTGGGCATCAGTTCGGCGCAGGCAAGCTCACCGAGATTGCTCAGAGCATTGATCGCGCCCTCATAGAGCAATGGATTACTGCTCTCCAGCAGATCGATCAGGGGCAACACCGCGCGTTCGTCTGAGAAGCGGCCTAGCGCCTGCACGATGGCCAGCATGAGCGCGACATCGGCATGAGGATCGCGCAGCAGGTCGATCAGCGGAGGCACGGCCTGCGCATCCCCCACCTGCTCAAGCACATGAACCAGCAGGGGCGTGCGACCGTGAACCAGGGGAGTGAGCGCCCGGATCACGGGCTCGACGACGGCAGTTCCCAGGCCGCCGAGCACCTGTTGCGCGCGCGTGGCAACCAGTTCATCGGGATGCCTGATCACGGCATCGATCAGGCTCGGAATGCACGCCGGCTGGTACACCGCCAGCGTGGCCGCCAGAGTCTGCTGAACCGCGAGCGAATTGTCGGCCAGCAGGCTCAGTAAGGTAGGAAGCGCGCGCTCATCGCGCACGGAAGCCAGCACCTCCAGAATGCGCACCCGCTCCGCTTCGGAAGTCTGACCCTTCAACTGCTCCAGCAAATGCGGAACCGCCACCTGGCCGACCTCTTTGAGCGTCCCCGTCATCGTGCGAGCCACCGTGTCATCAGCCGTCGCGAGATTCTCGACCAGCATGCGAATGGCCATCTTGCCGCTATCGCGCTCGGCGGCGAGGCGTCCCTGGCTCACCAGAATTGCGCGCACCTGCTCCAGGTCGACCGGCACCGCGTGGGTGTGCAGGAGATCCATCAGCAGATCAATGATGCGCTCCACCTGTGCAGGCTGCAACTGGCGCGCCGGATCTGTCTCGTTGAGGAAGCGGTCGATGATCGGCAGAAGCAGCGGGGGCAGAGGCTTCTTCGCGCCCGCCTGGGTGTGGCGTATCTCCAGTTCCTGAAGCAGACGCGGCAGCGCCAGGTCGGGTCCCAGACGCGTCAGGGCGTTGGCGGCGCGCCGGGCAATGAAGTCGTCGGGATCGCGCAGGCAGAGCATCAACGGCTCTACCGCGCCCCGATCGCGCGTTCCGCCCAGAATATTGATCGCGGCGGTGCGCAGGCGGCCCCCGGAGCCGGCGGCGCTGAGGCTGGCGGCGCGTGGAACCACAGATCCTCCCCAGGCACTCAACGCGCGCACCAGGCGCTTGACCAGCATCTCCTGCTCGGGATCGTCAATACACTCAACCAGGCGCTGGAAAAAGCGCTCTGCCACCAGCGCGGGATCGAGCAGCGTGAGGAACATCTCGCTGCCGGGCACCAGCAGGAGCGGGAAAAGCGCTTGATATAGCTCAGGCACGCCCTGCTCCGCACAGAGCGTAAAAAGCGCAGCCAAATCAGTTAGGGCCGACTGGTTGTCCAACAGATCGCTGAACGCGTCGGCCAGCGCGGACGGAAGCGAGGACGGCTGGCCCTGGGCGCTCTCAGACTTTTGAGCCACCCCCAGACAGATCAGAGCGGCCAGCAGGCCATTTACCGCCTGCTCAGGGTGCTCCCGCGCCCAGGTTGCCAGCAGCCCGACGGCCTCCAGGGGATAGTCCAGCAGACCGGCCCACAGCGCGAAAGGCTCGCTCCAGACCACAAAATCGTCGGGGAAAGTCTCGATCGCCTCCATGTGGAGAGCGGAGGCACCGAGGAAACTGGCCAGGTACTCGGCCAGCAAGGCTGAGGCAAACAGCGCGTGGCGAAACTCCATCACCCCCTGCGCATTGATCTCAATCAGCGCAGCCCCGTAGACCCTCTGCAAGATCTCTATCGACTGCTCAGGTGGAAACGTCTCCAGCAGCGCAGAGCCATCGTTCGTGGCGAAGGGAAAATGCACCTGCTGCTCGCGCGCCCAATGCCCCAACACCTGCCGTATCAGGCGCTCATTGCCTCCTCCACTCTCCGACGCGCTCAAAGCCAGAAAGCTCTCCTCCGGCAGAACGAGCAGGCCACTCTCACCGTTCCAGCGAGCCAGGCAGGCGAGATCGCGCAGGAAAAGCAGATCCTCAGGTTGAGCGGGACCGGCGGACGAGGCAAGTTCCAGGTTTTTCTTGAGAAAAGCGCAGAGGAGGCGCCCGCGCGTATCCAGCGTTTTGATCTCTTCGATCGAGAGAGTTTCCACCAATGCTAACAGAGCGAAAAGATAGAGCGGAGTCGTACAGATAGAGCGCAGGCGCGTGCGCTCGATTGCCGTCATGACCTGTCCCGCGGTTGGCAGGCCGGCGTGATAATGCGCATCCATCTCCGTGATGAAACGCTCAACGATGCTCCGCCTGTGCGCCGATTCCAGGGGCTGCAGCAGCGCGCGCGGAACCAGGTTTTCGCCGATCGCCTGCACCAGGGTCTGCGAGTGTTCATAGACATTGGGTGTGCAGGTCAGCAACAGACCATTGCGAGTCTGGCGAAAAAGCAGGGTCAGCTCCTGATCTAAAGCCGGTCGATAGACCTCAGGAACCTCATCCAGGCCATCACAGAGGAAAAGCAGGCGTCCCTGGCGGAAGAGCTTGCCGAGATAGGGGCGCAGATGGTCCAGGCCGGGAAGATCGCTGGCCGCAAGGAGGTCGAGCAGCGAGAAGTCCGACGCATCGGCCTGCTCGAAGGTTTGGATGAGTAGTGCATAATACTTGAGGGGTAAAAACAGGGGCAATCTAAGTCGGCCAAAAGCGGCCTGCCGACGCCGTTGCGCCACAGCAGAGAGATATTCATGCAGGAACATAGTCTTGCCGGCTCCCGGCTCCCCCAACAAAAGCAGGTGCGGTGAGGTTCCGGCAGCTACCGTCTCGATCAGTTCGAGCACGCTGAGAGAGCTGGTCTGGCGGGGCAGCGTGGGATCTGGATCGTCGAGCGCGTAGAGAATGGGGACATCATAGGGATACGACCGGGCCTGCAAAGGAGTATAGCGAGCGCGATAGGTCTCCTGGGCCTGCTGCACAGCCTTCAAATAGGCCAGCAGGGCCAGAGGTTGAGCGACAACCCATGAGAGCCAGGAGCCAATGGCCAGCTCCGCCAGAGGAATGAGTAGCAGGAGCGGCTCCTGAAGAGGGAGGAGCAGAAAGTCAGCGAGAGAATGAGCAGAGCTACCGAAGAGATGGCCCGGATTGGAGATCCACAGAAGAGCTTCGAGGATGGTCAGCAGGAGAGCAAGGCTCAGACTTGTCGCCAGGTGGCGCAACACGCGCATAAAGCGCTGCTGGTGAGGAGGCTGTCCGGGCGAAAAACGTGAATCGGCGCGGGTAAGCATTTCAGAATACTGAGCCTGTCTCATATCTGTCTTCTGTTCTTTCAAATACTGCGCATGAAATAAGTATGAATAGTATAACCCACCTGACTTGCAGGAACAAGCGAAAAACAGCGAGCGAGAAAGGAGCCGACCTTATACATGAGTCCTATTTTTGTGACCTGTTTCACACTTTCTCGATGTATATTACGATATGATATCAGGGGTATCCTGGTGAGGTTCTCTTTCTGGCTTTTTATGCAGGGTTCGAGCACATCCATTTTGCTTCTCTATATTCGCGCAAATAAATATAGTCACGCGGCGCATGTGCGAGGCACGGAGGTAGCGGGCGGAGGTCGTGAGGGAAGGGCCTGGCTGCCTGAGATCGGGAACGAGCCATGAAAACAAGCGGGGCACAATTTGCTGATATGCAGAGCCGGGCGGGGCAGGGTGATGGCGAGGATAGACAGGAAGGAGCGGTGGCTCGCCAGGAAACCGCGCAGCCGGCAAATGAGCAGCGTAAACGAACGAGCGAACCGTTCATTGAGAAAATAAGAGGAAGGTTCTGTGACGACAGGTAAGGAAGTGCCAGAGCAGGGCAATACAACAGAAAAGAGCGCCGAGGACGGCCCGGTGAGCGTACTGGAAACTGCCTCTCACGAAGAAGCGGAGGCGGCTCTTGCGCCAGGAGCGAAGACTCAGCAAAACCCCGGTCGGCCACCATCTGCGCCAAGAAAAAACGTGATCCCGCCGCGCCGGACCTCCTTCGAGAACGGCCATAGAGCACCTTTTGCCGCGAGCAAAAATGCCCGCCTGGCGGGCAATGCGCAGGACAGCCCGCAACCGGCACCAGATGATTTATCCGAAACCGCCAGTCGCCGGGAACAGCAGGGGACCGCCCGCGAGATCGCCGAGATGCCCACCAGCGCCCTGCCACCCGTGGCCGGTCCGCGAGCAAACGAGCAGGTCGAGAGGCAAGCGCGGGTGGATGAGATGCCCACCAGCGCCTTACCGGTCCAGAGGCCGCAAAGCCAGCAGGTCCGGCGTGAAGCGCGGGTGGATGAACGCCGGCCTCAATCCGAGTTCATCGAGACGCAAAAAATTCCGGCATCCGATCGCACCAGGCCACCAGAACAGACGCCATTCGCCGAACTGCCCACCACCCCGTTACCCGCTGTACTGCCCACAACATCGGTGCCCGGACGAGGCAAGGGATTGACGCGCGGGCGAGCCTTGTTCCTGGCGCTTCTGCTGATCATCCTGATCATCAACGCCACCGTGACAGGCTTTGGTCAGTTCTTCGGCCCCCAGGGCTGGGGATCGGTCTTCAACGGTCCAGGCGGCGCGAACCAGAACCTGCTTACCCAGCTCCGCCAGCAGTTGCAACATACCCCAACGCCGGGCATCAAGGGCCAGCCGACCGCACCCCCGTTGACGCCAGAGCAGATCGTGGACAGGCTGCTCGCAAACATGACCTTGCAGCAGAAGCTGGGGCAGATGCTCATGGTGCGTTTCAACTCACTCAATTATTCGCCACAGCTCAATGCAATGATTACTCAGTACCATGTTGGCTCGGTGATTGAATACCAGGGGAACATCGAGAGCAAAGCACAGTTAACCAGCCTGAACGCCCAGATACAGCACAACGGCGACCTGCCGATGATTATTTCCATCGACCAGGAGGGCGGCACTGTCGATCGCCTGATCAACCTGGACGGGCCGCAGCCATCGGCCAGCTCGATCGGCGCAACCAACGACCCGAATGTCGCCTACCAGCAGGGCATGAAAGACGCGCAATATCTCGCCAGCTATGGCTTTAACCTGAACCTGGCGCCCGTCGTCGATGTCAATAATGTCTACAACCCACAGCTCTACGGGCGCACCTACGGCACCAACCCGACCATCGTCACCACGATGGCCGGCGCCTACCTCAATGGACTCCAGCACACCGGCAAGGTCCTGGGCAGCATCAAGCACTTCCCGGGTCTGGGCGACACCAGCACCGATCCACATTATGGCCTGCCGTATCTGACCCGCTCGCTGGATAATCTGAGCGCAGTCGATTGGGCGCCCTACAAAAATCTGATCAGCAAGGGAAACGTCTATGCCGTCATGGTCACGCACGAAATCGTCAAGGCGCTGGACCCCAACATCCCTTCGTCGCTCTCGCCCAAAGTGATCAGCGTTCTACGCAATCAACTGGGCTTCCAGGGAGTGATCATCACCGATGGACTGACCATGCAGGGCATCACCGACTACTATACCCTGGGGCAAGCGGCGGTCATGGCGGTCGAGGCAGGCGATGACCTGCTGATGGACCCCGGCTCGCCGAACGAGGTTGCCCAGATGATCGACGGCCTCACGCAGGCCGTGCAGTCGGGCAAGATCAGCCAGCAGCGCATCGACGACTCGGTACGCCGCATTTTATTGCTCAAGTATCAGATGGGTCTTTTGCAGCTTAATTCATAAAAAACGACTATATGCCTGGCTCCTGGACAAACCTGAGAGTCAGATATATCCAGGAAAAGAAGAGGTTTTATTATGCTCCGCCTAAGTCTACAGGGCACGGCGCAGGAAAGACGCCGCTCAATCGCCGTGATCGTCCTGGTGATCATTGAAACCGCGCTGGTAACGATGGCGCTGATCCCGGCCCAGGAGTGGACGCGCCTGCTGCCCAACTCGCCCGGAGCCGCGCTGAACGGTCCATTTCCCTCCAGCGTAGCGATTGTCATTCCGGTTCTGCTCTACGTCATCCCCACCCTGGTAGGATTTCTGTGTCGTCACTGGCAACAGGCGCTCTTCTATGCTACACTACCGGCATGGATTGGCCTCGGTCTGTTTGTGACCGCCGCCAGTTTTAAAGTGGGCATCTTCTACCTGGTCTCAGCCGATAGCGTCGCCGCGAACGTCAGCGTGCTGGAACTGTTCGCAGCCCTGGGTGGAATCGGCTGGCTGGCGCAGTACATCTTCCTGGCGCGCCCGGCGAGCAGATAAGAGGGAAGCCGTCCCCAACGGCATCTAGCCAGAACACGACAAGAAGAGTGAGCAAGCGCATCGATGCTACGACCGGTGAGATTACAACGGCTTCCTGCCGGACCAGAAGATGACTCCATAGAAACGAGGGAAGGAACAACAAGCTCTGTGGAGCCTGAAGAAATAAAGGACGCGCCATCCGGGCCGCTGCGCGCGATCTCCCGCACGCTCAGCCCGCTCGCACCGCTGCCGACCGGCGAGGTTGTACCATCCGGCGAAGAGGGCGCGCATCATTTGCTGAAGCGCACCCCCAGCAACTATGTCATCAACCAGATTTACGGCCTCTGGGTCTACCTCTCACTTTTCCTCCTGACGATCCTGCTCACTCACACAGTTTCGGTCAACGAGTACGCCATCTATGGAGACGCCGCCTCGGCCTTTAACACGATCGCATATATCGTCGCGTTTGGGCTGGAGGACGCGACCACGACCTTTGTGCCGCGCCTGGCCTCGGAGCATGGGCAGGCGGCGGCGGCCTCGCTGATCCGGCGTCTGCTGCTCATTCGCCTGCTCATCCTCGGCGCGACGCTGGGCATTCTCCTCTTCAGCCTGCCGGCTCTGGCCTGGCTGTTCGCGGCCATCCCTACCTCGCTGACCGCGAGCATGGCCGCCGGGTTGCGCGATCCAAACCTGCAAACGCACATCGCGCCCATCGCCTTCTGGGTGCTGGGTAACGGCATCTTCAGCCTGCTCAACGCGGTCTACGCAGCAATTATGCGCATGCGGGTAGTCTTCATCGTCGGCGGGTTAGGCCAGTTCGTGCTGCTTGGCGCGGGCCTGCTAACTCTGCGGCTGGGCTGGGGCATTACGAGCATTCTGTGGCTGCAAGGGCTTGTCACTTTTGCAGGCGCGCTGATCTTCGCACTCTGGCTGGCCCCTCTGCTCTTCGCGCGCGGGGCAACCTACAAGCAGCCGCTGGGACCCGTCTTCCGTCTCGGCTTCTCCGCCTGGTTCACCAACCTGGTTTCGGGCGCACTGCTCAAACAGATCGCGCTGCTCCTGCTGATCGCCTACTCCACGCAGGCGGCGCAGGCTTATTTTAACGCCTCGTTTCAACTGACCGACGGGGCCAACCTCCTGCTGGTCTCCGGCTTCGGGGGAGTCGGCGTGGCGGCGCTCGCTGCGGCCTTTGTGGGGACCAATTATGGCCGGCTCGCGCGCATCTGGCAAACGCTGATTAAAGTCGAAACCCTGCTCTCAGCGCCCGGCCTGATCTTCTGCCTGTTCAATGCTCAGAATATCATTGTGGCGATCTACGGGCCAAATTACGCGCCGGCGGGTTCGCTCTTCGCCCTTTTCCTCGCGCTCAATCTGCTGGTGCGCGTCCTGGGCATGACCGTACATCAATCGACGCTCTATGTGCTAGGGAAACCACGCTACGTGGTAATTGCGCAATGGGTTGGACTCTTTGTCGTTCTCGGACTGGGCTTTCTGCTGGTGCCCGCTTGGGGCGCGGCGGGCGCGCTGGTCGCCGACGGAGTGTCGCGCCTGGTCACGTATGGCCTGATGCTGGCTTTTCTCTGGCGCTTCCTGCCGGAGAAATATCCCTTTAGCTATACCCTGCGCATCGCGCTGGCCACGGGAATCGCGGCCCTGCCCACGCTCGTCTTTCATCCCGCCAGCAAGCCGCTTCTGGCAGTCGCGGGCTGTCTCTTTATCGCGCTGAGCGCGCTCATGCTGGCGATCGTTCGACCGCTGAGCCAGCGCGACCTGGCCATGATCGGCGAGGTGAGGCCAGGCGTCACGCGTTATCTGAAATGGTTCGCCCGCGCGGTGGTATAGATGAAAGCAGCGATTAGCGGGAAGCGGCCTCTTTGAGAGTCTGCTCCACCAGCGCCTCGGCGCGCGGCTCCACGTCGGTGAGCAGGCCGAAAAACTCCTCGTCGCCGACCGCGCGGCGCAGGTCGTCCATGTAATCCAGGACCTTCTCGCGACCAGGACTCTGCACGCTGTCGAGGATGCTCCTGGCGCAGAGCAGGAATGCCAGGGCTTCGGGATAGCGATTCTGAACGAGGCAGAGCTGGCCGAGGTTGCGATAGATCTTGCCGCGTCCCTCCTCGTCGGCGATCTCCTCACTGATGGTCAGAGCCTCCATCTCGTAAGCCCAGGACTGGCGGTAGTCGCCGTCGCTGGTTGCCACCGCCCCCAGGTTGTTGAGCGTGCGGCTCTCCCCCTTGCGATCCACCTCGCGGCGAATGCGCAGCGCCTCCTCCAGGCACTCGCGGGCAAAGGCGTGGTCGCCGGCCAGGAAGTAAGAGGCGCGCCCGAGGTTGTTCAAGGCCCAGCCGCAGCCGTGGCGATCGCCAAGCGCCTGAAAAATGCTCAGGGCCTCTTGATAGTACCGCTGCGCCTGCTGATA
>Ga0209581_1001643_pt1 | contig 24880 bp, 20 predicted proteins | sample Coa_R2_FD_187160 | JGI IMG/M metagenome (GOLD analysis project Ga0209581, IMG submission 187160) | Surface soil microbial communities from Centralia Pennsylvania, which are recovering from an underground coalmine fire - Coalmine... | ecosystem: Environmental > Terrestrial > Soil > Unclassified ...
TCATGGCGGCCGCGATCGTCGCCTGCACGGCGGCGCCGCTTCTGGCGGCCGGCGACGTCGATCCGCAGGCGGACTTCAAGGCGTTCCGCAAATACTTCACCGAGCGCTTCCCGAAAGTGCCGCTCAGCGACTTCGTCAACGGCCCCTATTCGATGGACGAGGGCCTGCGCAAGCAGTGGAAGGCGATCGACGAATTCCCGCCCTACGAATTCGCCGTCGAGCAGGGCAAGCAGATGTTCGCGACGCCGTTCAAGAACGGCAGGAGCTATGCCGACTGCTTCCCGAACAAGGGCATCGGCATCCGCCAGATGTATCCGATGTTCGACACCAAGACCGGCAAGGTCGTCACGCTCGAGCTCGCGGTCAACCAGTGCCGCGAGGCCAACGGCGAGAAGCCGTTCGACATGGCCAAGGACGACATGGCCGCGATCACGGCCTACATGGCCTTCACCTCGCGCGGCAAGCCGTTCGACATCAAGATCCCCGACGACCCGCGCGCGCTTGCCGCCTACAAGAAGGGCGAGGAGTATTTCTACAGCCGCCGCGGCCAGCTCAACTTCTCCTGCGCCAGCTGCCACGTGCAGAACCCGGGCAACCACATCCGCACCGAGGTGCTGGCGCCGGCGCTCGGCATCACCGCGGCGCTGCCGATCTACCGCTCGGCCTGGGGCGGCATGGGCACCACCACGCGCCGCTTCCAGACCTGCAACGCCCAGGTGCGCGGCGAGCCGCTGCCGGCGGGCGACGAGGACTACAGCGCCGTCGAATATTTCCTGTCCTACATGAGCAACGGCCTGCCGATCTCCGGGCCGGGCGCGCGGCCGTGAGGAGACTGCCTATGCGCAAGACGATCGTACTCGCGGCCGCCCTCTCGCTGGTCGCCCTGACGACGGCGGCCTTCGCCGCCTCCGCCGACGACGCCAAGGCGGCGCTCGCCAAGGCGGAAGCCGCCATGAAGCAGGCGCACGCGCTCAAGAACGAATGGACGACGACGGCGGCGGAATTCAAGAAGGCCAAGGCCGCCGCCGATGCCGGCAAGTTCGACGACGCCGTCAAGCTCGCCGGCGAAGCCGAGGCGCTCGCCAACGCCTCGGTCGCGCAAGCCAAGGAGCAGGAAAAGCTCTGGCCCGAGGCCGTCGTCCGCTAGAGCCGGGCTGCGAGATCCGAGGAGGGGGCGTGATGCGCCGCCGCGAGGTGTTGAAGCTCGTCACGGCGGCGGCGCTGTCGGGCGTGCTGCCGCGCGTGAGCCTTGCCGCCGACGGCGACGAACTCTACGACATCGGCAAGTTCGGCAATGCGCGCGTGCTGCACATGACGGACACGCATGCGCAGCTCAAGCCGGTCCATTTCCGCGAGCCGAGCGTCAATCTCGGCGTCGGCGCCATGGCCGGCCAGCCGCCGCATCTGGTCGGCGAGGCCTTTCTGAAGGCGTTCGACATCGCGCCCGGCTCGCGGCTCGCCCACGCCTTCACCTGTCTCGATTTTGCCGAGGCCGCGCAGCGCTACGGCCGGCTCGGCGGCTTCGCCCATCTCAAGACCCTGATCGACCGGCTGCGCGCGCAAGCGGGGCCGGGGCGCTCGCTGCTCGTCGACGGCGGCGATCTCTGGCAGGGCAGCGGGCTTGCCGACATCATGCAGGGCGAGGACATGGTCGACGCCGCCAATCTGCTCGGCGTCGAGGCGATGACCGCGCATTGGGAGTTCACCTACGGCGAAAAGAGGCTGCGCGCCAACCTCCGGCGCTTCAAGGGCGAGTTCCTGGCGCAAAACGTCTTCCTCACCGAGGAGGCCGCCTTCGACAACAAGCCGGCCTTCGACGCCGAGAGCGGCCGCGCCTTCAAGCCGGCGACGGTCAAGGAGCTCGGCGGCTTCCGCGTCGGGCTCATCGGCCAGGCGCTGCCTTACGTGCCGATCGCGCATCCCAAGCGCTTCACGCCGGACTGGACCTTCGGCATTCGCGAGGCCGAGATGCAGAAGGTCGTCGACGGCCTGCGCCAGAAGGACAAGGTCGACGCCGTCATCCTGCTGTCGCACAACGGCATGGACCTCGACCTCAAGCTGGCGAGCCGCGTCACCGGCATCGACGTCATCCTCGGCGGCCACACCCACGACGCCGTGCCGCGGCCGGTCGCGGTCGCCAATGCCGGCGGCAAGACGCTGGTGACCAATGCCGGTTCGAGCGGCAAATTCCTCGGCGTGCTCGATCTCGAGCTGGGCAAGGGCGCGGTCAAGGACGTGCGCTATCGCCTGCTGCCGGTCTTTTCGGGGCTGCTGAAAGCCGACCCGGCGATGCAGGACTTCATCGACCGCCTGCACAAGCCGCACGCCGCGGCCTTCGGCGAGACGCTCGCGGTCGCCGGCGAGGTGCTCTATCGGCGCGGCAATTTCAACGGCACCATGGACCAACTGATCTGCGACGCGCTGCGCCACGAGCTCGACGCCGAGCTTGCGCTGTCGCCGGGCTTCCGCTGGGGCAACACCATGCTGCCCGGCCAGCCGATCACCATGGAAGACGTGCTGTCGGAAACCGCCATCACCTATCCGGAAGTCTACGTGCAGGACATGACCGGGGCGCAGATCAAGGCCGTCATGGAGGACATCTGCGACAACCTGTTCAATCCCGATCCCTACTACCAGCAGGGCGGCGACATGGTGCGCCTCGGCGGCATGGACTATGCCTGCGCGCCCAACGCCAGCGTCGGCAACCGCATCTCCGACATGACGCTCGACAACGGCAAGACGGTCGAAGCCGACAAGACCTACAAGGTCGCGGGCTGGGCCTCGGTCAATCCGCAGGCCGGCAAGCCGGTCTCGGAGGTTTTCGCCCATTACCTGCGCGCCGAAAAGACCGCGAAACCCAGGAAATTCAACCGGGTCGCGCTCAAGGGCGTATCGAACAATCCGGGCATTTCGGGCTAGAGTCGAGGCCATGACCATCCGCCTGGCGAACATGATCGCGGTCGCGGCGCTGCTTGCGCCGCCGGCCATGGCGCAGCCGCTGCCCGACAAGCCTTTCGCCGAGCATCATCTGGTGATGCAGCTGTCCGACAACGCCCAGGACAAGCAGCTCCTGGTGCTCAGCGTCGCCTACAATCTGTTGAAGGCCTACGACCCGGACAAGATCGCGATCGAAGTCGTCACCTTCGGGCCGGGCATCGACCTGCTGCGCGCGGAAAACCCAAACCGCGCGCGTGTCGACAGCCTGATCGCGCAAGGCGTGCAGTTCGACATCTGCATGAACACGGTCGACACGCTCGAGCGCGAGGGCAAGCACGTCGACATCAATCCGAAAGCCGTCAAGGTGCAGGTCGGCGTCGGCCGTATCCTGCAATTGACCGAAAAAGGCTATACGCTGGTGCGGCCTTAAGGGAGGAACGAGATGAAAAAGTTTGCTGGCTTACTGACGATTGCCGTCGCGCTCATTCTCGCGGCGCCAGTCTTTGCCGCCGACAACGTCAAGACTCACCGCATCGTCTTCCAGGTCGATCAGAACGATCCGGCGCTGATGAACTTGACCTTGAACAACGTCGCGAACATTCTCGAATACTACCACAGCAAGGGCGAGCAGGCTGAGGTCGAGGTGGTGGCCTACGGGCCGGGTCTGACCATGCTGCGCGCCGATACCTCGCCGGTGAAGGCGCGGCTGAAAAGCATCCAGAGCGGCAGCTTCCCCTCCAAGGTTGCCTACGCCGCCTGCGGCAACACCATGACGAACATGGAGAAGGCCGAAGGCCATGCCATCCCGATCGTGCCGGAAGCCAAGGTGGTGACCGCCGGCGTGGTGCGGCTGACCGAATTGCAGGAGCAAGGCTGGGCCTATATCCGGCCGTAACGGAGGCGGCGATGAAGCGCATCATTCTCGCGGCGGCGCTCGCGCTCGCGGTGGCTGTGCCGGCACGCGCGGAGGAGGCAATCGTCACCTACAAGTCGATCGCGCCGGACGTCGCCTTCGATCTGGCGCGCGCCACGCTCGATCGATGCCGCAAGGACGGCTACCAGGTGGCGGTCGTCGTGCTCGACCGCTTCGGCGTGCCGCTGGTGGAAATGCGCGACCGTTTCGCCGGCATCGGCGCCATGGACATCGCGCGCGGCAAGGCGTGGACGGCCGTGAATTTCTCGATCGACTCGAGCGAATTCGTCAAACGCGTGAAGGAGGGCGCGCTCAGCGCCGGGCTTGCCAATCTGCCCAAGGTGACGCCGCTGGTCGGCGGCCTCATCATCCAGGCCGGCGGCTCGGTGATCGGCGGCGTCGGCGTCGCCGGCGCGCCCGGCGGCGACAAGGACGAGGCCTGCGCCAAAGCCGGCCTCGAGTCGGTGCGGGACAAGCTCGATTTCTGAAAATCCGGGCCGAGGCCATGCGCGGCGCGCTGTTGCAATAGTGTCATTGCCAGCGCAGAACGTGGCGCCATGAAGAGCGATACCGAGGTCGCGATCATCGGCGGCGGCGCCGCCGGCATCGCCGCCGGGCGGCGCCTGCACGATGTCGGCATCGACTGCCTGATCGTCGAGGCGCGCGACCGGCTCGGCGGGCGCGCCTTCACCGTCGCCGAACCCGGCGGGCACGCGCTCGATCTCGGCTGCGGCTGGCTGCATTCCGCCGACCAGAACGAATGGACCGCGATCGCCAGGGCGCAAGGCCGCACCATCGACGACACGCCGCCGCCCTGGGCGCGCTCCTCGGTCGGCTTCCGCCCCGGCGAGCAGCAGGACTACCATCGCGCCTTCGACGCCTTCGAGCGGCGCATCGGCGCGCTTGCCGTCGCCGAGCAGGACGTTGCCGTCGCCGCCGCGCTCGAGCCCGGCGCCCGCTGGAACGGCCTGATCGGCGCCGTCGTCACCTTCATCAGCGGCGGCGAAGCGGCCGAGGTGTCGGCGCTGGACTACGAGAACTACGCCCATACCGACGTCAACTGGCGCGTGGTCGAAGGCTATGGCGCGACCATCGCCGCGCACGGCGAGGGCGTGCCGGCTGCGTTCGGCGCGGCCGTGCGCCGCATCGACCATAGCGGTAGGCGCCTCAAGATCGAGACCGCGGCCGGCACGATCGCGGCGGACCGCGCCATCGTCACGCTGCCGACCACGGTGCTGGCGGCGATGGAGACGCTGTTTGCCCCGGCGCTGCCCGGCAAGATCGCGGCGGCGCACGACCTGCCGCTCGGGCTCGACGACAAGCTGTTCATCGCGCTCGACCGGGCGGAAGAGTTCGAGAAGGACAGCCGCCTGTTCGGCGCCAAGGACGACAGCAAGACCGCCGCCTATCACATCCGCCCGTTCGGCCGGCCGATGATCGAGGCCTTTTTCGGCGGCGCCAATGCGCGCGCGCTGGAAGCCGAGGGCGAGGGCGCGTTCTTCGATTTCGCCGTGACGGAGCTGACGGAGTTTTTCGGCAACGACCTCGCCGGGCGGCTCAGGCCGATCACGATGCACCGCTGGGCGGCCGACCCTTTCGCGCGCGGCGCCTATTCATACGCGGTGCCCGGCAAAGCGGGGCGCCGCGCCGAGCTCGCCGCCCCGGTCGACGACCGGCTGTTCTTCGCCGGCGAGGCCTGCTCCAGGCACGACTATTCGACCGCGCACGGCGCCTACCGCACCGGCCTTGCCGCCGCCGAGCAGGTCATGGCTGCGCGCAAATCGAAATAAAGCACTTGCTGTCAGCGAGCACGGCAGGACTCCCTCTCCCCTGTGGGGAGAGGGTTGGGGTGAGGGGGCAAGAGACTCTCGATGGGTTGTAACCCCTCACCCGGCGCGCTGGCGCGCGCCGACCTCTCCCTATGGGAGAGGTGAAGAAAGACTCGGGCGATGCGGGGCGTTACACCCGCTCTTTCGGCTCGTCGGCGTCCCTTGCATCGCCGCCTTATGGAGAGGGAAGAGCCTACCGCGTCACCGCGGCGATCGCCCGAAACTGAAATCGCGCCGCATGCTCAGCGCGCTCCCCTCCCCCTTGTGGGGAGGGGTCGGGGGTGGGGGTCCTTCTTCCAGGCAATGTAGTTGCCTACGCCTGGACCCCCCTCCCTAACCCTCCCCCACAAGGGGGGAGGGAACAAGCTTGAGATTGCGGCGCGTGGCGAGTCGAAATCGGCAGAACGCGCTTACGCCGCCGCCTCCGCCCGCGCCGACGCCTTGGCCGCCGGCTCGAGCGCCGCCGCCACCGCGTCGTCGACGCGCTCGAGCCAGACGAAATCGAGCGCCTTGCGCGCCTCGTCCGGGATGTCGTCGAAGTCCTTGCGGTTGCGCGCCGGCAGCATCACGCGCTTGAGGCCCGCGCGCGCCGCCGCCACGACCTTCTCCTTGATGCCGCCGACCGGCAGCACCAGGCCGCGCAGGCTGATCTCGCCGGTCATGGCGGTGTCGTTGCGGATGGTGCGCTCGGTCATCAGCGAGGCGAGCGCCATGAACATGGCCACGCCCGCGCTCGGCCCGTCCTTGGGGATGGCGCCGGCCGGGACGTGGACGTGGATGTCCGACTTCTCGAAGCGCTCGGGATCGATGCCGAACAGCGAAGCCCGGTTCTTGACGATGCTGAGCGCCGCCTGCGCGCTTTCCTTCATGACGTCGCCGAGCTGGCCGGTGAGGATCAGCTTGCCGTTGCCCGGCAGGCGCGTCGCCTCGATGAACAGGATGTCGCCGCCGACCGGCGTCCAGGCAAGCCCGGTGGCGACGCCCGGCACGCTCATGCGCATGGCGACCTCGCTTTCGAACTGCGGCGCACCGAGGATGCCCTGGATGTCGTCGCGGTCGATCCGGATCTTGTCGGCCCGGCCTTCGGCGATGCGCACCGCGGCGTGGCGCAGCGCCTTGCCGATCTCGCGCTCGAGGTTGCGCACGCCGGATTCGCGCGTGTAGTGCGCGATGATCTCGGCGAGCGCCGTTTCGGTGATCTCGACCTGGCCGTCCTTGATGCCGTTCGCCTCCATCTGGCGCTTGACCAGATAGCGCCTGGCGATCTCGAGCTTCTCGACGTCGGTGTAGCCGGCGAGGCTGATGATCTCCATGCGGTCGCGCAACGGCCCCGGGATGGTGTCGAGCATGTTCGCCGTGGTGATGAACACCACGCGCGACAGGTCGAACGGCACGCCGAGATAGTTGTCGCGGAACGTGTTGTTCTGCTCCGGGTCGAGCACCTCCAACAGCGCCGCCGACGGATCGCCCTGGATGCCGGCGCCGAGCTTGTCGATCTCGTCCAGCATCATCACGCAGTTGCGGGTGCCGGCCTTGCGGATGCCCTGGATGATGTTGCCGGGCAGTGCGCCGATATAGGTGCGCCGGTGGCCGCGGATCTCGGCCTCGTCGTGCACGCCGCCGAGCGAGACGCGGACGAATTTGCGGCTCATGGCGCGCGCGATCGACTGGCCGAGCGAGGTCTTGCCCACGCCGGGCGGGCCGACGAAGCACAGGATCGGCGCCTTGCCCTGCGGGGCGAGCTTGCGCACGGCGAGGTATTCGATGATGCGCCGCTTGATCTTGGGCAGGCCGTAGTGATCGGCATCGAGGATGCGCCGCGCCTCCGCGATGTCGATCGGGGTTTCCTCCGGCAGCTTCCACGGCAGCTCGATCAGCCAGTCGAGATAGGTGCGCACCATGCCGTATTCGGCCGCCGCCTCCGGCATGCGTTGCAGCCGGCGCAGCTCCTTGCGGGCGGCGTCCTCGACCTCCTTCGGCATTTCGGCCTTGGCGATGGCCTTGTCGAGCTCGGCCATCTCGGCGGCCTTGCCCTCTTCGCCCTCGCCCAGCTGCTTCTGGATCGCGGCCATCTGCTCGCGCAGCAGCACCTCGCGCTGCCGCTCGTCGAGCGCGGCCTTGGTCTGCTGGCCGATCTCGGCCGACAGGCGCAGCACCTCGATGCGGTGCGACAAGAGCTTGGACACCTTGTCCATGCGCGCGGCGACGTCGATGGTCTCCAGCACCTCCTGCTTCTCGTCCGGCTTGACGTCCATGTAGGCCATGGTCATGTCGGCGAGCGCGCCGGGCTGATCGATCGCCTGCACCGCGGAGACCAGCTCGCGCGGCGCCTGCGGCAGCAGCTCGAGCGCCTCCAGCGCCTGGCCGCGCAGATGCAGCAGGCGCGCCTCGATTTCAGGCGTGCGCGTTGCCGGCTCCGGGATGCGCAGCACGCGCGCCACCAGGAACGGCCAGCCGCTGAGGAATTCGACGATCTGGAAGCGCTGGTCACCCTGGCACACCAAGTGGTGCGTGCCGCTTTGATCGGTGATGAAGCGCACGACATTGGCCACCGTGCCCATGCGGTGCATGTCGATGGCCGCCGGCTCGTCGACCTCGGGATCGCGCTGCTTGAGGATGCCGACCTGGCGCTGCTCGCGCACGGCCTGCTGCGCGGCCGCGATCGAACGCGGCCGGCCGACGGTGACGGGCATCACCATGCCGGGGAACAGCACGACATTGCGCACCGGCACGATGATCATCGCGTCGGGCGGCAAAGGCGGCAGGTTTTGCTGGTTGCGAGACGGCTCCGGCCCGCTTGCCGCGGCGCCGGCGCCTTGCTGCAACGAACGCATCACGTCATTTTCAACCACGGTAGGGCCCCGCTTTTTCCAGGGTAATCACCAGACATCCATTCGATACGGCGTGCCGCACCGAGGCATAACGGCCCGCCGGCAGGCGGACGCGGCGCTCGAAGCGGCCTTGCGGCAATTCCAGGCGGTGGATCACCGCGGTACGCAGCGCCGCGGGCAGCACGCGGGCGCCGGCGACGATCAGATCGGCGCCGTCGATGACCGCCTCGACCCGCTCCGGCTCGACGCCGGGCAGCGCCATGAACACTTGGACGTCGTGCTCGGTCTCCAGCACGTCGACCGGCGGCTCCCAGGCAGGCTCGCGGTGGGCGCGAACCGGGCGAAAGAGCTGACGGTGCATGCGCTCGGCGCGCGCGAGCATGTCGCAGGCCTCCGACCACATCCAATTGTGCGGAAAATCGCTCATAGCATTGCCTCTCGGACCGTTCATGTGATGTTCCGAAGGCCGAATTTCAATATCGGCTATAAATGGCCGGGAAATGCAGGCTGCGCGGGGAGGCGCCCATGCCCGATCAAGCCAGAGGTCCGCTCGCCGGTATCCGCGTGCTGGATTTCTCGACGCTGCTGCCGGGGCCGCTGGCGACCTTGATGCTGGCGGAGGCCGGCGCCGAGGTCATCAAGTTCGAGCGCCCGGACGGCGAGGATATGCGGCGCTTCGAGCCCAAATGGGGCAAGGAGAGCGTCGCCTTCGCCATGCTCAACCGCGGCAAGAAGAGCGTGGCCGCGGACCTCAAGGACCCGCAGGTGCGCGAGCGCGTGCTTGCGCTCGCCAGGACCGCCGACATTGTGGTCGAGCAGTTCCGGCCCGGCGTCATGGACCGGCTCGGCCTGGGCTACGCGGCCTTCCGCGGCGCCAATCCGCGCATCGTCTATTGCGCCATTTCGGGTTACGGCCAGAGCGGGCCGCGCGCGATGCGCGCCGGCCACGACCTCAACTACATCGGCGACGCCGGCCTGCTGGCGCTGTCGTCCGGGCCGCCCGGCCACCGCGTGGTGCCGCCGGCGCTGACCGCCGATATCGCCGGCGCCTCCTATCCGGCGGTGATGAACATCCTCCTGGCGCTGCGCCAGCGCGACGCGACCGGCGAGGGCACGTTCATCGACGTCAGCATGGCCGACTGCGTGTTCCCCTTCATGTTCTGGGCGCTGGGCGAGGGCTTCGCCACCGGGCAATGGCCCGGCAGCGGCACAAGCCTGCTGACGGGCGGCACGCCGCGCTACCGCCTCTACGAGACGCGCGACGGCAAGGTGGCCTGCGTCGCGGCCATCGAGCAGCGCTTCTGGACGTCGTTCTGCGCCGCCATCGGGCTCGACCGGGAATTGATCGACGATACGCGCGATCGGGCGGCGACCGTCAAGCGCGTCACTGAGATCATCGCCGCCAAGACCGCCGCCGAATGGCTGCCGATCTTCGACCAGGCCGACTGCTGCTGCTCGATCATGCAGAGCTTGAGTGCCGCGCTCGACGATCCGCACTTCAAGGCGCGCGGCCTGTTCGCCGCCCGGCTGGTCAATGCCGGCGGGCAGTCGATCCCGGCGCTGCCGCTGCCGATCGCCGGCGCATTGCGGCCGGGCGCGGCGGGCGACGCCTCATCGCCCGCGCTCGGCGCGCACAATGCGGAGTTTGGGTTTTAGCTCCTGAAGCAAAACTGGCTGAGCTTGAAGCGCCGCCTCGGGTACTGCGCGCTCCCTCTCCCCGAACAATGGTGCGCTCGCGCGGGGCGATGCGCTGCTATTCGCCGCGATAGAAGGCGGCGGCGTCGGCGCTGAAGGCTTTGCGCGAGGCCGGATCGAGATAGAGCATGTGGCCGCCGCGATAGAGCTTGAGGCTGGCGCGGCCGGGCGGCGAAAATGCCGGCATGTGGTCGAGCACGTAGCGCGTCATGGCGTAGGGCGTGACCAGATCCGAATAGCCGTGCGCGATCATGACATGGAACGACGGATCGAAGCTCAGCAGCACCCGCAGGTCGTCCTCGACGCCGGCCTGGATGCGCCCGCCCTTCCAGTCCCATTGCCGCGTGACGTCGTTGGCCAGAAGCTGATAGGTCATCTCGGTCTTGAAGCCGAGCTCATTGCGCGCATAGGCGGCAAAGGCGCCGCCATAGGCGCGCGTGACGCCGTCGAGGATCGGATCGGGGCCGTGGCCCGAACGCCGCTCGGGAAACGGATCGTCCACCGCGAAGTCGGCGTCGTAGCGGCTGACGATCTTGTCGCTGCGCAGCGTCTTGATGAAGGCGTCGGTGACGAAGCCGCGCTGCTGCCCGATGACGTCGAGCGGCAGGCCGGTTGCTTGCGCGACGCGCTCGTAGAAGGCGCGCGCCGCGTCGCCGTGCAGCGGCGGCCCGGCGAGCGTGGTCAGGTAGTCGGTCATGGCGAATTTTTCGGCGGCGGCAAGCGCCGCCGGGCTGAACGCCTTCTTGCGCTCGAGCTCGGCGGCGGCAAGCGAGGGCAGCTGCAGGGCCGCGCGCAGCGCCGAGGAATCGTCGCCGAAGGTCAGCCAGCCTTCGATGAGCGGCGACAGCATGACGATGCCGGTCGCCGAGATACCCTGCTCGCGCTGCATGACGCGCGCGGTCCTGGCGGCGCGGAAGCCGCCATAGCTTTCGCCGAACAGGTATTTCGGCGAGTCGAAGCGGTTGTTGTGGTTGACGTAAAGCGCGATCGCCTTGGCCATGGCGCTGGCGTCGCTGTCGGGGTTCCAGAAATTCTTGCCGTCGTCGGCTTTGGCGGTCCGGCTCCAGCCGGTGCCGATCGGATCGACGATCACCAGGTCGGTGAAGCGCAGCCAGGTGTCGGGATTGTCGCGCAGTCGGGCGTTGGCCGCGTTGCGCGCCTCCGGGCCGAAATCGAGGATGCGCGGGCCGACCAGCCCGAGATGCAGATAGGCCGACGCCGCGCCCGGCCCGCCGTTGAACACGAAGGTCAGCGGCCGGCTGGGGCTTGCGCCTTTTGCCACATAGGCGGTGTAGAACACCGCCGCGCTCTCGTCGCCGGATTGGTCGAAGAAGCGCAGCGTGCCGGCGGTCGCGGCATAGGCGAGCTTGCCCTGCGCGGTGTCGATGGCGTGTTCGGTGACCGAGTCCTGCGGCAGCAGGCGCAGCAGGCCCTTGGCCGGCTGGTGCTGCGCCGGTTTATCCGCGGCAGGGGCCGCCGGCGTATCGTCGGCGAGAGCCGCAAACGCGCCGGCGAAAACCATCGCCAGCGCGAGAGCAGGACGCAACAATCTGGATGCGATCATGGGCAAACCTTTGAAACTCGCTTGCCCCCGGCTGCGCCGCCGTCTAGCGGCGGCCGCGGAAATTCGGCCGGCGCTGCTGCGGCGACGGTGCCGGTGCATCGCCCTTGTGGCGGAAGCTGATGCGTCCGCGCTGCAAGTCATAGGGCGACATTTCGACGATGACGCGGTCGCCGACGCCGGTGCGGATGCGGAACTTGCGCATCTTGCCGGCGGTGTAGGCAAGCACCTCGTGGTCGTTGTCGAGCCGGACGCGGAAATTGCCGTCCGGCAGAACCTCGGTCACCGTACCATCGAACTCCAGCAGTTCTTCCTTCGCCATCCAGTGGTCTCCAGTTAAGTCGCCGCTTTGGCGTTTGCGCGCGGCGCGCCCGGCCGCTGCAGGAATGTAACATTTCCGAGGCCGTTTGGCTCGCCCGCCATGGCGTCCCGCGGTGCGGCGTGACGGCCGTTGTGGGGACGGCCCTGGCCGCCATTGCCGGCATGCGGGGAGCGCTTGGCATTGTGGCCGGGCCGGCCGTGGCCGCCGCCTTGGCCGCGCTGCTGATGGCCGCCGCGATGGCCGCCGTGGCGGGCCTCGGCGGGATGCGAGGTGGGAGCGGGCCGGTTGCCGGTGCGCCGGTCGGTCGCCGGGATCGTCATGCGGATCAGGCGCTCGATGTCGCGCAGGTAGGCGCGCTCCTCGTGGTCGCAGAACGAAATCGCCACGCCCTCCGCTCCGGCGCGCGCGGTGCGGCCGATGCGATGGACGTAGGATTCCGGGATATTGGGCAGGTCGTAGTTGAACACATGGCTGACGCCGTCGACGTCGATGCCGCGGGCGGCGATGTCGGTGGCGATCAAGGTCCGCAGCTTGCCGCTGCGAAAGGCGGCGAGGACGCGTTCGCGCTGCGGCTGGGACTTGTTGCCGTGGATCGCCTCGGCGGCGAAGCCCGATTTTTGCAGCCCGCGCACGACCTTGTCGGCGCCGTGCTTGGTGCGGGTGAAGACCAGCACGCGTTCGACCGGCTCGCTCTTGAGCAGCTCGGCCAGCAGCGCCAGCTTGGCGGCCTTGTCGGTATGAATCACGCGCTGGGCGATTTTCTCGACCGTGGTCGCCTGCGGCGTCACCGACACGCGCGCCGGTTCACGCAGCATCGCATCGGCGAGCCGGGTGATTTCCTGCGGCATGGTGGCGGAGAAGAACAGCGTCTGCCGCGCCTTCGGCACCATGGCGACGACCTTCTTGATGTCGTGGATGAAGCCCATGTCGAGCATGCGGTCGGCTTCGTCGAGCACCAGCACCTCGACCTGGTCGAGACGCAGTGCGCGCTGATTGACGAGATCGAGCAGGCGCCCCGGCGTCGCCACCAGCACTTCGGCGCCGCGCGCCACGGCGCGCGCCTGCCGGTTGATCGGCACGCCGCCGATGGCGAGTTCGATGGTCAGCGGCCGGATATGGCGGCCGTAGGCGCGGAAGCTGTCGGCGATCTGGCCGGACAATTCGCGGGTCGGCGACAGCACCAGCACGCGGCAGGATTTCTGCGCGGGGCGCTGACGCTTGTTGAGGAGGTGGTTGAGGATCGGCAGCGCGAAGGCCGCCGTCTTGCCGGTCCCGGTTTGCGCAATGCCGATGACGTCGCGGCCCTGAAGGGCGATGGGAACGGTCTGCGCTTGGATGGGGGTCGGCGTTTCGTATTTTTCTTCCGCGAGGGCGCGGAGGATCGGCTCTGCGAGGCCGAAATCGTGAAAAGAAGTCAAAGAGTATCTTTCTTATGTGGCGACACGGCCGCGCTGCCTTTGCAGCCGGCGGAATCGCGGGGTTCTCAAAGACATCCCGCGTGGCCAGGGTTGTCGGTTCGTTGGAGAAACGGAGGAGGCGGGGCGAAATTCGTTTTAAAGAGTTTCGTGCACGCAGCCCGCAAACCCGAGATCGGGTCTTTCATCCGCTGCGGTGCATATGACAGGTGCTCGTGGTCTTTTCAAGGCACCGCAGCGCCTTATCGGGCCAAATGATGAATAAAGTGTCCGCCCAAGGCCGATGGACCTTTTGCCGTCATTCCGGGGCCCGGCGCTTCGCTCGGCCCCGGAATGACGCCTAGATCATGGACAAGGCCGGCCAAATTGGAGAATGTCGGCCCCGAAAAGACCGATTTAAGCCGTTCGGAGCGTCGAAATGCCGTTTCCCAAGGCCTCGCAGGCCCTGTCCCGCTTCACCGTGCTCGACCTGACGCGGGTGCGCTCGGGCCCGACCTGCGTCCGCGAACTCGCCGACTGGGGCGCCAACGTCATCAAGATCGAGACGCCGCCGCATCTGGAGAAAGGCGAGGGGCCGGGCGGCCCGCGCAGCAATGCCGACTTCCAGAATCTGCACCGCAACAAGCGCAGCATGACGCTCGACCTGAAGTCGCCGCAGGGCCTTGCCGCCTTCAAGCGCATGGTCGAGAAGGCCGACGTCGTGGTCGAGAACTACCGCCCCGACGTCAAGGACCGCCTCGGCATCTCCTACGGCGAGCTGCGCAAGATCAACAAGCGCATCATTCTCGCCAGCATCTCCGGCTTCGGCCAGGACGGCCCCTATCGCGACCGGCCCGGCTTCGACCAGATCGCGCAGGGCATGGGCGGGCTGATGTCGATCACCGGGTTGCCGGGGCAGGGCCCGGTGCGCGTCGGCATTCCGGTCGCCGATCTCTCGGCGGGCCTGTTCTGCGCCCTCGGCATCATGGTGGCGCTGCTCGAGCGTGAGGTGTCCGGCGAAGGCCAATGGGTCACCACCTCGCTGCTGCAGGCGCAGATCTTCATGCTCGACTTCCAGGCGGCGCGCTGGCTGCAGATGAAGGAGGTCGCCAAGCAGGCCGGCAACAATCATCCGACCTCGATTCCGACCGGCGTATTCAAGACCAAGGACGGCCACATCAATATCGCCTCGACCGGGCAGGTCATGTGGGAGCGGCTGTGCAACGCCATCGGCGCGCCGGAGCTGATCAAGCATGCCGATTACGCCAACGGCGCCTTGCGCTCCAAGAACCGCGACGCCCTCAACGCCGAGATCGACAAGCGCACCGCCGGCAGGACCAGCGCCGAGTGGATCGACATTTTCAACAAGGTCGGCGTGCCCTGCGGACCGATCTATTCGATCGACCAGATGTTCGCCGACGAGCAGGTCAGGCATCTCGGCATCGCCCAGGGCGCCAAGCGTCCCGACGGCAGCGAGCAGGTGTTCGTCGGCCAGCCGTTTTCGTTGTCGCGCACGCCGAGCAGGATCGTCGCGACGCCGCCCGAGCAGGGCCAGCACACCGACGAAGTGCTCAAGGAATTCGGATTTGCTGACAAGGAGATCGAGGCATTGCACCAAGCAAAGGCGGTGTGACTCAACCCGTCATCCTGAGGCGGCCGCGTGAGCGGCCCTCGAAGGATGACGGGCCCTGAATCCCGGGCCGCCATGCTTCGAGGCCCGGTGGCTCCGCGACCTCGCACCTCAGGATGACGGCGACAGTCAGAGAAGGACCTTCGCAATGAACGTAGCGACCAAGACCGACAAGATGCTGTCCCGCAAGGAGGGCGGCGTCGGCACCCTCATCTTCAACAATCCGGAGCGTCACAACGCGGTGTCGCTGGAGATGTGGGAGGCGGCGACCGCGATCCTCGCCGATTTCGCCGCCGACAAGACCGTGCGCGTCGTGGTGCTCACCGGCGCCGGCGGCAAGGCCTTCGTATCGGGCGCCGACATCTCCAAGTTCGAGAGCGAGCGCTCCAGCAAGGAGGCGATCGAGCGCTACAACGCCACCGTCGACAAGGCCAACACCGCGGTGTTCGAATTCCCGAAGCCGACCATCGCCATGATCCGCGGCTACTGCATCGGCGGCGGCGTCGGCCTGGCGCTATGTTGCGACCTGCGCATCTGCTCGGACAATTCCAAGTTCGGCGTGCCGGCGGCCAAGCTCGGCCTCGGCTACGGCTTCAAGGGCATCAAGAAGCTGGTCGACGTCGTCGGGCCTTCGTTCGCCAAGGAGATCTTCTTCACGGCGCGGCAGTTCACCGCGGCCGAAGCGCTGGCGATGGGGCTCGTCAACCGCGTGCTGCCGGACGCCGAGCTCGAGACCTACGTCAAGGACTACGCCGACACCATCAGCGGCAACGCGCCGCTCACGGTCAATTCGGTGAAATATATCGTCGGCGAGGCCGTTAAATCCGCGAGCGAGCGCAACCTGAAAAAGTGCGACGAACTGGTGGCGCAGTGCTTCGCCTCGAAGGACTATATCGAGGGCCGCCAGGCCTTCATGGAGAAACGCAAGCCGGCGTTCACCGGCTCGTAAAAATCACCCTCTCGCCGCCTGCGGGGAGAGGGTCGGGGTGAGGGGGCGCGAGGACGCGCTCAGAATAAGAAGATGCCCCTCACCCGGCCGCCATAGCGCGTCGAAGACGCGCGTTAACGCGCTTATGGCGGCCGGCCTCTGCCCGTAAGGCCGGGGAGAGGTGAGGAAAGCAAGGGGAGGATTGCGTGGCGTCGGTCGAATTGCGGGGCCTCACCAAGCGCTATGGCGACGTCGCGGTGGTGGACGGCATTTCGCTCACCATCGCGCACGGCCATCTGGTCTGCCTGCTCGGGCCCTCCGGCTGCGGCAAGACCACGACGCTGCGCCTGATCGCCGGCTTCGTCGAGCCGAGCGCCGGCGAGATCCGCGTCGGCGACCGCCTGATCTCCTCGCCGGCGCAGACGCTGCCGCCGGAGCGGCGCAACATGTCGATGATCTTCCAGAGCTACGCGCTGTGGCCGCACATGACGGTGGCCGAAAACATCGTCTACGGCCTCAAGCTGCGCAAGCTCGACAAGGAGACAATCGGCAAGAAGCTCGACGCCATCCTCGCCACCACGCGGCTGGCGCCGCTCGCCGGGCGCTATCCCGGCGAGCTGTCCGGCGGCCAGCAGCAACGCGTCGCGCTGGCGCGGGCGCTGATCGTCGAGCCGGAGACGCTGCTGCTCGACGAGCCGCTGTCCAACCTCGACGCCAATCTGCGCGAGGAAATGCGCTTCGAGGTGCGCCGCCTGCACGACGCCTACCGCTACACCACGGTCTATGTCACCCACGACCAGTCCGAGGCGCTCACCACCGCCGATCTGATCGCGGTGATGAACGCCGGCAAGATCGAGCAGGCGGGCTCGCCCGAGGACATCTACGACCGGCCGCGCTCGGAATTCGTCGCCCGTTTCATCGGCTCGAGCAATGTCATCAAGGGCAAGGCGCTCGACGCCGTCCATGTCGAATTTGCCGGCGCGCCGCTGCGCTGCGTCGGCGAGCCGATGACGGCCGGCCGGCCGTCGCCGGTCTCCATTCGCCCGCACGACATCGGCCTTTCGACCGGCAAGCCGCCGCAGCCGGAAAACGTCGTGGCGGCGACCGTGGTGCGCCAGGTCTTTCTCGGCGACCGCCGGGATTATATGGTTGAAGCCAAAGACGGCACGCAGTTGCGCGTGGTCACGGAAGCGGTCGAGAACATTCCGCAGGGCAGCGCGGTCTGGCTCTATTTGCCGCCGGAACGCTGCCGCGCGCTGGCCGGATAGAAAACAACAAGGGAGGATCGATCGATGAAAGGCCCCCAATTCTCACGCCGCGACCTGCTGGTCGGATCGAGTGTGCTCGCCGCCGGCAGCGCCTTCGCCACCCGCGTCGTCTCCGCCGCGCCGCCGGCGAGCAGCGTCACGCCCGAGCTGATCGCCGCCGCCAAGAAGGAAGGCAAGGTGGTCTGGTACACCTCCGTCGACCTCAAGCTGTCGGAGCAGATCGGCAAGGCCTTCGAGGCGAAATACCCCGGCGTCTCCTGCAAGGTCGAACGCACCGGCGCCGAGCGCGTATTGCAGCGCATCGGCCAGGAATACGCCGCCAACGTGCACGCCGTCGACGTCGTCAACTCGTCGGACGCCTCGCACCTCATCTACTGGAAAGAGCAGGGCATGCTGGCGCCCTACGTGCCGGAGGACGTCGCCAAGTTCTATCCGGCCGACCACAAGGACGCCGACGGCACGTTCGCCAGCTTCCGCGTCTTCCTCTGCATCATCGCCTACAACACCAACCTGGTGAAAAAGGAAGAGGCGCCGAAGAGCTTCGCCGATCTGCTCGACCCGAAATGGAAGGGCAAGATCATCAAGGCGCATCCCGGCTACAGCGGCACCATCATGACCGCCACCTACCAGATCTCGCGCGATCTCGGCTGGAGCTATTTCGAGAAGCTGGCGCAGCAGAACGTCCTGCAGGTGCAGTCGGCCGCCGACCCGCCGAAGAAGCTGGCGCTCGGCGAACGCGCCATCCAGGCCGACGGCGTCGAGTACCTGATCTTCGCCGAGAAGGAGAAAGGCCAGCCGGTCGAGCCGGTCTACGCCAGCGAGGGCACGCCGCTCATCATCGGCCCCAACGGCCTGTTCAAGCAGGCGCCCAATCCAAACGCCGCGCGCCTGTTCCAGAGCTTCTGCTTCTCGCCCGAGTGCCAGCAGCTCTGCATCGATATCGGCGGCCTGCGTTCGGTGCATCCGCAGACCAAGGAGCACGCCGGCCGCACGCCGTTGTCCAAGATCAAGCTGATGAAGGACGACGCCGCCGCCGTGCTCAAGCAGGGCGAGGAGATCAAGGCGCACTACGTCAAGATCTTCCACGTGTAGGTTCATCGCGTCATGGCCGGGCCCGGCCCGGCCATCCCGCGTCTTGCCTGCGACGACGGAGCAAGGCGTGGGCTGCTTCCGGGCATGACAGTGCGGATGGGGAGACGGACATGAAAAAGCCGACAGTTCATCGACGTGCCGTTCTGCAAGGCGCCGCGGCGCTCGCGGTCGGCACCGTCTTTGCCCGGCCGAGCCGGGCTGCGCCGCCGCCGGCGGAGGCGATCACGCCGGCGCTGATCGAGGCGGCGAAAAAGGAAGGCAAGGTCACCTTCTACACCGCCATGGACCTGCAGTTCGCCGAGCGGCTCGGCAAGGCCTTCGAGCAGAAGTTTGCCGGCATCGGCGTGCGCGTCGAACGCTCGGGCGCTGAACGGGTGTTCACCCGGATCGGCCAGGAGTATTCGAGCAACGTCCACGCCGTCGACGTCGTCAACACCGCCGACCAGGCCCACGTCATCGTCTGGAAGCGCAACGGCTGGCTTGCGCCCTATATGCCGGAAGACGTCGCCAGGCATTACGACAAGCAGTTCTACGATGCCGACGGCTTCGCCTCGACGACGCGCATCCTGGTGTCGCCGATCGCCTACAACACCAACCTGGTGAAAAAGGAGGAGGCGCCGAAGAGCTTCGCCGATCTGCTCGACCCGAAATGGAAGGGCAAGCTGGTGAAGGCGCATCCGGCCTACAGCGGCACCATCATGAACGCGACCTTCCAGATCGCGCGCGATCTCGGCTGGGGCTATTTCGAGAAGCTCGCGCAGCAGGACGTTCTTCAGGTGCAGTCGGCCACCGACACGCCGAAGAAGATCGCGCTCGGCGAGCGCGCCGTCATGGTCGACGGCGCGGGCTATCTCGTCATCCGCAACAAGGAAGCCGGCCAGCCGGTCGAGGTCGTCTACCCGGAGGAGGGTACGCCGCTGGCGACGTCTCCGAGCGCGATCTTCAAGGCCGCGCCCAACCCGAATGCCGCGCGGCTGTTCTACAACTGGATGCAGTCGCGCGAGGGCCAGCAGCTCATCATCGACTGGGCGCGGCAGTATTCGGCGCACAAGCAGGCGGTGGAGAAGCCCGGGGTGCGCCCGATCGGCCAGATCAAGCTGATGACGGAGGACCCGGCGGGCGTCGAGGCGTCGGCCGGCGAGGTCAAGCGCCGCTACACGGCGATCTTCAAGATCTAGTGCGGACCATGCCGGTGACCATCGCTTTGTCAGAACGCGCCGAACGCCGCAGGTCCGGCATCGATCTTTCGAAGCCGGTGCTGTTCGTCTTCGCGGTCGTGCTCTGCGTGCTCATCGTCATGCCGTTGTCGTGGCTGGTGTTCTACGCCTTCACCGACAAGACCGGCGCCTTCACGCTGACGAATTTTTACCGGCTGGCGACCGACGCGGCCTTCCTCGACCCGCTGCTCACCACCTTCGCGCTGGCGACGCTGTCCGCCCTCATCTGCTGCCTGGTCGCGGCGCCGATGGGCTGGCTGGTGGCGCGCACCGACATGCCGCTGCGGCGCTTCGTGCGGCTCCTGGTCACCGCGTCCTTCGTGACGCCGCCCTTCCTCGGCGCCATCGCCTGGGAACTGCTGGCGGCGCCGAACAGCGGGCTGCTCAACCAGCTCTACCGCGAGGTCGCGGGCGTCGGGCAGGACGTGCATCTGCTCAACATCTACAGTTTCAGCGGCCTGGTCTTCGTCATCAGCTGCTACACGTTCCCCTATGTCTTCGTGCTGGTCGCCAATGCGCTCGACCGCACGCCCGGCGACCTCGAGGATGCCTCGTCGATTCTCGGCGGCCGGGCCTGGGACACCGCGCGGCGCATCACCATTCCGCTGGCGCTGCCGGCGGTGCTGGCAGGCGCGCTGGTCGCCTTCCTGCAGGCGATGACCCTGTTCGGCTCGCCGGCCATCCTCGCCATGCCCGCCGGCTTCCACACGATGACGACGAAGATCTGGAGCCTGTTCCAGTTCCCGCCCAATCCGGAGCTCGCCGCCGCCGCCTCGCTGCCGCTGCTCGTTCTCACCGTGATCCTGCTGCGCGGCGAGCACATGGTGCTCGGCCGCCGCGGCTATGCGGTGCTCGGCGCCAAGAACAGCGAGCCGCGCATCGTGCGGCTCGGCGGCTACAAGTGGCTGGCGCTGGCGGCGAGCTTCGGCGTTCTGATGTGCCCGGTGTTCCTGCCGTATTTCGCGCTGCTCAATGCCACCTTCTCGAAGGTCGCCTCGCATCTGGTGTGGTTCAACAATTTCACGCTGCAGAACGTCCACTTCGTGTTCTACGAGCTGTCGGCGACGCAGCTCGCGCTGCGCAACACGTTCATCCTTGGCACGCTTGCCGCCACCGCCGGCACCGCGCTCGCCCTGGTGATCGCCTATGTGACGTCGCGGCAGGCCGTCGCCGGCCATCGCTTTTTTGCGTTTCTTGCCACCGCGCCGGTGGCGATCCCCGGCATCGTCCTCGGCGTCGGCCTGTTCTTCAGTTATACGCGGCCGCCTTTCGTGCTCTACGGCACGCTGTGGATCCTGCTCATCGCCTTCGTCACCCTGGCGATGCCCGCCGCCTATCAGCAATTGCAGTCGGCGTTCCGCAACGTGCATCCGGAGCTCGAGGACGCAAGCCGCATCCTCGGCGCCACGCGCCTGCGCGCGCTGTGGCAGATCACGGCGCCGCTGCTGCGCACCAGCGTCATCGCGACCTGGTGCTTCATCTTCGTCGCCGTCATCCGCGAGCTGTCCGCCGCCATCATGCTGTTCACCTCGGAGACCAAGGTGCTGTCGGTGCTGATCTACGACCTCAACGAAAGCGGCGACCTTGCCGCCATCGCCGTGCTCGGCCTGATGATGCTGGTGATCACGTTCTGCATCGTGGCGCTCGCCAACAGCCTGCGGCTCGGCGGCCGCGCGCCGGCGCGGGTGGTGGGCTGAACGACGTGGCCGGCGCACTCCCGACAGTCTCCGTCGCCGAGCGCTTGGCCGCACGCATCGCCGCGCTCGACAGCGCCGCGCTGCCGGCGGCGGTGCGCGACAAATGCGAGGACCTGGCGGTCGACGTCGCCGGGCTCTGCGTCACCGCGCGCAACGAGGACTACGTCAAGGCCGCGCTCGCAGCCTGCGACGACGACGGCCCCTGCACCGCGATCGGCCATGCCCGCACGCTGAGCGCCGCCGGCGCAGCCTTCGTCAACGGCACGGCGGCGCATGGCGAGGATTTCGACGACACCTTCGAGGGCGGCCCGGTGCATGCCGGCGCGGTGATCGTGCCGGCGGTGCTGGCGGCTTGCGAGCGCGCTCCCTCCCTCGCCCTGCCGCGGCGGGGGGACGGGTGGGGGCCGGCCGCGCTCGTCGGCATCGCGGTCGGCTGCGAGACGATGTGCCGGCTCTCCACCGTGGTGCCGAAGGCCGTGCACAAAGCGGGCTTCCATCCGACCGCGATCTTCGGCGTGATGGGCGCGGCCGCGGGCGTCGCCGCCGCGCTCGGCCTCAATGCCAGGCAGATCGTCGACGCGCTCGGCATCGCCGGATCCATGGCCGGCGGCATCATCGAGTATCTCGCCGAAGGCGCCTGGACCAAGCGCCTGCATCCCGGCTGGGCGGCGCAGTCCGGCTATCGCGCCGCGCTGCTTGCGCGCTCAGGCTTCGTCGGGCCACGCACGGTGTTCGAGGGCACGCACGGCCTGTTTCACGGCTTTGCCCACACCACGCAGGGCGACTACGCCGCGCTCGACGATTTCGGCAGGCGCTGGGTGATCGAGACGCTGGCCTTCAAGCCCTATCCGTGCGGCACCATGGCTCACCCCTACATCGACTGCGCGCGACGGCTCGCGTCGCGCGTCAAGGCCGGCGACATCAAGGAGCTGGTGTGCGAAGTTGCCGAAGGCACGGTGCACCGGCTGTGGGAGCCGCTCGCCGCCAAGCAGCGCCCGCCCAACGGCTATGCCGCCAAGTTCTCGACGCCTTTCATCCTCGCCAGCGGCTTCGTGCGCGGCAATGTCGGGCTCGACGCCTTCACCGAGCAGGCGGTGCGCGACCCGGCGGTGCTCGCGCTCGCCGCCAAGGTGCGCTACGTCATCGATCCGGATAATCCCTATCCGAACGCCTTCACCGGCCACATCCGCGCCGTGCTCAACGACGGCCGCGTCGTCGAGGAGCGCCAGCCGCATTTCCGCGGCGGCGCCAATGAGCCGCTGACGCGCAAGGACATCGCCGACAAGTTCATGCTCAACGTGCGCCACGGCGGCTGGGACGAGGCGCGCGCCAGGGCGGCGCTCAGGATTTTGACGGCGCTCTATGATGGCAAACTCGATCTCACATCGCTGCGGGGGTAATGACAATCATGAGCGATAACAAAGAACTGGCCGGCAAGGTCGCGGTGGTCACCGGCGCCGGGCGCAATATCGGCCGCGCCATCGCGCTGGCGCTGGCCGATGCTGGCGCCGCGGTGGTGGTCAACGTGCGCTCCAACGCGGAGGAGGCCGGCAAGGTCGTCGCCGAGATCAAGGCCGCCGGCGGCAAGGCGGTGAGCGTCATCGGCGACGTTGCCGATCCGCAAACCGCGCACGGGCTTGCCGCGGCGGCGGAGCAGAACTTCGGCCGCATCGACATCCTCGTCAACAACGCGGCGCTCAGGCGCGAGAAGTCGATCGTCGATATGTCCTACGGCGAGTGGCGCGAGGTCATGGACACGACCCTCGACTCCGCCTTCCGCTGCGTGAAGGCCTGCCTGCCGGCCCTGCGCCGGCAGGGCGGCGCCATCGTCAATATCGGCGGCATGAGCGCGCATATCGGCTCCAAGCACCGTGCCCATGTCATGACCGCCAAGGCCGCGCTGGTCGGCTTCTCGCGGGCGCTGGCGCACGATCTCGCCGCAGACAAGATCACCGCCAACTGCGTGGTGCCGGGCGCCATCGACACCTCGCGGCCGTCGAGTTCGCCGAAGCCTGCCCATCACCTGACGCACGGCACCATCAGCGGCGAGCGCGGCAAGCCGGAGGACGTCGCCGCCATGGTGCGCTTTCTCGCCGGCCCCGGCGGGCGCAACGTCACCGGGCAGACGCTGCACGTCAACGCCGGGGCTTATCTGGGGTCGTAGATTTCCCGGTTCCTGTCATGGCCGGGCATAGCCCGTCGAAGACGGGCGTGAACGCCCTTATGTCCCGGCCATCTCGCTTAGGAAGGCAAGGCATTGCGTCCCTCAGCGGGGTCACCGGGACAAGCCCGGTGACGACACATTGAGAAAAGTGCTAATCCACCGCCACGTTTGTTCCGGGTAACAGCGAGGGCGTCATGTACACCGATCTTGGTCTCTATATCGACGGCAAATGGCTCAACGGCGAGGGCCGCAAGGGCGAGGACGTCATCAATCCGGCGACCGGCAAGACGCTTGCCGCTCTGCCGCACGCCAGCAAAGCCGACCTCGATGCCGCGCTCGCCGCCGCCGAGAAGGGCTTCCAGGTCTGGAAGAACACCTCCGCCTATGACCGCTCCAAGATCATGCGCAAGGCCGCCGATCTGCTGCGCGAGCGCTTCGACCACGTCGCCAAGGTGCAGACCCAGGAACAGGGCAAGGTCTATGTCGAGTCGCGCGCCGAGGTGCTGACCTCCGCCGACATCATCGACTGGTACGCGGAGGAAGGCCGCCGCACTTATGGCCGCGTCATTCCCGGCCGGCAGAAGGGCGTGCGTCAGCTGGTGTTGCAGGAGCCGGTCGGCGTCGTCGCCGCCTTCACGCCGTGGAACTTCCCGACGCTGACGCCGGTCCGTAAGATCGCCGGCGCGCTCGCCGCCGGCTGTTCGATCATCATCAAGGCCTCGGAAGAAACGCCGGGCGGCTGCGTCGAGCTGGTGAAGTGCTTCGCCGATGCCGGCCTGCCCGCGGGCGTGCTCAATCTGGTGTTCGGCGTGCCGGCGGAGGTCTCCGAGCATCTGATCCCGAAAAAGTCCGTGAAGAAGATCTCGTTCACCGGGTCGGTGCCGGTCGGCAAGCATCTGGCGAGCCTCGCCGGCAAGTACATGAAGAAGGCGACCATGGAGCTCGGCGGCCATTCGCCTGTCGTCGTCTTCGAGGACGCCGATCCGGAAAAGGCGGCCGACACCATCGCCGCCTTCAAGTACCGCAATGCCGGCCAGGTCTGCATCTCGCCGACGCGCTTCTACGTGCACGAAAAGAACTACGCCAAGTTCCTCGCCCGCTTCACCGAATACGCCAAGGGCCTGAAAATGGGCGACGGCCTGGAAAAAGGCATCACGCTCGGCCCGCTCGCCAATTCGCGCCGGCTCGACGCCATGGACAGCTTCGTGACCGACGCCAAGAACCGCGGCGGCAAGGTTGTCACCGGCGGCTCGCGCGAGGGCAACCAGGGCTTCTTCTTCCAGCCGACCGTGATCACCGACGTGCCGGACGATTCCAAGATCATGACCGAAGAGCCGTTCGGCCCAGTGGCGCCGATCGTGCCGTTCAAGACCTTCGACGAGGTGGTCGAGCGCGCCAACTC
>Ga0209581_1001644_pt1 | contig 24878 bp, 23 predicted proteins | sample Coa_R2_FD_187160 | JGI IMG/M metagenome (GOLD analysis project Ga0209581, IMG submission 187160) | Surface soil microbial communities from Centralia Pennsylvania, which are recovering from an underground coalmine fire - Coalmine... | ecosystem: Environmental > Terrestrial > Soil > Unclassified ...
GGGGCGATCGACAGTTTCCCGGGCCGGCCGCTCGCGTGGAACTGGAGGGCCTCGTCTTCGGTCGCGCGGTTGTTGACGGTATCCATGGCGGCGCAAGTCTAGAGAGCGGGCCCTGCCGCGTCAAAGCAGCTCGGTACCTGCTCGGCCTGGTCGGCCCGCGGGTTTTCGGCTACGAGCCCCGCGGCCGCTCGTTCGAGGAGATCGACAGCACCCTCGCCGCGCCGGCCCTGCCCGCCGCGGGGCGGCGCGTTGCCGGGCATCGCCCGGCAATCGAAGCAGTAGGCGTTGACGACGCTCTGGTTGCGGCCGCATGGTCGGGCCCTGCGTTCGCCAATAGGTGCAGCGTTGGAGCGCCTGCGGATTTTCGTCTCGTCGCCGGGCGACGTCGGTCCTGAGCGGGCGGTGGCGGCGGCGGTGATCGAGCGGCTGCAACTCGAGTTTCGCGGCCGCATCCTGCTCGAAACCTATCTCTGGGAGCGCAGCCTCCTCCTCGCCACCGAGACGTTTCAATCGCAGATTCTCGACATTCGCGAGGCCGATCTGGCGGTCTTCATCCTGTGGTCGCGGATCGGCTTTGCCCTGCCCGAGCAGTTCCGGCGCGACGACGGCAGCCGCTACGAATCCGGAACCGAATACGAGTTCGAACACGCCCTCGCCGGTTACGAGCGGCAGGGCCGGCCCGAGATCGTCTTCTACCTGAAGACCGCGGACGTTCAGCTCTCCGTCCGCGACCGGGAGCGGCGCGAGCAGCAGACCGCCGACCTCGACGCGGTCAACCGCTTTGTCGAGCGGCGGTTTCGCAACCCCGACGGCACCTTCAAGTCGGCCTATCGCGAATTCGACAACGTCAGCGCTTTCGAGGAGCAGTTCGAGCACCATCTCCGCGAGTGGATTCGCCGCCGCGTCAAGGATGTCGAGCCTTCCGGCGACCGGCAATGGCGGGGGTCGCCGTTTCGCGGGCTGCAGCCGTTCGATTACGAGCACGCGCTGATCTATTGCGGCCGCACCGGGCTGATCACCGAGGTCATCGACGCGCTGCGGGAGCGTGCTGCGGCCGGGCGCGCCCTGCTGATGATCATCGGCATGAGCGGCGCCGGCAAATCCTCGCTCGTGCGCGCCGGGGTCTTGCCGATGCTCTCGCGTCCGCGCGTCGTCGAACGGGTGATCGACTGGCGGCGGGCGGTGTTTCGCCCGAGCGACAGCCAGCGCGGCGTCTGGGCCAGCCTGGGCGCGGCCCTGACGGCGGAGCACGCGCTGCCCGACCTGGTCGGCGACGAGGCGGCGCTGGCGCCGTTGCTGCGGCAGCCGCATGCGTTGATCGCCGCGATCTCGCGGGCCCTGGACCGGATCGCCGAGCGGGCGCGCGCGCTCGCCGTGCCCGGCGCGGGCAGCGGCGGCGCCCGGCTGGTCCTGGTCGTCGATCAATTCGAGGAGATTTTCGACGAGACCCTGACCGCCGACGAACGGGGCGAGTTTGCCGCGCTGTTGGCGGCGCTGTCGCAGAGCGGGCTGGTCTGGGTGCTGATTACGCTTCGCGCCGACCTCTATGCGCGGTGCGCCGAACTGCCGCAGACGTTTCGCGACCTGCTCGCCGAGCGCGGCGGCGTGCTCACCGTCGTCGCGCCGCGCCCGGCCGAGCTCGCGCAGATGATCCGCCAGCCGGCGGCGATGGCCGGGCTCAGCTTCGAGCGGCGCGGCGATCCGGAGGAGGGCCTCGACGACGTTCTGCGCGACGCCGCGGTCGAGCATCCCAGCGTCCTGCCGCTGCTCGAATTCACCCTCGACGAGCTGTGGAAGTGCAGCGAGCCGTCGGGACTGCTTCGCTTCGGCGATTACGAAAACATCGGCGGGCTGCACGGCGCTCTGCGGCAGCGGGCCGACGCCGAATTCGCGCTGCTGCCCGAGTCGGCGCGCGACGCCTTGCCTCAGTTCCTCTCGGCGATCGTCCGCATCGACCCGACCGACGAGCGGCTGATCGTCGAAAGCCGTGTGCCGCGGGCCCAGTTCGGCGACGGCACCCCGTGTCAGACGCTGCTCACTGCGTTCATTGCCGCGCATCTGCTCGTCGCCGACCGCGCGCCGGACGGCACCCCGGTCGTCGGGCTGGCGCATGAAGCGTTGCTGCGCGAGTGGCCGCCGGCGGTCGAGTGGGTCGAACGGAATCGCGAGCGGCTGCGGCTGCGCGCGGGGATCGCCGCGGCGGCGGCGCTGTGGCGCGACAGCGGGCAGCACGACGACCGGCTGCTGAGCGGAACCTTTCTCAAGGATGCGAGCGGACTGGTTGCCGCGGCGCCGACGATGCTGGGGCCGAACGAACGCCGCTTCGTCGCGGCCTCGCTCGAGCGGGCGCGGCGGCTGCGGCGGCGCCACATCGGCCGCGGCTGTGCGGCGGCGCTGGCCGTGGCCGTGGCCGTGCTGCTGCCGGCGATCGGGCTCGATACCCTCGGCTATGCCGTCGCGGTGGGCCACGGCCTCTCCTCGGTGTGGAGTTCGGCGGCGCCGATCCCGGTGTCGGACCGCGTCCGCGACAACCTCAAAGGCGATCTCGGCAGCCTGTCGGCCTATCTGCAGAAGCGCGTCGGCGATATGGGGCTGCGTCCGGAATTCAACGCCTGGGCGGTGGCGCAGACCTGGGCCGCGCTTTACGGGCTGGACGCCTCGCTGCCGCCCAGGGCCGCCCGGCTGCGCCGCTTCATGACCGAGCGCCGCGACCCGGACTGCTTTTGCTGGCGGGAAACCGACGACAAGCTGCCGCATACCGTCGCCACCGCCTGGGTGCTCTACGCGCTGGCGCTGTACGGTCAGCCGGCCGAGCCGCAGGAGCTCGCGGCGCTGCTCGACCGCCAGGGAGCGGCGGGCTGGTGGTCGATGTTTCCGGCGACGCCGGATCCCGGCAACGCCTCGACCGCGGCCACCGCGTGGGCGAGCCTGGCGCTGCACGCCCAGCTTTCCCGCAACCTGGTGCCGGCCGGCGAGCGCGAACGCACCGGCGCGGCGATCCGCAAGGCGGCCGCCTGGCTTCGTTCGCGGGCCGAGCCGGGCCGCGCCCGCTGGAGCGAATACGCTCCCGACCACACCGCCGAGCGCGGGGATTATCTCGCCGTATCCGGCCTCGCCGTGTACGCGCTGCGGGCGGTCGCGGGGGACGCGGAGTTCGACCGCCGCTGGCTCGCCGAACTGCCGCGGCGGGTGCCCGGCCTCAACGAAAACGAGACCGCCAAGGGCCAGGTCTTCCGCTCCAAGCACCAGTTCACGCTCGACGATGTGCGCCACTACCGCTTTCCGTGGATGCTGCAGACCACGGTCGACGCCTTCCCGCACGGTAGCGATCTCGAAAAGGCGCGGGCGCTGGTCTGGCTCGACAAGGCGCTCGGCCGCCCGCTGACCGGCGCCGATTTCCACAACGAGGTGTGGACCATCGCCGAAACGCTGTTCGTCTTCCGCCAGGTGGCGCCGCCGCTGCTGGCGACGCGGCCGTAATTCTAAAAATTGCGCAGGTTTCGGCGCACCCGCGCGAGAAAGCGGCGGCGTTTCGCCTCGCCGATATAGTCCAGGCCGTAGAGCGCCAGCCACCGCGTCCGCGCACGCCGCGCCGCAAGATGGCGGATGCCGTGCATCAGCGCGTGCCGGTTGGGGTCGCGGGAGACGAATGTCTGCAGCCACCACGGCGAACCGTAGGTGGTGACCACGGCAAACCGGGTGATGCGTTGCAGCCGCGGCCGCGTCCGCCCGTCGACCACGTCGAAGGCGACGCCGGGCACCCACACCCGGTCGATATAGCCGCGCAGGATGGCCGGCATCCCGTACCACCAGCACGGATACACGAAGACCAGCCCCTCGGCCCGCCGCAGGCGCTCGACATGGCCGAGCACCGTCGCCGTGTTGGCGCCCGGATTATGGTAATTGCGGCGCTCCTCCGCGCTCATCACCGGATCGAAGCCCTCGGCCCAGAGATCGCAATCGTCGATCTCGTGACCGCCCTCGGCGAGGGCGTCGAGGACGCAGCGATGGATCGCCGCGCCGAAGCTGTCCGCCACCGGATGCGCGTATAGCACGAGAAACTTCATCGCGATCGGGCGTCAGGCCTTGTGCAGCACCGCGTACATGTTGTCGCTGGTCGGCAGCTTGTCGGTCGCGCCGAAACGGGCGCGATAGCCGCAGGCTTCGGCCATCGCCGCGAGGCTTGCCGGGGTGAAGTAGTTGACGTGGTCGGGATGGCGGAAGCCGCACCATTTGCGCCCGGTCAGCCGCCGGTTGAGCGAGCCGTAGTTCGGCACCTTGACGATCGCCGCCCCGCCCGGCTTCAGCGTGCGGCGCAGCTCGCTCAGCACCGCGCGCGGCTGCAATTCGTGTTCGAGATAAGAGCGCAGCGTCGCCGCGGTGAAAAACCCGTCGGGAAATTCCCGCAGCCCGTCGAGCGCCGGCCGGTTGACCGCGGCGCCGCCGCGCGCCGCGAAATTGGCGTGGGCCTGCGCCGCCAATTCGGTCGAGATCTCGATCCCGAACGGGACATAGGCGGGGGCGAGGCCGGCGAGCTGGGTGCCGCTGCCGCAGCCGAGATCGACGACGTTGCCGGGCGCGGCGTGGCGGGCCACCAGGTCGGGCAGCTTCTTGCGCGGCAAGAGGCGCATGCGCGCCCGCGTCAGCTTCGACAACCGGTGCGAGACCGGCCGCAGCTCGGCCCGGCGCTGGACCTCGGCCACGGTCGTCTTCTGCCACGCCATGGTCGCGAACAGCGCCTCGTAATCGGGCGCACGCAGGAGATAGACAAAACCGCAGGCCCGGCACGCGGCGACCTGCCACACCCCTTCGCCATAGCCGGGAATCGGCCGGGCGTCGTCGCCGTCGCACAGCGGGCAGCGGCGGGCGACGATGCGCACGGCGCCGAAGCGCTCGCTGTCGTATAGGTCTTCGCCAAGCATCGCCCGAGCATTGACAGTGTAGGCGGCGCCGGTATAGTGCGCCGCCTTCACCCCGGGGCGGGTTACGGGCGCGTCAACCGACTTCGGCATTTCCCATGTTTGCAGTGATCCGTACCGGCGGCAAGCAGTACAAGGTCGCCAAGGACGACGTCATCGCGGTCGAGAAGCTCGACGGCGAGCCCGGCGCCACGCTGGAACTGGCGGATGTCTTGATGATCGGCGACGGCACGACGGTCGCGACCGGGACGCCGCTGCTGGCCGGCGCCTCGGTCAGCGCCACGCTGGTCGAGCACCGCCGCGCCGACAAGATCATCGTCTTCAAGAAGAAACGGCGGCATAATTACCGCCGCAAGAAGGGCCACCGCCAGCACCAGACCGTGTTGCGGATCGACGCGATCAACACCGGCAGCTAGCGGCCGCGGAGGGTTTCGGGATGGCACACAAGAAGGCCGGCGGATCGTCGCGCAACGGCCGCGACAGCCGCGGCAGGCGCCTCGGGGTCAAGAAGTTCGGCGGCGAGATCGTGCTGCCGGGCAACATCATCGTGCGCCAGCGCGGCACCAAGTTCCACCCGGGCGAGCATGTCGGCATCGGCCGCGACCACACGATCTTTGCGCTCGAGGGCGGCGCGGTGCGGTTCCACAGCGGCAGGGGCGGGCGCACCTTCATCTCGGTGGTGCCGCAAGCGGCCAGCGAGCCGCCGGCGGAAGCCGCCGAGTAGCCGTTTCCCTCGCCGAGGCATGTTGAGGGGAGCGGCCCGGCCGCTCCCTTTTTCGTTGGGCCGCCGATGAAATTTCTCGACCAGTGCAAAATCTACCTGCGCAGCGGCGACGGCGGGCGCGGCGCGGTCAGCTTTCGCCGCGAGAAGTTCATCGAGTTCGGCGGCCCCGACGGCGGCGACGGCGGCAAGGGCGGCGACATCGTGTTCGAGGCGCGGGACGACCTGAACACGCTGATCGACTACCGCTACCGGCAGCATTTCCGCGCCCCGGCCGGGCGCGGCGGCGCCGGGCGCAACAAGACCGGCGCCGCCGGGCGCGACCTCGTGCTGCGCGTGCCGGTCGGCACCGAGGTGCTCGACGATGCGAAAGAGACCGTGCTTGCCGATCTGACCCGGCCCGGCCAGCGCGTCGTGCTGCTGCCCGGCGGCGACGGCGGCTTCGGCAACGCCCATTACAAGAGCGCCACCAACCGGGCGCCGCGCCGCTTCGCGCCGGGCTGGCCGGGGCGGGAAGCCTGGGTGTGGCTGCGCCTCAAGCTGATCGCCGATGCCGGCCTGGTCGGCTTGCCCAATGCCGGGAAATCGACCTTTCTCGCGCGTGTCTCGCAGGCCCGGCCCAAGGTCGCCGACTACCCGTTCACCACCCTGCATCCGCAGCTCGGCGTGGTGCCGGTGCGCGACGAGGAGGTCACCCTGGCCGACCTGCCCGGGCTGATCGAGGGCGCGAGCGAGGGCGCCGGGCTCGGCACCCGCTTTCTCGGCCATGTCGAGCGCTGCGCCGTGCTCATCCATCTCGTCGACGGCACCGAGCCCGACGTCGCCGCCAACTACCGCGCGATCCGCGCCGAATTGCGCGCCTACGGCCGGGGCCTCGCGGGGAAGCCCGAGATCGTCGCCCTCAACAAGATCGACGCGCTCGACCCCGAGGCGGCGGAGCGGCAGCGCAAGGCGCTGCAGCGCGCCGCCGGCCGCGGCACCCCGGTCTATGCCGTCTCGGGGGTCAGCGGCGCCGGCGTGCCAACCCTGCTCGACGCCGTGTTGCGCGCGGTCGCGGCGGCGCGCGACGCGGCCGGGCTCGTCGAAGCGCGATGAGCGCGGCTCCCTCCCCTGCGGCGGCGCTCGCCGCGGCGCGGCGGCTGGTCGTCAAGATCGGCTCGGCGCTCCTGGTCGGCGACGGCGGGCAGATCCGCACCCCGTGGCTCGGCGCACTGGTCGAGGATGTGGCGCGCTGCCGCGCCCGCGGCCAGGACGTGATCCTGGTTTCCTCCGGCGCGGTCGCGGTCGGGCGCAGCCGTCTCGGCCTCGCCGGCCGCGCCCTGCGCCTCGAGGAAAAGCAGGCGGCGGCGGCCACCGGGCAGATTCGCCTCGCCCACGCCTATCAGGAGGCGCTGGCGCGGCACGGCATCACCGTCGCACAGATCCTGCTGACCCTCGACGACACCGAGGAGCGCCGCCGCCACCTCAACGCCCGCGCCACGTTCGAGCAGCTTCTCGCGCTCGGCGCGGTGCCGGTGGTCAACGAGAACGACACCGTCGCCACCGCGGAAATCCGCTTCGGCGACAACGACCGCCTCGCCGCCCGCGTCGCCCAGATGACCAGCGCCGACATGCTGGTCCTGCTTTCCGACATCGACGGGCTCTATACCGCCGACCCGCGCAAGGACCCGGCCGCCGCGCATGTCCCGCTCGTCGCCGAGCTCGGCCCCGAGATCGAGGCGATGGCCGGCGCCGCGCCGCCCGGCTACAGCTCGGGCGGGATGGTCACCAAGCTCGCCGCCGCGCGCATCGCCGCCGGCGCCGGCTGCCACATGATCATCGCCAAGGGCAGCGCCCGCCGGCCGCTCGCCGCGATCGAGGCGGGCGCCCGGGCGAGCCTGTTCCTGCCGCACGCCGAACCGCGCTCGGCGCGCAAGGCGTGGATCGCCAGCGCGGTCAACCCGGCCGGCGCCGTCACCGTCGACGACGGCGCCGCCGGCGCCTTGCGCCGCGGCAAGAGCCTGCTGCCGGCCGGCGTCGTCGGCGTCGAGGGCGTCTTCGAGCGCGGCGACTGCGTCGTCATCAAGACGCGCGCCGGCACCGAGGCCGGCCGCGGCCTGTCGGCCTATGCCAGCGCCGAGATCCGCCGCATCGCCGGGCACAAGAGCGGTGAAATCGCCGCCATCCTCGGCTATCGTGGCCGCGACGAGATCATCCACCGCGACGACCTGGTGGTGACCGAGACGACGCGATGACCGCCGAGACCCTGCTGCGCAACGACCTTGCCGCGACGATGGCCGCGATCGGCCGCCGCGCGCGCGAGGCCGCGGCCGAATTGGCGCTTGCCTCGGCCGACGCCAAGGCGGCGGCGCTGCGCGCCGCGGCGGCGGCGCTGCGCGCGCGCCAGGCCGAGATCCTGTCCGCCAACGCGGCCGACGTCGCCGCGGCCGAGGCGGCCGGGATCGGCGCCGCCCTCGTCGACCGGCTGATGCTCGACCCGAAGCGGGTCGAGGCGATGGCCAAGGGGCTCGAAGACATCGCCGCCCTGCCCGATCCGGTCGGGCGCGTGCTGGCGCGCTGGACCCGGCCCAACGGGCTCGACATATCCCGGGTCAGCGTGCCGCTCGGGGTCGTCGGCATCATCTACGAAAGCCGCCCCAACGTCACCGCCGATGCCGGCGGGCTGGCGCTCAAATCCGGCAATGCCGCGATCCTGCGCGGCGGCTCGGAGAGCTTTCATTCCTCGCGCGCGATCGTCGCCGCGCTCGGCGAGGGGCTGGCCGCGGCGGGGCTGCCCGAGGCGGCGATCCAGCTCGTGCCGACCCGCGAGCGCGAGGCGGTCGGCATCATGCTCGGCATGAGCGGGGTCATCGACATCATCGTCCCGCGCGGCGGCGCTTCGCTGATCGAGCGGGTGCAGCGCGAGAGCCGCATTCCGGTCATCGCCCATCTCGAAGGGCTGTGCCACACCTATATCGACGGCGCCGCCGACCCGGAGAAGGCGCGCGCCATCGTGCTCAACGCCAAGATGCGGCGGGTGTCGATCTGCGGCGCCACCGAGACCCTGCTCGTCGACCGCAAGGCGGCGGCGATGCTGCCGCCGATCCTCGCCGATCTGCGCGCGGCCGGCTGCGAGCTGCGCGGCGACCCGGCGGTGCTGGCGCTCGATCCGGGGTGCGTGCCGGCGACCGAGGAGGATTGGCGCACCGAATATCTCGACGCGATCCTGGCCGTGCGCGTCGTCGACGGCGTCGCCGGCGCGATCGAGCACATCGAGCGCTACGGCTCGCACCACACCGACGCCATCGTCACCGAGGACGAGGCGGTCGCCGAGCGCTTTCTGCGCGAGGTCGACAGCGCCATCGTCCTGGTCAACGCCTCGACCCAGTTCGCCGACGGCGGCGAGTTCGGCATGGGCGCCGAGATCGGCATCTCGACCCAGCGCCTGCCGCCGCGCGGGCCGGTCGGCGCCGCGGAACTGACCACCTACAAATACCTCGTCCGCGGCACCGGCCAAGTGCGGCCCTGAGCATGCCCCGGCACCGCCGCATCGGCCTGCTCGGCGGCTCGTTCAACCCGGCGCATGGCGGGCACGTGCATGTCAGCCGGCTGGCGCTGAGCCGGCTCGCGCTCGACGAGGTGTGGTGGCTGGTGTCGCCGCAGAACCCGCTGAAGCCGTCGCGCGGGATGGCGCCGTTTGCCGAGCGCCTGGCCGAGGCCCGGCGGGTCGCCGCGCCGCTGCGCCGGGTCCGGGTCACCGATCTCGAGGCGCGGCTCGGCACCGTCTACACCGCCGATACGCTGGCGGCGCTGCACCGCCGCTTTCCGCGTGTCCGCTTTGTCTGGCTGATGGGCGGCGACAACCTGGTGCAGCTGCCGCATTGGCGGCGCTGGACCGAGATTGCCGAAACCACGCCGATCGCCGTGTTCGACCGCCCGCTGACCTCGCTCAGGGCGCTCGCCGGCGTCGCCGCGCGGCGCTACGCGCATGCCCGCGCCCCGGCGCGCGGCTGCCGCCGCCTCGCCGAGTTCGCCCCGCCCGCCTGGGCGTTCTTTCACACCCGGCTCGACCCGCACTCGGCGACCCGGGTGCGGGCCGAGCGCGCCGCCGCCGCGGTCGCCACCCTGACCCCGCGGCCGCCGCGCCGCGCCAACCGCACCGCCGAGCTGCTCGGGCGCATCCGGGCCGCCCTCGACGACATGAAGGCCGAAGAGGTCGTCACCCTCGACCTTGCCGGCAAGACCTCGATCGCCGATTACATGGTCATCGCCAGCGGGCGCTCGGCCCGCCAGGTGACGGCGATGACCGAGCGCCTCGCCGAGGCGCTGCGCGGCCGCTTCCGCATCGCGATCGAAGGCAAGGCGCAGGGCGACTGGGTGCTGATCGACGCCGGCGACGTCATCGTCCACCTGTTCCGGCCGGAAATTCGCGCCCATTACAACCTCGAAAAAATGTGGGGCGCGGCCTTTCCCGATGCCGAGGCCGCGCGGCACTAGCCGGCCGCTCACCGTGATCGCGATCGGCCGCCTGCCCGCCGGGCCGCTGCGCGACCTGCAGGCGCTTTACGCCGGGCGCATTACCCCGCCGGTAGCGATCGTCGAGCTGGAAGAGAAGCGGAAGCTGCCGGAAGCGGTATTGAAGGCGCGCGAGGCCGAGCTGATCCTGGCGGCGGTGCCGCCCGGCGCCCGCCTGGTCGCGCTCGACGGGCGCGGCGAGGCTTGGTCGAGCCGCGAATTTGCCGGGCATCTCGCGCGCTGGCGCGATGCCGGCGAAGCGGTGGCGTTCGCGATCGGCGGCGCCGGCGGGCTCGGGCCGGCCGCGCTCGCCCGCGCCGACACGGTGCTGTCTCTGGGGGCGATGACGTGGCCGCATCTGCTCGTGCGCAGCCTGCTGTTGGAGCAAATCTACCGGGCGCAGCAAATCCTTGCCGGCCACCCTTACCACCGCGCCTGATGCGGAACGCTACCGTGCCGGCCGCAGTTTCCGCTATACATCGCCGAATGTCCGCCGAGGTCTACCGCCCATGACGCCACGCCCGCGCCCGCTCGTGCTGTGCATCCTCGACGGCTGGGGCGAGCGCCCGGACGGCGACGACAATGCCATCGCCGCGGCAAAGACCCCCGTATGGCACGCGCTGACCGCGCGCTGGCCGCACTCGACTCTGCAGGCGAGCGAGCGGTTCGTCGGCCTGCCCGACGGGCAGATGGGCAATTCCGAGGTCGGGCACACCAATATCGGCGCCGGCCGCATCGTCATGCAGGACCTGGTGCGCATCGACGCGGCGATCGCCGACGGCTCGCTCGCCCGCGCCGCGGCGCTGAAGGAGTTCGTCGTCCGGGTCAAGGAGCGGGGCGGCACGGCGCATGTGATCGGGCTGATCTCGCCGGGCGGGGTGCACTCCCACCAGGACCAGATCGCCGCCCTGGTCCGCATCCTCGCCGCCGCCGAGCTGCCGGTCGCGGTCCACGCCGTGCTCGACGGCCGCGACACCCCGCCGAAATCGGCGCTCGGCTACCTCGAGCGCTTCCGCGACGACACCCGCTCGGCCGGGGACGTGCGGATCGCCACGGTGAGCGGCCGCTACTACGCGATGGACCGCGACAAGCGCTGGGACCGCGTCGCCAGGGCCTATCACCTCTTGACCCTGGCGGCCGGCGAGCGGGCCGAGGACCCGCTCCGCGCGGTCGAGGCCGCCTATGCCCGCGGCGAGACCGACGAGTTCGTGCTGCCGACCGCGATCGGCGACTATCCCGGGATGCGGGACGGCGACGGGCTGCTGTTCGCCAATTTCCGCGCCGACCGCGTGCGCGAGCTGGCCGCGGCGCTGGTCGATCCCGACTTTGCCGGCTTTGCCCGCGAAAAGCGCGTCGCCTTTGCCGCCGCGCTCGGGCTGGTCGAGTATTCCGAGGCGCTCAACCGCTTTCTCCCGGCGCTGTTTCCGCCCGAGGACCTGAGCGACACCTTCGGCGAGACCGTCGCCAAGGCCGGCCTGACCCAGCTCCGCATCGCCGAGACCGAGAAATACGCGCACGTCACCTTCTTCTTCAACGGCGGGCGCGAGACCGTGTTCGAGCGCGAGGAGCGCATCCTGGTGCCGTCGCCGAAGGTGGCGACCTACGACCGGCAGCCGGAGATGTCGGCGATCGAGGTGACCGACCGGATCGTCGCCGCGATCCGCGACGGGCGGTTCGACGTCATCGTGCTCAACTACGCCAATACCGACATGGTCGGCCATACCGGGCTGCTCGACGCCGCGGTGAAGGCGGTCGAGACCGTCGATGCCTGCCTCGGCCGGCTGTCCGCCGCGGTCGAGGCGGCGGGCGGCACGCTGGTCGTCACCGCCGACCACGGCAATGCCGAGATGATGCGCGACCCCGAGACCGGCGAGCCGCATACCGCCCACACCACCAACCCGGTGCCGTTTGTCGTCGTCAACCCGCCGGCCTGGGTCGGGCGGGTCGAGAAGGGGCGGCTGTGCGACATCGCGCCGACCCTGCTCGACATCCTCGGGCTGCCGATCCCGCCGGCGATGACCGGCCGCTCGCTGGTCGCCGCCGATACCGGCCGCCGCGCCGCCGAGTGACCCGACGGCGATGCGGCGACGGCTTGCGCTGGTGCTGTTGAGCTTCGGCGGCGCGGCGCAGGCCCTGGCGGCGCCGGCCGGCAACGGCGATTTCGACGCCGCGCTGCGCACCACCGTCAGCCTCGCCCACGACGTGCAGCAGCGCGAGCGCGCGATCGCGGCGCTCGAGCGCGGCCTTGCCGCCGCCGCGGGCGACCTTGCCGGCAAGCAGCAGGCGCTCGCCGCCCTGCGGTCGCAGCAGGAGGCGGTGCTGGCGGCGCTCGAGCGGCTCGCCTATGCCCCGCCCGAGGCGGCGCTGCTCGCCGGCGAGCGCCCGGTCGACCGGCTGCGCAGCGGCCGGCTGATCGCGGCGGCGGTGCCGGCGCTGGCCGGCGAGGTGCGGCGGCTCGACGCAGAGATCGGCCGCTTGTCCGGCGAGAGCGCCGAGCTTGCGGCAAAACGGCGCGAGCTGGCGCAGGACCGCCAGGCCCTTGCCAAGACCCGCGACCAGCTCGCCGCCGCAATCGCCCGGCGGGTCGAATTGCGGCGGGAACTGGTGCGCGACGACCCCGAGGCGGCGGCGCGGGCGCTGAAGCTGGGCAGCGAGGCGGCCGACCTGCCCGACCTGATCAGGCGGGCGGAGGCCGAAAGCGAGCGGCGCGAGCGCGAGGCGCAGCAGCGCGCCGGCGGCGCCGCCAAGGGCAAGGCGGTGGTGCCGCCCGCCGATCCGACGCGCCCGCGCACGCTGCACAATTTCGAGCCGCACAGCGCCTTGACCGCGCCGGTTGCGGCGCCGCTCGGCCGCCGCTTCGGCGAGACCGACGCCGCCGGCACGCCGAGCCAGGGCCTCGCCTTTGCCGCCCCCGGCAACGCCACGGTGGTCGCGCCGTTCGACGGGCGGGTGGACTATGTCGGCCCGTTCCGCGGCTATGGGCTCGTCTTGATCATCGGGCATGGCGGCGGATATCATTCGCTGCTCGCCGGTTTGGGGCGGGCCGATGCACGGATCGGCGAATGGGTCGTGGCCGGCGAACCGATCGGCGCGATGCCGGAACCGGCCAGGACCGAAGCCGCCGCCACGCTTTATTTCGAACTGCGCCACGACGGACGCCCGATCGATCCGCAATTGTCGCTGGCGAAGCTGGAGAATAGGGTCGCAGACCACAGGATACGCGAATGAACCGAACGAGGCTCCTGGCGGCGACCGCGATCCTGGTCTTCGCCTTTGCGATGCGCGACGACGCCGGCGCCGCCCCGGCGACGACGTCGAACACCGCCGAATCCTACAAGCAGCTCACCCTGTTCGGCGACGTGTTCGAGCGGGTGCGCGCCGACTATGCCGACGAGGTCAACGACGAGACGCTGATCGAGGGCGCGATCAACGGCATGCTGACCTCGCTCGACCCGCATTCCAACTATCTCAACGCCAAGAATTTCAGCGACATGAAGGTGCAGACCCGGGGCGAGTTCGGCGGCCTCGGCATCGAAGTGTCGATGGAGAACGGGCTGGTCAAGGTGGTCTCGCCGATCGACGACACGCCGGCGGCGCGCGCCGGGCTGAAGCCGGGCGACTACATCACCCAGCTCAACGGCGTGCCGGTGCAGGGCATGACGCTGCCCGAGGCGGTCGAGAAGATGCGCGGCCCCGAGAACAGCGAGATCACCCTGACGATCCGCCGCGAGGGCCGCGAGCCGTTCGACGTCAAGCTGGTGCGCGCCAAGATCAAGATCCAGTCGGTCCGCTCGCATCTGGTCGGCGGCAATATCGGCTATATCCGCATCACCAGCTTCAACGAGCAGACCGATGTCGGGCTCAACGCCGCGATGAAATCGCTGAAGAGCCAGGCCAACAACAAGCTGGTCGGCATCGTCCTCGACCTGCGCAACAACCCGGGCGGCCTGCTCGACCAGGCGGTGGCGGTGTCGGACGCGTTCCTCGACAAGGGCGAAATCGTCTCGACCCGCGGCCGGCGCAGCGAGGACGCGCAGCGCTACAACGCCCGCCCCGGCGACATCGCCAGCGGGCTGCCGATCGCGGTGCTGATCAACGGCGGCTCGGCCTCGGCCAGCGAGATCGTTGCCGGCGCCTTGCAGGACCACCACCGCGCGATCCTCGTCGGCACCCGCTCGTTCGGCAAAGGCTCGGTGCAGACGATCATCCCGCTGCCCGGCCACGGCGCGATGCGGCTGACCACGGCGCGCTACTACACCCCGTCCGGCCGCTCGATCCAGGCCAAGGGCATCGAGCCCGACATCGTCGTCGAGGCCGCCAAGATCGAGCCGGCCTCGGCCGCGGGCGAGGACAAGAAGCCCGGCGACAAGAAGGGCGAGACCGCCGCCGACCAGGGCAGCGTCGATCCCGCGGTGATGGGTACCGCCAGCGACTATCAGCTCGCCCGCGCCATCGACATGCTGCGCGGCATCGCCCTGTTCAGCGGGCACATGGTGAATTGACCGCGGCCGACCGCGACCTCGCGCGCTACCGGCCGGGGGTCGGCATCGTCCTGATCGGCCCCGGCGGCCGGGTCTTTGCCGGGCGGCGCATCGACCTGATGCCCGACGTCGAAGCGTGGCAGATGCCGCAGGGCGGCATCGACCCGGGCGAGACGCCGCGGCAGGCGGCGCTGCGTGAGTTGCGCGAGGAGGTCGGCACCGACAAGGCGGCGGTCCTCGCCGAGAGCCGCGGCTGGTACGCCTACGACCTGCCCGGCGGGGCCGACGGCGGGCTGTGGGGCGGGCGCTACCGCGGGCAGCGGCAGAAATGGTTTGCGCTGCGCTTCACCGGCAGCGACGAGGACATAAACCTCGCCACCGAACACCCCGAGTTCGACGCCTGGCAGTGGCTGGCGCCGGCGCGCCTCACCGAGCTGATCGTGCCGTTCAAGCGCGACATCTACCGCGCCGTCTTCGCCGAGTTCGCCCCGCTGCTCACAGCCTGAGCACCGCCCGGTCGATCGCCTCGCGTTCCGGCATCGCGCTTTGCGCGCCCAGCGCCAGGCAGGCGAGCGCGGCGGCGGCGCCGGCCCGGCGCAGCGCCGCTGCGAAATCGAGCCCGCCGTCGAGCCCCGCCGCCAGCACCCCGACAAAGGTGTCGCCGGCGCCGGTGGTATCGACCGGGTCGATCGCGAGCGCCGGCACCGCGATCTCGCGTCCGCCGGGCAGATAGGCGGTGGCGCCGGCGGCGCCGCGGGTGACGACGGCGGCGCGCGGCCGGGCAAGCCCGCCGCCGAGGCTCGCCGCCTCGCCCTCGTTGGCGACCAGCACATCGACCTGCGTCAGGTCGATCGGCCCGGGCGGCAGGGCCGGCGCCAGGTTGAGCACGGTGCGCGCCCCGGCGGCGCGGGCGCGGGCCAGCAGCGCCGCCGTCTCGGCCGCCGGCACTTCCATCTGGCAGACCACCACCGTCGCCGGGCCGAGCAGTGCATCCGGTATCGAGGCCGCCGTCGCCGCACGGTTGGCGCCGGAAGCGACGGCGATCGCATTCTCGCCGCCGTGTCCGATCATGATCGCGGCGCAGCCGGTCGGCAATCCGACCTCCCGCACCAGGGCGAGATCGACCCCGTCGCGCCGCAGCAATTCCAGCGCGACCGCGGCGAAGGCGTCGGCGCCGACCGCCCCGGCCAGCGCCACCGCCGCGCCGGCGCGGCGCGCCGCGAGCGCCTGGTTGGCCCCCTTGCCCCCCGGCAGCAGGCGGTAGTCGCCGCCCAGCACGGTCTCGCCCGGCGCCGGCAGATGCGGCACCGGCACCGCGAGATCGACGTTGATCGAGCCGAACACGAGGATCATGGCAACCCGTCCCGCGTGATAGCATGCCGCCCCCGACCGAGGACGCCGCCGATGCTGGACGATGCGAGGCTCAAGCGCACCATCGACCGCTGCTGGGACGACGAGATCGTCCCGACGCTGATCGATTACATCAGGATCCCGAACAAGTCGCCTTCCTTCGACCCGGACTGGGAGGCGCACGGCCATATGGAGGCGGCGGTGGCATTGTTCGCCGGGTGGGCGCGCGCCCGGCTCGACCGCTTCCCCGGCGCGACCCTCGAGGTGGTCCGCCTGCCCGGCCGCACCCCGGTCGTGCTGATCGACATCCCCGGCCGCGGCGGCGACACGGTGCTGCTCTACGGCCATCTCGACAAGCAGCCGGAGATGACCGGCTGGGCCGAGGGCTACGGGCCGTGGACGCCGCGCCTCGATGGCGACCGGCTTTACGGCCGCGGCGGCGCCGACGACGGCTATGCGATGTTCGGCGCGCTGAGCGCCCTCGCCGCGCTGCGCGAGCAGGACGCGCCGCACGCGCATTGCCTGATTTTGATCGAGGCCTGCGAGGAGTCGGGCAGCTACGACCTGCCCCATTACGTCGCCCATCTCGCCGCTCGCATCGGCCGGCCGGCGCTCGTCGTCTGCCTCGATTCCGGCTGCGCCAACTACGACCAGCTGTGGCTGACCACCTCGCTGCGCGGCATCGCCGCCGGCACCCTGACGGTGGAGGTGCTGTCCGAAGGCGTGCATTCGGGCGACGCTTCGGGCATCGTGCCGTCGAGCTTCCGCATCTTGCGCCAGCTCCTGTCGCGTCTCGAAGACGAGGCGACCGGCGCGATCCGCCCGGCTGCGCTCCACGCCCAGATCCCGGCCGAGCGGATGGCGCAGGCGCGCCGCGCCGCGGCTGCGCTCGGCGCCCAGGTGCACGCGAAGTTCCCGTTCGTCCCGGGCATGCGGCCGGCCGACCCCGACCTCGCCGAGCTGGTGCTGAACCGCACCTGGCGGCCGCAGCTCGCGGTCACCGGGATCGACGGGCTGCCGCCGCCGGGCGACGCCGGCAACGTGCTGCTGCCGTATACCGCGGCGAAGCTCAGCCTGCGCCTGCCGCCGACGCTCGATGCCGAGGCCGCCGGGGCCTTGCTGAAACGGCTGTTCGAGGCCGACCCGCCTTACGGCGCGCGCGTCGAGTTCGTGCCGCAGGCCGCCTCGGCGGGATGGAACGCGCCGGCGCTGGCGCCGTGGCTCGAGGACTCGCTCGCTCGCGCCTCGGCGGCGGCGTTCGGCCGCCCGCCCGCCTATATGGGCGAAGGCGGCAGCATCCCGTTCATGGCGATGCTGGGCGAGCGCTTTCCCGAGGCCCAGTTCGTCGTCACCGGCGTGCTCGGGCCGCATTCCAACGCGCACGGCCCCAACGAGTTCCTCCACCTGCCGACCGGGCGGCGCATCACCGAGGTGATCGCCCGGGTGCTCGCCGACCACGCGGCGCGCGGCTGATCCTCAGGCCGCGGCGCGGGCGAGACGGGCGGCGCGCCAGCGCATCCCGCGCCAGGCGAGCCCGGCGCAGAGCCGCCCGAGCCGGCCGTTCGGCTTCGCCCCGACCGCCTTCAGGATCATCGCGATGCCGCGCTCGACATGGTGCGGCCGCAGCACCGCGTAGGCGCGGCGGGCATAGGCGCGGGCGCAGCGCCGGCGGCGGTAGGGCGCGCCGCCCTCGTTGGCGGCGTAGTAGGCATAGGCGAGCTCGTCGTCCTCGCTTTCGAGGAGCCGGCCGAGCGCGACCGTGAGCCGCCGCCAGCGCCCGAGCGGCTCGCGCGCCAGGCACGTTTCGAGGTTCTTGTAGAACAGGCGGTAGTGCCGCAACTCGTCCGCGGCGATATGGCGGCAGATTTCCTGCAAGACCGGCTCGGCCGCCGCCTCGCGCAGCGCGGTGTAGTACGAGCTGGTGCCGGTCTCGACGATGCAGCGCGCGATCATCTCGCCGGCGCGCGACCCTCGCACCGACTGGGCGCGGTCGAAATCGACGCGAAACCCGGCCTGGAAGCGGGCGAAGGCGGCGGCGAAATCGAACGCCGGATCGGCCAGCGCGGCCCAGCGCGCAAGCGCCAGCCCGTGCTGCACCTCCTCCTCGCCCCAGCGCCGCGCCGCCGCCTGGAATTCCGGATCGTCGCCGAACACCCGGCACAGATGGTGCGCATAGGCGGCGCCGTTGTATTCGACAAGGCTCGCCGCCTTCGCCAGCCGCACCAGCTCCGGATCGAGCTTGGCCCGGTCGAAGCGGTGCCAGGGAATATCGTCGAGCGTCCACGCGGCCATGGCCGCATCATACCACAAGCGGCTCCGGGCCGCTCGCGATGGCGTCAATGCGGCGCCGCTTCGGCGAGCGCCGCCAGCTTGGCGCGGGCGACGGCCTGGCGGCGTTCGAGGCCGTGCAGCTCGGCGGTCAGGCGCTCGCGCTCCTGCCCGGAGGTGCGGGCGATCTCCTCGCGCAGCCGCGGCAGGTTGCCTTCGATCTCGCCCAGCTCGGCGTCGAGCGCGCCGCGGTCGAGCGCCTCGGGCGGCATCGCCTCGTCGGCGAGCACGGTGCAGCGCTCGGGGATGACCTCGGCGATGCCGCCGGCGACAAAGATGCGGCGCGTCACCGTGCGGCCCTCGTAGATTTCGATCATCCCGGGGCGGATCGACGAGATCAGCGGCGCGTGGCCGGGAAGCACGCCGAAATTGCCCTCGCTGCCGGGCACGACGACCATCTCGACCGGCTCGGACAGGATCAGCCGTTCCGGCGAGACCAGCTCGAACAGCACGCGGTCGGCCATTACGCCGCCTCGGCCGCCATTTTGCGCGCCTTGTCCACCGCCTCCTCGATCGTGCCGACCATGTAGAACGCCGCCTCGGGCATCTCGTCGTATTCGCCGGCGACGATGCCCTTGAACCCCTTGATCGTGTCTTCGAGGTTGACGAACACGCCCGGACTGCCGGTGAACACTTCGGCGACATGGAACGGCTGCGACAGGAAGCGCTGGATTTTGCGCGCCCGCGCGACGGTCAATTTGTCCTCTTCCGACAGCTCGTCCATGCCGAGGATGGCGATGATGTCCTGGAGGCTCTTGTAGGTCTGCAGCACCCGCTGCACGTCGCGCGCGACCTGGTAGTGCTCCTCGCCGACGACGCGCGGATCGAGCATGCGCGAGGTCGAATCGAGCGGGTCCACCGCGGGGTAGATGCCCAGCTCGGCGATCTGGCGCGACAGCACCGTGGTCGCGTCGAGATGGGCGAAGGAGGTCGCCGGCGCCGGATCGGTGAGATCGTCGGCCGGCACATAGATCGCCTGCACCGAGGTGATCGAGCCCTTTTTCGTCGTCGTGATGCGCTCCTGCAGCGCGCCCATGTCGGTGGCCAGGGTCGGCTGGTAGCCGACCGCCGAGGGAATGCGGCCGAGCAGCGCCGACACCTCGGAGCCCGCCTGGGTGAAGCGGAAGATGTTGTCGACGAAGAACAGCACGTCCTGGCCTTCCTCGTCGCGGAAATACTCGGCGAGGGTGAGGCCCGACAGCCCGACGCGGGCGCGCGCCCCGGGCGGCTCGTTCATCTGGCCGTAGACCAGCGCCGCCTTCGACCCCGGGCCGTCGGGCACGATGACGCCCGACTCCATCATCTCGTGGTAGAGGTCGTTGCCTTCGCGGGTGCGCTCGCCGACCCCGGCGAACACCGAGTAGCCGCCGTGCGCCTTGGCGATGTTGTTGATCAGCTCCATGATGATGACGGTCTTGCCGACCCCGGCGCCGCCGAACAGCCCGACCTTGCCGCCCTTGGCGTAGGGCGCCAGCAGGTCGACCACCTTGATGCCGGTCACCAGGATTTCCGCCTCGGTCGACTGGTCGACGAACTCGGGCGCCGGCTTGTGGATCGGCGAGCGCGTCTGCGTCTTCACGGGCCCGCGCTCGTCCACCGGCTCGCCGACGACGTTGAGGATGCGGCCGAGGGTCTCCGGCCCGACCGGCACGGTGATCGGGCCGCCGGTATCGACCGCCTCGGCCCCGCGCACCAGCCCGTCGGTGGTGTCCATCGCGATCGTGCGCACGGTGTTCTCGCCAAGGTGCTGCGCCACTTCGAGCACCAGCGTGCGGCCGCCGTTGTCGACATGCAGCGCGCTGAGGATCGGGGGCAGATCGCCGTCGAAACGGACATCGACGACGGCGCCAATGACCTGCGTGATCGTGCCAACGTTGTTTCGTGCCATCGTGTGAGGACCCTCGGCTTTACAGCGCCTCGGCGCCGGAGATGATCTCGATCAGTTCCTTGGTGATGACCGCCTGGCGGGTGCGGTTGTAGTTGAGCGTCAGCCGGTCGATCATCTCGCCGGCGTTGCGGGTGGCGTTGTCCATCGCCGTCATCCGCGCGCCCTGCTCGCTCGCGGCGTTTTCCAGCAGCGCGGCATAAAGCTGCACCGCCAGGTTCGACGGCAGCAGTTCGGCGAGAATCTCCTCTTCGCTCGGCTCGAATTCGTAGATCGCGCCGCCGAGGTCGGGGCCGGAAGCGGCCTCGCCCCCGGGCAGGGCGAACGGGATCAGCTGCTGGGCGGTGACGATCTGGGTGATCGCCGAGCGGAAGCGGTTGAAGACGATCGTGCACACGTCGAACCCGCCGGCGGCGAACAGGTCGAGCACGCGCTGGGCGATATCGCGCGCCTCCTCGAACGAGACGCGGCGGCGGCCGATTTCGGTCAGGCTGTCGTGGATCAGCCGGCCGTGGTCGCGGCGCAGGCTTTCGCGCCCCTTGCGGCCGATGGTCAGGATTTTGACCTCCTTGCCCTCGGCCAGCAGGGTGCGGATGCGGCGCCGCGCCTCGCGCAGGATCGAGGCATTGAAGCCGCCGGCCAGCCCGCGGTCGGAGGTGGCGACGATCAGCAGGTGGACATCGTCCTTGCCGGTGCCGGCGAGCAGCGGCGGCGCCCCCGGCATCGCGGCCATGCGGCCGGCGAGCGAGCCGAGCACGCGCTCCATGCGCTGCGCATAGGGCCGCGCCGCCTCGGCCTGCTCCTGGGCGCGGCGCAGCCGCGATGCGGCGACCATCTTCATCGCCGCGGTGATCTTCTGCGTCGACCGTACGCTGCGGATGCGGACCCGCAGATCCTTCAGGCTCGGCATGGCCTATGCGAACGCCCTGGCAAAGCCCTCGAGGAATTCGGTCAGCGCCGTTTCGGTCGCCCCGGAAATCTCGCGCTCGTCGCGGATCGCCGCGAGAATTTCCGGCCGCTTGGCGCGCAGCTCGCCGAGCATCGCCGCCTCGAAGCGCACGACGTCGTCGACCGCGATCCGGTCGAGAAAGCCGCGCGTGCCGGCGAAGATCGCCGCCACCTGCTCTTCGACCGCGACCGGCGAGAATTGCGGCTGCTTCAGCAGTTCGGTCAGCCGCGCCCCGCGCGCCAGCAGCCGCTGGGTCGAGGCGTCGAGATCGGAGGCGAACTGGGCGAAGGCCGCCATCTCGCGGTACTGCGCCAGTTCCAGCTTGATGCGCCCGGCCACCTGCTTCATCGCCTTGATCTGCGCCGCCGAGCCGACCCGGCTGACCGACAGGCCGACATTGATGGCCGGGCGGATGCCGCGATAGAACAGGTCGGTTTCGAGGAAGATCTGGCCGTCCGTGATCGAGATCACATTGGTCGGGATATAGGCCGAGACGTCGCCCGCCTGGGTCTCGATCACCGGCAATGCGGTCAGCGAGCCGGCGCCGTGCTCGTCGTTCATCTTGGCGGCGCGCTCCAGCAGCCGCGAATGCAGGTAGAACACGTCGCCCGGATAGGCCTCGCGGCCCGGCGGGCGGCGCAGCAGCAGCGACATCTGGCGATAGGCGACGGCCTGTTTCGACAGGTCGTCGTAGATCATCAGCGCGTGCATGCCGTTGTCGCGGAAATACTCGCCCATCGCGCAGCCGGCATACGGCGCGATGAATTGCAGCGGCGCCGGCTCCGAGGCGGTCGCGGCGACGACGATCGAATAGTCGAGCGCCCCGTAATCCTGCAGCGTCTTGACGATCTGCGCCACGGTCGAGCGCTTCTGCCCGATCGCGACATAGACGCAGTAGAGCTTCTTCGACTCGTCGGTGCCGGCGTTGACCGCGCGCTGGTTGAGGATGGTGTCGACGGCGAGCGCGGTCTTGCCGGTCTGGCGGTCGCCGATGATCAGTTCGCGCTGGCCGCGCCCGATCGGCACCAGCGCGTCGATCGCCTTGAGGCCGGTCTGCACCGGCTCGTGCACCGAGCGGCGCGGGATGATGCCGGGCGCCTTGACCTCGACCCGGGCGCGGGTCACGTCGGTGAGCGGGCCCTTGCCGTCGATCGGGTTGCCGAGCCCGTCGACGACGCGGCCGAGCAGCCCCTTGCCGACCGGGACGTCGACGATCGAGCCGGTGCGTTTTACCGTGTCGCCTTCGCGGATGCCGCTGTCGTCGCCGAAGATGACGACGCCGACATTGTCGGTTTCGAGATTGAGGGCCATGCCCTTCATCCCGTTCGGGAACTCGACCATCTCGCCGGCCTGGACCTTGTCGAGGCCGTAGACCCGGGCGATGCCGTCGCCGACCGACAGCACCTGCCCGACCTCGGCGATATCGGCCTCGCTGCCGAAACTGGCGATCTGCTGCTTCAGGATCGCGGAGATTTCCGCGGCGCGAATTTCCATCTCTGTCCCTTTGTCAATGTCCTAGCCGGCCCCGCGAAGCGCCAGCCGCAGGCGCTGCAGCTTGCTGCGCAACGAGGAGTCGATCATGCGCGACCCGACCTTGACGACCATGCCGCCCAACAGGCTCGGGTCCACCCGAATATCGACCGTGACGCGGCGCCCGACCGCCCGGCGCAACTGCTCGCCGAGCGCGGCGTTCTGCGCCTCGGAGAGCGGCTGCGCCGCGGTCACCTCGGCGGTCACCTCGCCGCGCCGCTGGGCCAGTTTCGCCAGATAGGAGTCGATCATCGCCGGCGCCGCGAACAGCCGCCGGTTGCGCGCGACGACGCCGAGAAAATCGCGGGTCAGCGGCGACAGCCCGGCGCGTTCGGCGAGCGCCGCGATCGCCTTGCCCTGCGCCTCGCGCGACAGGACCGGGCTGCGCACCAGGCGCGCGAGGTCGGGGCTTTCGGCCAGCATCGCGCGCAGTTCGCGCAGATCGCCGGCGACCGCATCGAGCGCGTGGCGCTCGTCGGCCAGGTCGAACAGGGCCGCTGCGTAACGCTCAGCGAGACCCGAGACGCCGGTCGCTTCGGAAGCCAATGAAGGTCGGTCCTCGGTCAGCACGCCGGCGAGGCGGGCTCGCGGCGCGTCGTTGACGGTGGATCGCGGCGCAAGCGCCGCCGCCGGGGCCACCGGGCCCCGCGAAATCCGCGCGGTTCGTAACATAGCTCGGCGGGGGGTGCAACCGTCCGAGGGGTCGCGGCGGCGAGCGGCCCCGCGGCGAAACGCTGCCCGGCCGACTGGCGCCACTTCGGCCCGAAGGGATATTTCGCAGGCATGACCCTCGCCGCTCGAAACGATCCCGCTCCTGCGCGTTTCGGCGCCGCTCTCGCGGAGCTTCTGGCCGAATAGGTCCGGGGTACCCGTCAGCCGTGGCGGCTGTAGTTGAAATGGAGCGGCGCGCCGAGGGGCGGCGGCGGCTCGATCAGCCGCGCCGAGCACGACTTGTCGCCGCCCTGCTCGCTCATCCACTGGGTGTAGAGCCCTTCGAGCGTCGGCGCCAGCCAGCTCCGCCGGGTCTCGTCCTGGGCGACGATCGGATAGGCGCCGTGGACGATCTCGATATAGCCCTCGGCCTCCCGGATCCGTACCCAGCCCCAGTCCAGCCCTTCGAGCACGGCGTTGATGTCTTCCTCGAGCTCGGCAAGGCTGTCGCAGCGGCGCAGCGGCAGCGATTGCGCCATCCGCGTGCCGATCGTCTCGAGGAACTGGTCGGCCTCGGCCGGATCGACCCGCTCCTCGAATTCGGCGAACATCGCCGCCAGGAAATGCGCCCATTGCCGCGCGCAATGCTGTTGCGCGTAGTAGCGCAGCGTCAGGCGATCTTCGTCTTCCGCTCCGGAGACCATCTTCCCCAGCTCCCCCAGCCGCACACGGCCGCGGCGGCGCGCGCTACTTCTCCCCGCTCAGCCCGGCCGCCCAGGCCATTTCCGATGCGGCGACCGGCGTCTGCACTATCCGCTCCGGTATCTCCCAGACGATAACCCGCGGGGGCGTTGCAGTGAAGGCGGGATCGGCGAAATAGGCGATCGCCGCCTTGGTCTGGCTGCCGCCGTCCTCGGCTTTGTCGATGACCGGCGCGGTCAGCGCCATGGCGAGGAAATTGGTGAAGTTGGCGCGGCGCGAGAACGAGGTGCCGATCACCGCCACCTGCGGCGCCGGCAGCTCGTCGAAGAGGCCGGTGCCGGCCTTGGCCGACTGGGCAATCTCGCTGTCCGCCACCTCGTCGCCGCGCGGGCGGAACGGCAGCGGCACCTCGTCGAGCCCGGCGAGGCGGATCAGGTCGCCGACCCGCTCGTGCGGCTTGCCTTTGGCGATGCGAAACTCGGCCTGGCCCGGCGGCGGCGCCAGGCCGGCGCGGCGCAGCGCCGCGGCGATCGCCTCCGCCGCGGTGCGCGCACCCCGCTCGTTCCAATGCGTATCGGTGCGGTAGTAGCGCTCGCCGTCGAGGGCCGAGAGGGGCTCCAGCAGATCGGCGGTGCGGATCGGCGCGGCGGCGGCGGCCAGCGCGCTCATCGCCTCGCGGTAGCGCGGCGCAAGGGCGGCCGGGCGGTCGAGGCCGCACAGCTCGGCGGCCTCGACGCGCGACTTGTCGGGCACCAGCGCGACGACCAGCGCGATGTTGCGCCGCTGCAGGAACGCGGCGACCCGGCGCACGATGCCGACGCGCTCGGCCAGAGCCCGGTCGGGGTCGGGATGGAGCTCCAGCTCGTCG
>Ga0209581_1001645_pt1 | contig 24866 bp, 22 predicted proteins | sample Coa_R2_FD_187160 | JGI IMG/M metagenome (GOLD analysis project Ga0209581, IMG submission 187160) | Surface soil microbial communities from Centralia Pennsylvania, which are recovering from an underground coalmine fire - Coalmine... | ecosystem: Environmental > Terrestrial > Soil > Unclassified ...
TCCAGAGGAGGACGTGGTGCAGCGCCTGGGGCCAATTGCTCTGCGCATGCAGGAGGCCAATATCTACTTTATTCGTGAAAACGAGGTGCTCGAAGCACTGCGCGAGGCGATTCTTACCAAAGGAGGTTCGCCTGAAGAGATAGAGAAGGAGGCCCGCGAATTTTTGCTTCGTCTGAGCAATCGCAGCGGGCTGTTTGTGCAGCGCAGCGGGGATTACCTGGGCTTTTTCCATCGCACGTTTCAGGAGTATTTCGCCGCGCGCGCGCTGCTCGCGCAGGTTGAGCACGATCCCGACCGAGCCATCCCCGAACTGGTCGAGCGCGCGCGACGGCCAGATGCCTACTGGCGGGAACCCTTTCTGCTGGCCGTCGCCTATCAGAGTATGGTCAGCAGGACCGTTGCCTCGCGCATTCTGGAGGCGTTTCTGGGTCCGCCGCAGGCTTCATCCACACTTGACAATATGGTGCTGGCTGCGGAGTGTGTGATAGAGTCCGAGCCATCCGCCTTTCGTCCTGAGCTGGAGAGGCGAATCGCCACAGATCTGCTGGCGCACTATGAGCAGGCGCAGCGGGCAAAACGCTGGAGGGACTGTGAGCGAATTGAGGGGGTGCTGTACGCCTGGCTTGTGAGCATCCATACGGAGGCTTACCGGCCTCCCTTGCTGGAGGTGTTGAGCAGGACGTTGCGCGATGCGACACAGCATGCACGGCTGTGTGCGGCTCTTACCCTGCTGACCATTATAGCGCAGCGCCTGTTTCGCTGTGCCCCGATCGTCCACCAGACGCTCGCCCCGTCGCTGCAGGCGCTGGCGTTTCCTGCGGCCACTGAGAGTTCTACTGCACCCACAGACGTTCCTGACCTCGACGTGGCCGACCTGGCGCTGGCGGCGGTCTCTTTGTTGGGCGCTTGCGGACCGGCGGGAGATTCTCTTAGCGCGCTTCGCCACCATTTTGAGGAACAGCCCGCTCAACTGCGTCTCCTGGCCTCGTATTCGCTGGAGAGTGGCATTCTGCTCACTCCAACCGTTGTGCCGCTCAGCGAGGCGAATTACCAGCAGTACCAGGCAGCCGTGGACCGCTGGCTCTCGTTGAACAAACGGGGAGGCGGAGAGCAGGCCATCGCTGCGTGTATCGAGATCCACCGGCAACTGCTACAATGCGCGGAGGAAACCTGCTATCCGGTCTGTTCTCACTTGCTGGCAATGCTCCGACGGGCCGAGCAGGAGGGCGCACGTTCGTGGCAGCAGGCGAGCCGGGTGTGGCGAGCCTACCTGAGTGAAAAATTGGCAACAGGGACGTATATCGATTACCGACTCTGCGCCTTGCTCTGGGCTGTGCTGTTGCAGGATGAGGAGGATGGTGAAGCACTGGTCAACCTGCTGATTACTCACTACGAGAGCAAGGAGCCGCGCCTCGTTCGCTTCAGCCAGCGCGTGATAAGCATCGCTGCAAATCATTTAAGAGATTTGCGCGACCTGCGCGATCTGATCGATCTTGGATATTTCAGGGATTTGCGAGAAAGAAGAGGAATAGAGTATTTTCGCGACCTGAGATATCTCAGAGGTTTGCTCGATGCAAGGTATCTCAGGGATTCGGGAGATTTACGATATCTTCGGCAATTGAGAGGTCTGGACTATGTGCGGGATTCGCGCTATTTACGCAATATAAAAAGTCTGGATGTACTTTTGCTTACCGAGCGAGTGGCCGCGCGGGCGCTACAACTGCTGCAAGGGAACGAAGGCGCTGAGCAGAGAGACGTGCTGTTGGTCCTGCTTGGAAGAGTTCTGCAGGTTCAGGAGGCTGAAGTGAGAGGCGATGCCGTTGAGCAGGAGGTGCAAGCAATCATAGAGGCCGTTCTCAACCGGTTCTCTCAGGAGGGGGAGCGCGACCATCAGGAGATCATTCTGGAGATTGTGCGCTCGCTCCCGGCACGTACCGAGGAAGAGATTGGCTTTATTCTGCACCTGGCCGGGCAAACCGGGAGCGAGCATATCCAGAACGCGTGCGCAATTGCCCTCAAGAGGGCGCGTCCCACGACTGAGAGGGGTTGGGACGCTCTTGAAGCGGGCCGCAGGTTGGATGTTGAGGCGATACGTAGAGCGATCGACGAAGTAGCCAGGCGCAGAGTCCACACGGAAGCGTAGCGAAGTGGCGAGCTTTTTCTCTGATATTGCCAGGATGGTTGCGTGGTTCACTTCTGCGAACATGATATAATGCCAACGACAAACCGAACGAAGCCGCGCGTGCGCAGAGGCGTGGAGGGCATTATATCGCGGCGCGGAAGATAAAGGAGAGATGCAGAGAGATGGCTCATTCTGGCAAGAGATACGTGCTGAGCTTGGATCAAGGGACCACAAGTTCGCGGGCGATCCTTTTCGATCACGATGGGGCGATAGTCAGCCTGGCGCAGCAAGAGTTTCCGCAGATTTATCCCGCGCCGGGCCTGGTGGAGCACGATCCAGAGGCCATCTGGTCCAGCCAGCTCGCGGTCGCCAGGGAGGTGCTGCACGGAGCCGGGGCCGGTGCTGAAGAGGTTGCCGCGCTGGGTATTACGAATCAGCGTGAGACAACCATCGTCTGGGAGAAGGCCACCGGCAGGCCAGTCTTTAACGCGATCGTCTGGCAGAGTCGGCTGACCGCGCCCATCTGCGAAGAGTTGACGGCGCGGGGTTTTGACAAAGAGATTCGCGCGCGCACCGGGCTGGTCACGGACGCCTATTTTTCGGGTACGAAGGTGAAGTGGATTCTGGACAACGTGGCGGGGGTGCGGGAGAAGGCCGAGCGCGGCGAGGTACTATTTGGCAACGTCGATACCTTTCTGATCTGGCGGCTCACCGGTGGGCGCATTCACGCCACCGATCCCTCAAACGCCTCGCGCACCCTGCTCTACAACATTTACGAGGGAGAGTGGGACGAGGTGATCCTGCGCGAACTGGGCCTCCCCCGCGCCATGCTGCCAGAAGTTCTGCCATCCAGCGGAATTTTTGGCGAGACGGAGGCCGAGTTTTTCGGCGCGCCGATCAAGATAGCGGGTGTAGCCGGGGATCAGCAGGCGGCCACCTTTGGCCAGGTCTGTTACGAGGTTGGCATGGCCAAGAACACCTACGGGACCGGCTGTTTTATGCTCATGAATACCGGCACAAAGGCCATTCCTTCCGAGCACGGCCTGCTCACAACGGTTGCCTGGAGGACCGGCGAGCAAACAGTTTATGCGCTGGAAGGCTCGATCTTCATAGCTGGCGCGGCGGTGCAGTGGCTGCGCGATGGACTTGGCATCATCAGGCGGAGTTCGGACGTTGAGGCGCTGGCGGCCAGCGTGCCGGGCAACGAAGGCGTCTACCTGGTGCCGGCCTTTGTCGGTCTGGGCGCGCCCTACTGGGATGCCGGCGCGCGCGGAACTATCGTCGGCCTGACGCGCGGCTCGACCGCCGGTCATATCGCGCGGGCAACGCTCGAATCGATGGCCTATCAGACGCGCGATGTGCTGGAGGCCATGACCGCCGATAGCAAGATCGAGGTTAAAACCCTGCGCGTCGATGGCGGGGCGGTTGCCAACAACCTGCTCATGCAGTTCCAGGCCGATATCCTGGGTGTGCCGGTGCAGCGTCCCCGGATTGCCGAAACAACCGCGCTGGGGGCCGCGTATCTGGCCGGGCTGGCCGTGGGTTTCTGGCAGAGCCAGCAGGAGATTTCCAGGTACTGGCAGGTTGATCGCACCTTTGAGCCGCAGATGAGCGCCGACCGGCGTGAGAAGCTCTATGCCGATTGGAAGCGGGCGGTCGAACGCTCCCAGCGCTGGGAGCAGGGCTGATGGAAGCCTCTTCATCTAATCAACAGAACTCCGCGCAGGTACTTTCGGCGGCGGGGCGTGAGCAGAATCTCGCGCGTTTGGAGCGCGAGCAGTTCGATGTCCTGGTCGTCGGAGGGGGCGTTACCGGAGCGGGCGTGGCGCTGGACGCAGCCGCGCGCGGCTATACAGTGGCGCTGGTTGAGAAGGCGGATTTTGCCAGCGGAACGAGCAGCAAATCGACCAAGCTGGTGCATGGGGGCATTCGCTACCTGCCGGAATTTGACTTTGGACTGGTGCGCGAGGCCCTGACCGAACGCGGCATCCTGCTGCGCATTGCGCCTTTTCTGGTGCAGCCGATCGGCTTCGTGCTGCCAATCTACAAGGGCGACCGGCATCCCGTTGGCCTGCCCTTCACCACTCCCGGCGGCGTTGGCCTGGGCTTCGTCCTCAACCTGGGACTCTGGTTTTACGACCGCCTCGCGGGCAGGCGCAATATGCAGCGCCATCGCCATCTGAGCCGGGAACAGGTGCTCGAGCTGGCGCCGGGCCTGGTAGCCGATGGATTGAGAGAGGGCTTTATCTATTACGACGGGCAGACCAACGACGCGCGCCTGACCATCGCCCTGCTGCGCACGGCGGCAGAGTACGGAGCGGTCGTTGCAAACTACGCGGAAGTGACCTCGTTTCTCGTCGAGAATGGTCACGTGCAGGGAGCGCAGGTTTGCGATCACCTCTCTAAACGGGAGGTGACGATTCGGGCCCGGCACGTCATCAACGCTACAGGGATCTACTCCGAAGAGGTAGAGAGGCTGCTGGGTGAGAGCCCGCAGGCCCATATCGAGCCGAGCAAGGGCGTTCACCTGGTCTTCTCGCGCGAAGATGTGAAGATCGGCAATGACGCGATCGTTTTGCCGGAGACGGACGATCGCCGCCTGCTCTTTCTCGTCCCCTGGCAATCGCGCGTGCTCTTTGGCACGACCGACAGCGGCTCCGGCGACCTCAGCCGTCCCCTGACCACCAGGGAGGATATCGCGTATCTGATGAACCATCTCAACCGCTACCTCTCGGTTGATCTCAGCGAGAAACATATCGTCAGCACCTACGCTGGCTATCGTCCCCTGGTGCGGCCCGGGCGAGGCACGAAGCACTCGCCGGCCAGGCTCTCGCGCACCCATGCTGTGCTGGAGGGTCCCTCGGGCCTTGTCACCATTGTGGGAGGAAAGCTCACCACCTACCGAAAGATGGCCCAGGATACTGTAGACGTGCTCAGCCGCAGGGATGGCCGCGCGCTCATCCGCCCGACTCAGCGCCTTCCCCTGTACGGCAGTTCCGGCTGGCCGTCTGTGCAGCAAGAGATCGAGACAAAGGGAGCGTCCCTGGGCCTCCCGCCCGCCGTCCTCAAGCATCTCGGCTGGGCCTATGGGTCCGAGGCTCTGCGCATCCTGCAATTGATCGCGGACGACGCCAGGCTGGGCGAGCAGCTGATCGGCGACCTGCCTTATGTGTACGCAGAGGTCCTGCACGCCTGCCGCGCCGAGATGGCCCTTACCCCCTACGACATCCTGGCCCGCCGCACCTCAATTACCCTGGAAGACACCCGGCGCGGCCTGGGTATCGTCGCAGAGGTAGCCGCACTCATGGCGCAGGAACTGGCCTGGTCGCCTGAATATGAAAAGCAGATGGTTGGGGAGTACCGCGAGGCGATTGAGGAGCAAATAGAGGCGGAGAGAGCATAAGATAAAGCTTCAGAGGCATGCCCAGGTTGACGCGTTTGACATGATCGTATATACTTCTGTGTATACGCTGGATAACTCAAGAGAAAGCCGGGAGGTTTTTCTGATGCAAGCAGTAAAGCTGCGCAAGGTAGGGAACTCAATGACAGTGACATTACCAGCCTGGGTAGTTGAATCCCTTCACCTTCGCGAAAATGATGAAATTGCTGTAGAGGTTGCCGGTGAGCGTATTATCCTTACCCGCGCAACAGAGGATTTCCAGGAAGCCTGGGAAGCGTATCAATCAATTGAACCTCTTTATCGCAATGCTAATCGCAAGCTAGCGGAGTAGTTTCTGTGATCCGCTTTCTACCCGAAACATTTGTTGTCGCGCTTCATGATAACCAGATACGTCTCTATGGTGGGAGTTATGGGATACGCGATACAGCTATGCTGAACTCGGCTTTGCACACGCCATGTATGCAATTTGAGGGCAAATATCTCCACCCAACAATTTTTGAAATGGCGGCTGCCTACGGTTTTCATCTTTGTCAGAATCATCCTTTCATTGATGGGAATAAGCGTACCGCTGGTATGGCGATGCTGACATTCTTGAAGCTCAATGGGTTGAGGCCAGTGGCTACCGAACTTGATTATTATCGAGTCATGATGGCTGTGGCAAGTGGTGCGATGGGTAAAAAGGAGCTTGCCATCTGGCTACAAACAGCAGTAGAAGGCATACCGCCATCTGTAAACGACAAATAAGATTGCGGCAGAGGAATGAACAACTGCTCTGCCGCAACCATCTTTTCTTATGCAACAAAATTGCGTCCGACCGCCGCCGCGACCGCGCGGGCTTTTGGCATCAGTTGAGTAAACTGATCGAGGGTCAGGGATTGCGCGCCGTCCTTGAGGGCCTCGTCGGGGTTGGGATGGACCTCGATCAGGAGGGCATCGGTGCCGGCGGCGATCGAGGCCAGCGAGAGAGGCGTGACCAGGTCGCGGTGCCCGGTGCCCTGGCTGGGGTCCGAGATGATGGGCAGATGCGAAAGGCGCTTGATTAGAGGGATTGCGCTGATATCCATTGTATTACGCGTCATTTTCTCAAAGGTGCGGATGCCGCGTTCGCAGAGGATCACGTTGGGATTGCCCTGGGTGAGGATATATTCAGCCGCCAGCAGCCATTCCTCGATCGTGGCCGACATTCCCCGTTTGAGCACCACCGGCTTCTCCACCTTGCCCACCTCGTCGAGCAAGAAGTAGTTCTGCATGTTGCGCGTGCCGATTTGCAAGATATCGGCGTAGTCGCAGACCATCTCCACGTCAGAGGGCGTCATTACCTCAGTAATCACCGCCATGCCGAACTCATCGCGCGCCTTCGCCAGCAGCCTCAGGCCGGCCTCGCCCATGCCGCGAAAGCCATAGGGAGAGGTCGAGGGCTTAAAAGCGCCGCCGCGTAGAATTACCGCGCCTTGCTTGCGAACGGCCTCGGCGGTTGTCATTAACTGTTTCTCGCTCTCGACCGTGCAGGGGCCGGCCATCATCACCACGCTCTCCCCGCCGATCTGGACGGAGCCGGAGGAGATACAGGCGACAGGAACATCGACGACCGTATTTTCGGGATGAAATTCGCGGCTGGCCAGCTTATAGGGCTTGGAGACCGCCAGCACCTTTTCTACGGCGGGCAGGGCTTCAAGCGCCTCGCCGACCGAGGGATTGATGCCGCCGGCGGTTGTGCGCGTGCCGGTGGGGCCGACCGCGCCGAGGACGCCGATCACGGTCAACTCGGTGCCGCGCGAGAGGTGGCCGCTCAGGCCATGATTTTTGAGGAAGACCAGAACACGCTCGATATCCTGGTCGCTACAGTGCTGCTGCATGACGACGATCATACGAAAAGCTCCTTATGTTGAGAATGGAGGGCAATGGAGCGGCGTGCTCTGCCGATCTTGTGGCCTCCTGGCCTTTCAATGACCTCATCGTCATGATTTCCTGTCTGACTTGCCCAAGAAAACTACAGTTGGATGGCAAATGTAGGGCGCAGATTTGTGGCCCCGCGAATATAGATATGCCGAATCTCCGACGCGCTTCGCGTTGTATTCACGTGGAGCAGCACGCGGATACACATACGCAGGCTGCCGGGCACAGGTATCTCGCGCGTACACATCAGCGGCACCTCGGTCCAGCCCAGCGCACGGGCCGCGACCGCCGGAAATTCCGCGTCCAGGTCGTCGGTCAGGCTAAAGATCGCGCTGGCGATATCCTCGCTCTGCAGATCATTCTGGCGAATCATCAATTGCAGAAGTTCTGTTGTTGCGGCAAGAATCTCTTCGCGCTCGTTGCGTTCAACGGTTGTTGCGCCGCGAATGCCCCGGCAATACATCACGTGCTTTACCCCCTCGGAAAGAATTCCATCCCCCTTGCGCTTTTGCGAGGGGAGGAAAGAATGTGGTTTCTATTGTACGGGATGAAACGTCCTCTACGCAACTCCCTGAGATTTCTTGTGGGCGTAAAGACTCCACAGTTTAAATTTACAGACGTGCGTAGGAGCGTTTATTTTCTTCTTACTCCACTTGTTTGTTGGGCAGGTATTCAGCTAGTGCTGGCCTTCTCATGATACAATCACAGCGGGGTTTTTCCAGGCGGCGAAGCCGCGGGAGCGTTCCTGAGAGCGGCTATTTAACTTTTTCTCTGCAATAATTTAGGGGGGAAATAGCATGAAGATTCAAGCTGAGACAGTAGCGGTAGTCACCGGGGCGGGCAGTGGGATTGGGCGTGCGCTGGCGCGGGAACTGGCGCAGCGTCATTGTGCGCTGGCGCTGGCCGATATCGACGCGACAGGGCTTGAGGAGACGGCGCAGATGGTGCGCGAGCGCGCCCGTGCGGTTTCAACGCATGTTGTCGATGTTGCGGACCGCAAGGCTGTTGAGCAGTTTGCCGCTGATGTGGTTGAGCAGCATGAGCGGGTGAATCTGTTGATTAACAATGCCGGCGTGGCGCTTGGGGGAAGCGTCGAGCAGCTTTCATTAGACAATATCGCCTGGCTGTTCGGCATCAACTTCTGGGGTATGATCTATGGCGTCAAATATTTTCTGCCGATTCTGCTGAAACAGCCGGAAGCGCATATCGTCAACCTCTCCAGCGTCTTCGGGTTGTTTGCACCGCCAGGACAGTCGGCCTACGCGGCCAGCAAATTCGCCGTGCGCGGCTTCAGCGACTCGCTACGCCAGGAGCTAGCAACGAGCTCCGTGCGCGTGAGTTGCGTTCATCCCGGCGGCATCAAAACAAACATCGCCGCACGCGCGCGCGTCGACGACCTGCCGGCTGAGATGCGCGCGCAGGCCGGCGAGATTTTCGCCCGCGTGCTGCGCCTGCCGCCGGAGTATGCCGCGCAGGTTATTTTACGGGGAGTCGAGGCGAACAAAGCGCGTATCCTGATCGGGCGGGAGGCTTTCCTGATCGATCGTATCATGCGCCTGGCCCCGGTGCGCGGCCCGGCGCTCCTGCAGCGCATGAGCATGCGCATGATGGGAATGAAATAGCGGGCGCTCGTCGGCGGCTCAACCAGAGAACTTATACGGCGCGTGGTTGTCCTGCGTGGCGTGAGCGAGCGAGCGGGAAGCGAAAGGATGCCATCCCGCTCGCTCGCCCAGCACAGGGTGTGATCAGGAACGAATGACCTCGTAGAAATCCCGGCCAAGATCCTTGAGCAGGACCATCGCGGCGTTGCGTCCGGGTCCGCCGGTGACTGAGCCGCCGGGATGGGTAGTAGAGCCGGTTTGATAGAGGCCGGGGATCGGCAGGCGATGCTGGGCATATCCCGGCACGGGACGCAGCGATTCCGATTGGGCGGGGCTCATATCGCCGCCGTGGCAGCTTCCGTGCCAATTGTGCCGGTTGATGCGCTCAAGATCGAGCGGACTGCGGATCTCGGTGGCCAGGATCTTCTCGTCGGTCAGGTTCGGGGCGTATTTGCGCAGTTCCGCCAGATCGCGCGCGGCCACCTCTTGCTTGATCTGGTCCCAGTGCTCCGGGCCTTCCCGCAACTCGTAGGGCTGAACGCTGATGACCTTGAGCATGTGCTTGCCCTCTGGACAGCGACCGGGGTCCTCCACCGATGGTGTGAGTACCAGCAGCACCGGCTGATCCATGTTTACGGTTCCATGCAAAAAGTGTTCGGAGATGCGCAGTTGGCGTTCGCTGGTTTGCGCCACGCCCGCGCCGACGACGGAGAGCGAGCTCCCGTCTTCAAGGACGAACTTTGGCGGTTCCGTGGTGGCGTAGTGCGTGACGAACATAGAGCGGCCCGGCCTGTACGTTTCCACCCCATACAGAAAGTTCTCTCCCCACGCCTCCGGCGGTGCCATCTCGACCAGGTGCTTGACATGGATGGAAGAGACAACGGCGTGGCGCGCGCGGAACTGCTCGCCCGTCTCCGTCTCCACACCCACGCAGCGGCCATGTTCCAGGATCAGCCTGCTCACCGGTTGGTTGGTCAGGATCGTGCCGCCATGCTTCTCGATAATGCGGCGCAGCGCCAGGGGCAGGCTCCAGGAACCGCCTTTGGGGATCACCCAGCCGTTTTTCTGGCGGCCTGCGACAAACGAGTAGGCCAGTGTGCCGGTTCCGGGCCGCTCGCCCGGCTGGAGGGTTCCCTCGGCGAACCAGAGCATCCAGGACTTGAGATGCCAGTCCTCAAAGGCCGCGTCGATGATTTCCCAGGCTGAGAGCGCCTGGCGGCGCAGCCAGATTCCTCCCTGCGGATGCTCCGCCAGTTCCTCTGCAAGCGGCCTGCTCCAGCCTGCGGGCGTATAGCGAATCTTATTGAAGATCGGCGAGACGCTCTGCCACTCGGCCATCATCTTGCGATAGGTCGCGGCGTCTTTGCGCGAAAATTTGGCGATCTCCTCGCAGGTACGATCGATGTCCATCCACTGCGTGAGAGAGGAGCCGTCGGGAAAGACCACGTGGGTGGCGGGATCGGCGTGGATGTACTCCAGGCCGTACTCGGCCAGAGGGAGTTCCCGATCGCGCCAGACGGGGCTTTGTAGAAAAATAGAGTGGGTGGTAGAGCAGGTGTCGTGGAGAAAGCCGGGCAGGGTTAGCTCCTCGGTCATCGTATCGCCCCCGATGATCGGGCGCGCCTCAAGTACCAGGCAGGAGTAGCCCGCCATGCCCAGATACGCCGCGGTAATCAGGCTGTTGTGGCCCGCGCCAGCAATCACAATGTCAAACTGATCTGTCATGTGTTCCTCCTTGAGCGTTCCCAATATACATTGCTTCCCTACCCTCGCAACATATTGGTAAGATGATTTTATCATCATACCATGTTTGAATATAAGGAGGAGGGCCGGATGGAGAGGGTCTATAAGTGAAATGGGAGAAAAAGATCACCAGAAACGCTTGCTTATGACGTAACGTCATGGTTTATACTCCTCCACAGCTTCGTAGAAGGAGGAAATAATGTATGGCAAAACAAATTGCTGCTGTTCGCAAACTCATTCTGACCGCAGGGAAGGCGACGCCTGCGTATCCGGTCGGGCCGATCCTGGGGGCCTATGGCATCAACCTGGGAGCTTTCGTTAAGGATTACAATGCGCAGACCGCGACGCTGCATGGCCAGCAGGTGCCGGTTGAAGTAACGATCTATCTCGATCGCTCATTCACCATGCGCATCCTGAAGCCAACGGTAGCTTCGCTGCTGCGGCAGGCTGCGGGCCTTGAGAAAGGGGCAGGAGAACCGGGCCACAAGGTCGCAGGCCGGATTACGCGTGAGCAATTGCGTCGCATTGCTGAGCAGAAAATGATCGATCTCAACGCCATCGATCTGCCCGGCGCTGAAAAAATCATTGCCGGAACCGCCCGTAGCATGGGCATTTGCATCGATGATCGGGACTAAGGTCAAGACATCAGGTTATCCTGTTGTCTCTCTGACTGCTCGCAGAAGGCAAATTACCCTGCCGGGTCAGGGGTGAGAAAGGCCCTGGCTTTCCTCTGAGACGGGGCCTTGTGTTTCCAGGGAAGGGGACGATATACTATTTTCCGTAACGGTCCAGAAGAAATGTATGAAGAGCGGTCTGTGTGAGGAAGAGAACTTTCCCTCACGAAGAACTTGACAGGGCTATGAAAGGTCCTCTGCAGGAAGGTATGATCTCGTTTCAGCATATTACCTCCATCAAAAAACGAGGTGCTCGCCGGTTTCTCCGATCAGGAGAGACAGCAGCTTATCTCCTACCTTAAGCGTATTCAGGAGAACTGCGCTGCAATTGTCGATCGGGAGAGGATGGCAGGCGGGTAGCTCGACCAGCGAGGAAAAGCAACAGATTCTCAGAGGAGCAAACGCATGGGATTACAGGGCAAGATCGCCGTTGTGACGGGAGGGAGTCGCGGGATTGGCGCGGTAACCTCACGCCTGCTGGCGGCGCGAGGTGCCAGCGTGATCGTGAATTATCTCCAGCATGAATCTGCCGCCGGGCAGGTGGTGGCCGAAATTCGCGCGGCTGGAGGCGAGGCGCACGCCGTGCAGGCCGATGTGCTGGATGAGCGGCAGGTTGCGCATCTCGTCGAAACCACCATGCAGCGCTATGGACGCATTGACATTCTGGTGAACAACGCCGCCTCGATGCAGGCATCGCTGCGTTTCCTCCCCGTCTTGCAGATGCAGTGGGAGGACTTTATCACGCCAATCACGGCAGAACTTAAAGCGGCCTTTCTCCTCACGCGGGCCGTAGCCCCGATCATGGTGAGACAGCAATACGGGCGGCTGATCTACCTGGCAAGCGTCCGGGCGAAGCAGCCTTTCCCCGGTGGGGCGAGCCTGGGAACGGGCAAGGCCGGGATAATTGCCTTTGCCAGGTATGTCGCCCAGGAGCTAGGACCACATGGAATTACAGCCAATGTCGTTGCACCGGGAATGACCGGCACAAGTTCCATTGCCAACCTGCCTGAACAGCACAGGCAGCGGGTGATCGCCATGACTCCCCTGGGGCGTGTCGGGCAGCCGGAGGATGTTGCGAGCGTGATAGCCTTCTTCGCGGACGACGACAGTGGCTTTATGACCGGCACCTACGCGCCCGTCAACGGGGGCATGGCGATGGAATAAAAGCGAGGAGGATGGACATGATCGATCCGGCATTTGTCGCCGTGCTGCGCCAGATTGTTACGAAATTGCAAGATGGCGAGGTCAACTGGGTTCTGACAGGCAGCGTCAGCTTCGCGCTTCAGGGATTGTCGCTTGAGCCGCATGATATCGACATCCAGACGGACGAGCAGGGTGCCTATGAGATCGAACGTCGCTTCTCCTCGCGGGTGAGTCGGAACGTAATGTACTCAGCCGGCGAACGTATGCGCTCACACCTCGGAGCCTTGCTGATCGATGGAATCGAAGTAGAGATCATGGGAGACATCCAGAAGCGGCTTGAGGACGGCACCTGGGAGGCCCCAGTCGATCTGAACAGCCACAGATGCTTCGTCCACTTCGAGGGCTTGCAGGTGCCCGTGCTCTCTCTGGAATACGAGGCGCAGGCGTACCAGAAGATGGGACGGCTGGAACGTGCTGAGATGCTGCGCCGCTTTGGGCAACGCGGATGATTTATTTAAAGGGAGCGCCCGGCGGCTTGTCCTGTCCAGCAGCGTGCAGGCGAATGCGCCCGCGATAGGGCACACCTGCCAGCAGGGCCAGGCCCGCGTACACCTGCTGGGCTTGCTGCTCAGAGATTGGCTCATCGTGCATCACCCGCCAGATCGTCAGCAAGCGCACCCCTGCCGCCCGCGCCACATCCAGCATTGAGAGCTGATAGCGAGTCAGAAAGCCCTCAAAGGTCAGCCGGGCGATAGTCGGCAGCGGCTGCGTCTCCTCCTTGCTCTGCTGGAGCTTCTTCTTGCTCTCCTGCTCCCCCTCCGCCTCCACTCGTCCCGGCTTGTCCTTCGCGTCCTGCTGCTTCTGCTTGCGTGAGCGTCGCATGTGGTCCTCCCATCTGATTACACAATCACAACACGCCCGCGCCTGCTTCCCTCGCCCTGGACGAGGAAGCAGACGCAGGAAAGCCATGCCCCGGGTCTAGCGGTCCTTCCAATCGGGCATCTCTGGGGGAAAGGTCTTGCGTCCGCGCAACAGCGCGTCGGCGATGCCCAGGTAGTGGCCGACCAGCCAGGACTCGCTCAACTCGATATCGCTGACCCCCTCGGCGAACAGGCGAAAGAGCCACTTCTCATTCGCCGGCTCTCCGCCATCGATGAGCGCGGTCTGCCCGCAGACAATCCCATTGTGAAACTCTTCGGGATCGCTCACCAGCAGGCGGTCCTTGCGGAACGTCACCAGGACCATCGGCGGGGCCTGCTCCTCCATGATCTGCGTCTCAATCGAGTAGCGCCGCTCCATCCCGGTGCTGGTCGCTGGCTCGTCCTGGACGATCGGCGGCTCCTCGTTGGGGGTGCTCGGCGCTTCGCGGCGAGTGACCGGCTGTTCCTCTGTGTTGGGGCTGGTTGTGGGTTCGTCCTGAGCGATCGGGTGCTGTGAATTCATGAACTGCTCCTCTCCTGAATACCAAATGAAACGACATATCCACCAGATGGTGAGCCAGGTGGCTCACCTGAAAGAGACAAAACGGTGCGCACGATGCGCGTTATATGCGTCTCAAGGGAGGCCCGAGGACGGCGATCCAGGCCGCCGGATGCGACTCCCGGGTCCCCTACTCGCGCGTTGGGTGGGCGAGGCGACAGGACGCGAACACCGGACGCCATACCCGCGCGTTGGATGCGCGAGGCGACAGGACGCGGACACCGGACGCCATACCCGCGCGTTGGGTGCGCGAGGCGACAGGACGCGGACAAGCAGCGTCCCTACTATGGACGGGGATTGGTTTTATTTGCACGTACTTTGCGTAAAACAGACGCGGCCAGCCTGGGTGGGAGAGATCAAGGCGCATCGGCCCCCAGACCCGTCCAGCAACCAGCAAAGCAGGCCGAACGCACGTGGCTTCTGCAAGAAAAATGATATCACGCATAAAATCCTCGTCCATAGTAGGGACGCCCCTTGTGTGCGTCCTGCGGGCTTGCGCACGCAACGTGCATGGCTCCTGCATGTCGGCCCCCAATGCGGCTCATCCCACCCGCCCGGCCCGGCAGGCCAGGTGCTGAATCGAGTCGTCAGCGGGATGAAAAGGCTTGCCACACTCCGCGCAATAGCGCACGCGAATGGCCCGTCCCCGCTCCTGGCGCTTCCCCTCCAGCACGCGCTTGCACTCCCGGCAGACAATGCCCGCTTGATTGCTGGCATGCAGGAGGGCGCTGCATAGCACGCAATGCATGTTAATGCTCCTCTTTATAACTCCAGGCAAAAATCAGTATACGAGAGATATTTACTGATGCTTGCTTAATGAGCAAAATATAGTGTAGAATAGTGGTATGCAAAGCACCACGAAGTAAGCGACAATATAGAAAGAGAAAGTTCGTGTTTTTGGGAGGAGAAACGTGGCAAAGTCATCACTCACACTTGATGAAGCTCTTGGTCATCATGGTAAAATTGTAAAATATTATCGTTGTGCAATGATAAATCAACCCCGTGGCTGGACTCAAGAACAGCTTGCTGAGGCCATGAATGTAAGTACCCGGTGGGTTCAGGAAATCGAAAGAATGGAGTTTATTCAGGATATCAACCGACGAAAAGCTCTGGCTATCGTGCTTGGTATACCAGCAGCTTTATTGAATATCGATACGCTCGAAAAACTCTCTGAACGCAGTATAGGGCTACTCAAGCCTGTCATGTTAAAGAGGTTTGAGGACAGTATACAATCACGCTGGCAACTCTACTACTCATCTTCCAATCAAGCTACAAGAGAAGGTTTAATAGACCAAATAGAGATGCTGGAGCAACTAGCTGATATTGGTGGGGTAGATGAAAGGCGTCTTGCTCGCATTCTCTCTCAGCATTATCAGCTCGCAGGAAATTTAGCACGCGATGATTTTAAGTATAGGCGAGCAAGGAACTATCTAAGGGATGCACTGGATTTTGCAAGAGAGGCTCAATCTCCTGACCTCATCGCCACTTCCGTCACACGGCATGCGGTAGTCTTATTACGGCAGCAACGGGAAGAAGATGCTTTGCGTTTGTGCTATGAAGCTCGCGATCTGGCAAGCAGTGCGCAACCTATCGTGCGAGGGTATATCTACTCTGTGCTCGCTGAATCACTGGCTCGCCAGGGCTTGCAAGATGAGTGTTATCGCTCTCTGGACCTTGCTGAGAAGTTTTTCGAGCGAGCCAGAGGCAGTTCGTTAGAAGATGATCTGGCTTTTGTTCGGCTTACTGTTCAGTCACTCCAAGACAAACGGGGAGAGTGTTATGTCCTTTCAGGACAACCGTGGAAAGGGATTGAGTATTTACAAGTGGCTGAGAAGTTATTGGATCGCAACTTACAGCGGGATTATTGCCGTTTGCTTTTCCAACAGACTGAAGCATTTCTTGCTGCCGGAGAGCCTGATATTTGTGTTGAGTATGCTATTGAGGGACTTCAATTAGCACGAACGATCGGAAGTCCTGGAAATATCAACTGGGCGAGCGAAATCCATGAAAAACTGCTCGCCTCTTCATGGAGAAATGAGCCTGTGGTGGGCAGACTTGGCGCTGCGATCGTGATTGAGTGAGAAAGACATGGAGCCGACCTCTATCTTCTTTGGCCGGGATCAGCTTCCCGCCAGCCGGGTAGGAATTGGCACGTGGGCGATTGGCGGTGGGTGGGGACCGCAGCCGGAGGAACGCTCGCTGGCGGCGCTCTGTGAGGCTGTCGAGTGCGGCTGCCGGCTGATCGACACGGCTCCCCTGTACGGCAACGGGCGCGCTGAACGGTTAGTGGCGCGGGTGCTGCGCGAGCAGAGGGCGCACGTGACCGTTTGCACGAAGGTCTTTCCTCTGGCCTATCAGTGGGCCCCGGCAGCGGGCACGCCCATTGAGCAGGTTTTTCCTCCCGAACATATTATTGCTCAAGCGGAGACGAGCCTGCGCAGGCTGCGCGTAGAGTGCCTCGACTGCCTTCTGATGCAGACCTGGTGTCCTTCCTGGTCCGATGAGCTTTCCTGGTATCATGCCATGCTCCTGCTTCAGCAGCAGGGCAAGATTCGCTCGTTCGGCATTTCGGTCAGCGACCACCGCCCGGACGAGGCCAACGGCGTGATCGAAGCGGGCCGGGTGAGTATTCTTGAGGTTCCCTATTCTCTGTTGGACCAGCGGGCCGCTGCACGGCTCTTTCCTGTGGCGCAGCGCTGCGGGGTAAGCGTCATTGCGCGTTCGCCGCTGGCGTCGGGTGCGCTGGCGGGCCGCTGGCATGAGGGCATGCGTTTTCATCGCCAGGACTGGCGCAAACGCGTGTTTCGCGGCGAACAGTTGCAGCGCACGCTTCGGCGGGTCGAGCTGCTCAAAACCCTGGCCGATCCAGAGATGCCTCTGGCGCACTTCGCCCTGCGCTTCTGTCTGAGCCATCCAGCCGTCTCGGCAGCGATTGTGGGTGTGCGGGAGGCGAGTCAGGCCCGCTGCGACCTCGCGGTTCTGGACCAGCCAGCGCTGCCGCAGGAGACGCTCGCGCGCATCGCCCGGCTCTGGGAGGACGAGTTGCGCTTCAACGTGCGGACGAGCATTGGGGAGGAGGGCGAGGGAGAGCGCAGAAAGGCGAATTCGCATCAGCCCTGAGCCAGTTTCGTGGGTTCTGCCAACAAGCGGATGCTGGCCAGCGCCGCTCCACGCCCTGTGAGCCTTCGAACGGCGCTGGCCAGAGCACCTGCTCCAACAAATTGAGGAGCGGGCGCGAGGAGTGAGGGAGGGAGGAGAGAAGGAGGGAGGAGGGGAGGGTGAGGGAGAATGGGGGAAGAATGGGAGAGGAGAGGGTGAGGGAGAATGGGGGAGGAGAGGCAGGCAAGCTGCCTCTCTACTGTATAGGTGGAGGGCAGGCAAGCTGCCATGGCCAGCCTTGCGGGCTGGCCCGACGGGATCGTTCCACCGCATCCAGAGGGGTGAGCTTGCCTCACACCCACCTATACAGTAGAGAGGCAGCTTGCCTGCCTCTCTATGGCCGCCGCCGCTTGCACGATGAGCGGGACCCGCCGCCGCTTGCACGATGAGCGGGACCCGCCGCCGCTTGTACGATGAGCGAAGGCGGCAGCCTGCGGTGTGTATGAGCAGAATAGTTTGTTGGAACAGATATGGCCAGCATCGCCGCTTCGTGCAGTGAGGGGCAAGGCAAGCTCTTTGGCTCTCGAAAGTTGGTAGAATAATTGTCGTACAAACATTTGGCAGGGAGAGGTTTCCCAGTTAATAGGACTGTACGTCCTTGCTGGGATAATGCGTTGTGGGTCGATCTTTCCCAGCGGAATTTTATAGAGCTAATCGAGAGAAGATATCGGCGGTGATCCTATCCTACATTCAGGCGCGCCCGTTGTTGGAGGCGCGCGGACGCGGGCGAGAGGTCGTTGAGGTTTCGCCTGACCTGGGCCTCAGTTGGCTCGAGGCCAGGCTGACCGACGAGGGGGTAAGCTTTGCGAGCGGCGAATTGTTGACCTGGGACGAGATTGAGCAGATCAGCCGCTCCGAGGTCACTTGCTATGTCGTTGGCGCGGAGGGCGTCCAGCCCGTGCAGACCTTCTCGGAGGCGACAGGCCGCGTGTGCAGCCTGCTGCCGACGGCGGGCGCGCCCAGTCTGCTGCTCTCAGGCTTTGTGATGCACCGCATCAAAGAGATCGATCCCTGGCAGCACGCGCAGCGCATGCTCGCGGCGCTCGCACCCGTCAGCGGCGCGGTTCTCGACACCACGACCGGCCTGGGCTATACCGCGATCCTGGCCGCGCGCAGCGCCGCGTCCGTGACCACCATCGAGCTTGATCCGGGCGTCGAAGCGATCGCGCGGCTCAATCCCTGGTCGCGCGAACTCTTCGCCAATCCCTGCATCACGCGACTTACGGGCGACGCTTCCGAAATTGTGCCGACCCTGCCCGATGGGCAATTTGAGCGCATCATGCATGATCCCCCGGCGCTCAAACTGGCCGGCGACCTCTACTCCGGCGCGTTCTACCGCGAGCTCCATCGCGTGCTCAAACGCGGCGGGCGGCTCTTCCACTACATCGGCGATCCCCAAAGCAAGGCCGGGAGCAGCGTCACGCGCGGCGTGCTGCGGCGCTTGCAGGAGGCCGGTTTTACGCGCGTTGTGCCGCGCGCGCAGGCGTATGGGGTCGTGGCGTATAAATAAATAGGCGCGAGAGGGTTTCCCATTGGTGCGGGTTTTGCAGCTTTCAGCAAAGCTTCTATTTCGGCATGAAGCTTCTCATGTGGCTTGCAGAGCCATGCGCGAACCTACGCTTAGAGAGTGCATCACTGGTGGTTCGCGCAAAGCTCAGCATTGATGTGGACATACCGCCGGGTTTGCGCCCGCTGGGTGATCGGGGCATGCCGGCGCGTTTATTTGAGCGCCAGCATGCGTTCGAGGGCGATGCGCGCCCACCGGGCAGTCTGCTCATCGACCGTGACCTGATTGATTACTTCGCCATTGAGCAGGGCTTCGAGCACCCAGGCCAGGTAGGCGGGATGGATGCGGTACATGGTCGAGCAGGGGCAGACGACCGGATCGAGGCAGAAGATGAGCTGGTCGGGATGCTCCTGGGCCAGGCGCTTGACCAGGTTGATCTCCGTGCCAACGGCCCACTGGCTGCCAGCGGGGGCCTTCTCAATCTGCTCAATGATGTATTCGGTCGAGCCGTAGAGATCGGCGGCGGCCACGACCTCCTGGCGACACTCGGGATGAACCAGGATCTTGATGCCGGGATATTCCGCGCGGGCCTTCTCGATCTGCTGGAGATTGAAGCGCATATGCGTCGTGCAGTAGCCCTTCCAGAGAATGATCTTCGCCCGCTCGATCTCCTCGTCGGCGCTATCGGAGGCCATTGGATCTTTGGGATTCCAGACAAACATCTCATGCGCGGGAATGCCATAGGCCAGGGCAGTGTTGCGGCCCAGGTGCTCATCGGGGAAGAAAAGCACGCGTTTGCCCTGCTGGAAAGCCCAACGCATGACTTTAGGCGCGTTCGAGGAGGTGCAGACCACCCCGCCGTGCTCTCCGCAGAAAGCCTTGAGGTTGGCCGCCGAGTTCATATAGGTGATCGGGATAATCCCGGCGTCCTCGCCGAGCAGGTCCAGCAGCATCTCCCAGCACTCCTCGACCTCTGCAATATTGGCCATATCGGCCATCGAGCAGCCGGCGGCGGGATTGGGCAGGATCACCTTCTGATGTGGCCCGCTCAGGATATCCGCGCTCTCGGCCATGAAATGCACGCCACAGAAAACGATATAATCCGCTTCGGGACGCGCGGCGGCGTTCTGTGCGAGCTTGAACGAATCGCCGCGATAATCGGCGTATTTAATAATCTCATCGCGCTGATAGTGGTGTCCCAGGATAACCAGGCGCGTGCCCAGCGCCGCTTTGGCCGCTGTGATGCGCCGGTCCAGCTCCTCGCCGTCCATCTCCGCGTAGAAGAGGGGAATGGAATCCACGCGCGGCGCGTGGCTCTGGCGCGCGCGCGAGTTGGGCGAGAGCAGGGGGAGAATGCGCTCCTCTTTGCTAGACGCGCATGCCACTTGCATAGCCATCGATTGTTCTCCTTCTCTATTATCTCAGCCGGGCCACGCTGCCCGGCCAATGCTGGCAGCGCTCAGACGAACTCCAGCGAGACATCAAAAGTAGGCGCGGAATGCGTCAGCGCGCCCAGCGAAATGAAGTCCACGCCGGTCGCGGCCACCGCCGCGAGCTTGCCCGTATCGGTGCCAATGCTGCCGGAGGCTTCTAAGAGCGTTGCAGGGGCGACGCGGCGCACGAATGCCACCGCCTCGCGCATGCGTTCGATGCTCATATTGTCGAGCAGAATCACCTCCGCGCCCGCCTGCACCGCCTGCTCGACTTCAGCCAGAGTTTCGCATTCAATCTCGATCTTAAGCAGATGGGGAACCCGGCGGCGCGCGGCCTCAATTGCCTGAACAATACCCCCGGCGGCTTTGATGTGGTTATCTTTAATCAGCACGCCGTCGCTCAGGCCAAAGCGATGATTCTGACCTCCGCCCAGGCGCACGGCCTCCTTCTCCAGCGCACGCAGGCCAGGCGTGGTCTTGCGCGTATCCAGAAGACGCGCGCCGGTGCCCTCAAGCGCGCTCACGCAGCGCGCGGTCAGCGTGGCGATCCCGCAGAGCCGGCCCAGGAAGTTCAGCGCCACGCGTTCGGCGCTCAGCAGCGAACGCGCGGGACCGCTCAAGTGCAGCAAGTGCTGCCCGGCCTGCACATGAGCGCCGTCTTTTGCCAGAAACTCCACCTCGACGCGTGGATCGAACAGCCGAAACGTCTCCGCCGCCACATCCAGGCCCGCAATCACCCCCGCCTGGCGCGCAAGAATCGTCCCGCTCGCCTGCTGCTCCGCCGGCACCGTGCTCAGCGTGGTGATATCGGACTCCGCGCCATCTTCGGCCAGGGCGTGGAGAATCAGCGTATGCAGCGCATCATGCATGAGGAGTCACCTCCTGCAACTCGCGCGGAAGGACAGGCTGGGCGAGCGCGGGACGAAAGACATAGTGCGTTCCCGCGAGCTGCTCGTCGCTGTGCGGATAATCGCCGCGCCAATGGCTGCCGCGACTCTCGCGCCGCTGGAGGGCCGCCGCGATGACCAGTTCCGCGACCTTCAACATATTGACCGTCTCCCGCCACGCGATACGGGCGGCGGGCAGCGGATTCAGCAGCGGATCGACGCCCAGGAGGTCCACGCGCAGCCCTTCTAACTGCCGGCGCGCCTCCAGCAGTCCCTCCTCGTTCCGGCGCAGCGAGACATAGCGCCACATCAGCCGGCGCACCTCGCTTCTGACCTGACCAATTCTCTGCTCATCGGGCTGTATACTCAACAGATCGGCATCAAAGTCGAGAGAGGGCGAGAAAGGCACATCGAGCGGTGTGCGGCCAGAAGGCACGGCCTGCCTCTTCTCAGGTGCGGCCAGTCCATCGGCCAGGCGCAGACCAAAGACCAGGCCCTCCAGGAGCGAATTACTGGCCAGGCGGTTCGCGCCATGCACGCCCGTACAGGCGACCTCGCCCACCGCATACAGGCCGGGCAGAGTCGTGCGTCCGTAGGGATCGGTCAGCACGCCGCCCATGCAATAGTGAGCCGCCGGTGCCACCGGGACCAGATCGTGCGCAAGGTCGAGTCCCTGCTCGCGGCAGATAGCAGAGATCGTGGGAAATCGCTGATAGACGCGCTCAGCGTCCAGGTGACGCAGATCCAGGTACTGATAATCCGTGCTCTCAGCCAGAATCTCGCTAAGAATGGCGCGCGCCACCACATCGCGCGGAGCCAGCTCAGCCAGTTCGTGATAGCGCGGCATAAAACGCTCGCCCGCGTGATTGAGCAGATACGCGCCCTCCCCGCGCACCGCCTCGGAGATCAGGTGCGACCCGCCATCGCCGGCCAGCACGGTAGGATGAAACTGCATAAACTCCAAGTCGGTCAGGGCCGCGCCCGCGCGCCAGGCCAGGGCCAGCCCATCGGCAGTCGCCCCGGCAGGATTTGAGGTATGCAGCCAGAGGCCGCCCGCGCCCCCGTTCGCCAGCACAACCGCCGGAGCGTAGATGCGAAACGCACGGCCCGCCCGGTCGAGCGCCTCCAGGCCCACGCATGTGCTGTTCTCGACCAGCAGGCGATGGACAAAGGTTTCGGGATACATCTGAATGTCCGCTCGCTTCTTCAGGGCCGCGACCAGCGCGCGCTCGATCTCTGCGCCCGTCGCGTCGCCGCCCGCGTGCAGGATGCGCCAGCGACTGTGCGCCGCCTCGCGTCCCAGCAGCAGGCCGTCGGCGCTCGCATGCGCATCGCCGGGCAGGGCGCGATCGAACTGCACGCCCATAGAGATCAACCACCTGACGGCAGCCGGTGCCTCATAGGCGAGAATGCGCGCCGCACTCGTATCGCACAGGCCCGCGCCCGCCGCCAGCGTATCCTGCAGATGCAGTTCCGGGCTATCATCCTCCCCCAGCGCCACCGTCAATCCACCCTGCGCATAGCGCGTATTACTCTCGCCAGGCAGACCCTTCGTAAAAAGCGCCACCCGCAGGCGTTCAGGCAGGCGCAAAGCGACCGAAAGGCCCGCGATCCCCCCGCCAACGATTACCACGTCGTAGTGCTGGCTGTCTCGCATAGCTTCATGTTCTCCCTGACACTAATTAGTGTCATATATACACCAAGTCGCCGGCTAAAAAAGAAAAGGTGTTTCAAATACACTAACCTTTGAGGGAAAGTATACCCAATCCGTTCATAAAAAACAAGTGTGAAAGATACACTTTCCGGGGATTAAGGAAGAGGTCGATAGAGCAACGGGTGCGGGTTGTGGTATGATGAAGAGCAATTCTACGAGGAGGAAAAAATCATGGAGCTTTCACTACGCTTAGACACATTGGGCATGTTGGAGGTGCGCTATTTACGGGGAAGAGAGCGTTACCGCGATTGGCCTCCATTTCTGCTGCTGGCGGCCTCCCGGCAGGCGCGCGTGCTGGCGTATCTCAACCGGGACGTGGTCGAAGTGTTGCACCAGCAGATACTCGTCGTTGAAGAGGCTGCCGGCCTCTCGCTGGACGAAGAGAACGAAGAAGAGGATGAGGAGCAAGAGAGCGAGGAAGGAGAGATAGAAGAGACGCGTCCGAGAGAGACCGAGGGAGCGGGCGGTCTCTCGCCGGCCTTTGCCCAGGCTCTAGAAAAGCTCAACGACCTGGCGCGTCAACGTCTGCCGGAGAGCGGGAGCAGCGCCAGCAATCCGGTGAGCGAAGAGCTTTCCGCCTTGCGCGACGCGGCGTTAAGCGGGGAGGACGACGACGAAGACGCCCTGGAGCAACTGCAAGATGCCTTTGTCCAGATGATGGAGGTCGTGCGCGACCTGGCAGAGGAGCTTTCAACCGACGCGCTCAAATTGACGGGCCGGCTGCGCTGTGCCCGCACAGAGGTCTTCTTTACCCAGGCCGACACCGACGACGGAGACGAGGATGAAGAGGCAGGAGAGGATGGGGAGGGAAGCGGACAGATCACGCTGGCCCTCTTCTTGCGCCTGTATGAAGAGGGGCACACCAGGCCGGATGACCTGCCAGCGGTAGAACTACAGTTGGATGTAGACGACTTTGAGCGCCTGCACGAAACCCTGGATATCGCGCTCGAACGCGAGCGACGCAGCCGCCGACGCCGCTAGAAGCGAGTACTCCACGCCATACCACTTTCCCTGATAAACACACCCTGTTTATTGTATAGCTATTTTGTCTCTTTGAGGTTCTTAGAGCAGTCCATGCTCGCGTGCGTAGATCGCGGCCTGCGTGCGGTCGCGCAGGCCCAGGCGGCTGAGCATATTAGAGATATGATTTTTGACCGTCCCTTCGCTAATCACAAGCTGCGTAGCGATCTCACGGTTAGTCGCGCCCTGGGCGATCAGGCGCAGCACCTCAATTTCGCGCGCGGTCAATTCAGAAGGCGGGATCTCCGCATCGCGCACGGATTGAGTGGGCGACTTCGCGGAGGTTTCGGCGGATATCAGGGAGGACGAACCTCCGAGCGCGCTCACCAGCTTGCCCGCGACTGCCGGATCAAGCTGGTAGATCCCTTTGTGTAGCGCCTGCACAGCCCTGGCGAGGTCCTGAGCGGGAATATCCTTGAGCAGATACCCGCTTGCGCCCGCGCGCAGCGCCTCGATCACATACTCATCATCATCAAACGTAGTCAGCATCAGAATGCGACAGGAGGGGAGCTGCTGCAGAATCTGGCGTGTGGCCGCCACGCCATCTATGCCGGGCATACGGACATCCATCAGAATCACATCCGGGCGCAGTGCGAGCGCCTTCTCAAGGGCCTCCTCGCCACTTGCAGCGGTACCGAGCACCTCAAGGCCCGGCTGAATCTCCAGCAGGGAGGCGATGCCATCGCGCATCAAGCGTTGATCGTCGACCACCAGCACGCCCAGGCTGTCGGAATACTGAGCCTCGCCTGTCATCGCCTGTTCTCCTTCGCGCGGAGCGCATAGTCCTGTCCCGGCACATCCACGCGCAGCGTCGTGCCCTGGCCTGGCGCGCTCTCGATTGTCAGACTTCCTCCCACAAGCTCCAGACGTTCCCGCACGCCCAGCAAGCCGTAGCCGCCGTTGGGGCTGGCCTGAGGGAAAGTTGCGGAATCGAAGCCACGACCGGTGTCGCGTATCACAAGCGTTGCCCCTTGTTGGGTGAAACAGAGCTTCACCTCAACCTGGCAGTCCCCTGCATGCTTCTGGATATTGGTCAGGCCCTCCTGCGCGGCTCGATAAAGGGTAAGCAAGCACTGAGGAGAGAAGGA
>Ga0209581_1001646_pt1 | contig 24859 bp, 20 predicted proteins | sample Coa_R2_FD_187160 | JGI IMG/M metagenome (GOLD analysis project Ga0209581, IMG submission 187160) | Surface soil microbial communities from Centralia Pennsylvania, which are recovering from an underground coalmine fire - Coalmine... | ecosystem: Environmental > Terrestrial > Soil > Unclassified ...
CCGCCGCGTCGCAGAATCCTCACAAACTCAGCCCGCGTGCGGGAAAGATCAAACCAGTGCAGCGCCTGTCCAACAGTAATCAGATCGAAAGAATGAGAAGGCAATCCCGTCGATTCCGCAGTGCCATCCACACAACGAAGTCGCGGATACTGCTTAGCCAGAGCGGCGCAGACAGCGCGCATCTCAGCATTCGGCTCAATTGCTGTCACTTCATAACCGCGAGCAAGAAAAATTTCAGCCAGCAGTCCGGTTCCGGCCGCAACATCAGCAATCAAAGATGACTGATTCAGCGCGCGTTCGGTTTCCAGCAGTGCAGCCACAGCATCCGGATACCGCGGACGGAACTGTCGATAGCTCTCCACTCGCCCGGTGAAGCGCTCGGCAGAATTCAGCGTTCCACCGCCATTGCTACAGAATTCCCGCCGCCCAGGCACAGCGCTGCCACGCCACGATGCGCATTCCGTCGGATCATCTCGTAAATTAAAGTGACCAGCACGCGCGCGCCGCTTGCGCCAATCGGATGCCCGATTGCCACCGCGCCGCCATTCACATTTACTTTTTCAAACGGAATTCCAAGCTCGCGTGTTACCGCAATCGCCTGCACGGAAAAAGCTTCGTTCAGCTCAAACAGATCAACGCTGTCTGCCGTCCAGCCGGCCTTCTGCAGAACTTTCTGCACGCCGCTTACTGGAGCCATCATTACCCACGCAGGATCAACGCCGCTGGTCGCCTGTGCCCGAATGCGCGCCATTGGTTCCAGGCCAAGAGACTTTGCCTTCGCTGCCGACATTACAACCAATGCCGCCGCCGCATCGTTTACGCCCGGAGCATTCCCCGCCGTCACCGTGCCATCTTTTTTGAAAGCAGGTTTGAGAGCGCGCAGCGCTTCGATGCTGGCGTCTTCGCGAATCGACTCATCGCGCTCAAACAGTGTGGGCGCCTGTCCCTTCTTCTTCGCGGGAATCTCCACCGCAACCACCTGCGATTTGAAGCGGCACTCCTTCCAGGCTTCGGCTGCCTTGCGATGCGAGTTCAGCGCGTATTCATCCTGCTCTTCGCGTGTGATCTTGTACTTCTCGGCAACGTTCTCCGCCGTTTGTCCCATGTGGTAATTGTTGAATGCGTCCCACAGTCCGTCGTTCACCATCGAATCCACGGCAACGGCATTTCCCATGCGGAAGCCGCTGCGCGCATTTGGCAGCAGATAGGGCGCATTGGTCATGGACTCCATTCCGCCCGCGACAACAATTTCCGAATTTCCCGTCTGAATTGCCTGCGCCGCCAGTGCTACAGCTTTCAACCCTGACCCGCAGACCTTGTTGATGGTCATCGCGCCGACAGAAGGCAGAAGCCCGCCATTGAGCGCAGCCTGGCGAGCGGGGTTCTGGCCCAGTCCAGCCGAAACCACGTTGCCCATGATGCATTCATCGACCCTGGCAGGATCGATGCCCGTGCGGCGCACCGCTTCTCGCACTGCAACGGCGCCCAGTTGAGTCGCGGAAAGATCAGATAACGCGCCTTGAAATCTGCCCACCGGCGTACGCACGCCCGAGACGATAACAACCTCTTCCATATAGAACTCCATGTCTGGTTAGACGCAAACAGACGAAGATATCAGGCTGCAATGTAACAATCAATGAAGGCTCATAAGCAATGCGCGATCAGAATCCGACAGAACACGATGTATATACGGCAGGCAGGCAGGAAGAGACTCACAGGATTTGTCATCTCGACCGAAGCGCGGAGCGCGAAGCGGAGGGACCTGCAGTTCTCATCGCGCCGTGGTGGCATACCGTTCTGCTCATCATTCCCCTTCTCGCATTCTCCATTCTCGGCAGCTTTAGGCCCACGAATCATGCGCTCAGTCAGCATCACATCGCTCAATATCTGGTAACGCTTGCCTGGGAGTGGATTCTCGCCGCGCTCGTCCTCTGGGGCATTCGGATGCGCAGAGTTCCTCTGCGCCAGCTTCTTGGAAGGCGGCGTCCCAGGCTGAGCGATTGGCGAGACGATATCCTCTTCGCCGCGGCCTTCTGGATCGTAGCTATCCTCATCCTCGCCGTTATTGGAATTCTGTTCCGGCTCGTCCATCTTTCCACGCCGCAAAAAACTCTTGCGCAGCTCGCGCCGCAAAATGGGTTTGAGCTGTTGCTATGGGTGATACTCAGCATCTCCGCCGGCATCTGCGAAGAACTTACCTTTCGCGGCTATCTGCTGCAGCAGTTTTCACGCACGGGTCGCAGTATCAGCATTGGAGTGCTCGCTTCATCACTACTCTTCGGCGTATCACATGGGTATGAAGGCGTCGCGGGGATCATCGCGATCACCATATATGGCGCGCTTTTCTGCGTGCTCGCCATCAAGCGCGACAGTCTGCGTCCGGGAATGATGGCGCACGCATGGCACGATATCTTCTCCGGAATCGCTCTCATGTTCCTCAAACACGCGCGCTTGTTTTAAGTTTCCGCCATCACTTTCGTCATCATCGCGGTCATAAATGGAAAAGAAGATTAGAAAGTTCTTCATTTTTTTCTTGACACTCTTTTTGCGGAACTCTATACATTCGTTAACTGCAGCATTTGTCGTTGCAGTACACGAATAGGGAGAATAGAAAAATGGCAACCAAGAAAGCAGCAAAGAAGCCAGCGAAGAAGGCAGCAAAGAAAGCTGCAAAGAAGAAGTAAGCAAGCAACAAGGCAACACTGAGGGGGACGCAAACAGCGTCCCCCTCAGTGTTTCTGCGACAATAAAACTCTGATGACCAGACGCAGATGGATCGCTGATAGCTGGGGCGAAGGCATCGCATCGCTCACCGGAGAGCAGGCCTCGCATCTCATTCGTGTGTTGCGCGCGCAACCCGGCGCCGAGTACGACATCGTTGCCGGTGACCGTGTCTGGCACGGCGTCATCGCCGGCATCTCCGGCGACGCCGTCCGCTTCAGCCTCATCGCCGAAGTTGAGGCCGATCCCGCGCTTCCCATCACTCTGCTGCTTTCTATCTTTAAATTTGACCGTCTCGAATGGTCCATCGAGAAGGGAACGGAGCTGGGAGTCGAACGCATTGTGCCTATCATCGCCCGCCGCAGCGAAAAGCACCTGGCGCAGTCAGCGCAGAATCGTGTTGAGCGGTGGCGCCGCATCGCCCGCGAATCCGCCAAGCAATCGCGCCGGTCAGATATTCCGGTAATCGAAGACGTGCTCCCGCTGAAAACCGCCGCCCGTCAAACCAGCGACAGAACAACACGGCTTCTTCTCGCTGAGCAGGAGCGCTCCACTACTCTCCGAAATGCAGTCGAAGAAGCAATCAGAGATGCGGGAGAAGAAATGCCCTCCATCCGAATGGCAGTCGGCCCTGAAGGAGGATGGACAGCGGAAGAAGAAGCTCTCTTCGACGCAGAGGGCTGGAAGTCGGTAAGCTTAGGTCCGCGCATCCTTCGCGCAGAAACCGCGGCCATCACAGCAACAGCAGTGGTAGCCGCGTTGCTGGAATAATTGAAGCACAATCTAAATTGTCATCCTGAGCGCAGCGAAGGACCTGCTTTTTCGCCTCGATCCGCAGAAAACTGGGTGCCCCCCATCCTGAGGGAGAGTGGAAAACGTACCTCAGTTAAACATCTCCTTCACCTTGGAAAACAAGCTTCGCGAAGTCGGAGTATTTTCCACCGTGAGCGAATCGCCGAGCTGCCGCAGCAATTCCTTTTGCATCTTCGACAACTTCTTCGGCGTTTGCACCGCCACCGTTATAACCAAATCACCGCGCCCGTGTTCGTTCAGATAAGGAACGCCTTTTCCACGCAGACGAATCTCCTTGCCGCTCTGCGTCCCTTCGGGAATCTTCAGCTTCGTATCGCCTTCAAGCGTAGGAATTGTAATCTCATCGCCCAATGCCGCCTGCGTGAACGAAATCGGAATCACGCAATGCAGATCATTCCCATCGCGCTCAAAGAATTCATGCGGCCTGACCGAAAGCACAATGTACAGGTCGCCCGAAGGCCCGCCAAAACGTCCGGCATCGCCTTCGCCCTGGTAGCGAATGCGCGTCCCTTCTTCTACGCCCGCAGGAATTTTCACCTGCAGGGTGTGCTGTTTTTCCTGGCGTCCATCGCCACGACAGGTCGGGCATGGATCGGTAATTACACTACCAGTGCCGCCGCAGGCGTTGCACGTGCGCGCGATAGAGAAGAACCCCTGCTGATAACGCACCTGTCCACGCCCCTGGCATTGCGCGCAGATGGAAGGACCGCGGCCGCTCGCCGTTCCCGAGCCGTGGCAGGTCGTGCAGGCCTCGGCGCGGCGAATCGTGACCTGTACTTCTTTGCCGAAGATCGCGTCTTCAAACTCGATCACGTGGTCATAGCGAAGATCGCGCCCGCGCTGTGCTCGTGAAGCGCGGCCTCTCGATCCGCCGCCGCCCATGTTGAACATCTCGCCGAAGAAATCGCCGAAGATGTCCCCCAGGTCACCCATGCCGGCAAACGGATCACCGTTGCTGCCCACGCCGCTCACGCCCGCATGACCATAGCGGTCATACGCCGCGCGTTTCTGCGGATCGCTCAGCACCTGGTAGGCCTCGCTGCATTCCTTGAACTTCTCTTCGGCCTCAGCGTTGCCCGGATTACGGTCCGGATGATATTGCATTGCCAGCTTGCGGTACGCGGTCTTCAACTCCTGATCGGAGGCATTCCGCGACACGCTTAACACTTCGTAGTAATCGGCTTTGGTCACGTTGGCTGTTCGGCTCATGCTTCTTTCTGCTGCGGGTTGTTCACTACGCGGACAAGCGCGGGCCGCAAAAGCCGCTCTTTGATCTTGTAGCCGCGGCGGACCTCCTCAAACACCTGATGGTCCGGTAAATCAGGCCGCTCGACCATTTCGAGCGCTTCGTGCACTCGCGGATCGAAAGTTGTGCCCACCGCTTCCACTGGCTGCACATTCAGCGACCGCAACGCCTCTTCCATCTGCTTTACAATCAGCTCCACGCCCGTGCGGAGCTGATCGGCGGATCCCGTCGATTTCAGCGCCAGCTGGAAATTGTCCAGCACCGGCAAAAACTGCTCGACCGCCCCTGCAACGGCAAACTCGCGAAACTCATTCCGCTCCCGGACTTCGCGCTTCCGGGCATTTTCAAACTCTGCCTGCAATCGTGCAACGCGGTCCACCAGAGCATCACGTTCCGCCTTCACCTTCTCCAGTTCTTCCGACAGATTAGATGTTTCCACCGGCACAATCGCTTCATTCTGGGGTTCGTCAGCTACCGCGGCGGCAGCTTCTCGATTCTGTTCTTCGTTCACTTTGTTCTCTTCCAATGTTTTTCCGCTCATAATCAGCTCAACCTTTGAGGTGCGCACTCAACCAGCGCGCCGTCCATGATCTGTGTCTTGTTTTGATGCCCTACTGAGGAGGCTGGAAAATTCTGTCCGAGAGCTGCGCGATATAGGAGACGGCATTAATCGTCTCCTGATACTGCATACGCGTCGTGCCAATGACCGCAACCGTGGCGAAATTCTCCTCCCCCAGTCGCGCAGGCGATCCGATCAGCACCAGGTCCTGCATCTCCGGAATCGCATCTTCCAGCCCAACTACCACGCGCACCGTATGCTGCCGCGCATCCACATAGGCATTGAGTAACTCCACCATACGCTGTTTTGCTTCCAGTGCAGCCAGCATCTGGCGCAACCGCTTACGGTCCAGTTCGCTGGCCAGCAGGTTCGCAACACCTTCAACAAAAATCGTCTGCAACCCGCCATCGGCATCCAGCGCGCCCTTGCGACAAAGCTCATTCACCGATTGCATCAGCCGGTCGTACTCGCTCCGCTCCTGCTCCATCCTCCGCGTCAGTTCAGTACGAATGCGATCAATCGACCAGCCATGAAAATTCTCATTCAGGAACCGCGCCGACGCCTCCAATTCCACATGCGTCAGGTCCCGGTCCAGCATCAGCATCCGGTCCATCACAAAGCCGGCTTTCGTCACCACGACGGCGAGAACGCGCCCCACCGTGAGCCGCGTAAAGTGGATATGCTCCAGCGCATGCACCTCCGCTGTCGAAGCCAGCGCCACGCCTACCCCACTTGAAATCAGCGCCAGCACATGCGAAGTGCGCTCCAGAAATTGCTGGCTGCTGCTTATCCCCGCAAAGCTGTCATCAATCTGTTCGCGCCGCTCCTGCGTCAGTGGAAGCTGCCGCGACCCGCCGCTCAATTGCTCCACATAGAAACGAAAAGCCTTGGCCGTCGGAATCCTTCCCGCCGAAGTATGCGGCTGATCGAGAAGCCCGGCCTCGCTCAGCGAAGCCATTACATTCCGTATCGTTGCCGAGCTCATGCCGTCCTTATCGGCAAATCTGCGCGCAACGGCCTGCGACGCTACAGGCTCACCCGTAGAGATGTAAGTCTCGATAATTGTGGTCAGTACCAGCCGCTCACGCGGGCTGATCCGCAATTCGGAAGCCATCATTTCCCTCGGCATGAGACCATCCGCCATCCTGGTGGCAGGATAGACCTCTCCTCCTTAATTTTAGTGCATTTCACGTCGAAACGTATTTGTATTGGAGCGATAACGTGGTACTGACGATCGTCAAATCAGACTGCCGGCTCTGCGCGGCCTGCATTCTAAAAATGTGTCATCCTGAGCGAAGTGACAGAAGGGAACGGAGTCGAAGGACCTGCTTTTTCTGTGGCGTTGGCACTCTGACAAAATCTAAGCAAACCTAAGCAAAAAAATACGGCGCCGCCAGGCAGCACCGTCAGTCACCCAATCTACAAAGCTCTAAGCCCGGCTCAGGTAAGCCCCCTCCGCCGTATCCACGCGAATCTTCTCGCCTTCATTAATAAACGGAGGCACCTGCACGATCAGCCCCGTCTCTGTCTTGGCTGGCTTGGTCACCGAAGAGGCCGTAGCCGACTTCAACCCCGGCTCAGTCTCCACAATCGTCAGCTCCACCGTCTGCGGCAGCTCAATTCCCACAGGCACGCCGTCAAAGAACGACACAGTAATCTGCAGATTCGGCGTCAGATACTCAACCGCGTCGCCCAGCGTGTCATGCTTCAGGTGGGTCTGCTCGTAGTTCTCCGTATTCATAAAGTAGTAGTCATCGCCGTCGTTGTAGAGAAACTCCATCGGAATCTCATCCACCACCACGCGATCAATCGCATCAGCCGAGCGGAAGCGGTGCTCAAACATTGCGCCCGAGCGCAGGTTCCGCAGCTTGGCCTGGATAAAGGCGCGCAGGTTGCCGGGCGTGCGGTGCTCCACGGAAAAAACGGCATGCAGCTCGTTATTGTGCTTGATAATCATGCCCGGACGCATTTGTGTGGCGGGAATCGCCATAAAAAGAAACTCCTTGCTCTTGTAATTCTGGAATTTTACGGATGCCGGCATTCATGCCGGGCGGGAAACTCTCCAATAAATGATTGTAGCGTTTTCCCCAGTCCAGAGCTAATTCCGGTAGAAACGAACAACCACCAGAATCGTGCTGCTCACGGTGTTTATGTAGTTCAGGAGATTTTCAGTAATGAAAATCTCCTGTTATCAAAATTATTAACCATCGCTGAAATCAAGCACCGTCATACTTGGGTGGATACGCCGGGCTTCGTTGTAAGAAGAATACAACTGAAGAAATGTGGAAATATGCTTTCGCAACGCAAAAGGTCAGGAGCAGACAGCAGAAGCACTGCGCGGCAGAATAGGGTAAATGAGCGGCGCATCAGCCCCGCGTTGAACACAGAAAAATACGGGCTTTAGTCCCGGAATTTTTCTGCTTACCGAATCTCGCCGGATTGCGACTTTAATCCCTGGAACGATACTCCGGCAATCCACCTGACTTACTAACCCAACCTATTAACTAACAAGTAAAACCGTTTACTTCAACACAAAAGCCGCTTCCACACCGTAATACCTTTCGCAGAACTCTTCATGAAATTTTCTTGACAGCGATTTGCGTTCCCGCATACATTTCCGTTCGCGGTTTATAAATCGTTTTAGTTAATCCGTAGAGACGAGAAGTAAACCGTGTCGCATGTGCCATTGTTTACCCAATGGAACGGCGGCGTATTTCTGGGAGGAGAGTGGAAATGAACAGGAGAAGTGACGCAAAACTTCGATTGCTCCTGTTGCCTCTGTTCCTGCTGCTTATACTCGTAAGTGCTCACGCGCAGCAGAACTCAGTCATCAGTGGAACAGTCACCGACAATAACGGAGCAGTAGTCCCTAACGCGCAAATTACCTTGTCCTCGGAAGCGACCGGGGCGCAACTCACTACAACTTCAAACTCCAGCGGTATCTACAGTTTCCCTGCGCTCAACGTTGGCACCTATGATCTCTCGGCGACGGCTCCGGGCTTCGGAACTTACGTGCAGAAGGGCCTGGTAGTCAACGTCTCGCAGACCCTGCGCGCCGACATCAACCTGACCGTCGGCAGCGTGCAGCAGACCGTCACCGTCACGGCCAATGCGCTGCAGGTGCAGGCCGATTCCAATGTCGTCAGCAGTCTCATCAACGCCGACCAGATCAGCGAAATCGCAACCGAGAACCGCAACTTCGCTGCGCTCGCAGCGCTTGGTCTCGGCGTCAGCTCGGCGCTGCCCGATAACAATACGCCTACATCCGTTGCAGCCAATTTCACCATTAGCGTTAACGGCCTGCGTCAGAGCCACAACATCTGGCTCATCGACGGCGGTGAAGCCGATGACCGCGGCGGCGCCGGCGGCATGGACATCATGCCCTCGCAGAACGCCATCTCGCAATTTGAAACGCTGGCCAGCAACTATCCGCCGGACTACGGAATCTCCTCCGGCGCGACCATCAGCCTCGGCCTCAAAAGCGGAACCCGCTCCTTCCACGGGCAGCTCTGGGAATTCAACCGCAACGCCGCTTATGACGCTAACAACTGGTTCAACAAGCAGTCCACGCCTGTCACTCCTCGAACCAAGCTGAACTACAACATCTTCGGCTTCAATATCGGTGGTCCCGTCGTGATTCCGAAGGTCTACAACGAAAGCAGGACCCGGACCTTCTTCTTCTACAACGAAGAATGGCGCAAGCTCATTCAGGGCAGCACACCCACCTCCGTGCAGACGCTCCCGGCAGAGGACTTTCCAACCGCCGGGCAGGATCTTCACTATGTTCCTCCTGCCTTTGCTTCTGACACGCAGTTGGTCGTGCCTCAGGTTCAGGACCCGGCCTATAACGCAAAGTTGGCTTCTCTGGGACTCGTTCCCGGACAGCCATTTCCCAACAACACCATTCCGTCAGCATTGTTTGATCCCAATGCTGTGGCATACATGAACTCGGGAATCATCCCCAAGCCAAATCTGCCCAACGGGAACATCATCTCTTCCGCCAATCAGCCCATCGATGTACGCGATGACATCGTGCGCATTGATCACAACATCAATGACAAGTGGCATCTGCTTGGCCACTACATGCATGATTCCGTCACGCAGGCCTATGCTCAGCCTATGCTCGGCTGGTCCGGCGCAAGCTACAACACCATTACCAGTACGCTCTCCAATCCGTCGAACAGCGCCACCGTCAAGCTGACCGGGACAATCACGCCGAACCTTCTGCTCGAAGTCAGCATGAACTACGACGGCAACGTCATCAACATTACCAACAGCAAGAATTCTCTGGTCTCCAGCGGATGGTCTGTGAACCGCTATTTCAATAACAGCTCACAGAACTTCCCCAACATGCACTGGGGCGCGCCCTACAACACGCAGGAAAATCCCGGCTCGGCCCCCTGGCACAATGCCGCACAGGATTACATGCCGCGTGTCGATGTCTCCTGGACGCTGGGCCGGCACTCGATGAAGTATGGCTTCAGCTATAACCGTTACACCAAGAACCAGCAGCTCTTCGGACAGCCGGGCGGTAACTTCAGCTTCGGTACGCTCACGAAGGACTCGATGATGGATATGCTGTTGGGTCTGGCCAGTAACTATGACCAGCACCAGGCATTGCCCATCCGCCATTATGTCAACCAGACGCCGTCTCTTTACGTGAACGACAACTGGCGTGTTACGCCGAATCTGAGCCTCCAGCTCGGCTTCCGCTTCGATGCGCTGCCCCACGCCTGGGAGCGCGGAAACTACATAGCCAACTTTGATCCTACTCTGTATCAGCAAACGCAGGCTCCAACATGGCTCAGCGATGGTTCCATGGATCCGAACGGTCCTGGCTTCCAGGTCATCAATGGCACTCCGTTTTATCTCAATGGAATGTACATTGCTGGCCAGAACCACAACCCTGTAGGCCTGGTCACCAATGACTACAAGACGTGGCAGCCGCGTGTTGGCTTCTCATGGGATGTTATGGGAAATGGCAAGACTGTTCTCCGTGGCGGCTTCGGTACGTTCTATGAACGCATGCAGGGGAACGACATCTACAATACCGCTACCAACCCGCCCTTCGCCAACGATCCTTCAGCCAGCAATGTCTACTTCTCTGATCCGCATACCTCCTGGGTTTCAGGGCAAACAGCAAAAACCCCCAACTTTGCGCAGGGGCTTACAACTCTGGCGCGTACCTATCCCGCTCCCGGCGTTGCGCAGTTCAGCCTGGGCATTCAACATGAATTGGCGCCATCCGTCATCTGGGTTGTCCAGTACGTGGGCAACCAGGCATGGCACCAGAACATTCAACGCCAGATTAATAATTTCCCTCTCAACACTCCCATGTCGATTCGTGCTAACGCGGGTGATCCGAATAACCATTCTGGAACGAATCCCGGAGGCGCCTCGCTGGCGAATGCCAATATCTATCGCACCTTCCAGGGCTATACCGGCATTAACCAGCAGGAAAACACCACCAGCGGCGGCTACAACGGCTTCCAGACCGGTGTTCGCGCCCAGAACAAGCATGGTCTCAGCGGTGAAATCGACTATACGTGGTCGCACGAAATCGATATCACCAGCTACGACCTGAACGGCGTCAGCAACCCCTACCATCTGGATTATGACCGCGGCTCCGGCGCTCTGGACCGCCGCCACATCCTCAGCGCTAACTACATCTACCAGCTTCCTTTCTTCCGGCAGGGCAGTGGGTTTACACACTCCGTGCTGGGAGGCTGGGAAATTGCCGGGACCGCCATCTTCCAGTCAGGCGTCATCATTCAGAACCAGGGGCCGAACATGTCCATCAACTATGACCCCATTGGACTGGACGGTGGATACACAAACCGCCCCAATTTCAGTGGCAAGATGCATTATCTGAAGAGCTCAAAGCAGTGGTTTGACCCGTCTCCGTTCAGCATCCCCATTCCGGCATGGGCAGGCGGCCCCAACCAGGGCTTCGGCAATGCCGGCAAAGACGTGGCCCTCGGCCCCGGACGGACCAACTTCAACACCTCGCTTTACAAGACCTTCTCCTTCACCGAACGGGCAAACCTCCAGATGCGGTTTGAGTCGTTCAATACCTTCAACCACACCGAGTTCAACAACCTCGGCGCCAGCTTCGGCAACGGGAACTTCGGTCAGCCCACCAACACATGGGACCCGCGCGTCCTCGAGTTAGGCGCAATCCTGAACTTTTAACGTCAACCACATACTGGGTGCCCCATCCTTTCGTGTAGTTTGCGAAAGGGTGGGATACCACCTCGCCTGATAGAAAAGCCCTCATCCTGAAGCCAAAAAGAAAGCCGTCATCCCTGACGACCGCAGGGAGGAAGAATCTCAAAGAAACTTTGCAACCGACTTGAACAACGCAATCAATGTGAAAAACCTGTCAAGCCCAACAACCCTGTGGAAAATCGCAAATCATACAATCCAGAAGAGATAATCGAGATAGACGCCTGCAGAGAATTACCACCAAATTTGCTATACTAATTAAGAAGGCATGGCCCAAACGCCATGCCTTTTCCTTTTGCAATATCGACACAAAGAATTTAGAAACTAAAAGATGATTTCCTGTATAAGGGCTCGGCTTCAGCTGTGCCATAAGTTGCACAAATATATGGGCTTTAGCCCCTAAGGTAAGAGGAGTCTTGCGAGAGGAACTGTAAACTATTGAAAACAAACGATCTCCGTACAGAATCGTAGCCGTAAGCTGCTGAAAATAAACAATCTCCGTACAAAAGGTAGGGGAGGGGTGGGGTACATGAGCGGATTTCATCGATGGCTTCTCCTGGCAGCCCTGCTCACAGTTCCTTTGATCGCCCAGGACGCCCGTCAGAGAGCCCTCACCCTCGAATCTCAAGGACAGAACGCCGAAGCCGAACAAATCTGGCAGGAGATCGCAAAGAGCAACCCCAAAAACCCTGAAGCATTCGCCCATATCGGTCTTCTCGAAGCCCGGCAGGAACACTACAGCAAAGCAGTGGAAAACTACCGCAAAGCACTCGTCCTCGACCCAAACCTGCCCGGACTGGAAATGAACCTCGGACTGGCTCTCTTCAAGGCCGGCCGCTTCCAGGAATCCATCAAACCCTTTACCGCCGAGCTGGAAAAACACCCCGGAGATCCCCGCCTGACCATCCTGCTCGGAATGGCCCACTACGGAATGGGGGATTATCTGGTAGCAATCCCATACCTCAAACAGGCTGCAAAAATGGACCCGCAAAGCCTGCCGCTGCGCCTGACACTGGCCCATAGCTGCCTCTGGAGCAAGCAATACCAGTGCGTAATGGATGTCTATAAAGAGATTCTGGCGCTCAATGCCGAATCCGCCGAAGCCGACATGCTCGCCGGAGAAGCCCTCGACGCCGAAGGCAACATTTCCGGAGCAACCGAGCAGTTCCGCGCCGCAGTCAAGGCCAACCCCAAAGAACCAAATGCCCACTTCGGCCTCGGATACCTGCTCTGGGAGCAGAAAAAATACGACGAAGCCGAGAAAGAGTTTTTAGCTGAGCTGGAAAACGACTCCTCCAGCACTGCAGCGCACGCATACCTGGGCGATACCTGGGTCGAGCTGAATGACTACGCCAAAGCCCAGCCGGAACTGGAAAAGGCCGCTGCAGCCGACACATCGAACGCCTTCGTGCACCGCGATCTGGGCGTCGTCTACGCAAATTTAGAGCGCAACGAAGATGCAGTCAGAGAACTGCAAAAAGCCATCGAACTCGACCCGAAAGACGTAACCCCCCACTGGCGCCTCGCAAGGCTGTATCAATCGATGGGGAAAAAAGATGAGGCAAAAAAAGAATTCGACATAGCAGGCACCATGAAGAAAGAAGAAAACCAGGCGCTGGTGGAAAGACTCCAGAACAACCAACCAAAATGAGAAAAAACTTCATTTGATAGAAAAAATTGTCATTCTGACGAACCGAACCGGGGTCCCCAGCACGTGCGGTTTTTCACGTGATGGGGTGGTGAAGGGAGGAAGAATCTCCAGGATGTAAATCGTCAGAAACGCTGCCTTAAAGCGCAAAGAGGAGCTTGAATTTACTGTTCCTTACGCATTCTGTCTTTCATGCTCTTGGCCAGTTTTTCAATCTCTTCGGCCTTCTTGGTTACGGTAATCGAGAGGGTATTTTTATTGGTTTTGGCCACTTCGGCCTTCAGTTCCTGAGCAAGCTGATACAGCTTCTCCGAATCGGCCACATACTGGGCCTGCCGGGCCTGTTCCGGAGACAAAGCCTGGTTCGCCGGCGCTTTCGCATTCGCGGCATCATCCGGTTTTTTGTTATTAGTCGGAGCCTGGGGCTGCGGCTGAGATGAAGTTCCGCTCTGGCTGTCCTGCTGCCGTTCCTGGGCAGAAATGCTGCTGAAAGGGGGCGCTAAAAGCAGCCAAAACGTTGCGGAAACAACAAAAAATGACTTCAAAATGGACTTTTTGCTTCGCATTTTCTCCTTCAATACAGCCCCTGGCTCTTCTCTTTGATCGTTTTTGCGAGTTTTTCAATCTGCTGTGCTTCAGTTGCCTGTGAAGTCATCGTGCCTGGTCCTTCGCGTTTCGCCACATCCGTTTTCAGTTCCGCGGTCAGCGAAACCAGCTTGTCGGTTGCTGTAAGGATCTGCTGCCGATTCTGCGCAGCCCGCATCAGCGCCAGCTTTTGCTGTCGCGCAATCTCAGCGGGATCAGTTCCATACTGCTTCTCCAGATCAGGCGGTCTCGGCGTTGGATCGGGAAGATACAGCGGCTGCTGCGCGGGTTTGGTCGACTGCGCAATTGCACTCGCGCCGAATAAACAGGCCATCATTGCCCATCGGATTCGCGACCTGTGATTCATACCCCTTACGATTGAATGGAAACAGATGCAGTTGGCCGCAGTCCAGCAAAATGTGGTCAGACCGCTAAGCCGCATTTCAGCGGCTGAAACCGGCTTTGGGATAAACCTTAATCCAATGGTTTCTCATCGTTGCGCGAATCTCCTTGCCCGCAGTCTCGGAGACGATCACGTTGGTCGGCTCAACGGGCATATGACAATCGATGCAATTCGCTTTGATCTTTTCTCCCATCGTCTTTGCCATTCCGCAGCTTTGCCACTGATGACACGTGAGACAACGATCGGAATAGCTTGCCGCAACTCGTTCCGGCGCGTGAACGTCATGACAGGTAGAGCAAGTCATGGTTTGCGAGGACCGGAAACAGCGGCTCCTCTCCAATAGTCCAACCTGATTGCCGTGCACATCCGGATGCTCGACAGTGTCGGACGGAATCGGCTTGAAATACTCGCTGAGCGGCTTTCCTGGTACATACGAGAATGCCGGAGCCAGCGCCTCGCGCTGAATACCGTTATGACACAGAGCACAGAGGTCAATCTGCCGGTCGCGCGAGAACTTAGCCGGATTCAGTATGGCCTGATCGCTCCCTTCGACTGGACCCGCTTTCTCTCTGGCAACGTGATCCGCTCCCGGACCATGACAGATCTCACAGGAGATTCCAGTGATGAGGCTGTTTCTGTCATAGGAATTTGTCAGCGGGTCCGATGAAAGCGCCTTGATGTATGTCGCATGGCATTCCAGACAGCCCGGATTCACCGGCCGCGAGAAGTTCGCCGATCCGTTCTCGTATCCGGGACTGTTGATCCACTGATGCCCATCCGTCCAATAGCTCACCGGCAGCTCATACAGCTTGTTCCCTTGCCAGTACAGATAGGTCACGCCGCGAACACCCGATCCGGTAACCACATCGATCCGCTCCGTTCGCGTCTGCAGATCATTACCCCAACCTGTAACGGCGGTCTCGTAATAGCTGCCGCCCTTCTCCTCCATCCTGAAGTACAGGCCAGGCACAGCGGTCGCATGCGCGGGATCGACAATCATCAGCACATTCGATTCTTCTTTAAATGAGCCGAGTACCGATTCTTTGCTCGCAAGCTGCGAGGTCAGATGATGAGCAGTGTGCAGATATGACAGGCCCTGCTCCCGATGGCAGAAAAAACAGGCAGCATCTCCCACATACTTGCTGCGTGCTTCTGCCTGAACGGCAGCCGGCGAAGGAGTTGCCTTGACCGATTTCGTGCAGAGTAAAGCGGCAAGGCCCAGCAGGGATACGATAGCCCAAAGATGAGAGATCAGCTTTCTGTTCCGTATCAAGCCTCAGCCGCCCGGTTCAATTCTTCGGAGCGATGATACAGCGGGCCCTCTGCTCAGTCCATGCTCAATATCGGTTCACATCCCGTCATAATTTGGACCGCCGCCGCCTTCCGGAGGAACCCAGTTGATGATCTGATACGGATCCATGATGTCGCAGGTTTTGCAGTGTACGCAGTTGGCAAAGTTGATATGAAGCTGCTTGCCGGAAGAAGTCTCGCTCGACTCGACCATCTCATAAACAGCTGCGGGGCAGAAGTATTGGCATGGGCTGCCATATTCCCGGATGCAGCGGTTATTGCAGATGTCCAGATCTTTAACAACCAGGTGCACCGGTTGATCGTCATCGTGGCGCGTGCCTGAGTGGTAGACATCCGTCAGCCGGTCGAAGGTCAGCTTGCCATCGCCCTTCGCATTGCCAAGAAACGGTGTGCGCTCGCCGCCCCAGTTGCCAAGTGTATTGAGCGGCTTCAGGTTCAGATAACCGGCGTGGTTCTTATAATCCGGCCCGAGATTGCCGCCGCGCAGAACGAACTGAATCCCGGCCTTCACCAGTCCTTCCAGGCGGCCATGCTCAAAGCCCTGATGGAAATTCCGCACCGGATACAGTTCGTCATAAATCCAGCTTTTATCGACGGAAGCTTTGTACTCGCTCAGCGTATCGGCTGAACTGTCACCGGAGAGCAGCGCATCGAAGGCGGTCTCCGCCGCGAGCATGCCGCTCTTGATGGCCAGATGAATACCTTTGAGCCGCTGCGAATTCAGAAGACTGGCCGAGTCGCCAAGAATCATCCAGCCATTGCCATAGATGCGCGGCATCGTCAGCCATCCGCCATACGGCATCGACTTGGCGCCGTAGCGGATCATCTTGCCGCCTTCGAGAATTCTCCGCGCCAACGGATGCTCCTTGAAAGCCTGAAATACATGATGCGGATCGGTGCGTGGGTCCTCGTAATCCAGTCCGGTGACGTAGCCGATGGAAACCTGTGTATCGCTGATGCCGTAAATCCATGCGCCGCCATACTCTTTTGTGGTCAGCGGATATCCCAGCGTATAAATTACTTCGCCTTTAGCAACACGCCCCGCAGGAATTTCCCATAATTCTTTAATTCCAATGCCGTAGGTCTGCGCGTGGTCCGGATCTTCCAGATGCAGCCGTTCAATGAGTTGCTTGGCGCAGTTGCCGCGAGTGCCTTCAGCCAGAATCGTGATCTTCGCCCGCAGATCATACCCGGGCTCGAAGTTCGCCTTTGGCTGGCCGTGCTTGTCGACGCCTTTGTCGTCGGTGCGAACGCCGGTCACACGCACAGTCTCCGGGTCGATGCTGTCGTCTTCAAACAGGAGCTCCGAGCCGGCAAATCCGGTGAAGACCATGATGCCGGCCTCTTCGACTTTCTGTCCGAGCCACTTTACGAACTTGTTGATCGAGATGATGTAGTTGCCATGATCCCGCAGCGGGGGAGGGACGATGGGCAGCTTGCGTATTTTGTCTTTGGCCAGAAAATAAACGGATTCCTTCGTGACCTCGGCATCGAGCGGCGCTTCTGACTCGAACCCGGGCAGCAGCTCGCGCATCGAGCGAGGATCAAGCAAAGCGCCGGACAAGCAGTGCTGGCCCACCTCGCGCGCCTTTTCGAGAACGTAAATATTGTCCTTCGAGAGCTGCGAATCCGGATGATTTGCGTTGTGTTCATCAATCAATTGCGAGAGCCGCAGTGCGCAGGCCATTCCGGCCGGCCCACCGCCGATGATGACAACATCGGCCTCCATCTGCGGGCGTTCAATTCCTTCAATCGGTTTACGAAAAGTGATCATGGTCGACCGACCATCTTACAGGGTTGAACGGCTGTCGTCAGCGAAGGGCGAGAATCACCTCAGATCGCTGTGGCGTAGAAGAGGATGCCACGTCGCGGTACTATTCGGGTGATATCATGCCGACCCAAAGCGAGCTTGCAAAGTATGAAGAGTGAAGGCGGTTTCACCGACAAGGCCGAACAAGTCTGGCGAAAGTGCCAGAGCCTATACTTGAATAAATGAAGCCGGCTTCATCAGCTTTGAACGACGCAGAATTCCTGACAGCTTTCCACGCCTGCTCGCTGCCGCCTTCCTGCTTCCATCATGCAGACCATCTGCGGTTGGCGTGGCTTCATGTTCATCAGAACCCGCTCGAAGCTGCGATAAGCAAGGTGCGCGAGGGCATACAGGCGTATGCAAAGCATCTGGGAAAGCCGGAAATTTATCACGAGACGCTGACCATCGCGTGGGTGCGCCTGATCGCCTCGCACAGCGAGCTGAAGTTTGACGAATTTCTCAAGCTGAATGAATATCGGCTGAATAAAGAGCTGCTCTATCGTTTCTGGTCGCCGGAACGGCTCGGAAGTGAGCAGGCGCGAAACGGCTGGCTCGTTCCGGACAGGATGCAGTTACCTCTACCGGCGCTGTTTCAGTGACTAGAACCCTTCTCGCCAATGTAGCGAGGGCCTAGTCTGCCGCGCAGCGAACCGGGCAGATAACCTGACCCTTTGTCGAAACGCGCGTCTGCATAGTAAGACAATCTTACCATTTAGAAAACGGTCGAAGGGCATTCAAGCCAAGAGCTTGAAATGGGGCAGTTTTAACGTTTTATTGCTGCCAGAATTGCTTTCTGATTTGCAAGAATCTCCTGCTGATGGCTCAGAATTTCGTTCTGATTCGAGAGTATCCGGTCGAGACTCTTTTGGTTCTTCTGGATGGTCGCCTGGTTCTCAAGGATGGTCTTTTGGTTCGCAAGAATTATTTTCTGATTGTTAACGACGTCGTTCTCTGACATGCAATCTCCATGAATTGGAATAGACGAGGACTCCGACGAGCCAGGTCGAATCGAATCGTACCGCACAGAATGACATCCACGCCTCCACCTTTGGGATGAATCTAACGTCCCTTCGGCGAGTGCGTCTTGTCCATCCACACATCCCACGTGACCGGCCCGATTCCCTCATCATCGAACGGGTGACCAGCCATCTTGAGAGCCAGTTTGATCTGCCCGTGATGGTAGCCTTCGTGCCAGATCATGTGCTGGAGGAAGAGAATCGGATGGTCGTAGTGGAGTTCCATCTCCCGGCCCGACTGCAGGCGGCCTTTGACCGCTTCTCGCACAGCGCTTGCGCTCTCATTCAGCATGGCGGCAATACGGTTGCGGTCACGCTCGCTTCTCCATTCGCCTTCGGGTAGCGGTCTCGCGAATTCGGGAGCATCTTCTGAGATGAACACCAGCCGCACATAGTGCATGTGCATAAACATCTGTGCCACCGACGGGCTGCCGTCCATGACCCTCGCTTCCAATCCATCTTCCGGCAGGGCATGGAGCAGGTTAACGAGGATGGTGTTGTTGCGGTCCCAGGAGTCCAGCAGGGCATCGAGCAGGTTCTGATCTTGTTCTGGCATCATCCTCTCCGTTTCGCTGCCGGTTTCCTGCTCGCCTTCTTCGGCTTTGCCTTGCCGGCTTCATTTTGAACTTCGTAGCGCAGCCGTACGGAGCCGTCGGCGTAGCTTTCCGAAGAGAGCAGACGCAACTCGATATCGCGATGGCGCGGCGCTACAAGTGGAATGCCCTCACCGATCAGGATGGGCATGATGTGAATGTCGAACACGTCGATCTCGCCGGCGTCAAGAAAGGATGCGATCAGCTCGCTTCCGCCCATCATCCAAATGTGCTTTCCCGGCTTTGAACGCAGGCGCTGCGCGAATGTCTTTACCGGCTCTGACACAAATTCAACGCCAGACGGGGCGTCCTTCGGCTGTTTGCGCGAGAAAACATAATTGGCGACCTTTGTGTCGAACATCCCCTCTTTTTTGCCCACTTTTTGGTAGTAGGCGAGCAGCCAGTCGTAAGTTTTACGACCCCAGAGGATGGTGTCAATGGTCTGATAGAACGCGTTCATCCCGTAATCGATCTTGCTGGGACGCCGGTTGAGCCATTCGACATCGCCGTCAGACCGGGCGATGTATCCGTCAGCGCTGGTTGCGATGGAGACGATGATCTTTCGAGGGTCTAACATAAGGCTTACAGTTTTAAGCTAGCCAGGAGTGCTCTGCAATGCCTTCTTTTGATGGATTTATTGAAAAGCCGTTAAGCTCAGTTGCTTTCTACTTTGCCAAAATCAAATCATTTACATCTGTATAGAAAGATGTCATACAAATCGCCATCGAGTTAAATCCATTCTTTGCATACTCGAATAAGAAAAGGTCCGCGAGATCTCGCGAACCTTTCTCCTCTTCGACGAATTACTCTCTTACGCTTCGGCAGCTTCGAACTCTTCTTCCTCCAGACCATGACGCCGCAGCAGGTTAGGTAGATTCTGCGAGAACGCCGAGCGCGGCATCACCATGTCGCATCCGGCTTCCAGAGCCTTCACCTTCAGATCGCCCTGGAGATGCGACAGAAACCCGATCACCGAGGTTCCTTTCTTCAATTTTGCCTTGAGCTTCGGAATCAGTGTCAGCGGCTTGGCATTGGCATTGTTTAGGTCCAAGACAATCAGCGAAGGCTTCGCATCCTCAGATGTGCTTGTCAGTTTCGTGACCACATCTTTGTCGGCCTTCACGAAGCCAACTTTCACCCCCAGCTTGCGCGCCGTCTCCTGAATTTTGGCCAGGAAAAACAGGTCATCGATAAAGCAGAAAATGCGCGTCGGAGCATCTTCACGCACCGGAACCGGAGGTGGTTCTACTACGGCTTCGGGATGGAACCCGTTCGGATGAGCATTCCCGTTCCGGTATTCAATCGTTGAAGGCGGCGCATCGGCTACATTTCCATTGGCCACGCGGTAGCTGTGATCCATCGGTCCGACAAAAACCTGTTGCCTGCGCTGTTTGTTCTTGCGCCTGCCCCCGCCCTGACCGTTGCCATTCCCGTTTTTGTGGAACTGGCGGTTCTGACCTGAAAACTTCTGCTTTTGTCCCTGTCCTTGCTGGTTTTGCTGGTTGACTTGGCCATTCGCCTGGGGAGAATTTGCCTGGCCTTTTCCACCCTTCCGTCTACGACGGCGACGGCGATGCCCCTGGGGCTGGCCCTGCGGCGGTTGCCCCTGCGGCGCTTGTGCCTGGGGCTCATTCTGCTCTGTTGTCATGCTTGCACTTCCTGGTGCGTTGACTTGGTTGCAGCGTAAATTCCGGCTGAAAGCCGCTGCCGCTTTCGTATCATCGGGTTCGCCGGGAGATTCGTTGATTCATACCCCTGCACAAGTTTGGGCGCTCACTAAGTTGTCGAGGGAGGAACCGGGTCCTGGCCTGTACTGTGTGTCACGGGGTCCAATATTCGAACTCTTCAACTCGCTATCGCTATATTTTGGGTGTCCCACCCATCCGCCATCGTCCCACAAAGGAACGAACTTACATCAAGGTGATACGCGCCAGTTGAATTCTTGACTGTCGAGAAATGCGGCGAACTTTCCGGAAAACCCTCCGGCATCAGCCGCTCGATAGGCAAAGACGATACTACTAGCTATTGACACTTCTGGCAAGTAGTTGGATGCAGGAATTTATCGCCGGGTCGAAAACGGAACGGCCGCCTCGGTTGGCGGCCGCCTGCTTTCATATGGCCAATCACTGGCCTCCCTAAAAACCTGGTCGCCATAGGCTCCAGGTGAATGACCTCGGCTGGGTGGAGTCTCATGCGGCTCCAGCTCTCATCTGCCGAGGTCGACCCTTCATGCTCCCTTTTCAAATCCAGGAAGACACGCACGTCGCTGGCACTTAGGTAATAAGCAATTCTTATGCCGCACCTTCTCCAGTTTGTAATCAACAATTTACAAAGAGAAGACCTCGCCGATTCTTCCGATTATGGAAGGCTGGATTTCACTGTCTTCACAAATCCATAATTTGCTCATAATTTCACTGTCTTCCCACCCAGGGCGGAGAAAAGGAGAGAAGTCTGGCAGCTTTTTTAGAAAAATAAAAGCATAAGAGATTCTATTTCTGACATTTAGGGCAATAATGGGTTCCCCGTCCGCCCAGCACAGTTCTGCGGATCGGAGTTCCACAAACCAGACAAGGCTCACCGCTCCGCATATAGACCCGGTGCTCAAGCTGAAAGAAGCCCTTAACTCCATCCGCATCTACATAATCCGAAACGGATGAACCGCCAAGCGCGATCGCATGCTTCAAAATCGTCTGCAAAGCCGCGTGCAGCCGGCTTAATTGCTCCTTTGTAAGCCGTCCAGCCCTGCGCCCAGGCCGTATCCCAGCGCGAAAAAGGCTCTCATCGGCATAGATATTGCCCACTCCATGCAGCAATTTCTGATTCAATAAGGCTGCTTTAATGGCAGTTTTGCGTCCTCTAAATAGACCGGTAAATTCCTCAAGAGAAATAGTTAGCGGCTCAAGCCCCGTTCCCCGGAATCCATCTTCCGACATATCTTTCCCGCGCCAATGAATCCCCAGCCGCCCAAACCGGCGCGGATCAACAAAGCGCAATTCCCGCCCGGAAACCAACTTTAAAATGGCATGCGTATGCGGTGGAATCTCTACGTCAGGCGCCGAAACCAGCAGCCGCCCCGTCATTCCCAGATGCACAATCCACTGTGGTCCGGTCTTGTCATCCAGATCAAAAACAATATACTTCCCGACCCTGTACACCCGCTCAATCTGTCGTCCAGTCAGCGCCTCCGCCATTTTCCGAGGCGTGGTCTTAAACGGCTCCGGCTTTGATCCCAACCATACGGACTCGATCACATCCCCGGCCACCCGGTGGTGAACACCATTGGCCACAGTTTCAACTTCAGGAAGTTCCGGCATAACACTTTATCCTATCGCCAAGCTGCAGAGTCGAATCCGACGAGCTATGCAGGCGAGCGCGACACGCTCAGGCACTGGGCGGAAAACAAAGGCTTAAACGGACTTGAAGAATACTGGCGCGCGAAAAACACCCGCAGCATCGATGGATTTCCCACCGGATTACTTGAGATGACCGAAGCTGAATAACTAGAGGGAATCAGCCAGTTTTCGTGCCAGCGGCTTGATCGCATCGGTTCCGCAGGGGCAGGTCGTATATGTAATCCGAATCAGCTTGTCGCCTTTGCGCACCAGCATCATGGCGCCGCTTTCATCCAGAGCCTCATCGCCAATGCCGGCAATCTGCTTCTGCCCCGGCCCCAGCATGCCCATAACACCGCCAGTCAGCTTCATCTGAGCCGCGGCTCCGTTTTGATCGACGGCAAATACAAAAACCGGCACGTTCCCGTCACTCTCTTCGCCCTCATGCGATTCCTTTTGCTGCTGGGCGAAGACTCCTCCGGCAAATTTGTGAATCATCTCCTGCTGCTGGCTATCGGCGCCGTTCGCGCTGCTGAGCGCGGCCATGTGGCGCGCCGTCATATCCGCTGCCGTGCCTTTTGCCAGATACTCGCAGCCATCGGCAATGGCCCGAGTGGCGACAATCTCCACGCCCAGCGCGCTGCCTACCTCCTGCTTGCTCAATAACCGGCACGCATCTGAATCGCTCACGCTCGCCATGGCTTTGTGCATGGAACCTTCGCCCACTCCGGCGGCAGCCGAAATCTGATGCACCTTCTGGCTGACGCGATGGGCCACATAGATGACGCCGCCCACTGCTAATAGTCCGCCTACGAAGATGACGGCAATCACCACAACCAGAACCGTGACCCACGTGCTCGACTTTTTCCCCGTAGTTGCAACCGGAGCCGCAGAGGGAGCAGCAGCGGGAACCGGCGCGTATGCCGGATTTGCCGGAGCTGCGGCCTGCTGGAATTGAACGGCCGGAGCGGGTGCAGCGGGCTGCGGTTGCTGCTGGTACCCGGCAGCTGAAGGTTGAGCAGAAGGGACCTGTGGGACCTGTACCTGTTGATATCCTCCAGCAAGCGGAGCAGGCTGTTGTTGCGGAACACCGCGCTTTATTGCTGCCCCGCATTTCCAGCAAAAGCCTTCCACGCCCGAAAGCTGCGAGCCACACGCCTCACAAAAATTTGCCATGTTGAATTCCCCTATGGATAGATAAACGCCGCAATCAGCAAGGGGAGCAGAAAACGCGACTCTCATTCATTAGCACGCAGGCTATGACTCTGGCCAATGAATTTTGCCAGTGCGATCTGTTCCCGCTCTGCATGGGGAATTTAAGGCGATATTCGTTTCATACGCCTAGTGGAGCTTTATTAACGAACCGTGCTTCCGGCACTCACCAGATTCGCGAATATCCGATACGCCCCAGGAACGCCTTCCATCATTTGCCGATACAGCGCATAGGCGACATAAATATACTTCCCGTGCCCATATTGCGCATCGAGCAGGCCGCCCTTCTGCGGGTCCTGGTCCGGATCATGTGTTTCGGTCAGCGCGGTGTAATGCGGATCCCAGGACTGCATGAAGGAATGTCCGCGCTCCTCAACCCATCCGTTAAAATCAGCCGCTGTAATTTTGTTGGGAAAGGTCATCAATGGATTGTTGGGGTCAAGTATGCTGACTTTCGATTTTTCGTCTACAACCTTTTCTGGCGAGCGGCCCAGCGTATAGGGATACGGGCCAAAATTGTGGTCATACTCAGGTGAGTTGTACTGCACAACAACCGTCCCGCCGTTCTTTACATAATCGAGCAGCCGCTTTGCGGCTGACGCCAGCACTGGCCGCGCAGCATATGTGCGAATACCGAGCACGATAGTGTTGTATTGGCTTAGGTCGCCGTGCAGGATTTCGTCATCCGTAAGCAGGTGCGGATGGACACCGATCTGCTCAAGCGCCTGCGGTACATCATCTCCAGTGCCCATGATGTAGCCGACCTTGAGATTGGGCGCAACCTTTACATCCACACCACGCGCCCGATACGTCGCCGGCTGATAGTAGTAATAAGGCCGCACGCCGGAATATCCAACCTGCTGCACTCCTTCACTAAATTCGAAGTTTCCACTGCTCGCTATGGCCTTGATCGTGTATGTTGCATCGGCGCTCAGCGAAGATGGATGAACAGTAAATGTAACTGTGTCCGGATCATTTGCCGGGAGATGAAACTTCGCCGTGGTCGGATCTGCCGTCCAGCCGGCAGGCAGCTCGAGATGCAGCTCACCGTCGGCTGTCGTTGATTGCTCATTGTGTAGAGTGACCGTCAGCGGAAACGACTTTTCGCCAAGAGGCACTACACCGGCTCCAGCTCCAAAGTTGACGGAGATTTGCGGCAGCACAACGAGCGGCTGATACACAGCTCCCGGCCCATGCTCCCAGTGAACAGTCTGCACAACCTGGCCAATGCGGACAGGCACACCGTCATAGTCGAACTCCGCCCAGCCCTCGACTGGATAAGGCGCAAACGAGCGATTCAGCCAGCGCTTGTCGTCAATGTTGTAATACGGCTGTTCAATGTTAGGCCGACTGAAATAAGGACGTGTGGGAGCAGCCTTGCTCGG